>Ga0194060_10001122_pt1 | contig 19265 bp, 21 predicted proteins | sample SepL225m_MetaG_FD_163427 | JGI IMG/M metagenome (GOLD analysis project Ga0194060, IMG submission 163427) | Anoxic zone freshwater microbial communities from boreal shield lake in IISD Experimental Lakes Area, Ontario, Canada - Sep2016-L222-5m | ecosystem: Environmental > Aquatic > Freshwater >... | reverse complement strand
CAGTACGCCAGGCGGGTTGTTCTGGCCGTCGCGGCTCCGTTCATCGGCTTGGCGCTCGTAATTGCACTGCCCTTCGCGGGTTTGGGCGCACTGGCTTGGATCGGAACTCATCCGGCAGTCAAGGAATAGGTTAGCGTAATACCGCGAAATGCGGTGCGCAACCAGGTAGAACACAGTACGTTGCCGGCGGAGAGATCCGCCGGCTGAGTGTTGCAGCGCAGTTGTCATAACTATCTGCTAGTATCACAAACATATCTGGATATGGGATCGTCTTGTTGTTTAAATTAAGAGGAGAAGTAAATTGAAATCACATTCTGCCTTTGGCGCCGCTCTCTGCTTTACCTTCGCTGTTGCCGCTGCCTCATTCTCCAGCGGAGCTTTTGCCTTTGACGAGGAAGCCGCCAAGAAGTTGGCGAAGAAAAACGATTGCACCAAATGCCATGCCGTCGATAAAGACAAGAAAGGGCCGTCCTACAAGAAAATCGCGGCCAAGTACAAGGGCAAGGCCGATGGTGAAGAAAAAGCAATCAAGAATATGACTACCGTTTCCAAGGTCAAGTTGACTGACGGCACTGAAGAAGAGCACAAGATCATCGATACGAAAGATCCAAAGGAGCTCAAGAATATTGCACAGTGGATTCTTGCTCAGTAAGTTGGCCAATGGGGGGTCGATCAGCGCCACCCTGGCCAGGGTGGCGCTGATCTGTTTTCGACAAATATTTTGATGTCCATTTAAGCGCCGTGTAGTGTTCAAATCGAAACAAGTTGCTGATAACCTGGCGCGCACAGTTGTCCTGATCATTTCGGTGTCAGCGAGTCGATCCGAGAAATGCGCCCGATAAATCTCAGGATCAAAGTCAGCCTGTATCTATTCATCGCCCTTACAGCAGCGATGATTCTGTTCACTCTGCTAATCCTTAAACACCGCGAGGAAGATCTGCAGAGTGTTGTCTCTAGGCATGTCACGCAAATTTCCGAAGTGATTGTTGCAAGCACCCGTTATACGATGCTTGTGAACAAGCGCGATATCGCGGCAAAGATCATCGAAGACATCGGAAAAGAAAAGGGCATTGAGCGGGTCAGGGTGATCAGTGCAGACGGTACGATTATTCATTCGAATCGGTCAAAAGAAATCGGCTATTCGGTTGAACAAAACGAGGAGCCCTGCCTCCATTGCCACCAGACTAACCAACCCCTGAAGCAGGTCCCCGACGACAAGAGGTGGACGGTATTTGAAACTCCCGATGGGCACCGGACCCTTGGCACGATGCACGTGATACGCAATGAACCATCATGTTCATCGGCATCCTGCCATGAACATCCCGCAAGTCAATCAGTGCTTGGCATCGTCGATGTTGCCTATTCCCTCGACGAGTTGGATCAGTCGATGAAGGCACATGGCGCTCATATCATTGTCATTTCGGCTGGGTTCATTCTTCTGTTCTCTATCAGCATCGGCGTTCTGCTCCAGCGCCTGATTTACCTTCCTCTGAAAGACCTGGAATCTGGCGCCGACAAGATTGCTTCCGGAAACCTGGACCTGGATATTCCGGTGCGCAGTGGTGACGAATTTGGCCATGTCGCGGGATCATTCAACGATATGACACACGCACTTAAAAAATCACGACTGGAGTTGCAGGAACTGGTACAAACCCTGGAACTGAAAATTGAAGAAAGAACACAGGAACTTCTTGTCGCCGAAGCCGAAATCGCGCAGGGGGAGAAACTGGCCTCAGTCGGCGTACTGGCTGCCGGCATAGCCCATGAATTGAACAATCCGCTGACTGGGGTGCTAACGTTCAGTTCCCTGATGCGCAAGAAAACACCGGATGGCAGTGAGGATGCGGAGGATCTGGACTTGGTCATACGCGAGACCAAGAGATGTGCCGCCATCATCAAGCGCCTGCTCGATTTTGCGCGGGAGAAGGTTCCGGTAAAGGGTTGGTTCAACCTGAATCAAATCATTGAAGAAACGGTTCGATTTACTGATCGGCCAGCCTCCTTGATGCAGATCGTGATCACAACTCATCTTGACCCCGAATTGCCTCAGGTATGGGGCGACGCTGACCTGATCAAGCAGGTCATATTGAACATTCTTGTCAATGCTCAGCAAGCCATCGAGACGCAGGGAAGCATTATTGTGGAAAGCCGCCCTTACATTGCAAAAGCTCCCGCCAAACCTGGTGTTGAAGCATTGCCGATGGTTGAAATAGTCGTCAAGGACACGGGTTGTGGTATTCCCGAGGCCAACTTGCAGCGAATTTTCGACCCGTTTTTTACCTCAAAAGAGGTTGGCAAAGGGACGGGGCTTGGCTTGTCTGTGAGTTATGGCATCATTAAAGCCCATGGCGGGAGGATCAATGTCGAGAGCGTCGTCGGCGAAGGAACCACTTTCCGCATCTATCTTCCGATAACATCCCCCTTTGGCGACACCAAACATGAAGCAGGGAAGTAAAGCTACCTAATGAGTGCCAGGATATTGATTGTTGACGACGAGGAGATTGTGATTCGGAGTTGCCTGCGCATACTCAGTGACAGCAATTACGTAGTTGATTCCACGCAAGACGGCGCGGAGGCCTTGAAAAAAGTCGACGAGGCTGATTACGATATCATTATTCTCGATATCATGATGCCCAAGATGGACGGCCTCGAGGTGTTGCAGCAGGTAAAGGAAAGGCATCCGGACGTCGATGTCATCATGGTGACAGGTCTGTCCCAGATCCAGACCGCCGTAAAAGCCATGAAACTTGGCGCTTTTGACTACTTGTCAAAGCCGTTCGATCCAGATGAACTCCAGCATGTGGTGGAGCGCGCACTGGAAAGGCGGCGTTTGCTGCTCGAAAATCGCGACCTCAAGAGCGAGGTTAACTCCAAGTATCGTTTCGAGAACATCATCGGCTCCAGCCCGCCAATGCAGAGCGTCTTCCGCCTGATCGCGAAATGCGCGCCAACCAATAGTACGGTCCTGATCACGGGGGAGAGCGGCACCGGCAAGGAAATGATTGCCCGTGCGATCCACTACAACAGTCTGCGCAAGGACCAGCCATTTGTCACTGTCGATTGCAATACCCTGAGCGAGAATCTCCTCGAAAGCGAGTTGTTCGGTCACGTCAAGGGATCATTTACCGGGGCAGTTGCCAATAAGCGCGGCATGTTCGAGATCGCTAACAATGGCACGCTGTTCCTCGATGAATTCGGAAATATTCCGCTATCCACGCAGGCCAAGCTGCTCCGCGTCATCCAGGAACGCGAATTCAGGCCGGTCGGGAGTACCAGCACCCAGAAAACCAATGTCAGACTCGTCACCGCAACCAACAAGGATCTCAAGGCGCTGGTCGCTGAAGGTGCATTCCGCGAAGACCTGTATTACCGCATCAATGTCTTCCCCATCCACTCTCCGGCCTTGAAAGAGCGTCGCGACGACATCCCTGCACTGGCTTTCCACTTCCTCAAGATTTTTTGCAATGAACTGGAAAAGCCGGTATCAGGAATTTCGGCAGGAGCAATGAGCCTGCTGATGAACTATGACTGGCCAGGCAACGTGCGTGAACTCGAGAACACCATGCATCGGGCAGCGATTCTCGCTTCTGACAACATTATCCGGCAGGCCCATCTGGCAAGCATCATCAATGCTTCGCCGCAACCGGATCTCGAAGTGCCAAGAACCAGCGAAGACCTTAAAAGAATCAAGAAAATTGCCAGAGAAAAATCGGTTGAAGAAATCGAAAAGCTGTTTATTCAGGAGTCGCTCAAGAGAAACGACTCTAACGTCACCAGGAGCGCCGAAGAAACCGGCATGCAACGCTCCAATTTTCAGGCGCTCATGAAGAAGTACAACATTCGAGTCCGGGATACCGAATACAACTCCGACGAATCCGAATCCACTTGATCTGAAGTGGCACAGCGAGGCGGACGTCGCCTCGCGAGTCCTTTACTAACCGCCTTGTTGAGGCTCTTCCTCGACCTCTTCATACCCGGTAATCATAGCTTTGAAATGTGCCCATGGAGTGTGGCTGAGGCTGGCAAGGTAAGGATGTATGAAGATGAATCCGGTGAAAAAGATGAAAATTAGCACGTGCACTGTATCGACGACGCGCACGCCGCCAAACATCTCCACGACGGTCGAAAAGCGCGAAACATCCCACAGCAGCACACCCGTAAAAAACTGCACCGGGACAACCATCATCATGATGATCTGGTAGGTCATGCTCTGCAAGGCATTGAATTTGTGATAGACACCCACATGATGCGGATTCGGGTCGCCCTTGAAAATTCCATACCCATAGAACTGCATCTGCCGGAAACTCGCGCGAAAATATTTAGTCGGGCTTAGCTCAGGGTGATAAACCTTGATCTTGTCAGTGAACAGATAAAACCCCAGCCACAGAAAAAAATTGGCGATCAGGACAAAACCGATCCAGTTGTGCGCGACCACTGCCACCCTGAATGGCGCCACCTGGATCAGGTCGAGATACCTGATCTGCAGGCCGGTAGCGATCAACAGGATGAACCCGACGGCATTGGTCCAGTGCCAGATCCTTACCGGTAGCGGATTTATGTATAGCTTGTGCATGGCTGTCTCCTGCTATTTTGAGGCATCGTCATCAGCGCGACGATCGCCAAGGGGCTGACTGTGGGTTTGAGCAAGCTCTGCCCTCATTTCGGCATCATGCTTCTCACGGAATCTTCTGAATAGCCACTTGATCGTCATGTGCGCAAGAGGCCCACCGACGCCGGCCAGGAAAACCAGGATCAGCGCGTAATCAAGCAGTTTGATCCGGGTGCTGCCAATGGCATAGAACCCGCGCACCGACTCCGTGGCCTGCAGGGAAGTCAGTACGTCTTTCTGGACTCCATGGCGCAAGGGCCTTCCATCCGGGCTCGCAATGGTCAGTGTTACGCTTTGAAACGCTTCTGCGCCTTCCTTGTGGCAGGTATCACAGTCCTTGATCGCCTTGGTTTTTTCGCTCATCTGGTGCGCTTCGACACCGGAACGAACTTCCAGGCGGCCGCGCAAGATGGTATTCCCCTGACCTTTGTCCTGGTTGTATTCCTTGAGCAGACTCAATAACGCCCGCTCATCCAGCCCCACATTCTTCAGGTCAGCCGCATCGGTTCTCTTTTCGAACAGGGGCACACCGGTTTTTTCGGCAATCTGGCGTTTCGCCACATTGTCATACAGCCTGAGATTGACCCGGCGTTGCGCACCAGGAGCATGACAGACCGGACAGGAGATGGCCTCGAAGTGCAGCGCCGCATTCGGCAACCAGTCCTTGTGTATGCCGACTGAATCCTTGTGACATGCAAGGCAGGCATCCTTGATGCCTTCATTCGCCGCAGCCGCCTTCACGTCGTGGGTTTTGTGACAATCTGCACAAATGGGAGAGGCTTTGCCCTTGGCAACGCGCTGCAAACCATGCACATCCTTGGAATAGGCCTTGAATATGTCCTCGTGACACTTCGCGCAGGGAGTCGCCTCAATCGGCTGAAGAATCTTGACCGAGCGCAGTGTATGCGAACGGTGGCAATCCGAACATACGGGAGCGTCCTTCCGGCTTTCCTTGCTGCCTTCCTTGACCAGAGCCGCATGGAGACTGTCTTCGTATTGCGCGAAATTCTTCTTGTGGCACTCTCGACAACTCCCCTGCATGCTTAAGGAAAGCTCACGCATGCTTTTTAAAGGCGTCTTTATCTTGCCGTGGGTTTTGCCGTCAATGGCCGAGTGGCAGTCCTCGCAATCGGTCTTCTTGTGCATCGAATCCAGGAAGCCCTGGGTGGAGACATACAAGGAAAGCGTTTCCTGATTCTCAAGCTTCTTTTCCAAGCCCTCCTTGTCGTGACATTTCAGGCATGCCCTGGTCTCTTTTGACAGGTCGTCATCCTCAGCGTGGGCGGCCATTCCCGGTGCGAGAAGCACCAGCATGACCGCTCCGGCTACGATCAGCCCCTTATGGCGCAGGCGCTGAATAATTTTGTTCATGGTCCAGGAGTTTTTCATCGAATTCCCTCAAAATTGCAAGATGCATTCACTGCGGCATGCGTGATGTTGCTGTTTGCATTATCCCATCTGAACCTTCTTGATCAACGCCCGGCCCAAAAACCAATACGATCAGCACATTGTGTTGTAACGCACCCATGATAGGCCCTCCCTGATGAATCGGGCTCAGGCTGCCAAACTGCCAACTATCAACCCTAGCCTGATTCCCGCCCATTTCGGTCTCTACTGGATGCCTGCGCACGGAGCTTGTAGGTCGCGATGCAGAGCCCATGCCTTATGCAACATCGCTCCGCTTGCCGCATTGATGACTTCGTCTGGACCGACCGGCTTGGCGAGATAGTCATAGGCGCCCAGGCTTACCGCTTCCTTCGCTGATTCAACTGCCGGATACCCGGTAATCATGATCACTTCACTTTCGGGCCATCTGTCCTTGATGATCTTGAGAACAGCCATTCCATCCATTCCCGGCAAACGCAAATCGAGCAACACAATATCAAAGGGCGATTGCTCCATCACTCGCAGCGCATCCACCCCGCTCCACACCGCAGCCACGCTGCAGTGCTCTCCTGACAAGGCCCTGACATAACTGCGCCGAACGACTTCCTCATCATCGACAACAAGAATTGTGGTTTTCTCGCTCATTTTGCCCACCTCTACTTTTATTTGTCCTCACCGTCCGTTAAGCAATCGCCATACCATCCTCAGGCGTCAATAATTATCAGGCATGGTTTCAATAGGTTATGTGTTGATACGGACTACAAGCCATGGGCTCGGATGTGGCTCTCCCGTCAGCCAAAGGACAATATTTTTATACGCCTCTGTCGGGGCGAAAAAATACTTTCGCTATTAATCAATGAGATATCCAGCTCAGACGTGGATTTTTTTCTATACACCCGGTCGGCACGCTTAACACGCTGAGCCGATGCGCCAAGACTATCAAGGAGTTGGGACTGGATGACTTCAACAAAAGCAGCACCGGGGCTCAACAGAAACCCCGGAAACCCCCTGTCTGAAGGAGGATTGGGGCCAACAATACCTTCTCTTACCCCTTACAGCACAAGTTCCAGTTTGACCCCAAGTTCATATGCTCTGGAAACCGAGCCCCAGTGCTTCGTAAGGTATGCATTTGCCAACTCCAGCTTGCCTATGTACTTCTGAATTCCCTTGTAATTCACCCTGAATTTCATGTTCTGGCGCTCCTGCCGAATCAGTAGTTCTGTTACGGCTATTTGTGGGAAAACCTTAGCACGTTCCAGAAATACGGCTTGTCAGCACGCCGCCAAGCGCCACAACGAAGTCACTTCCGCCGCTCGTGCCACATGCAAAGGATCGGTGTTGTCGGCTGCACGCGGATGACTCGGCTTCACGTCGAGTCGGGCTACGACCTCCAGACCCCCGTCGTCAAAAGCCGCCAGCAGTTCGGCGCGTGAGCGCAAACCCAGATGCTCAGCCAGATCGGAGAGTACCAGCCAGCCCTCGCCGTTCGGCTCCAGATGCGCGGCAAGCCCCTTGATGAATCCCATGAGCATACGACTGTCGGGATCGAATACCGCTCGATCCAGCGGCGAACGGGCGCGAGCCGGAACCCACGGCGGGTTGCACACGACCAGCGAGGCGCGGCCTGGCGGAAACAGGTCAGCCGACACCACGGCTACCCGCGACGCCAGCCCAAGGCGAGCAAGGTTCTCTGCAGCACACGTCAGAGCGCGAGAATCCTGATCGGTGGCAACGATACGTGCAATGCCCCGCTGCGCCAACACAGCCGCCAGCACCCCTGTGCCGGTGCCAATGTCGAAGGCCAATGTACATGCGGTCGGCAAGGGTGCGGCGGCGACCAAGCCAACATATTCACCGCGAATCGGCGCGAAGACGCCATAGTGAGGATGAATGCGCTCGCCCAGCGCCGGGATCGCAACACCCTTCCTGCGCCACTCGTGCGCACCGATCAGTCCCAGCAATTCCCTCAGCGATGCGACGAAGGGGCCATGCTCACCATGCGCCGGACCGTAGGCCTCGATGCAGGTCTGCTGCACGTCGGGTGCCCGACGCAGCGGCACCCGGTAGTCAGCTTCAAATGGCAGCAGCAGCATGCCCAGCGTGCGTGCGCGCTGCGACTGGGCCTGACGATACAGATGAAAGGCCGCGACGGAAGTCGATGGGGCCGCCGCCTTGCGAGGCTTGCGGTCGATGCGTCGCGCCATGGCCTGCAGCAACTGGCGGGCATTCTGGAAGTCGCCGCGCCACAGCAACCCGGTCCCCTCGCTGGCTAAACGATAGGCGGCATCGGCGGTGATGGAATCATCCGCGAGCACCACGCGCGTGGGCGGCAGCGTACCGCTCTCCGAATGCCAGCGAGAGGTGCGCGTCACACCGCCCTCGGTCCATTCAATGAGGGGAAAACCAGTCACGACCGCGCTTTCCGCAGGCCAGCTAAGACGTGGAGCAACACCATGAATACCTCGATGCACAGGGAATTGAAACGCATGGTACGTGCCGACAGCCAGCATGTAAATTTTTCTGCTGCAATGATGCAATCGACAAGATCCTAGGCGATCTCGATAGCGCCCATTCGCCGTGACACGCATGCCGGAATCCGAGCAGAAAGCAGAGCAGAAAACCAGGCCATAAGTCGACGCGCCAGAAAGTCGGCGCTGGCGGAACGGCACTAGACGCCTGCGAACAAGTTTCAAGGAGTCATTCAAGCTCGCCGACATCTTGCTGCACCGGAGAATTTCTGCCGCCGCTGCTGCTGCTTGTGGCATTATTAGCCGAAGCGTATCCAACTTTTACAAAGCAAGAGTCCCACCGACTCTCGTCCATAAGCGCATATACGGGCATTTGAATGTATGTCCCACTCCGCCTTCAATTACGATCATAGCTGGTTCAAGCAGCTGTTCGAGTCGTCGCCGGATCCTACCTGGATTATCGACGGCAACCGGTTTGTCGAATGCAATGAAGCGGCCATCAGGACTTTGGGCTACACAAACCGCGCAGAATTACTGAACGTCCATCCTTCGAAGATCTCGCCGCCCAGCCAACCCGACGGTGAAGATTCCTTTACCAAGGCCGAGCGAATGATGGCCATTGCCAAGGACAAGGGCTTGCACCGGTTTGAATGGATGCACACGAAGACCGACGGCACAAATTTCGTCGCTGAAGTCACGCTCTCGACCGTCGAACTCAAAGACAGGCACGCCATCTACTGTGTTTGGCGCGACATCACCGAACGCAAAAATATGGAGGAAAAGCTGCTGCGGCAGAACAATGTGCTCTCCGCCATCATCGAAAACTTCCCGGGTGGCATCTCCCTGTTCGACGCTGACTTGCGCCTCTCGGCGCACAACCAGAAATTCAAGCAGCTGATGGATCTTCCCGATTCGCTGTTTGAAAAGCCGGATGTAAGTTTTGATGACTTCATTCGCTACAACGCGGCACGCGGCGACTATGGGCCCGGTGATCCCGATCAGCAGGTAGCCGCCATCGTCGCCCGCGCCCGCAATTTCCAGCCGCACAAGTTCGAGCGCGTTCGCCCCAACGGCGTGGCATTGGAGATTAGCGGCGAACCCCTTTCCGGCGGAGGCTTCGTCACCATCTACATCGACATCACCGAGCGCAAGCGGATGGAAGACCAGGTACGGCAACTGGCGTTCTATGACCCGCTCACCAAACTGCCCAATCGCCGCCTGCTCAACGACCGCCTGAGCCAGGCCATGGCTGCCAATAAGCGCAGTGGATGTTATGGCGCACTGATGTTCCTCGATCTGGACAACTTCAAGCCGCTGAATGACACGCACGGGCATGTGGTCGGCGATTTGCTGTTGATCGAGGCGGCGAGCCGACTGAAACATTGCGTACGCGAGATGGACACCGTGGCGCGGTTCGGTGGCGATGAGTTTGTGGTGATGATCAGTGAGCTATACACGGGCAATACCGAGTCGACTTCCCAAGCCGGGATCGTTGCAGAAAAAATCCGTAGTACTTTATCTGAACCCTATCTACTGACAATCAAGCACGGAAGCAAAGCCGATACCATCGTCGAACATCATTGCACGGCCAGTATCGGCGTAGCGTTGTTCATCAATCATGAGGCTAGCCAGGACGACATCCTCAAGTGGGCTGATACGGCCATGTATCAATCCAAGGAAGCCGGGCGCAATTCGATTCGCTTTTATGACCCGATAGAGTAAGTGCCCGCAGAATTCCCGAAGCAGCCAGCGGATAGTCAAATGTTTCCATGCCCTCTTGAAAACCGGCCATGAAGATCCTATTTTCGAAATAAGGCCGCTGGATAGGCTGGCGGCTGTTGTCCTTATGAGAGGAGGGCGGCCATGTATCGAGCCATATTTCCGGGTGATTTTCTGACAGATTTTGATCGCTTGCAGCGTCAATTGCAGCGGTTCGCCAGACCCGCAACCAGCATTCGCGGCTTGGGTCGCGGCGATTTTCCGGCGCTGAATATCGGCAGCACGCCGGAAGCATTTGAAGTCCATGTTTTCGCTCCCGGTCTCGATCCGGCAGCGATCGATCTGACAATCGAGCGAGGCGTCCTCACGGTATCCGGCGAACGGAAGAGCCAACTGCCCGCCGATGGCAAGAATGCCGCCATCCATATCAACGAACGATTCTCCGGCCCTTTCCGTCGGGCAATCAGTCTCGCCGATGACGCTGATCCGGGTCAGGTTACCGCCAAGTACAACGATGGCATCCTGCATATCAGCATCAAGCGTTACGAATCAGCCCAGCGCCGCCGCATTGAAATTCATTGAAACGAGGTGAAACTCATGACTACGACCAATCTGGCAGGAAGCGAAAACGCCACGAACAACGAAGTAAGTACGATGTTGCCACCCGTAGACGTATTTGAGGACGTGGCGGGGATTACGCTTTACGCCGACTTGCCGGGCGTGCCGAAAGACAAGATCAATGTTCGCGTCGAAGCCGACACGCTGTCCATAAGCGGAGAGGTGAGCTTGTCGGTGGCAAAGGAAATGGAGGCAAGCCATGCGGAAGTCCAATGCCAGAAATACCAGCGGTCATTCACGCTGGGTAAAGAACTTGACAGGGACAAATTGGCAGCAGAATTCAAGCAGGGCGTGTTAAAGCTCCACATCCCCAAGATAGAACGCGCGAAGCCACGCAGGATAGAAGTAAAGGTTACGTGAACGGCGGCCGGCCCGGCTTGGGCTGATGAGCACGAGAGCGAGAGCCTGAGCGGTTTTTTTATTGGAAAAGATCGTCATCAGGGGAAGTGCCTTGAACAGAGCTTTGAACTTGTTACTGGTTGAGGAAGACTGCGTAGACGGGAAGATTATCAAGATCGCCTTGTCCAGCGCCGGCATAGAGGGAAACTTATTCACATTTCATAGTGGATGGGAATGTTTGAAATTCTTGCAGCGGCAGGAAGAGTATGTTTCAGCGCCCAAACCGGATGTAATCATCGTTGATTTGAATTTATTGCGGGAAGGAACGGCGCAGCTTGACGACTTGAAAACTTACACGGATACAGCGGGGGTTCCGGTGATCATTCTGGCCGACGAATACGTCGAGAAGAAGATATTGGCCCCTTACATTGGCGGAATTTTTCGGTCTTTAAATCCACCGTCCGGAATCAAGGATTTCGTTGTTTCGATTCGTAAAGTAATCTCCGATTTATTGCCGGAGATTGTGGGCGAGAGCCAGGCAACCCATTCAATTTAAACCTTGATCAACGATCCACGCCATCCACTCCGACCCTGAGATATCGCATCCGGATTTGGTTACAGCGCAGCGTTCGGGCCATGACATAATCACGCCATGCTCCGCCTGCAACGCGACATTCTCCTTGGCTTCGCTCTGATCTGCGCACTCGCGATCAGTCTGATGTCGTCAAACCTGCTGCGCTCGACCGATCAGTATTTGTACGACGCGCAGACACGCTGGCTGCGCGTCCACGCGCCATCGACGTTGCCCCAGGATGTAGTGGTAATCGGCCTTGACGAAGCCGCTTACGAATCCATCCCCGAGCCTTTCGCCTTGTGGCACAGGCATCTGGGCGAACTCCTGACGGGACTTGCCGCAGCCAAACCAGCCGTGGTCGGGTTGGCCATGCCTCTGCCGGTGCGCTCCTACGATTTTCTGATCAAGGGCATCGATGCTCCTTTGATCGACGGCATCAAGCATCTGCGCGCCGCCGCACCACTGGTCGTGGGACAGCCATTGGGCATCGGCCGCCAGTTGCGCCCCATCGCGCCGGAACTGCTGGCAGCGGCAGGCAGCGGTGCAGTGGCCTCGCTGGCGATCTGCGAGGATTCAGATGGCACGGTCAGGCGCCTCCATCAGGCGCGCTGTCTCACGGAGGACAAAAACGAACCCTTCGCTCACGCCATGGCCAAGCACCTGGGACGCGAGGGGTCTGCTAGCGGAATGATTGATTACACCGCTGGCGGCGAAATTGAATATATTCCCTTCGGGCAGGTACTGGGCTGGATTCGCCAGGGTCAGACCGAGCAACTCATGAGCCGGTTGAAAGGCCGTGCCGTGGTGGTGGCCAGCCTGCTACCGACGGAAACCCGCTATCGCCTGCCGGTATCGCTCGCCGCATGGGAACGCGGCAGCCGCACCGAGCCGGGGGCCGTGGCGCACGTCCAGGCCTTGCGTTCGCTGCTCAGTCAAGGTCTGATCGAGCGGGTATCCGAGCCCGTATCCCTGTGGCTGGCCGTCTGCGCCGCCTTGCTCTGGTTCGGACGCAATGGCTGGATCAAGAACGCCGCACTGCTTGGCGCCGGCGGTGCCGTGGTGACGGGCTCCACCTACGGCATCTGGCTTGGCCACTACGTGCACACCGGGACACTGCTCGCCGTCATCCTGATGGCATTCCTGGCGCGTCTGACGTGGGAATCGATGCGTCATTACCGTGAAAAGCAGCTGCTGCGCTCAGCATTCGCCGGGCATGTCAGCCCCCAGGTAATGCGCGCCATTCTCGGCGGCGCACTGCAGCCGGATGCCGATGGCGAGTGCAGCAAGGTCACCATCCTGTTTGCCGATATCCGTGGTTTCACCGCACGCAGCGAACAGTCGACGCCGGAGGCCATGATCGCTCTGCTGAATCGCTATTATGCCGAGGCCTCGGCGGCGATCCACGCCCGCGGCGGCGCCATCGACAAGTTCATCGGGGATGGCCTGATGGCCACCTTCGGCGTGCCGCAGCCGCTGCCGGCACCCGAGCGCAACGCACTGGAAGCAGCGCAGGACATGCTGGTCCGGGTCGCCCGGTTGAATACCGAGCTGGTCGCCGAAGGGCTGGCACCGCTCGAAATCGGCATCGGTATCCACAGCGGCGAAGTACTGGCCGGCTATGTCGGCTCACGCAAGCGGCGCGATTTTACGGTCATCGGCGATCCGGTCAACACCGCCTCGCGGCTGGAAAGCATGACCAAGACGGCGGGCTACCCGGTGGTCTGCTCCGATGAAGTAGCGAAGGCCGTCGGCTTTGCCGGTGGGCTGGTCGACCTCGGCCTGCAGGACATCAAGGGCCGTTCCGCGTTGCATGTCTGGGGCTGGAACCCGCCGTTGGCGAAACGCGTGAAGAAGGGCGCGCCTTGAGCCTTGTCTATGCATCGCGCTTCTTCGGCTACGCCTCGCTGGCCTGGTTCGCCTCGACCCGCTTCGGCCATCTGCGCGATCCGCAGTTGCGCCTCCAGTTCCATCGCCAGATCAATGCCCACGGCATTGCCGCCCTGCCCGTCATCGCTGCCCTGGCTGCGCTAACCGGGGCGACGGCCGTAACCCAGGTGACGGCGCTGGCCGGGCAGGACAACGACCTGGCCCAGCGCCTGCTGTTCTTCAGTTTGTTTTTCGAACTGGCGCCCCTGTTCTCTGCTCTGGTGGTGGTAGCCCGCAGCAGCGCGGCGATCGCCTCGGAACTGGCCGTGATGCATCTGTACGACGAATTCACCGCCTTGCGCCGCATGGGTGTGCCGGCGGCGGACTACCTTCTGTTGCCTCGCATTCTCGGCCTCGCGCTGGCCTTGCCGGCGGTGACCGTGTGTTTCCAGTTGATTGCCGTCGGCAGCGGCTGGCTGGCCGCGGCCCTGCTGCAGAATCAGCCTCTACCCCAGATCGCCGGGCACTTCTTCGACCTGGCCGATCCGTGGCTACCGCTCGCCAGCCTGGTGAAAAGCGCCCTGATGGGAGCAGCCATCGGCATCATCGCCTGCCACCATGGCAGCAGTGCCGCACGTTCGACACAAGCGATCTCCACAGCATCGATTCACGCCGTCGGCAACGGACTGGTCGCCGTCTTCGTGGTGGATGTGGCGTTTGCCCTTGCCGCCTACTTTCTGAAATGAAACCGGTAGCGCAAGTGAATCTGCTGCAACGCCCAGCGATCGAGGAAGTATCCTGACATGTCACTACGTGTCCAACTCGAGCAACGCACACTGCTGCTGACCAGCAATGGCGAGCAGCGCCTGGCTATCCCGCTCGATCAGGGCGGTCGCTATCGCATCATTGCGCCCGACGCTGCGACCACCCAGTGCGTCGTGGAAGCTTTCGAAGCCTGGCCCGGCGTCGGTGTCCTGCCAGCGAACGGCGGCCTTTTGGGAGCCATGACGGTGGCCGAGAATTTTTCGCTGGCCTTGCGCTATGGCGCCGATCCGCTGGAAGATGCTGCCAGCGAATGGCAACACGCCTTGCAACTGGCCTTCCAGCTTTGTGGACTATCGGAAGAACGCATTCAGAGCATCGGGCGCGAGCGACCCATGAGCCTGGAGCGCGTCGAACGCTGGATGGTCGGTTTCGTGCGCAATTTGCTGCGCCCGCCTGAGCTGCTGGTGATTGACCGGGTCTTCGGCGGCCTTTCGCGCCGCCAGGCTGCCGCGGTTATCTCCCTCGAAGCCGTTTATCATGACGTGCATCCTTTCCGTGCCACCCTGTTTGTCGATATTGATACCCATGAACTCCCCGTCGTACCGGATTGCATGAATCGCCTGGAACTGGAGTCTCTCGAATGTCCATGCTGATCGCACAGGACCGCGAAGCCGAGGCGCTGCGGCGCGGCACGCGCCGCTTCCTGCTGTTTGGCCTGCTGGCGGTGCTGGCCGTGATTGCGGCCATCCTGGTCCGCCAGGGCCTTTTCCGCCAGACTGCAACACTGAGCTTTGTCACCGATTCGGCCCAGGACATCAGCAAGGGCCTGGCGGTCAAGATCGCCGGCTTTCGCGTCGGCTCGGTCGTCGGCGTGACGCTGCGGCCCGATGGCATGGTCGAGGTGGGGCTTGAGATCGATGCCGACAACATGCGCTTCGTCACCCGTGATGCGGTGGTCGAACTGCGCAAGGAAGCGCTGATTGGCGCTGCAACCCTGGAGATCGTTCCCGGCCCCGACCGTAGCAAGCTGGCATCAGACCAGGCCAGGCTGGCCTTCTCGCGCGGCGAGAGCCTGACCGCCATGGCCGGCCAACTGCGCGAGCAGATCGCGCCTATCCTGAAGGACGTCAAGACCATCACCGGTACGCTGGCCGACAGCAAGCAAGGCCTGCCCGCCACCCTGAATCAGGTGCGCGAAACCACCGGCGCACTGCGCACGCTACTTGACACCGGCAACCATCAGGTCGCGAACGTCGGCACAGCCACCACACGCGTGCTGGGCAAGACGGAGGAGAATCTCTCGCAACTCGGCCGTACTTTGGAAACTACCAACAATCGTCTGCCAGCCCTGCTCGAGCGCACCCAGGGCATTGTCGATCATGTCGAAAAAATCACGGCGGACGCCGAGACCAGCGTGCCGCCGGTCTTGCGCGATGGCGGTGCAGTGGCCTCCGATGTGCGCGAGATCGTTGCCGGCGCAAAGACAGCCTGGCCAATCCGTAATCTGGTCGACGCTCCGGCGCCGGTCAAGCTCAAGGCAGACAGCGATCTGCGCGGCGAGAGCGCCCAGAGTGCGCGCTGAATCTTTCCTGCGACGGACGTCACTTTGTGCCGCTCTGTGGGCGACGCTGCTGCTCACCGCCTGCGGGTCAGCGCCGAAAGTCAGCGAACCTGTCCTGCGCAAACAGGCACAGGAAGCGGAGGCCGATGGCGCGCGACGCTATGCGCGTGGCGACTACGCCGGAGCGGCGCGCAGCTTTGGTGCCGCCGGCCAATTGCAGCAGAGTCTCGACGATCCCACCGCAACGGCACGCAATGGTCTGCATCAGGCCCACGCCGAACTGGCGCAGGGGCACACCGAGGCAGCGCTGCATCGCGCAGGGCACATCATGCACCCGGAGCTTGCGCTCGACGCCCTGCTACTGCAGGCACAAGCCAACCTGACACTGGGCCGGCTGCCGGCAGCTCAGGCAAGTCTCGCTGCGGCAGCAACAACTTGTGCGGCGAAATGTCCGCAGTTCGCCACCCTGAATCTGTTGCAGGCCCGCGCCGCACTCGCCGACAATCGCGCGCAAGACGCGCTAACGCATGCCGGAGCCGCCCTGAAGCTGCTGCAGGGCAAGGACGAAGCGGCCGAGACCGGCAACGCCTGGCGGCTCATCGCCTCCGCGCGACTGGCCAGCGATGACGCCACCGCCGCCCTGCCCGCTGCTCGCGCCGCACTCGACATCGACCGCCAGCTCGCGTTGCCGGAAAAAATCGCTCGCGATTGGCTGCTGATCGGCGACATCCAGCGGAAAGTCGGCGCTGGTGATACGGCGCTTGCCTACCAGCGCGCGCTGGATGTGGCGAACGCAGCCGGTCTCACCAATGTGGCCCGACTTGCCACGCAGGCACTGGCTCAAATCAACAACGTGAAATAAGCTGCCCGATGATTTCGCCTGCACCGAACCTCAGTAACTGAGGCTGGGCAAGCAACCCGCCTTGCCTGTATCCTTCGTCATACGCTGACACCACACGTTCAGTTTCACCCCACCACAAAGGAGTTCAACATGGCCCGCAAAAAAAAGCTCGATTTTTCGGATATCGGCAACACCCGAACGAAGGAAAACCTCAATCAGACGGAGTTCTGGGCACGTTACGGCGTCACCCAGTCAGGTGGTTCTCGCTACGAATCCGGCCGCAATATTCCGAAGCCGTTAGCGATCCTTTTATGGCTCCATCGTTCAGGCAAGGTGACGGACAGGGATCTGGCAGAGGCCGTGAAGTAAGGATTACGGTAGTGATCGAAACCGCACGCGGCACCGCGCATGAGTGGCAGCGCAACCATTTGGGCCACATCAACGTGCGCGCCTACCTGGATTTCTTGGCGGAGACCTGCTCGATCTGCGACTATACGGTGGCCTGCCTCGACCCGAAAACCCGCACGTCGCCCTCCTTCCCGCCAAATGTAGCGGCGCAAGCCGAAGAGTTGAAGTGGCCACAAACCTCGGCGGTTCGCGCACAATGAAGAAACACGCGGAAACAGTGCCCGAGTTCGAGCCGGAATTCATTGCTGGCCTGACCAGCATTTTCGAGGAAATGATAGTCTTCAACCAGGTTCTGGGCTTGAAGATCACATCGCTCAAGACTGACCGCGCCACGGCACGCATCGAGATGCGTCGAGAACTGGTGGGTCACTACAGCCACAACCGGGTTCATGGCGGTGTCATCAGCGCGGGGCTCGATGCTCTCGGCGGTCTGGCGGTGATGGCGGCCATCGGCGCCAGGCACATGGACGAAACACCAGCGCAACGACTCAGCCGATTCGGCAAGCTTGGCACCATCGACTTGCGGATCGACTACTTGCGCCCCGGCATCAGCGATCATTTCGAATTGCGAGCCGAGGTGTTGCGCCTCGGCTCGCGGGTGGCGACCACCCGCATGGAATTTCTCGGCGCGGACGGCAAATTGCTATCCACCGGAGCAGCTGCATATATCGTTTCATGAAACTGTTCAATATTCATGAAAAAATCGTCAATGGTCACGATTCCCCATTACCGGTCCCTTGACGCTGTAACCACGGGGGAGTCAAGGGACCAGAGTTTGACAGGGTGGGGGGGCAGCGGCTAAAATTTGCGTTGTTCAAAATGGGTTGTTAGCTCAGTTGGTAGAGCAGCGGACTCTTAATCCGTAGGTCGAGTGTTCGAGCCACTCACAGCCCACCAGTATTCATGCGGCTTCCAGCGACGGAAGCCGTTTTCCCTTGGTGCCCCGCGTAGCCTTAATCCTAGCCAATGAGTACGGAGTCCAGCGGTAAGGCAGCGCTCGTCGTGCGCCAGTCACTAACAGCAACCCATTTCTTGTAGTTGTCGCACCAGAAAAATAAGTTTTACGGGCCTATAGCTCAGTTGGTTAGAGCAGAGGACTCATAACGCAAGTTGTGCCATACGTTTGGAAACTGCGTATGGGATGGTGTCAAATTCGGAGAAACCTAAATGCAGCAATGCATACGGCAACGCCGAGCCAAGCTTCAGTGCGAAAGTGCTGTTGAAGGTGTAGAGACTAGACGGCACCCACCTAAGGCGAAAGCTACGGTGAAGGCATAGTCCAGGGAGTAGTGAAAGCTACACAAACCCGAATCCTTTGGTCGTAGGTTCAAGTCCTACTGGGCCCACCAAAAAGGAAACCGAAGCAATTCGGTTCCAACCTCAAACCCGCTCTGTTACTGGCAGAGCGGGTTTTTTATTGTTCAAACTCATTCAGTCTGATGCAATGAGATGCGGTCAATCTCGACGGTATAGTGGGCGGTATTCCGTGAAGGTAGAGATTTTTCTGGAAGATGAAACCATCTGGCTAACCTAGGACCGGATTGCCGAAGTCGAGGTGAACATGGCGATTTACTGCGCATTAACGACCGAAAGTACCGTTTCACCAAAGTCGAGTTATGATAACTGCAACTACGGCAGGAAAATCGAATCAACATGGAATATCACTCAATCATCTTTTACTTCTCTCTCCTCCTGAGTGTTGTGTGTGTAGCGGAAATCTACGTCCGAATAAAAGGGATGGGGGAGAATGTCGAGAAAGTACGCGGCAAAATCATACCCACCAAACCTAAACTCATTCGCCCGATTCTGCTCTTGATCGCAGCCTTGGTAATCACCGTCATGACGCTGCCGCGCTGATTGGGGCATTCTGCACGATGCCCCTCGTACTAGGCTGTATGCATGCCCGTTCACTAAGAGCCACGGGAATCGCTTGATCCTCGAACTAGCGGCCCTTAAGGCCTCCTATGAACCGGAGAATCTTTGCCGTTTGAATCGGCTGAGAACATTTCCGCACAAAATTAACTCTATCGTGAGACTCCCTCACCTCCGATGGCATGGGTGCATCTTTACGGAGATGAAGATTTTTTACAAAGTGGGTGAGTAAATGGCTT
>Ga0194060_10001120_pt1 | contig 19277 bp, 15 predicted proteins | sample SepL225m_MetaG_FD_163427 | JGI IMG/M metagenome (GOLD analysis project Ga0194060, IMG submission 163427) | Anoxic zone freshwater microbial communities from boreal shield lake in IISD Experimental Lakes Area, Ontario, Canada - Sep2016-L222-5m | ecosystem: Environmental > Aquatic > Freshwater >... | reverse complement strand
ACAGAATGTCTTTCCGATACTATCTTTATCTTGCACCAATTCCAGTGTTCGCAAGCCAACCTTAACTGATTTAGAATCTATTTCTTTTTTCTGGTAATAAAGTTGAATAGAGAAAGGATATAACGAAGATTTTCCTAATCCATTACACCACCACCTTTGTGGATTATCAATGGAATGCACAATTGTATATTGATTAATTCCCTTTGTTAAATGAACAGTGAGGTGAGAAACAGAAGCTATTCCAGTTTCACTTAATTCAGGCGAATAACGAACAACGGATAAAATGAAATTGGTATCTAGATCCGAACTAATTTGACAATTAAACTCTACCTCTGCCTTCGAATTTGTAAGTTTTTTTTGAATGCATTCAACGTTTCCAATCTTTGCAGTATTCCATAAAATCAGCTTCACATCCTTGTAAATCCCACAAGTCACATACCTTGGACCCCAATCCCAACCATATTGATACTGCGCCTTCCTTGTAAATACCTTTTCATCACCAGGCAGTGTATAACTCAACTTTGCGGCTTCTTTCTTTCCAAATTTACTCGCAGAGAAAAATATTAAAGCCAAATTATTTTCTCCACTCTTTAGAAATCTTTTTACATCGACAGTCCATTGACGAAACATATTATCCGTAGTCAATATCAACGAATCGTTGAGATAAATTTCCGAATAGGTATCTAACCCGTCAAATCTCAACTCGACATGTTGATTTGATAACTCCTCTTGAGTAACGTTAAATGAGGTTTGATAATTCCAATCTTCTTCCTCTATCCACTGAAGTTTCTTTTCATTATCCCCATAAAATGGATCAGGTATTTTTTTATTCTTGAATAAATCGGTATGTACTGCACCAGGAACAGTTGCAGGCAACCATACTACATCACCTTTCTTTCGAAAATTCCATTGGTAATGCGAAAGAGAAATCTCTGAGGATTGAGAAAATAAACATACAGGAAACAACAGAAGCAAAAACAGTGAACGCATTTGCTTCTTATTCACGCATATTTTTTCTTAGCAATTGGATTTCTTTAATACTTGGTAAATTTGACTCATTGACAATAGCAGATGAATGACAGTAGGTAGTAGACACCTTTTGAACAATCGAAGCTATGTTATTTGACCGTACTCCTCCTCCTGGCATCACAGTAATTTTCTTTTTTGCAATTGAAGCTAATTTCGAAATCAATTCAACTCCTTGTAAAGCTGTTTTCGCTTGGCCTGAAGTTAGAACGGTGCTAAAACCACAACTAATAATATCTGCTAAAGCTTTCTGAGGATTAGGTGTGGAATCAAAAGCTCGGTGAAATGTGCATGGAAGTGGTGCGGCCAAACTCACCAACCTTTTATTTTGAGATATATTAACTGTTCCATCTTTATTCAAAATACCGAACACAAATCCGTCCGCTTCTATCTTTTTGAAAAACTGGATATCTTTTTTCATTTGTTCGAATTCCTTTGCGGTGTAGACAAAATCCCCAGACCTAGGTCGGATCATCATGTATAGATCACAACTAATTTTCGTTCTTGAACTTTTAGCCATTTGATAATCGGGTGTTAATCCGCCAGACTTAATGTCAGAACATAATTCAATTCTATCAGCTAGATTCTCATGAGCTATCAAGGCTGATTCTAAACTAAAACAAGCAATTTCAAGTTTCATTTTTCTTTAATTTTAATTATTATACTATATTTACTTAACGTGTGAATTTGCATCCAATAGTCGATTACCTTCATTATCATGAACAGCATAGTTAAAGCCTGTTTGAACACAATAAGCTCCATGTTCACCGTTCTTGTTTAATGCGATAAAACCAACTTGAATATCTTTTAAATCTTTATTTCTTATTTTCATTAATTTGACAACTCTCTCGACAGCTTCCTTGCATGCCATTTCAGGAGTTCTTCCTTGCCGCATAAGTTCAACCACCAAATGACTACCTGCAATCCTGATAACTTCCTCGCCATGTCCAGTTGCTGTAGAAGCGCCTATTTCGTTATCTACGTACAAACCTGCTCCTATTATTGGCGAATCGCCAACTCTACCGTGCATTTTATAAGCCATACCGCTTGTTGTGCATGCGCCTGAAAGGTTTCCATGCTCATCCATTGCAATCATCCCAATAGTATCATGATTTTCAATATTCACAACAGGTTTGTAATTACTTGTTTTCAACCATTCTTTCCATTCATTTTGTGACTCTTCAACCACACCTGTTTCTTTTGGAAACCCCTGTGACAAAGCAAACTGAAGCGCTCCTTCGCCCACCAACATTACATGTGGAGTTTTCTCCATCACCGCACGCGCTACTGAGATCGGATGTTTGATATATTCCAAACAAGCTACAGCACCAATATTCGATAACTCATCCATTATACAAGCATCCAAGGTAACGTGCCCATCTCTATCTGGTCGGCCACCTAAACCAACGCTTCGCTCAAGCAGGCTGTTTTCGGGAACCATTACACCGGCTTCAACAGCATCTAGAGCTTTTCCTTTATTTTTCAAAATTTCCCATGCTGCTTCATTCGCCTTTATTCCAAATTTCCATGTACTCACCACTATTGGTTTCACAACACTTGATTTACTTTTTGGTGATGATGCTTTCGACTCAGGTAAGCTTGTAACCACAGCAACTGCTGCAAATGCTGATGTCTTTATGAAATTCCTTCTGTTCGCCATTCAATTCAACTATTACTTCTGAGTCAAAAAATGTTTTGCATAATTCACATTCATTTTATCTAATGTTTTGGAATGCAATTTCAATCGCATAACAAAATTCTTATAATTTTTCCTATCAACAGGGGTCCAAAGTGCTTCTGACAGGGCTGCCATTCGTGGCATAGACATATATTGCACTTTAGAAAAATCAGTGATGTACTCCGTCCAAACGTTTCCTTGAGCACCTAATACAAAGTTCGCCTCTTCGGGAGTCAAAACCTTTGGCAATGGATTATAAGCGTATACTGAATCTAAAGGATTAAAACCTCCAATAGCGAGTGGCTCTTTTACTTTATCCTTAGATTGGTAGTGATCAAAGTAACAAGGATTGCCTGGGGTCATTACCACTTTGTGTTTCTCCCTCGCTGCAACTATTCCTCCTTTAGTGCCCCTCCAACTCATTACAGCTGCATTTGGCGCAAGTCCGCCATCTAATATTTCATCCCAACCTATCATTTGTTTTCCTTTCGAATTCAAGTACTTTTCAATTCTAGTCACAAAATAACTTTGCAACTCGTTTTCGTCTTTTAGCTTCTCATCAACAATTCGCTTCTTACATTTAGCACATGCATTCCAACGATCTTTCAAACACTCATCGCCACCTATGTGAACATAGTTTCCAGGAAACAATTCTACTACTTCGGATAAAATATTTTGAAGAAAGAAAAACGTAGAATCATTGCCTGCACAATAGACATCATCCGAAACACCCCATTTGGTATAGGTTTCAAAAGGGCCACCTGTACATGAATATTGAGGGTATGCTGCTAAAGCAGCTAGAGAATGACCAGGCATTTCTATTTCTGGAACAACTGTAATGTGCCTAGCCATAGCATATGCAACAACTTCTTTAATGTCTTCTTGCGTATAATACCCTCCATAAGGCGTGGCATCATATTTATCATCTTTCGAAGGTTTTCCATCTTTATCCCATTTAGGCTTTCCTACAATAGTCTCCTTGCGCTTCGAACCGATGGAGGTGAGTAATGGGTATTTCTTAATTTCAATTCGCCAACCTTGGTCATCTACCAAATGCCAATGAAAAACATTAAATTTATATAGTGTTAGATAGTCGATATATGTTTTTACTTCTGCTTTTGTAAAAAAATGTCTACTGCAATCCAAATGCATACCTCTCCATTGAAACCTTGGAGAATCTCTTATTTGGGCGCAAGGTAACTTAAGTTCATTTGCTTTTTCGAGTGGCAAAAGTTGAATAAGTGTTTGCAATCCATAAAACAGACCAGCATTTCCTTCAGCCACAATCAAAATCTGATTTTGATTCATCGTCAAATCGTATTTCTCGACAAAACCAGCGTCAAAGTCAGGTTGAGTGATCATCAAGTAATTACCATCAATGGGCATTTCCGAAACAATGGGTAATTCGAATCCATAGTTCTTTTGTAAATACTCGTTAAAATATTTTATATCTGGTCGAAACTTTTCGTTTGATAAAACTATTTTGGTTTTATTGCTCATCATGAATTCATCATTCGAAACCTTGAGTTCTTTTGGCATCGGAATTAAGGGCAACAGCTTTTCTGACGCATCGTCAGGTCTCTGTGCGAAAGAGATACACGAAATTAAAATACATATAACAAATCCTAATCTATGTTTCAAACTATTCATTTCAATTCAAATTTTTCCAAATCAATGAGGCGGCACCAAGCAATGCTGCATCGTTCTCTTTCAATTTAGAAGGTAATATTTTTATTTTGTTTTTATAAATATTCAATAAATTATTTTCAAAACTTTCAATGGCAGGTTTGAAAATAAAATCTCCTGATAGCGCCAAACCACCAAACAAGAAAATGGCTTCTGGGCTAGTATAAGCTACACTATTTGCCAATGCTAAACCTAAAATATCACCAGTATAATTAAATGCTTCTATTGCATACCGGTCACCATTCATCGCTTTATCGAATACAAATTTTGCATCGGTCATTTTTTCGTTAGTTTCCATTTTTTCATGATGACTCATGAGCAAATCGGAATAGGTTCGTTTTATTCCGGTGGCCGAACAATAGGTCTCTAAACAGCCTTTTCTTCCGCATCCACATTGCCGACCATCTGGAAACATAATTACATGTCCAAGTTCACCAGCAAAGCTATCATGACCATAAACCAATTCACCATTCGAGACAATTCCGCTACCTAAACCAGTTCCAAGGGTAATAAAGATAAAATCTTTCATTCCTTTGGCAGCGCCAAACATCATCTCTCCAATTGCGGCTGCATTGGCATCGTTGGTTAATGAAGTTTTTACGCCTAATCGTTCTTCAAACAATTTTGCCAACGGAATAATGCCATACCATTTTAAATTGGGAGCAAATTCAATGGTTCCCTTAAAATAATTTCCGTTAGGAGCACCAATGCCTGCGCCAAGTAATTCAAAGTTTTGGAATGACAATACAGCCCTCTTGATGTGTTCACACACCACAGCCACCAAATCTTCGGGTATAGGAAAATGCTCGGTAGGCACACTCTCCTTGAAAACCAGTTCTCCGTTAGCATTCACTAAGCCAAAACTAGTATTCGTTCCACCAATATCAATGCCCGCTACCAGTTGTTGCATCATAATCTATTCCTTGTGATTTTAAGATAGCTCCTACTCGCCAAGCATAGAATGCGAGGTAAGCAAAACATGCTACTCCTACTAAATAACTCCATTGGATGCCCAATAAATTGCTAGAAGCTAGTGCTCCTTGAAACCAACTTATCAATCCACCACCCATAATCATCATGATTAAAAAACTCGAGCCTTCATTGGTATGTTTGCCCAATCCTGCGATTGCCAAAGTAAAAATACATGGCCAAAGGGTAGAACAAAATAAACCGACACTAATGAATGCATATACACTCACCATGCCACTGGCAAACATCCCTACGAACAATGCCGTGATACCGCAGGCTGAGAAAATGAGTAATTGTCTTGCCGGATTTCCTTTGCTCATAATATTGGCTACTATCAAAACAAGAATTACAAATACGTAAACATAAAACGGAGTTAAATCGTGGTTCGCGATTTTGTTGACCAATAAGAAAACTCCAAATGCAATATAAGGCATGAGAAAATTCAAAACTGCTTTCACTCCTCCATTTAAGTTGAATGCTCCTACGGATGATGTCCAACGACCAATCATCAAACTTGCCCAAAACAAAGAAACAAAAGGCGCTACTTGGTCGGTATTGGTATTAGCATGTTGCTTCATGAATTCAGGAAGATTACTTGCTGTAGATACTTCCACACCAACATATACAAATATCCCAATCATTCCCAGTAACAATTGAGGATATTTCAACGCACTTGAACGCTCGGCCACCACAGGTATTTCCGATTTCTCATCATCGTTTACCGAATGTATTTTGTTTGGTATGGAAGAGAATTTGAATATAACGGCTACCACGATGAATGCTGCACCAAGAATAAGGTAAGGAGTTTTTATACTTTCAATACTTGCTATAGATTTGCTTCCGGCTGCAATGGTTCCGAAGATAGCAAAGCTCACCAAAATAGGGCCAATGGTGGTGCCTACATTATTAATACCTCCTGCCAAGCTCAAACGTTGCGAACCTTTTCGTGGGTCACCCATCACAATAGCCAACGGATTAGCCGCAGTTTGTTGCAACGAAAATCCTAAACCTACGACAAACAATCCGGATATCATTAAACCAAACGATGCAGTTTGAGCTGCAGGATAAAACAACAAGGTACCGATAGCCGATATGATTAAGCCCAAGGCAATGCCGTTTTTATATCCTATCCTGTTGAGGATATCACCTCCAGATGTTTTCGAAATCAAATAATAAATAAGGGAACCAACGGTGTAGGCAACATAAAAAGCTACCGAAATCAGCTGTGCTTGCCATTGTTCAAGATTCAGTTTTTCTTTAAACACTGGAATCAGAATATCATTGCTTGCTGCTACAAAACCCCAGAAAAAAAACACTGAAATTAATGTTATTAATGCCGAAGGTTTTGTTTTGTTCAAGTCGTCCATAAAAGTCGCTAAAATTAATTCACCGAAAATAAGTAAAAACTTTAATCGAATCGGGATTTAATTGCAAAAGTTTTCAGCCCTGTTTTTCTGTTCTTAAATTTCAATTAAAGTTCTTATGTTTGCTCGAAATAAAAAACAATGAAAAAACAAATTTGCATACTTGCTATTCTCCTCCATCAGCTTGCGTTTGCTCAAAACGTCAACATGTTTTGTCATTTCAACTTGGCTGCTGCCGATTCGTGTAGTATCCGTGTTGACAAGTTTCATATCCGTGATTTCGACCCGGTGACGAAACTTGCTTTGGTAGAAAACGAGTGTCAATTTAAATTGAACATTGACCAACCTGCCCTTGCTGAGTTTATGTACAACAAGCAGTCGGTAAACTTTTGGCTTGAACCCAACGATAATTTAAAACTCACCATTGATTACGACTCGCTTTATAAAGCCATAAAAATAGAAGGCACAGGCAGTGTACACAACAGTTTTCTGAATGCTTTTTTCAAATCGTTTAAGTCCGATTTCGACAAAGACCTTATTAAACAATCGATGCTGAGCACAGGAATAGACGCATTCGAAAACAACTTGTTCAAACAACGAAAAAAACAACTTGAGTTCTTCAACAGTTATAAAGACAAAACTTCCTTTTCGGCTGCCTTCAATACTTATGTTGCTAGCTTGATTAAATACAATTATTACTATCAATTGCAGGCCTTCGCCATCATCAATGCCAACGATAACAAAGGACTTACTGTAACTCCAATACCAAGTCTACTTTTGGAAGAGATAACACCTGCAATTGCCAACAATGACGATGCCCTCAACTGCGAACAATATCGAAACTTCCTGAATTATTACATTATCTACAATACTTCGAAAGCTAATGGATTCAACAAGTTTACCGACAATTCTATTTCGATGGAAAAGAAAATGGCATTCACCAACCAAACCATCATTGGCCGTGCTAACGCTTATTTTATTGCCAATTACCTCAACGACAATGTGGCTAATGTTTCACCTTTTACTGCTAAACATATTTATGAGATGCTTTCTTTCAACGAGAAAAAAGGAAAATACACTCGTTTGCTGAAAACCAAATGTGAGAAACAAATCAACAACAAAGAAGCGCTGGCAAAAAAAGCTGATGTGCCTGCAAGCAGTGCTACTTCGGCTGTTAAAATAATGGGTACCGATGGCAAGTACTTTACCTTTGACGATTTAAAAGGCAAGGTGGTGTATGTCGATTTTTGGGCTAGTTGGTGCGGTCCTTGTAGGCAGCAATTCCCTTTCTCGAAAGAATTACACAAAAAGTTCACTCCAAAACAATTGAAAAACCTTGTTTTCCTTTATATCTCTATCGACAAAACCGAAGAAATATGGAAAAAAGCCATCGAGCAAAACGGGCTTGGCGAGATGAAAAACGGTTTGGTACCAGGTGATTGGAGCAGCGAGATTGTAAAATATTTTCAAATAAACTCCATTCCGCGATATATGCTTATTGACAAAAAGGGAAACATTATCGACATCAATGCCAAACGCCCTAGCGATGAAGCCGCTTACGATGATATTCTGAGACTGCTCGAATAGCTTTTTGTTGTATAATAGTAAAGTATGGCGAGTAACTCGAAACCAAACCTAAGCTAGCTACTTTTAACTAACCTTTAGTCAAAAGTTTGACAAAAACGAGTATACATATATTTAAGTATACCTCGACTTATTATAATTCGAACAAAACCAAATGGCATTTTAGCAAAAGTGAATACTTTTGCTCCAACACAGGACACTTTTACTCCAACAGAGGATACTTTTGTTCCAACACAGGACACTTTTGCTCCATCAGAGGATACTTTTGTTCCAACACAGGATACTTTTACTCCAACACAGGACACTTTTGTCCCAACAGAGGACACTTTTGCTCCATCACAGGATACTTTTGTTCCAACACAGGACACTTTTACTCCATCACAGGATACTTTTACTCCATCACAGGACACTTTTGGAAAAAAACCGGAAGGTATTCAGAATTTATACCATAAGACCGAACTCTCTTAACAAAATCTATTGTGAAAATAGAAATAACCAAGCCAAAGAAGGGTACTTCCACATTGATTCTTTGTGCATTCGTCTCTTTTTGGAAACCGCATTAATATATATGGTAGCTTTGCCGAAACTAAAAGGAAAAAATATGAAGAAATTAATGGTAATGGTTTTGGCAATAGCAAGTTTTAGCTATGCTCAGGCACAAAAAGTAAAAGAAGCGGAAGTGCCAACGGAAGTAAAAGCTGCGTTTGCAAAACAATATCCTGGCACAAAGGCAGGAGGTTGGGTAAAAGAGAATGGTAATTATGAAGTGGAGTTTGATTATAAAAAAGCAGAAATGACGCTGGTAATAGACCCTAAAGGCACGGTGCTGGAAACCGAAACGGAAATAAAGGTGAGCGAATTGCCAAAAACAGTTTTGGATTATTGCGCTAGCAAATATGTAGGAAAAAAGATTAAAGAAGCTTCGCGTATAGTAGGTGCTGCCGGAGAGGTAACCTACGAAGCGGAAATCGAAAAAATGGATGTCCTGTTTGATGCAAACGGAAATTTTTTAAAAGAATCGAAAGACTAATCAATATATAACAGAGGGCATGCCAATGAGGTATGCCCTTTCTTGTTGGCATTAAATTTATCACATCTCTCACTCACCCATTTTGAAACGCACCACCCTTCTTTTATTTTGTTTTGTGTTTGCCTCCTTAATGGCCTCGGCACAAAACACATTTAAAGCCAAACTACAAGATAGCCTCACACACGAAGCTTTGGTTGGTGTGGTAGTGAGCATCGAAAACACAACCATAGGCGCAGGCTCTGATGCCAACGGAAACGTGGTATTAAACAATATCCCGAATGGAAAACAACGCTTGGTATTCAGCTTGATGGGGTACACAAAAACCATTCGTAGTTTCGATTTCCCTATTGCTTCCACTGCACCATTGTTGATTAACCTTGTAAATGCCGAAAATGAGTTAGAAGAAATAATAGTGAGTACCATGCGCACCCATTCGCGTATTGACGACCTTCCTACAAAAGTGGAAGTGCTCGGACAAGAAGAAATGGACGAAGAAAGCACGCTAGTGCCAAGCAATGTATCCAGTATTTTAGGCGATTTATCTATCATTACCATACAACGCACCAATCAGATAAACGGTAATGATGCCATTCGTATGCAAGGGCTGGATTCGAAATACACACAAATAATGCGAGATGGCTTGCCGCTGTATGGTGGGTTTTCGGGAAGTTTGGGAGTGTTGTCTATCCCTCCCCTTAACCTGAAACAAGTAGAGATAATAAAAGGTTCGGCTTCTACTTTATATGGTGGCGGAGCCATAGGCGGATTGATTAATTTTATTTCGAAAACACCCGTGGATACTCCCAATGCTACCATTTCGCTAAATGCAACTACATTAAAAGAAGCCAATTTTAATGCATTTGCATCGGGCAAAAAAGGAAAAGTGGGTGCTACTTTTTTTGCCGGAGCCAATGTGAAACAAGCAGTGGATATAAACGGAGATGGGTTTACGGAAGTACCTGCCAACGAAAACTACATAGTTAATCCCCGATTGTTTTTTTATATCAACAAACGAACTGACCTGGTTGTTGGGCTTTCGTCAAATTTCAATAATAGCAAAGGTGGCGACATAGCAGCGGTGCAGCATGGAGCAGATACGGCACATCCTTTTTTGCAAAAGGAAAAAACATTTAGAAATACAGCTGATTTGGTGTTTAATCATCAGTTTTCGGAAAAGAATAACTTGACGTTTAAAACAGCTGGCAGTTCTTTTCAGAGAGATATTAACTACTCTAGTTTCGTGTTTAACGGAACTCAATATTCGAGCTATAGTGAATTAAATGATGCGCTGAAGATTAAAAACCATAACATCATTGTTGGCCTTAATCTTATTTCCGAAAACTTTATGTTGAGTAATAGTAATGCTCCTCTGTTTTCTAACTACAATTATTACACCGTAGGAAGCTTTGTTCAGGACGACTGGCAGGCTTTTAAGAAGCTGTCGTTTCAGCTGGGTGTTCGTTATGATGTTCATAATACATTCGGTAATTTTTTCCTGCCCAGAGTTTCGTTGTTTTATAAACCCTCCAATAAGTTTAGCGTAAGGCTTGCGGTGGGAAGCGGGTACAAAACGCCCAACCTTTTTGATATTGCCGATCCTTCGCCAAATTTAAGTTCGTTGCCGAATACCATTCAGTCGGAAAACTCCTATGGAGTTAATGCTGATATAAATTATCACACGGTTATTTTTGAAAAGCTGAGTATTCAAATTGATCAAGCTTTTTATTATTCTAACATCACCCACCCTGTGGTGATTGATACTTCAGGAGCATTGGTAACGGCACGAAACGGAAACTTTGTGGTGAATAGTTACGGTACGGATACCTATATCCGTTTTGCATATGATGAGTTAGAGTTGTATCTGGGATATAACCACACAGAAGCAACACAAAACTATGATGCAGCTACTAATAACATGCCTTTCAATCCGAAGGATAAGTTTTCGGCTACATTGGCTTATAAAATAGAAGAGAAATGGAGGATGGGTATTGAGTCGTCAAATACTGCTAACCAATATATTTATAACAATAAAAAAGTAAACGATATTTGGTTTATGGCCTTGATGGTGGAACGGAAGTTTAACCGAGTAGGAATAGTTTTGAATTGCGAAAATGTGCTCGACACCCTTCAGTCGCAATACTCACCTTTAATAGAAGGTACCACTAAAAAGCCTGTTTTTATGCCCGTTTGGGGGCCTGTAGAAGGAAGGGTGATTAATTTATCTATTAGGATAGTGATTTAAGAATGTCGATTGTTTGAATGTTTAAATAACATCAGCAAAAGACTTCTCCATCTTTCGGAAGTACCATATTCCAATGAATAAGGACAATACACTAACCACAATGGATGCTATAAATTCGTTAAGATGAAGAGGAGTGCTTCCACCTAAAATACACCAACGAAATCCATCAATAACACCCACCATAGGATTGAGTGCATAAAGGTATTTCAAAAACTGAGGAATATCTTTGTTGTAAATAACACTACTACTAAAACCAATTGGAGATATGTATAAGCCAAATTGAATGATGAAGGGAACCACATATCTAAAATCGCGATACTTCACATTGAGCGCTGCGATGAAAAGACCTGTCCCCATAGCTGTAACGCTAGCCAAGATTAAAAATAGCGGAAGAAAAAGAATTCGGTAATCGGGTATAAAATGATACCAAAAGAAAAGGACAATAAGAATGACAAAAGAAATTAGAAAATCAATAAAACTAACAATAATGGATGATGCAGGGACAATCAATCGAGGGAAATAAACCTTAGTAAGCAAGTTTGAATTTGCAACTAATGACCCAGCAGATTCGCTAAATGCATTGGAGAAAAATTGCCAAGGAAGCATTCCAGCACAAACCATGATGGCATAAGGCACACCTGCTTCGGAAGAAAAGTTGCCAAGTTTGTTGAACACCACCGTAAAAACAACGATGGTGATTAAAGGACGGAGAACACTCCAAAGTACCCCAATGACGGTTTGTTTGTACCTAACTAAAATATCACGCCAAGCCAAAAAATAGAAAAGCCCCCGGTAATTCCAGAGGTCTTTCCAATAGTTACTGTTTTCAGTACCTGGTTCTATAATAATACGGTGCTTACTCAAATTTATTTAGAATTATAAATATCTATTTAGCATAATTCACTGCACGCGTCTCTCGAATAACCGTTACCTTCACTTGACCAGGATAAGTCATTTCGGTTTGTATTCGTTGGGAAATATCAAATGACAATGCTTCTGCGTCTTTGTCGGTTACCTTATCACTTGATACGAGAACTCTTAATTCACGTCCAGCTTGAATAGCATACGTTTTATCAACACCTGGGTACGAAAGCGCAAGTGCTTCCAAATCCTTCAATCGTTTAATGTATTGCTCAACCACCTCGCGTCTTGCACCAGGACGAGCACCACTAATGGCGTCACATACCTGAACAATCGGAGAGATTAATGTTGTCATTTCTATTTCATCATGGTGAGCACCAATCGCATTACACACCTCCGGTTTTTCCTTATACTTCTCAGCAAGTTGCATACCTAAGATAGCGTGTGGTACCTCCGGTTGATCGTCAGGCACTTTGCCAATATCGTGCAACAAACCTGCACGTTTGGCAACTTTTACGTTTAGGCCTAATTCAGCTGCCATGGTAGCACATAAATTAGCAACCTCGCGCGAGTGTTGTAATAAATTCTGACCGTAAGAAGAACGATATTTCATACGACCAACCATCCTTATCAATTCTGGATGCAATCCATGAATGCCAAGATCAATAGTTGTACGTTTACCTATTTCTACAATTTCGTCTTCTATTTGTTTCTTTACTTTTTCTACAACTTCTTCAATACGCGCAGGGTGAATACGCCCATCGGTGACCAATTGATGAAGGGCCAAACGAGCAATCTCTCTACGCACGGGGTCGAATCCAGATAAGATTATTGCCTCAGGAGTATCATCAACAATAATCTCAATTCCGGTTGCAGCTTCAAGAGCACGTATGTTTCGTCCTTCACGACCAATAATTCTCCCTTTCACCTCATCACTTTCAATATGGAAAACGGACACAGAGTTTTCGATGGCATGTTCAGTAGCTACTCTTTGGATGGTTTGAATAACCACCTTCTTTGCTTCTTTGTTTGCATTGATTTTGGCCTCTTCAACGATATCCTTAATATGCGACATAGCGTCTGTTCTAGCCTCTGCTTTTAACGATTCTACTAACTGAGCTTTAGCTTCCTCCGCTTTCAACCCACTTAAGGTCTCCAGTTGCTCCACTTGGCGTTTGTGAAACTTATCTACTTCCGTTTGTTTTGCATTAACCAATTCCAATTGATGCGTCAAATTTTGACGCAGTGCATCAAGTTCCACATCTTTACGTTGCGCACCCTCAAGCTTCTGAGCCAATGATTGTTCTTTTTGCTTCATTCTGTTTTCAGACTGTTGCACCGCCATGTTTTTTTCATTGATAAACTTGTCATGTTCAAGTTTCAGCTGGTCGAACTTTTCCTTTGCTTGCAACATTTTAGTTTTTTTAATCACATCTGCTTCAGCTTCGGCAACCTTAAGTATACCATCGGCTTTAGTAACATTTGCTTTTTTAATTACCATGAAGGTAATGAGTGCGCCCAAGCCGATTCCAACCAAGGCAGCAGCGACAATAAGTATTAAATTGATGTCCATAAATTTTTTAAATTAATAATTGATATTACCAAATCCCGTTAGTCAAAATAGACTGATACGGGGCACTTTAAAATTGATGCGGAATATTGTTGCTTACGATTTTTTGTAAAAAAGTAAACTATAAAGAAATGCTCTCTTTTTGAAGATAGTTTGAAACAAATAAGTCGAGTTGGTCAATTTCTTTTTCCAGCTCTGGTGATTTGCGAGGTATATTTAGTTGAGTTGCCAATAAGTTGAGTGCTGCCATAGCAAGCAAATCTTGCTTCTCGCGCACTGCGTAGTTATTCTCAAAATCTTTCACCTTTTCATTAATAAGATTAGCCGCCTCAAGAACAGTAAGCTCCTCTTCCTGTTTAACAGTAAGTGGGTAGGTGCGTCCAGCGATTAATACTTTTAATGATACTTCAGCCATAATTTATTGTTTACAAAAGTAAAAAGGGATTGTTAAATATTTGCCAACTTTAACCAATCTACTGTTTACCTAACTTCTAATTTAAAAGAGCAATACAATTTTCAATTTCCTGCACCAGTTCGTTAATCTTTTCTTTTGTTTCTGTTATTACTTGTTGTTGTTCTTCTTTTGTGTTAACGGTTAATTCTAGATTCCTTTTTTCAACCGCCTCAATCTGTAACTTTTGCTCATCAATAACATTTAACAATTTTATGTTGTCTAATGTCAAGCGTTCGTTATCTTTTTTTAATTGTTGATGTAAATTTACTAACTTTTCAACCTTCGCCTTTAAATCAGTAATACTTAAAGTTAAATCATCCATTCCTTTAATTAGTTGCTTTTTTGAATTTCACAAAGATAGTATTGTATTCAGAATAATGCAAAATAAATTTCAGAAGGCACTTTATTCAGACGATGAAGGAGAACACACTTCGCCAATACTCTCCTGAATTATCTTACAGGCATACATCAGTTCTTGTTCTGAAATGTTAAGTGGGGGAGCTATCCGCATAGAGTTCGCATTGAACAAAAACCAATCTGTAATCACACCTTTGGCTATGCATTTATCAATTATGGCTTTATTCTGTTCAAAACTCTCAAATTCAACTGAAAGTAAAAGGCCCTTGCCATTAATCGACTTAATTCTAGGGTCATTTAATTCCCTCCTGATTATGTGCTCTTTTTTGGCGACTTCACTCATCAAATTCTCTTCCAAAAGAACAGAAAGCACAGCAAGACTAGCTGCACAGCAAACAGGATGCCCTCCAAAGGTGGTGATATGACCAAGAATAGGGTTGTTAGTGAATGAATTCATGATTTCTTTTGAGGAGACAAAAGCTCCAATTGGCATTCCTCCTCCCATTCCTTTTGCCATACACAGAATGTCGGGAATTACATCAAAATGTTCGAATGAAAACAATTTACCAGTTCGACCGAAACCACATTGAATTTCGTCCGCTATTAATAAAGTTCCTGTTTGTTTGCAACGTTCACTCAAGGCTTTAAGAAAATTGTTCACAGGAACGATGGCACCAGCTTCGCCTTGGATTGTTTCTACAACCACACAAGCCGTCCGTTCGGTGATGTGACGCAAATCTTCAATTTTATTAAATCGCATTAGCTTGGTACCTGGAAGTAATGGGCGAAAAGCAGATTTAAATTCTTCGTTGCCCATTATACTCAGACTACCTTGCGTACTTCCGTGGTATGCATTCTCAAATGAGATAATTTCACTTCTTCCAGTAAATCTTTTCGCAAGTTTCATAGCCCCTTCAATAGCCTCACTACCCGAATTAACAAAGTAGACGGAGTTCAAAGACTTGGGTAATAGGGAGCTTAAGAGGGATGCTAACTGAACTTGAGGACTCTGAATATACTCGCCATAAACCATGAGGTGCATGTACTTATTGACCTGATTGATGATTGCAGATACAACTTTCGGATGACGGTGCCCTACATTACTTACCGAGATACCAGAGATTAAATCGATGTACTGTTTCCCATTAACATCGGTAAGGTAAATTCCTTCAGCTTTGACTATCTCAAGAGCCAAAGGCATATCTGTTGTTTGTGCTAGATGGTTAAAGAATAGTTGACGTTGTGTGAGCATGCGGCAAATGTATGAAAAAGGTTTCAGTGCGGTGAAAGTCAAAAGGTATAATCCGTCTCGAAAAACAATTCAACTGACGTTAATTATCATTTTACGTCCTTTCCCATCCTAGCGAAATTGACGAACCGTTCGTTAAATTCCTATATTCGCGGTATCCAATCTTTGCATCTCGCTTACTTCTATACTTACAAAACTAAACTCATCCGTTACTCTTCCTGTTAGCAGATAACATCCCGGACCAATAAACGGAAATTGTTTAAGGGAAGGAGGAAAATGAACGGTGTCAATCCACATCCCTTCTGTGTCAGTAAATGTACCGAAACACATTCGGTCGCCTTTGGATGTAGCCGTGTTTTTATATGTTACCAGATATCCCACTATGCTTACTGTTTTGCCGATAGAGTTCCTCAACTCCTTTGCGGTCGCTGTTGCGGGTAGTTTGTCTTTCAGCATTTCGAAAGGAGAACAGAGCGGAAAACCCAATAGCTCCAATTCATCAAAAGCATCATCCAGTTTATTGTCTTCAAGCTTTGGCAATTTCCAACTCGGAGGTTTCACTTCAAATAATTCGGCAACTTTCTCCGGCTTTTTTAAAGGATTAATTAGCATGTATATCTCCCACAAGAGTTCTTTTTTGTTTTTAGTTGTAAAACTAAACGCACCCACCCGAATCAACAAACGAATTTGTTCGAGCGAAATGGGAACACGTTTTATGAAATTGTGAAGGTCGGTGAAAAGGCCGTTCTGCTTACGTTCCTTTATAATAGTTACAACATGATGTTCTTCCAGTTCAGCAATCAGGTTTAAACCTAAATAAATGGTTGTATCTTTAATAATGCATATTACATCGCTGTTGTTCACACAAGGAGGTTTAATTGTGCCGTTATGCATACGGGCTTCGTGCAGATACAATTCCTTTCGGTAAAACCCTCCGCCATTGTTGAGCGTAGCAACCATATACTCCAAAGGAAAATATGTTTTTAAATATAAAGCCTGATAACTCTCTACTGCGTAACTTGCCGAGTGCCCCTTGGAAAAGGCGAAGTTGGCAAAGCTTTCTATCTGTGTCCAGATTTCAAGAATAGTTTTTTCGTTATGATTCTTCTTTCTGCAATTTTCAAAGAACTTTTTACGAACTAAATTAAACTCGTTTCGCTGTTTGAATTTCCACGACATTCCCCTTCGTAAATAATCGGCTTCGGTTAATGTTAATCCGGCAAATAAATGCGCCACCTTAATTACATCTTCCTGATAAACCATTACTCCGTAAGTTTCTTCGAGCAAATCATATAATTCGGGCAACTCCTCTCTTGCCGTTTTACGTCTGTTCTCATCGCGATAACGAAGAATATATTCCCGCATCATTCCGCTTTTGGCTACTCCCGGGCGAATGATGGAGCTAGCTGCTACCAGGCGTAAGTAATCATCAGCATTTAATTTAGCCAACAACATTCGCATGGCAGGAGATTCTACGTAAAAACAACCTATTGTTTTTCCTTTTCGTAGCAGGACTTTCACATTATCGTCAGATGTAAATTTCTTGATATCGTGTATGTCTATCTCTGTATTTTTATTCTCCTTAATAATGTCAACGGCATCTTTTATTTTGCCCAATCCGCGCTGACTAAGAATGTCGAATTTGGCCAAGCCAATATCTTCGGCTTCCAGCATACTAAACTGAGTGGTAGGGTATCCTTTAGGAGGCATGTTAGTGGCGCAATAACTACTAATTGTTTCTTCGGAAATGAGAATCCCACTGGAATGAACACTTAAGTGACTCGGGAAACCATGAATGAGCTCACTGTAACGAAGCACTAACTTTCCTAGGTCGTCCGTATCAGGAAATTTGGAAGGAGATTGTAATTTATCAATCTCGTCAGGAGGTAATCCAAACACTTTTCCTAATTCGCGAACCACAGCATCCTGCTGAAAGGTGTTGTAAGCACCCACCAATGCGGTGTGTTTATGGCCAAAGGTGTTAAAGATATAACGAGTGATATCATCTCTGTCTGTCCACGAAAAATCAATATCGAAATCAGGAGGGTTGCTGCGTGCCGGATTAATGAAACGTTCGAAATACAAATCAAGCTGAATAGGATCTACATCGGTAATGCGAAGCAGATAAGCCACCATGCTGTTTGCTCCGCTGCCTCTACCCACCCAATAGTAATTTTTGTGCTGTGCGTATTTTATAATATCCCAATTGATCAGAAAGTAGGAAGAGAAATTCATCTGCTCTATTATCTGCAATTCCTTTTCCACCCGAGCAAGTACTTCTTTGGTTGGTTCGGTGTAGCGATATTTTAATCCCACTTCACATTCACTTCTTAATTTCAGGAGGTCATTGGCAACGCTGTCGGTATAGTGCTTTTTATTTTTATTGGAAAACTTACCATACACAAATTCTATTTTGCAATCATTCAACAATGCTTCGGTATTGCTTATTATACTTGGGTATTCGGCATAAGCCGCCAGCAATTCGTTTCGGGGGAGCATGATTTCCTCTGTCGTTCCTTGTTCGTCAACAGGCAATTTGCTTAACAATTGATTTTTGTCAATTGCCCTCAATAGCCTGTGTGCATTAAATTGTCGCTTATCAGCAAAACTTACCGACTGCAAAATGACAAGTTTGTTAAGGTGTTTTCTGACGGGAGAAAAAACTAAATTAGAAACACTTTTTACCGAAACACCTATAAACTCATTTTCTCGCAATTGCCAACCACTGTAAGCGGACGAGGGATAAATAATATACGCATTGTTAAAAGCAGGAGCTTCGTTTTCGAACGGGAGATGATGATGTAAATGATACGAAAGGTGTTCGTTGAGTTCTTTGAATCCTTTATTATTAATGGCGATACCAACGTATTGCTGTTTCACACCATTTCTGAAATCGATGCCTAATACTGGTTTAATACCTTGTGCATTTGCCGAACGAACCATGTCTATACAAGCGGAAGTATTATTAATATCAGTAAGTGCAAAGGAGGAATAACCTTTGCGCTTTACTTCAGCCAACAATTCGTCAACAGTAAATACTCCGTAGCAAAAACTATAATATGTATGACAATTGAGTAACATGAATTCATTTGTTCGTTTTTTTATCCCTTAAAAGGATTAAAGTTTTTTAGTTTTAGGCCTAACCCCGAGGCCCGAACTACAGCATTCTCTCCGTATCTCGTCCGCATTTTGTCCATTGCCCCGTAT
>Ga0194060_10001119_pt1 | contig 19279 bp, 6 predicted proteins | sample SepL225m_MetaG_FD_163427 | JGI IMG/M metagenome (GOLD analysis project Ga0194060, IMG submission 163427) | Anoxic zone freshwater microbial communities from boreal shield lake in IISD Experimental Lakes Area, Ontario, Canada - Sep2016-L222-5m | ecosystem: Environmental > Aquatic > Freshwater >... | reverse complement strand
CGCTGCCAGTCCCCAGAGTCATGCTATTGGCGTCTTTAATAGAAACATTTGCTCCTGAAACAACCGTTAACGTGTTGGTAAAATCGTTAGAAGCATTGCTCATAGTAATATCGTTTACGCCTGCAGTTAGCGAAGTGGTGCCAATTACCGAGAGCGCCCCAGCCTGAGTAACGGCTCCGCCAGATAATACTGCCAGATTACCGTTGATCGTGCTGGTACCGCCTGCATTACCAAGCACCAATGCGCTGGTATCAGTGATGCTGACGTTGTTACCGCTTATGACACGCACGCCACCGATGAAGTTATTTGTGGCTGTGGTCAGTGTGATGTCGTTACTGGAACCCGCAATCAGATCGGTGGTTCCAGTCACAGCCAGAGATCCTGCCTGAGTGATCGCTCCACCAGCTATCGTAGTAAGATTGCCGCTAATAGTGCTGCCACCGTTGGAATTGCCTAGCACCAGAGCATCCGTATCAGTTATACTAACGTTGTTACCACTGACGATGCGCACACCTCCGGTGAAGTTGTTGCTGGCTGTGGTCAGAGTGATGTTATTGCCAGAACCGGCGGTTAGGTTTGTTGTGCCGGTCACCGCAAGAGCCCCGCTCTGCGTGATCGTCCCACTGGCAGTAGCAGTAAGATTACCGTTGATTGTACTGAAGCCATTTGCGTTGCCCAGCACAAGCGCATTAGTGTCGGTGATACTGACGTTGTTGCCGCTGACGATACGGACTCCGCCGGTGAAGTTGTTGCTGGCTGTGGTCAGAGTGATGTCGTTTCCTGAACCGACAGTCAAGTCGGTAGTACCAGTTACAACCAAAGCTCCAGCCTGCATGATCGCTCCACCAGCAATCGTAGTAAGATTTCCACTAATCGTGCTACTACCGTTGGCATTGCCCAACACCAAAGCATCGGTGTCAGTTATGCTGACGTTGTTGCCGCTGACGATGCGAACGCCGCCGGTGAAGTTGTTGCTGGCTGTGGTCAGAGTGATGTTATTGCCAGAACCGGCGGTCAGGTTGGTAGTGCCAGTAACCGCCAGAGTCCCGGCCTGAGTGATCGCCCCACTGGCAATCGCAGTGAGATTGCCGCTGATTGTACTATTACCGTTAACATTGCCTAGTATCAGAGAATTGATATCAGTTATACTTACGTTGTTGCCACTGACGATGCGAACACCGCCGGTAAAATCGTTTGAAGTACTGCTGAGGGTGATGTTGTTGGCTGACCCGGCGGTCAGGCTAGTGGTACCGGTTGCAATCACTGCTCCGGTCAGACTTAAGGCTCCCGCAGAATTGATGGTCAGATTGCCGGCTTTAAGGCCATTAGCGCCGCTGATAGTCCCTAATGAGGTCAAAGTAAGAAAGCCGCTGCCGGTATCGAACGGAGTCGCTCCGGCGGCATTGCTGATGTTCATGCCGCCTGAGCCAGCAAGCAGCGTGATATTCTGGTTCAGTGCCGTGGTAGGATAATAGACTGTTGTTGCGCCTGATCCATCAGAGCGGCCAAACTGGATATCGCTGAATCCGGTTGCATTGGAAAACGCGGGTAATAACCCTGATAAACTCGGAACGGCACCAGGGGTAGCAAGCTCAAGCGTCCAGCCTGCACCGGAATCAGTATTGCCACCAATGAGTTGGCCTCTGGTCAGATTGAGATTTCCTGGTCTGACCTTGAGTGTCGCGTTATTTCCGAAGAATTGCAGGCCGCTCCCGTAAGCCTGTATTGCTCCGTAATATCCTGAAGTCCCCGATTTATCCACTATGAAGTCAATCAAAGACGTGTTGGTAACATTACCGATAGTTACAAGAGTTGGAGCACTGGGACTCCCGAAAAAAACTGTCCAGCCAGTACTGCTGCTGCCAGTGTAATAGCTGTCAAATACTATCGACTGAGCAGTTGTGGCTCCAATAGAGGCTCCACCTTTAACTGAAATAGGGTTAGACCCGGAAGAACTAGTTCCAGTTAAGGTAATTGTCCCGCCATCTATAATTGTTTTTGAACCAAGTTCCATACCATTATAACTACCTGCGTCATAAGCGTTACCTATTATGTTGATAGAGCCTGCAGAGGTTGTTAATAGTGACACTCCGGTAGTTCCAGCCGTCATGTAGCCGATATCAATACCATCAGCGGTCTGCCCTGAAACCGTTCGCCCTCGGATGGTGATATTTCCACCACCAGCGTTTATCGTTGAATTCCCATTAATTCTTACACCGTAACGTTGTGGATGATATTGAACTATTGTACTTAGGCTCACCGGGCCATATCCAACTGCATAACCGGTCAAAGGATCGCTCCCCCCACCGATAGTTATATTGCCGCCATTTGTGGTTATGTTTGCACCATTTATGTACACATTGGTAGGTGCGGCAAGCTGCCCGGTCTGATTGGCGTTGGCTGCATCTGCCCAGAGAATAGTGTGCAGCTTGCCGCTTGTGGAGCTAATTGATTTGTTAGCACCAAGCGTGATACTTCCGGCTGCTTTGATGGTCAGAGTGGCATCAATTGGCGTCACGCCGCCAAGCCAGCTATATGAATTGACCTGGGCGTTGCTGGGGTTCAAAATATCCATAGGAAAAGAGCCGCTACCGCCATAGTTGTATGAGTTCAAAGTAAAAAGAGTGCCAAACGAGCCATTTCCCTGATAAAATAATGAGTTACCTGAGACCCCGCTGAACACGCCCGTGTTGAACACATTCTGTTGTAGCGCCCCGCTACTGTTGTAACGATTTAGTCCATAATAGGCGCCATTCAGAGAAAAAGCATAATAGTCTCCCGCGTTAGGGGTGCTGCCGACTGGTATATTAAAACCGCTGGCGTTCAGCGTACTGCCAGTCCAGCCGTACTGAATATCAAAAGCATGATCCAGCCCAAAATGGGTATTAGAAAGATCGGCACTCCCCGAGCTGATCTTGCTGATATTGGCGTTGATGGCAATATTCTGTCCGGCGATGAGGCTGATATCGCCGCCTGTGCTCCCGTTTGCAGTAATGTCTCCATTAATGCTGATGTTGCCAGCACTGACAAGATTGACATTGGTACGGAAGGTTACGGGCCCGCCAACCGTGAGATCACCAGCATTGGCGCTACCGACAGTGATGGCGGAAAATCCATTAGCAATATTGGTAGTAAAATAGGATGCGGGGAGGCTTAATGTACCAGCTCCTCCGGCGATGCCAACGGTGGTGTTGGCAGTATAGGGCTGAATGGCTAGAGCACCAGTGCCAGAAAGATTGGCTCCGATGTTGACAACGTCGCCCGTTAATGTCAGGTTGCCTGTTCCCGAACTGATGGCCAGTCCGGTGGCGATGGAATCTTTCGTCGCGCCGGTAGTTGAACGATTACCGGTAATTTTGATATTACCGCCTCCTGATGCGGTAAGGGTGGCACCTAAAGAAACAGCAGTTGTGTTTAGCGTACTGGTCGCCCCGCTGGAATCGCCAACAATCGTGATGGCATCACCGCTGGTTGCAGCGGAAGAAATTGAATGTGTAACCAAGTAGTTGGAAGCCTCAACGCCGAGAGAATATTGATTGGTGCCGCTCGTCTTGCCTTCCAGATAGACTGTGCCTGATCCACTATTGATAGAAGTCGCCCCACCACCGTTGCCACTGCCTTGAAACCTGATTCCCTCAACAACATTCATCGTGGTTGCAGCCATGGCTCCAGCAGCGCCGTACATGGCAATATTGCCACCTGCCGTTGAAATCGTATTATTAAATAAGCCAATGCCGATGGACTGGCCGGCATTGGCCAAGGCATAGCCATTGCCAACGGTTAATCCGTTCCAGGATGTGCTTCCACTACCACCACCCATCCAGAGATTGCCACCATTGGTTGTTATAGACGCGCCCGATCCGAGATTAATGTAACCACCATTTGCATTGTCAGAGTCGGCCCAGAGCACAACATTGAGCTTGTTACTCGTAGAGGAAATAGTTACGCCACTATTTATTGTAATGCTGTCATTGGCTTTAAGAGTAAGTACTGCGTCTGAGCCTCCGGTTTTAGCAATGTTAGATGCAACGGTGATGTTTGATCCCGCAGATGAAGTCTGCACCGTTACATCCGTGCCGGTGTTTAGAGTAGGGACTATGCCGGATACGGTGATAAAATTCACGTTCGGAGACTGATACGCAATGCCATAATTTCCTGCCCAGCCGTTCGATGTTGTTTGCTCAAAAATTGCCCGCACCTTGGTTGCCCCTGTTGGGACAGAGATGTTGTTAAGGTTGACCGTTTGCAAGGTGGCATCAGTCGGTGACAACGTAGCACTATAACTAGCTGTACCAATCATGTTGTCATTGCTATCATAAAATGCCAGTCCGATCCTGCCTTGAGAAAATCCCGATGTGACGTTTCCTGCACTTGAATACTGGGCGGAAAATGTAATGGCCGTCGCGCCGTTCAGGGTCAATTCTCGATAAACGGAAGCGACCGGGTACGAAAAGGTCAGATAAGTATTTGCCGAAAGACAAGGCAATGAACTGCTACCGGAACACAAAAATGAACCGGTCATTGATGAGAAGTCCGACATGATCTGCGTATTGCCACTGGTGCTGACAGCGGTAGCATCAATAGTAATATCAGTCGGGTCAATCAGCCATACACCACCTTTCCCCTTCGGCGCGGAGGCGTCTACGTTGGCTCCGGAAATATCAAGGTGGTAACCTGATGTCTCGATCATTCCTCCATCACCGCCATTCGGCCCGCCTTTGGCCGCAAAGATGCCATGGGCACCGGTAATTGAAAGCGGGTTCTTCACATCCGACCAGAGAACGATAGTACCGCCGTTACCTTTGTCCGTGGCATTGGCCTCCAGTAGCGCCCCTTTTTCAACCGTGGCTTCAACCGCATGGCGGATGTCACCGCTCCCCTGCCACCCTCCGCCAACCAGAACCTCACCGCCGCCGGTCGCCCCGGACGCTGTCAGATGAGCACCTGACTGAATCAGAACTTTTTCACCGGTGACTACAACGCTCCCCCCTTTACTCGCATCAGACGAGGAATCCAGAAGGCCGGAAACAATTGTCTGGCCACCGCTGCCCGAATCAAGGAAAATCTTCCCCCCTCTGTTCTCAATACCCTGTGCCCGCACTTCGCCACTGTTGTTGATCACCGAGCTGTACAGCTTGTCGGCAGCCGAGGCGCTCATGATAACGCTGCCGCCATCGGCTTGCACCAGATGCTTGTTGTCTATCAGCGTGTTTATGGTCGCCGGGTCTACCAGCAGATTTACGAGCTGTTCACCGGAGAAATCTAGCGACACCCGGTCGCCGGCGGCAAGCGCAACCGTGCCGAGATTGGCCTTTATGACCCCTTCGTTGCGTACTTCAGGCGCAAGCAGTGCGATAAACCCGCCGTCTGCCGCCGACAACGTTCCCTGATTGAGGATGCTGCCGGTAGCGCCGCTGCGGTTGAAGCGGTAGCGCCTTGCCATGAAATCTTCATCATTCATGTTGAGCGTGGAGGCGACAAACCCGCCGGCGTCGACTCTTGAACCAGCGCCAAAGATTATGCCGGAAGGGTTGATGAGAAACAGACGTCCATTTGCAGAGAGAGATCCGAGAATCCGTGAGGGATCGGAAGAGAGCACCCGGTTAAGAGTGGCTGAAGTGGTGTCGGGTTGGTTGAAAAGGACCTGAGCCTGAGCGCCGATGTTGAACTGCTGCCAGTTGATGATGGAGTTTCTGGTTGACTGGTTGATAGTCATTGAAGCGCCATTACTGGTAATGGAAGCCTGACCGGCAGCTATGCTGCCACCTTTGGGAAGAGTGCCTGGAGAGATTTCAGCAGCAACCGCAGATATTGACTGAAGCATGGCCACCAGCAGCGCAAGAGAGCGCATCAATGCACGGCTTCTCCTTAACCGGTGCAGAAACTGGGGATTACTCCTCCCCCGCCGGATTGGAGTAATTATTATCGCTTTGTCAATTACGAAGAGTGGCATGGCTCCCACATGAAACGTTTACTTCTTGTACGCACTGTTGAACGCTTTTACCAATTCGTCGGTCACATCTCGTTTTTCGCCGGCAAAGGCGATCGATTCGTTTACTCTGAACAGATAGTCATACTTATTTTTTACCGCAAAATCACCAAGCACCGGCGCAAAACCTTCCAATACTTTCCGAGTCAGTTCAGCGTCATATACCTTCAATTCATCCTGATAGCCACCGGAAAGCCTTTGAAATTCACGAAACAGGGCTTCATACTCTTTCCCTTTTTCAATAAGCTTTGCCGAAGGCTTCTCATTTTCCTTAAGCTTTTTGGCTTCGCTCTCGACATCTTCCTTCATCTTCTTCAGCTTCTCCGTACGGCTGTTAATCTCATCCTGATAGTTATTGGCACGGGACAGATATTTTTCCCGCGCTTCCTTGCCAGCATTGGACTGGGCAATCAAGCGCTGCAGGTCAAAATGTCCGACATTCAGCTCCGCAGCAAAAAGGCTGGCGGTCTGCACCAGAACTAATGCCAAGGCAATAAGGATAAGGAGTTTGATGTGCATTCTTTTCATTGCATAATCTCCTGTAAATCAGTTTTTAAAAATTAACGGACGCCGTAAACCAGAAGCGTGGTTCCCTTTTTGTTCCGTCAGAGTCTTTACCCTGAGCATTCGCTCCCCTGTTATCCCGTACCCTTTCTGCCATAATTCCTTTAACCATACACCATTCATAAGGTGTCCAGGTCAACCCCATGCCGACACCGTCCAGAGAGAATTCGTTCGGGATATTGCTTGCTGAGTTCCAGCCTTCCCAAGGATCAGCATGTTGACGAATCCACCCCACATCATAGAACAAAGCAAACTGTAGTGTCGAATTTAACAGATGACGAAGTTCCGCTGTAGTAACAAAACCGCTGTCGCCACTTCCTTCACCGGACGAATAAGCCCTGACACCATAAAAACCTCCTGTGCCGAACTGCTCAGATGAGTCGAGGTTATTAAACGCGTATTGGCCGTTAATAGAGAGGGAAAGAGTCGTGCGATCTTGAATAATGGTCTGGGTACGGGACACGTTAAACGTCAATTTTTCATAAAGGCCGCTTGTATTTGCTGCACTCCTGTCGTGCGCTTTATCCGATGGCACTGCGGAGAGATCAACATTTCCCACACCCAAACCGACCGAAAAACTGTTGAAACCGCCCCCAAGAAACTGATCGTTTGTATCTGCGCTAAGTCCGATAGTTCCGTTGTGCAATCGTTTGTTGTTTATCGCCGCCCCGTATACTTCATTATAGAGTCGGCGATATTCATATCCCACCTGACCGGAGAGATTAAACGACTGCCGATGCAATAGCGGAAACGAGAAGCTGCTTCCGGCGGTAAATGCATCGCCCTTGGACTGCAGTTCCCCACCCAGATCGTAATGCAGATAACTGGACGAAAACGACAGACGAGAGCCGGCTACGCCAATCGGAGCAGCGTATGCCAGTCGACCGTAATTATTTTTGAGTGAGCTCTGCCCCTTCAGCGTTATCTGATCGCCATAACCAAAGGGATTATTCAGGTTCAGCGTCGCCGCGCCACGATACTCCCCCGACGAAATACTCCCCTGATTGTCTGTTTCCAGACTACCGGTCATCAACGACGTATCCGCAAGTTTTAAAAGCAGATCTGATGTTCCCCGTTCCTTGCCGGGAAGGAGCGACGTAGAAGCCGAAACGCCGGGAAGCCCTTTCAAGAGGCGTACTGCCGCTTCAAGGGCTTCCATGTTGATATTCGTGCCGCTTTTGTTTTCCCGCAGCAGATAAGCCATCGCCACTTCAGGGCTCATCCGATTCCTGGATGCCGGATCAATGCTTATTGTTCCCAGTTTGCCTTCAATAATTTTTATCAGAATACGACCGTCTTTCACCTCCTGCTGCGGAAGAAAGGCGGAAGCGATACGTCCCCGTTTGCTGTAATAGGCGATAATTCTCTGTGGAGCAACCTCGAGCTGCACCATGGTCAACTCTTTTCCAACCAGGTCAGCAAGCGCTTCAATTAATTCCTCTGGCGGAAACTGGGACAAACCCTCGAAAAAAAAACCTCTGACAAGGATTACAGTGCCGGCCTTGTCTCCGGCGGGAAGCGGCTGCGGTGTAATTAGCGGTTTTTTTTCAGGCAGAACTGAAGGGGGAGATTCGCGGTGTTCACGAAGAATTGAACCGGCATCCGGCTGCGCGGCAAAAGCCGACAGAGCAGAGACCAGTAGTATCAATCCTGTGACAATCCATAATCCACGACTCATGAACACCTCAAAAACTGGAAAAGATTGTACCTGCCGAGAGTGTGCTTACGGTCAGCACCTGTCAGAAGCTCATGATCAAAAAATATAGCCAGCCAACAAGAGCCGAAAGGCCTACGTACCAGATGTATTTTGTGCGGGTAATCATTGCTATTGATGAAAGCACTATTGCGACCTGAAGAAACACAAGCGAATTAGTGAGTCCTGCCGATAGTTTATGAAATTTTTCTTTCTTCTTTCCGGTAGCCTTGGCTTTTTCCTGGATTTCGTCCTTTTCATCTTTATAGCGCTTTAGTTCTTCATCATACTTTTTAATGGTATTGCGATATTTGTCAGCAGTTTCAGGAGACATCCCCTGTATTGCCGCAAGCTGCAGCTCCAAACCGGCCTTTGATATCTGGAAGGTATGTTCCTTGACGCTCTTTGACTGGTACTGCCCCCAGATATTTGTTTCATCGCCAGAGCTGAGTACGGCCATTGTAGCCCCTCTTGAAACCTCTAAGGACATGAAAGCAGCCAGAATTGCAATGATAGTAGTAGAGAGTGCGAGCCAGTTAAGCCAACCCTCAGGCTGTCTGCAGTCAGTTGCATTATTGGCGGCGGTCGGTTGAGTGGGATTAGACGTCCCGGTCGCTTCGCCAACCTGAACAGACGGGACAGGGTGCACCTTGACGTGAGGTTGCACATTTTGCGGAGGTATAGCGACACCATCAGCAGAATAGTGGTGCAAACCGTCATCTAAAACCGGCTTATCACTTTTCCGAACCCAAAACCAGATAGAAAATCCCAACGTGAGTGTGACAAGAGCAAATGTAATCATAAATGGTCCCTTTCCGACGATTTTTTTTGCAAAATAATATATCCAATCAGACTAACATTTGTCACTAAATAATGATTAACTGCAATGACTTTCTATCATGAAATCTCCGAAGAGCAATAGCCACAGACAATGCCGCACACAATTGAAGCGTTATTGGCGACCCACGGTTCCTTCAGCATGTCAAGGTGCAAGCCGCTTCCGTCATAAGTGCTACAAATAGAAACAGTATTATCGGACCACCTTTGCGAGAGACCTTCGATTCCAATCGAGGCGTCAGCATACAGCAAGTGGATATTCCCATTAATGATCCCCTCTGTAGTCAAGGATTCCGTAAAGGCAAGATAGCTCCGTAGTTTGCTAAAAGCGATATCACGGATATGCGGACTCACCATTAATTCAGCCAGATTGCCGAACAGTGCAGGATCAGGCGAATACTCGTCAATCCATTCATGCAGATTTTCAGTAACCGGTGCATTAGGCAAACGTTTCCAGCTATCAAATAGGATCAAATCCGAGACTATTCTGCCGCGCCTTTCCAGCTCCTTGGCCATTTCGAACGCAAGATTTCCCCCGCTTGAATAACCAAAGAGAACCAGAGCGCCTGAAGGCTGCAACTCATCAATCAATTCAGCATAGCGTTTAAGACGATCATCTGACTCGATAAAGGTAAATCCGTGAAAAGCGACGTCATCGAGCAATTCGGCAAGACGGCTATAGGCAATGGGATAACCGTTAATAGGTGGAAAAGCAAAGATAAGCCGCCTGCCACCACGGTTCAGTAACAGATGCAAATCCTCCTGGTACCCGACGGCAAAAGCAGCAGTTCTCTCGCACTCCAGAGCCAGCTCAGACAATGTAGCATGCTGAAACAGCGCCGGTAGCGGCAGCTTTATGCCATACTGCAGGTGGATTGCAGCGGCAACCCTTATGGCTGCAATGCTCTGGCCGCCTATTTCGAAAAAGGAATCATGCCGACAGACTCCAGTGCGTCCGAGAATCTGCTCCCATATCTCCGCTAGATTCTTTTCCATAGACGTTGCCGGCAGCTCCCCGGCGCCACTTGACAGTTCATGAACAACAGCCATGTCGGCAAGCTGTTTGCGGTCAACCTTGCCATTGGCATTGAGTGGAAAATCGCGTAGCTGAACAAAACGGGACGGCATCATGAAAGAGGGAATCTGACCGGCAAGTTCGGCTTTCAGGCTCCCCAGATCGAGGTTGCCATTGGGAAGCAAAAATGCGACCAGCTCTCTTTCAACCCCCTCACCACGGGCAACGACAACCGCGCCGCTGAGGGCACTGCTTTTGAGCAACGCCCGCTCCACCTCGCCGCATTCGATCCGGAAACCACGCACCTTGACCTGCTCATCCCTCCTACCCAGAAACTCGACCGTGCCGTCATGGAGGCGACGACCCAGATCGCCAGTACGGTAGATCCGGCGGCCAGACAGGAACGGATGTGGGACAAATGAGGCGGCGGTCAGTTCCGGTCTGTTCAGATATCCCCTCGCAAGTCCCGGCCCCGCCACGCAGATTTCTCCGGCAACACCAAACGGAACAAGCTGCAACTCGTCATCAAGCATGAGCAACTGGCTGTTTGCCATCGGGGCGCCAATCGGAATCGAGCCGTGGTAGAAGCGGCTGGAATCGACCCGGTGGATGGCGGAACAGACCGAGGCTTCAGTCGGACCGTATGCATTGAATACTGTCTTTCCCCTGGCGTAGTAAACGACATCGGTAGCAATGGCCGCTTCACCCGCCGTGATGATTACTCGCAGCGGGTCGAGGGTTGCCCCGGCTGTCCGGAGAGCATTCAGATACACCGGCGTCAGGGTGGCTACAGTAGCATCGGTCTCTTTAAGCAGACGCGCGAACAGTTCCGGGTCAGGCGTCTGATCCCGCCGCGCTATTACCAGAGCAGCTCCGGAATGTAGAGCAAGAAAGATTTCCGACATGGCACCATCAAAAGCAAAAGAAGAGCAGAGAAGACAGCGGTCATCAGGTCTGATGCCGAAGGTGCGAATCTGATCCAGTATCATATTGACGAAACCGCCATGTTGCAGCAGCACACCCTTTGGAAGACCGGTGGAGCCGGAAGTATAGATGATATAGGCAGCCGAAGAGGCTGCGGGGCGGTTCTGTAACTCCCCATCTGGTTCTTCCTGCATCAGCGTGGTAATTTCGATAACCGTAACCATATCGGCATAACGGATAACCTGGGACTCGGTCTCATCATCAACTATGATCGCCCTCAGGCCGCTGTCGGAGATGATGTGACGGATGCGGTTTTCAGGCTGGTCAGGGTCGATAGGCAAGTAAACCCCTCCCCCCTTCATGATGCCCAGCAGTGCTATCGGCAGATATGCTGTCCTGCCGGTCATAACCCCGACAACATCTTCCGGCTGAAGGGCGTGACGCTTCTGCAATAAAAACGCGCAACGCTCGGAAAGCTGATCAAGCTGCTGATATGAAATGATCTGATCACCTGCAGCCACCGCAACAGCATCCGGAAACCGTTCTGCCTGATCCCGGAACAGATCAACCATGCTCTTTTCTTCCGGCCAGTTATTGCTGGATCCAGCCCCGCAGTCGTTCAGAGAGTTCCACTCCTGTTCGGACAGCAAGTCAAGTGCCTTTAGTGCTGTTTCCGGCGCAGCAACAACAGATTCCGCCAGTTTCCGGAAACGCTGGGCTATACGTTGCGCTGTTTCCGTATAAAACAGGTCGGTGGCATATTCCAGCTCCAGCGTCAACCCATCATCCTCACGAGAGAAGTTAAAGACCAGATCAAAGCGGCTGGTGCCTGTTAGCAGCAGAACCGGCGACACGGCAAGGTTACTGAAAGCGGGAATCCGTTCCCCCTCTTCCTGCATTACCGCCATGACATCGAAGAGGGGAGCATGGCCAGTATCCCGAGGAATAGCCAGTTCGCTCACCAGAACGTCAAATGGATAGAGCTGGTGTTCATAGCCATCAAGGGCGGTCTGCCTGACCTGTTCCAAGAGCCGGGAGAATTGTCGTTCGGCGGTAACCCTGCTGCGCAAAGCCAGGGTATTGACAAAGAAACCTGTCATCTCCTCCAACTGTTGCACCGGTCGTCCGGCAACCGGTATTCCAACGGTTATCTCTTCCTGGCCGCTCATCCGGAACAACAGCGTCTTGAGCAAGGCCAGCAGCACCATGAAAAGCGTTGCTCCATGGCGCCGTCCCATCTCTTCCAGTTGCATGACAGTTTGAGGCGGCAGCGTAAGCAGCAGACTGTCGCCGCCGTCGCGCCTGACAACCGGACGTGGCAGATCGGTCGGGAGATTGAGCGGGGTGTTGGCACCGGCGAGAGCGCCGTGCCAGTATTGTCGCATGGTTTCCCAAATCCCTGAGGCCATGGCCTTGTTCTGGTAATGCGCCCATTCCTTGTACTGCACCAGAGGGATGGGGCTGTGAGGTGTTCGTCCTGTGGCGTGGAGATGATACTGTTCCGCGAGTTCACGGAGCAGTATCCCCCACGTCCAGGCATCACCATTGATATGGTGCATGAGCAGCAACAGCAGACTCTCGTCCTGTGAGGTTCGGTACAGAACCGCTCTGAACAGAGGCGCCACGGACAGATCAAAAGGGGTTCCCGCCGTGCGCCTGGAAGCCTGCAAAGCCTGATCCCATGGATCGGCATCGCCACTAAGATCGACGAGTGTCAGATACTCCCCGGCAGCCGGCAGAATAACCTGCACCGGCAGGCCATCCTGCTCCGGAAAGATGGTTCGGAGGGGTTCATGGCGTTCGACAAGAGCCGTTACACTTTTTGTCAAGGCAGCCAGATCTACATGCCACATCAGCTTCAGAGCCACCGGCATATTGTAGGCGGCAGAATCGGGAGCCATCTGTTGCAGTATCCAGAGCCGCCGCTGTCCTGGAGACGTTTCGTACCACCGTTGCGGCGGCAGGGGGAATAATAATGCCTGATCAACTGCTGAAGTACCGGAAAGAGCCGCCGCAAGTGACGACAGCAGTGGATTTTGGAAGATCAGCGAGAGCGGGATTTCCTGCCCCAGTTCCTTGGCAATAGCCGAGGCGATCCGGATCGCCTTGATGCTGTGACCGCCAAGCTCGAAAAAATTGTCGTTCACCCCAACCTGCTCGACGCCCAGAATCCGTTGCCAGATCGCCACTAAAGCCGCCTCGGTTTCCGTGCGAGGAGGGATATATTCCACCGCGCCGGACGCAACGGAAACGGCCGCCCTACCAGTCGGCAGCGGTAATGCCTTGCGGTCGGTCTTACCGTTTGGGGTCAGCGGCACACTCTCCAGAGCCACATAGTAGGTGGGGAGCATGTATTCGGGAAGATATTCGGACAGCCGCTGCCGCAGTTCCGAAGGCGACGGGAGCCTGTCGCCGTCGGGCACCATGTAGGCGGCAATCTCGTTCAAACCGTCAATTTCGACAATATGAGCTACCGCCTCCCTGATTCCCGGGATCTTCAGCAGGTTCTGCTCGATCTCGCCGGTTTCAATCCGGTAGCCCCTCACCTTGACCTGGTTATCCATCCGGCCGCCGCACTGAATATCGCCATCCGGCAGGAATCTCCCGAAATCACCGGTACGGTAGATCCGCTCACCAGGACGCACGGGATGTGGGATAAACCGGTCAAGTGTCAGCTCGGGCCGGTTCCAGTAGCCTCTCGCCAGCCCCTGACCGCCGATGCAGAGTTCCCCCCAGACACCTATCGGAACTATCTGACTGCCATCCGGAGTAAGAATCAGTACATCCTCGTCAACCAGGGGTACGCCGATGGTAAGATCGGCATTGTTCAACTTTTTGGTGGTTGACCAGATTGTTGCCTCGGTGGGGCCATAGACGTTAAACAGGGCAACATCAGGCACCGCTTTCAACCGTTCGAAGAGATGGGGGGACAACGGCTCACCCCCTATCAGGAGCGCCTTCAGGCCGGAGAGGATCGACAGATCTGCCTCTTCAAGCATCAGTTTGAGCCGGGATGGGGTAATCTGCAGGACGTTGACGCCACTCGTACCGAGAAGCGCGGCAGCCCTCCCCGGATTGTTGGCAATGGCATCAGACGCCAGAACAACCTTCATCCCCGACATCAGCGAGCAGATCAGTTCCAGCACCGAGATATCGAACGTTATCGTAGTGAGGGCCAAAATTGTGTCGCGCGGCCCCAGACCGTAAACCTGTGCCATGTTGCGGTTAAAACTGATCACATTACGCTGCTCTAGCATTACACCCTTGGGCAGGCCGGTTGAGCCGGAGGTATAAATCAGATAGAGCAGGCTCTCAGGAACACTGCAGCGCAGCGGATCAGTTGCAGGAGCATCGGGAAGCTGATCAAGTTCAATTATTACCGCATCAGGGGAGATACCGGTCAGTCCACCACGATAAGCGCGCTCCGTCAGAAGCGCCCGGCAACCGCTATCCTCCAGCATATAACTGATACGAGCGGCAGGGAAAGCCGGATCAAGCGGCAGATAGGCCGCGCCGGACTTGATTATCCCCAGAAGCCCAGCCATCATCCTCTCCGAGCGATCCATCAGGATGCCGACCACCTGATCCGGCTGTACCAAGCACTGCCGCTGCAACTGGTTTGCCACCCGGTTAGCCGCCTCGTTCAGTTCACGATAGGAGAGTTGCACCGATTCAAAGACGAGAGCAATGCTGTCAGGGTGTGCAAAAACCTGACGTTCAAGGATATCAGCAACTGTTTCAGTGGCTACCGTGCCGTGCGGCCGATTAAAGACGTTCAGGATATAATCTTTTTCACGATGGGAGAGGATCGAGAGCCCGGCAAGTGAAGCAGAGCGGTTTTCAAGTATGCAATCCACCAGATGTTCCAGCGACCAGGCGACTCTCTCAATCTGCTCATCGGAGTAGATAGATGGAACGTAACCCATTTTGAATTCTATTTGATGCCCAGGGATTATCGAGAGTTCGAACGGATAGTTTGTGTTTTCCCTAATCTCACTTCCTGTAATGGTAAAACCGCGCACACCCGAGCGCTCGTCAGCCACAAGCCGTTCGTCAAACGGAAAACTTTCAAAAATCAGAATGTGATCCAAAAGAGTCTGCTTGAGAGCGCTTTCCGCCTGAATGTCGGCCAGGGAGCACCAGTGGTGACGGGATGAAGCCAGCGTATCCCTCTGCAGCGCCGTCAGCAGTTCGGTAAATGTCTCTGACCCGTCGAGTCTGATCCTGACCGGCACAGCATTAATGAAAAGCCCCACCATCTCTTCGATGCCAGGCAACTCATCGGGTCTGCCAGAAACCGTGGCGGCAAAGACCGCCTCATTTGTACCATTCAGGCGGCAGAGAAGAACACCCCACAATGCCTGTATCAACACGTTCAGAGTCACGCCGTTCGCTGCTGCCAGCGCAGCCAGAGCCTCGCTCTTCCGGCTGTCAATCCGTAAAATCAGGCTTCCCCGCTTATTTAGTCCTCCCCCTTCAAGGTGGGAGGCAGGAGGGGGAGGAGCCATATCCGCCAACTTAGAGCTTTTAGTCCCTTCCCCTTCAAGGGGAAGGTTAGGATGGGGATGGGGTTGCTTTTGATAACTTGCCGAAATCACGCAATCTACCCCATCCCCTCCCCGACCCTCCCCTTGAAAGGGAGGGGGAAAATCAAGGGCATTTCTTATTAAGTTAGCGCTGATTGGGGGATGCGGTTCTCTGCGGAGAGTAAAACGGGGAATCCCGGCAGTGTTGGTATATCCTTTCAGATAATTCTGCCAGAAGCGGCGGGATGCCTCTTGATCCTGTTTTCCAATCCAGGTGATGTACCCGGAAAATGGCGCCGACGCCGCAAGGGTATGCCCCCTCCCCTGCTTGAGAGCCGCATAGATTTCAAGCAGTTCCCCCTGCACAATCCCTGCTGACCAACCGTCAAGAATAATATGGTGATGACTCCAGACTACCTCCGCCTCGTTATCGGCAAGAGATAATACCCTCACGCGCATCAAGGGACCTTTGGCAAGATTGAACGGAGTGGCTCTGTCCTGTTCTTTAATGACACTGATCCGGGACTCCGCCTCATCTCGCGCCGTTCCGCGCAGTTCAACCGTGCTGAAATCAACGCGCCACCGATTCAAAACTATCTGCAGCGGCCTGGGAACATCCTTATGAACAAATATGGTTCTCAGGACATCATGTCTTCTGACCAACTCTTCCCATGCCGCACGGAAGAGATTCAGGTCGATATTGCCGACAATACGGTATGAAAGCTGCTCGATATAGGCCCCGCCCGCATCATGAAGCGCATGAAAGAGCATACCCTCCTGCATGGGTGAAAGCGGATAGATGTTTTTAACGTCTGCTTTGGCAATCATGATGACAGCGTCTACTCCGTTTACTTATTTAGTTCACATTCCCTACGCTCAAACGGGGTGTTGGCTTCAATTCTAAGCGCCAGGTTGATATCTGTTTGGGCCTTGTCCCACTGTATTTCATCAGTTCTCGCCAGGCAGCGGAGATATTTCAGGACATCCGGATTATAGAAGATTGCGCCAGCCAAGCTTATCTGAACTTCCGGAACAAGCTCTTTTCCCGCCTCAACTTTTACCCTGTCAGCGATTTTCTCAGCCAGAAGAAACTCAACATAATTAACAAAATTGTTGCCATCGATGCTGAATCTCTGGCGGCTGAACAGCGATCCCAAAGCGCTTCTCATCGGATCGTCGGCCAACTTGCCGATGGTAGGCGGCAGGACGCCACCCGGATTTTTGAATATCTGCTGCTTGGAGATTTCACCTCGGCTGACCTTTTCACGCACATCAGGCGGAAGATACAAGTTATTATCCTTCATAAGCGCATCGACAAAATCATTCCATGAACTTTTCGTGAAATCCCCATCGATTTTCACCCTGACCTTAGCCTTTTTCATGCAGACATCGATACTTTCAGACGATTTTACGATTTCGCACTTTTCTGCGGCAGTACGAAAAATTCCCAGAGCGCGATGATGACCATCAGTCAGGTAGATATCACCCCCGGGGCCACGCACTGCCCTCAAAGGATTTTCCGAAACGATTAATGCACGATATTCATCAAGATCGTTAATTTTGGCGTATTTTGTCTTACGGAAATAGTCCGTGGAAGCCACACCGGCGGCTGGCTGCGTCGGGTGTAAATCAAGAATGGAAATTGTGACGGTTTCAACGGCGAAGGAGCCCTGTGCAAAGAGGACAATGAACAATAGAGAAAGTCCTACCGATAAGCGTTTCATAGTATCTCCTCGAAATAAGTATTATCCTAGAAAAAGCATTTGAAACACGGAGAAACGGAGAACACGGAGTGAAATCTGAGAGTTATAGACTTAAACATTGCTTTTAAGATTCACCCAAAAGGAATAGGTTTTTGTTGTCTTAAGCCGTTGATTTCTCTGTGTTCTCCGTTTCTCCGTGTTATTTAACTGCCGTTTTTAGGATTATTGTTTGAGTTTCCCTTGCCGATACTGCTCTTCAAAATAGGCTTTTACCTTGGCGGGGTCAAAATCGAGAAACGTCCCTCCCGATTCGAAGTGCTGTACGAACACCTTGCCGACCGCCCAGTTTATAGCGGCATTAATCGCCGGCATTGCGGCAAGAGTGAAGATACCCAGAACAGGGAACATCTTGAGCGCACTACCGCCGAGATACGCTGCATTTACTCCACCGATAAGACCGGCAACAGCCGATTTCATGATTTGTGAGTTATAGGGGATATCATAGAGTTCCGCAAGTTTGCGCACCATTGACATCTGCACCGCCGACATCGTAAACGCATCAAGCAGCGGAATCGGCACAACCCCGGCTCCGGCGGCCCACTTGGTGTAGTGCTTGATAATCGCCTTTGCTTTCAGATCCCGATCGGCAGCTGGCTCAACCGGAGGCTCAACAACAGATTCGATCGCCTCAGCAGCGACGTCACCGTCACTCAGAACCGGTTTTTCCGTTACCTCCTCGCCGGCTCCGGAATTCAAAACCGGAACGTCAACCGGTGTTGCATCCTCATTAACCATGTTCATTGTGTGCTGATTCTTCCACATACCTGCTCTCTGTTTAGCCATTTTGCACCTCCACGATTAATTTGTGTTTCAAATGCTTATCCCTTCCAGTAATGAATCCAACTGATCGATATCCAGACCGTCATAACTGATATCGCTCGGCGTGATGCCCCACTCCTCCTGACTGCAGCAGTGATTTATTAGCTCCCTCAGATGTTCAATAAAACCGATGGCCAGACGATCCGCCGTTACAGATTCGACTCGTCGCCGATCATAACGAAGGTAGATGGAAAAAATACCCCCCATGATCGAGCAGTTATACTCCAGTGCAAATGAAGCTTCAAATTCGGGACTGACATTGTCACCCTGCGCCTCATCTGCCGGAGTAAACGCCCCGTTGCCAAAATCAGCATCGAAGCTGCCGAAATAATTGAAACTGATTAAAGGGAGCGGAGGAATTGCATACCCCAGCTTGAAACTGTCGTCAGTCAGCCAGCGCAATACTCCGAATCCCACCCCGTGGTGCGGTATCGCCCGAAGCCCCTCCTTAACCACCCTGAGCCGGTACCCAGTGTCTTCACGTTCCGGCAGCTCAAGCAGGTGCGGATAGAGGGAGGTAAACCACCCCACCGTTCTCGAAATATCAAGTCCGGCTCCGATATCCTCTCGTCCGTGCCCTTCAAGGGTAACCAGATGGCGTCTGGCGCCGGTCCACTCCTGAAGGGAAAATGCCAGGGCGGCGAGCAGCAGGTCGGCAGGCTCGGTGCGATACGCCTTATTGGCCTCGGTCAGCAACTGAGCGGTTTCACTCTCCGTCAGACAGAGGTGAATTTCATCAAAATCGGCCGACGTTCCTTTCTTCAGATCCGCACCAGTCATCAGCGGCAAGGAAGCGACATCCTGAGACGCCATGGCAGACCAATACTCCAGTTCCCGCAGCAATGAGTCGCTGACGGCGTAGCGTGACAACGCCTCGCTCCAGAGCTTGAATGAATCGCTTTTGCTGGGCAACGACACCCCTCTTCCGGTTGCCAGACCAGCATAGCCGGCAAGAAGATCTTCGGCCAATATCCGCCAGGAAACCCCGTCAACCGCCAGATGGTGGACGACCAGCAACAGCCGGTCTCCGACCGGCAGGCGGTACAGCACCGCCGTCATCAGTGGTGGCTGAGCCAGATCGAATCCGGCCTGAACCAATGCCGCATGGCGCTCCAAAGCCGCCACCGGATCATGGTCACCAGTCAGATC
>Ga0194060_10001118_pt1 | contig 19285 bp, 17 predicted proteins | sample SepL225m_MetaG_FD_163427 | JGI IMG/M metagenome (GOLD analysis project Ga0194060, IMG submission 163427) | Anoxic zone freshwater microbial communities from boreal shield lake in IISD Experimental Lakes Area, Ontario, Canada - Sep2016-L222-5m | ecosystem: Environmental > Aquatic > Freshwater >... | reverse complement strand
GTCCCTATACCGCTCCAGCATCTCTGTGCAAAAACGGAAGAAGGAAGGATCCGGCAGGCAGTCATCTTCCAAAATGATGGCATCTTCAACCTGCGTAAAGACCCAATCCAAGCCGCTTGAGACACGATTCCTGCAACCCATGTTACTTTCCGAGTAATTTCGGCGTACTTCGCATGGCCAATCCACTTTATCAGTCACCTTCCGCGTCGCCTCACAGGCGATCCGCTCCGCCTCACTCCTGGGGCCATCTGCGATCACAAACAACCGCTCCGGCCTGACAAGGGCAATCTCGGCAAAAACTTTTTCAGTTAGATCAAAACGTTTAAAAATAATGAATACGACATTCATACCCCCCCCTAAACCTTTTTTCTCAGATTCACGGAACAAGCAAACCTCAATCATGCAACACTGCAGCGTACCGCCATACGCCATCGTGACCATAGTCTCCCGATTAACGGCAGTTTTCTCACAATGGCCCCATACCAGTGCCGATTGGAAACCCGCCACCACAAATGCTTCCAAACGGGATGAAATATCGGAAACAGTTCAGCGGCAAACTCGAGATCTGCTTGCCGATCAGGAATGTAGCCGAGGGGATGAGTCAAGGGAAAGGGCATGACGCCCGAGGGAACGGCGGCATATGTCCGCTCAGACGAAATGGTGTGGGTTCCATCATGACGAAACCCGATATTTGTCACCAGGTTGACCTCAGGCTGAATACAAAGAAGATTATTTACCAGGCAATTGAAGATCCACTGCCCATCCCAATTGTCCTCATTGTTGGCATGGAGATCATCCCACCACGCGGCCAGATAGGCGGCCTCCTCGAGAGTCGGGAGCATATCCTGATCCCATCGTCCCTTCCTGAGTTCCGGCCACTGCGACAGGGTAACATCATACAGTTTCCATGCACGCCGCCAGGTTGCCCAGCCCCAAATCATGGCGTACCGAGAGAACCGGTAACTTGTCCCACCACGAGATGGCTTAGCAAGGAAACAATTCGCCCCGATATGACCCACACGACCGTCGAAGCGATAGCGTTCAAGTAACTCCGTGCAATATCGGAAGAATGAGGGATCAGGCAGGCAGTCGTCTTCCAATATAATCGCCTCTTCAACATGGTCGAATACCCAACTCAAACCGCTGGACACACGAACCTTGCAGCCTAAATTGGTCTCCGAATAGTTCCTGCTGACCTCACATGGCCAATCTACTTTTTCAGTAATCCTGCGCGCCGCTTCGCACAAAGGGCGTTCCTCTTCATTGCGCGGACCGTCCGCAATAACAAACAATCGCTCAGGCCTGGCGCGGGTTATGGCCTCAAAGACTTTTTCAGTCAAATCAGGACGTCGGAATATGATAAATGCTACATTCATGACTTACCTGCAGATCATGGTTGATGTAGTTGTGAACATTCGATACTAAACCCAGAATCGTCCAATTCTCTCATCCCAAATATCAGGCGCAAATCTCTCCAAGCCTGCCCCGGGATAATTAGTCAATTCACCAAAAACAATTCGTCCATTAATGTTGTATAAATCGACACGAACAAAGTCCACACCTTTGGAAAGTTTTGATGCAATGTCTATCATTTGATTGAAATTAGGAGGAGGAATTAATTTCTCCTCAAAGTTTTTGAATGACAACTTAACTGGCAATAGAGCCAAAGTTAAGTCGTAAAAATTTCGCTTGTGATCAACGAATCTTCCACGGTCTACCTGAATAAGTTTGGGACTTCCATTGAAGCAATAAATCTTATAATCATCAGGTGTTTCGTTATTAAAATCGAGCAATTCTTCAAACATAATAAGAGGTTTTATGTTTTTATAGGCCCATTCGCTCCAATTATCGTAGTAATTCCGCTTCAACCAATCATCTGCAAGTTGAACTAATTCTTCAATTGATTCCCGGTCAAAATCATGAACAATCTTAATTGAGCCCGACAGGTGATTAGCCTTCATTACAAATTTTTGAGGCAATTTCAATGCACGTAATTGATTAGCTTTACTTATTGTCGCGTAAATTTGTGTTAATATCTCGGCACCGCACACTTTTTCAACATATCCTCGCACAAGATATTTATCGGCAAATAACGTAAGTTTTGGATCCCGATCAAGAGCCATTTTAATAAATAATCGTTCAGTAAAATTCTTTGGTTTTATGAAGTTTGGGAATCTCCCGTGCGAATAACGGAAGTCATTTATCTTTTTGAAAAGAGTAGTTTTCTCCGAGAGAAAACGGACGACTGTCCTAACTGGAAGTTTAATTAAATTTAATATTGTCATTCTGCTCTTTTGCTGTATTCACAAACTTTCGGTGTTTCAGCAATTTGTTTTTAGATCTCAAAGGTTGTATTTCTGCCAACTCCACGTCTTTTAAATATACACCCGCCTATTATCCCCGGGCAAATTTAGATCCTCTGGATTTTATTAGTGATCCTTTTATACAAAGCAACAGTATGTATCAGGATGCGACCCCATGCGCTAATTTTGCGAACCGTTTTAACAGTCTCAAGAAATGTTTGTCCTGTAATCTCAAAACGGAACTTCTCGCTGACCCACTCTGCGGCATGGCGCCGCATTTCACGCGAGGGCAGTTCCTTGTTCCACAGTTCACTGACGGCCGCAACCAGACCATCAATCGTATTCTCCTCATACAAATATCCCGTTTCCCCGGTGCGAATGGTCTCCGGAAGCCCCCCTTGGCGCGGGAGCACGGGAATACAGCCGCATGCCTGGGCCTCAAGCGAAACGATGCCGAAGGTTTCATCAGCGCGTACGGGCATGATCAGCAACGAGGCGGATCTGAAGGCTTTTGCCAATTCCCCCGCCGACTGTTCTCCCTGATAGTGGAGGCCAGGGCAATCCCGCTCCACACTCTCCCACTTGATGTAGTTGTTATTCTCAAGCCAGGCATCGTCTAAATCATCTGGTTCCAGAACCCTCCATGGCAGTGTTCCAGAACCATAGACATCCAGTACCGCATCGGGATACAGTTTCTTGAGTTTCTGGAAGGTTCTGATAGCGCGATCCACACCTTTGTAGTGGTTTGAATGACCGGCATAAACGATGGCGCGGGGGTTCCGCACAACATCCCCCTGCGGAACAAACGTCGTTGCATCATAGGCGTTGGGAACAACATGGATCAGATCCGGGTGAATACCCAACTCAATTTGGCGCTTGCGGGAATGCATGGAGACGCACACAACAGGAATTTTTGCCAGGTTCAGGATCCAAACGGGAACATGCCCCTGGATGGGATAGGGATTATGATGATAAATCAGGCAGCGCTGACTCGCCCCGGACAGCAGTACATCGGCCCGGGATATGGCAATCAGAATGTCGATGGGGGCTAAGCGGCCCATTGACCGGATTACTTCCTCATGATCCGGCATTCCAAGAAAGGGGATTCCCCTAACATATCCGAAAGGCTCGCCTGAGATCGCGACGAGCAGAACCTGCCTGCCTGTCCGCATCAGGCACCTCGCTGTTTCCAAAGTCATCTGCATTGCGCCATACACTGCGCCTTTAGGTATGCGGTCTCCCATCTGACTGGCAATAATCACAAACTCAGTGGAAGTTCCCGAACCAGGCAAGTTATCGGGAATATCCGCTGAATCAAATCGCACCAGATAAGCCTTCAGGGCATTCGCTCTTGCGCCATTTTGAGCCTTTATACTCCAATAATGAGCCAACCCCACATCCACGGGTTCGACAGTCCGAAAGGGTACAGGGCCGTGCCATCCCATTGCGGCCGTAAGAGTGGTTTTATAGATGAGGCGCCATTGTGGATCCTGGACTTTTTTCAGCGCAGCCCGAATGCACCAGGTAAAGTGTCCCTTCAATTCCCGGTTCAGGGCATTATCGCAACGCCAAACCCATTCCATGATCCGCCCCAGCAGGCCCGGATGCGGCCCCAACGCATAGCAGAACGCATGGGGATTCAACGCCACATCCATGGCCCAGCCGAAGGCGGTTCTTGCCTGTTCAGGGTCGGATAGATCAAGGGAGGGGAAGATCTGGTCGAAAGCCGTGGCATTGATCAGTTGAATCGCAGCCTTGGCGGAATCAAAAAAACAGGCATCATTTTGGAGGTGGGTCTGCTGCGAGGGATGTGTCCGGGTGACGCAAGTCCTGCGGTCTATATACACCCCACGCACCCTGACCAGCAACCTCATCCACAGGTCGTAGTCCTGGGCATAGCGTAGCGCCTCATTAAAGGGACCCACGCTGACAAAGGCATCCCGTCGGATGCAGACGCTGTTACCGTGCACAAAGGAACCCCTCAGCATTTCGATGACCTGCCGATCCTCAGGCGGAACGGGATGCCACAAGTCCGGCTCGCTGACCTGCTTCGTCGTATCATCAAGTTGTCGAAAATGCGTGAAGAAGAACTTTGTGTCGGGAAATTGCGCGATCCACTCCCTGTGGATTGCCAGTTTATCAGGTTCAAACAGATCATCGGAACTCAGCCAACAGATCCAGTTCCCTGCGCTTTCGCGAAAACCAAGATTCAGAGCCGTCGAAACGCCTCCATTGGGTTTTCGGAATACCCGGATACGCCGGTCACGGGCCGCATAACGGGCCAGAACATCGGGTGTTGAGTCAGTCGAACCGTCGTCAACCACCACCGCCTCCCAGTCCGGATCTGTTTGGGACAGAAGACTGTCCAATGCAGCGCCGATATAACGTGCATGGTTATAGACAGGCACAAGAATAGAGAAGAAGGGCTGGGTCATATTAATTGCACGTCATTTCCCGTACGCCTTCCGCATCCACTCTGCAGTCAGCCTCATCCCGGACTCCAAGTCGTAAGAGTTGCTGTGATTCAAATCACGAACAGACTTACTCACATCCACTTTCTTCACCTTGGTAGTCAGGATCTCCGATTCCTTATATTGAACCAATTTCGGGTCGGCCCCGGTGATCTTCAGAATCACATCAGACAACTCCTCGATCGTATGCATCTGGTATCCACCGATATTGTAGGTCTCCCCCGCCATGAAATTGACGGAGATGTTCGCCAGCGTCCTGACTGTATCGGCCAAATAAGTAGATGTGCGTGAGTGGCCCCTGAATACGGTCCATGGCAGGCCATGAAGTGCGCAATAGAGGAACCGGCAGTTCACGGAGCGGTAGGGACTGTAATATTCCCCGGGCCCGTAGGTGTTGAACAGACGTACGACTACCGTCTCGGTTCCGTACTGAATCCGTGAATTGCGGACCTGCATCTCATTCACCCATTTGGTCATGGCATAGTCATTCATCTGCTTGATTTCATGATCTTCCATAACCGATTCCACCATGGTGCCTTGCCAGTCACCGTAAACTTCGGAGGATGAGAAATGGATCAATTTAAAACGGAGGCGCTCCTGCAGCCTGATGATATTCTTGGTGCCAACGGCATTGGTGCGCCAGAGCGACTCATAAAAATCCTCGCCATTCCAGCGCCCGAATTCAGCGGCGCAGTTATAGACAAAGTCAAAGGGGCCCATTTCGTTGAAAACCCGCTCGATCTGCCTGAATTCGCCGATGTCACAACGCGCATATCGAGGCGGCTTGACATCAGTCCCAACCGTAAACCCTATTTCATCAGGTTGGTGATACAAATCGCAGGAGGACACCTCATGCCCCCGCCCCCGTAGTTCCTTGATCAATCCAGCACCTACCGTACCCACTCCCCCAGTGACTAGTATACGCATACCATTTCTCCTGTTTAGTCTAACTAATCTCGGCCTCATCCCGAACAACTTAACAACCCAGCAACTCAACAACTGCGACCCGCTTTTCTGTACATTTCCAATACCTGTGGCTTGATGAGTTTGGAGTCCAACCTCTCCCGAGCGATCCCGGCGTTGATTTCATCCGCCCTATCCACAAATGTATCATCAGCCACGGCGCGGCGTATGGCCTGTTCAACCTTCATGACATCCTCGGGCGGAACCAGCAACCCGTTCTCCCCATCCCTGATCCATTCATCGGCTGCACCGGTGTTGGATTGGATTGGCAGTGCCCCCATGAGCATGGCCTCCAGCATTGTGTTCGGCGTTCCATCCGACAACCCCAGTCCGATGGCAACGCGAGAGCGCCCCATCAAATGAAGCATGTCCACGTGCGCACTTTGCGACAGGACACTAATGTCCAGACCGCTCACGATACGGATATGATGAACCACGGACTGTACTGCCTGGGAAGCAGAGTAAACAACGATTTCATAAGGGCGCAGGAGTTCCGCACATCGATGAATTGCCTGCAATGCAACCAAAGCGCGCCCGCCATAGAGGTCCTCATGGTAACCCTTGACGGCAATTGTCAACCGCCTCGAAACGGAGCCCTCTGCACGGCATCCGTATAATGAGGCGAGATCAAAACCTCCTCCACCGGGAACAACTCCGAGCACCTTGCCCCGAAATCCGTAGTCTGTCGCCAGACAGACATCCCGGTTGCAGTCTGAGATGAAGTAGTTGCAGGAGGCCATGACAGACTTCACGCGCTCCGTGTGTTCCGGTTGCCGCCCGAACAGGGACAAGTCACTCCCCCAGGCGGAATAAATCCATGGGGGAAATTGGTGTTGTAGCAATTGGCGAACCTGCAATGTCAGATAACCCGCCCGCTGCATTTCCAGGGAATGAACGACGTGCGGTTTCAGCGACCGAATAACGCCAGCCAGTTGCGCTGCACGGCTCCTATCGAGTCCCAGCCGCCTCGCGGCTTGATCCATCATCCATGCCCCCCGTGAAAATGGCCAAACTCCGGCGACACGAAGATCCGCAGCCAGTTCCGGAGGGCGCCACCAGCCCACGCCATGCACCGTTACATCACGCAGTTGCGGGTGAATCCTGCACGGCCAGCAGGCAGGAAAAAGATGCACATCCCACCCAACCCCCTGTAACTGCCCGATCCAGCGTGCGGTATGCACGCTATCCGCCATGGCTATAAAAAGAATCCGCATATCGCCCAATCTATTCACTCTCCGACTTTCAACTTCTGCGGATCCGCTTTTTGACGCGAGGACGAGGGGATTCCCCACCTTAACAAAACCCGTCTAAATTGCCAAAATCGGAGAAACTGCGGTCTCACACAGGCCGCCACCAGAAGCCTGAACAACCGTCGCCCACTGGAATCACCCTTTATCTGCTCAAGAAAACGCCTCAGATATTCATCTTCGACTTCATCCAATAAAGCCCCCCTAGTGAGCCCCAGACACAACATTCGCGCCGCATACCGGCGCGGCGAGAGAAGGCCGCCACTGCCTAAATGAAGCATTCTATTCAACACGGCGGCAAGATCTTCCGGAACGGCCAGCACATCGACTGCAGCGAATGCCCGATCAGTCATTTCTCGCGCATCCCTGCGCTTCCCGGCCTCCTCCAGTGCTACGGCCTGTTGCCAGAGTACCCGACCGTAAGCCCTTTGCTCAATCGATGATGAGACTTTTTGAACAGAACTGTGCGAAAACCGAGAGGAGGTTTCTCCATAAAACAAGCGCTCAAACACCGCCAATGTCTCACGCCCAAATCCCGTCTCCACCGCGACAGTCTTGGCACCCGCATGGCGGCGCATAACCGCAAGGATATCCGGCACACTACCAAATCGACATCCCTTGAGGGCGCAGCGCAACCAGAATTCATAATCCATGACGTAGTGCAGCGAGGAGTCAAGAGGCCCGACTCTCTCCAAAACCCTACGACGCCAGAACGTCGCCGGTTGAGGGATCGTGTTCCCCAATAACAACCGTTCATAATTAAAGTCCGGCGGATGGTGCTCGAACAACTGAACTCCCTTGTCATTCACATACCGGCAACCACCATACATCACATCCACATCCGGATGGGAATCAAAGAACGCAGCAACCTGCGCCAAGGTCCCAGGCAAATAGAAATCATCGGAATTCAAGTAGGCAAGAATATCACCAGTCGCCCGGGTAAACCCCTTATTGATCGCTTCAGTCTGGCCATTATCCTTTTCGCTAACCCAATAAGTAAGACGACTCGAATATCTCCTGATAATGTCTTGACTGTTGTCCTTGCTCAACCCATCAATCACCATATATTCGAGGTTTGGGTAAGCCTGATCCAGAACCGAACAAATTGTCTGCTCCAGATAGCAGCCCTGATTAAAGGAAGGCGTGACGACAGTGATACGGGGTGACCGGCTCATTGTTCATCCTCGCTTCGTCGCGGGATCCGATTTACGACTAGCCACACACTCATCCACCACCCTCATAAAAGCCTCGGCATATTCCTTCGTACGTTCGGGCAGTTTGCGTCTGGCCTGTTCCTCCATCGCCAGGTCAGGACCAGCCCCTCGGGTTTGAAATACCTGCATCAGGCAATCCGCAAGCGCTTCAGGCGAATGCGGATCAAAATACAAGGCGTTGGGCGGATTCTGTTCACGGTGGACAGGGATATCAGACAACACCACTGACTTACCCAGCGATTTGGCCTCCTCAACAGTGGTGCTCCAACCCTCGAATAACGACGGTTGCAATATGGCCAAAGATTGCCGCATCAATGCCGGCAGGTGCTCGCGAGGCACGAGCCCCAACATAATCATATTATCACGAACCCCCTCCTTCGAAATCTCCAACATCAATCCGCCGAAAAAGCCGGGATCTCGGTGATCATTCGTATTGCCAGTACAGACTACGGTTATCTCAACACCCCGGGCTCTACATTTCTTAAGCGCCTGAATTACGACACGATGATTTTTATGCTTCCAAAATTGATTTGGAAGATAAATGAACTTATCAGGAAGACAATACTCCATACAGATCCACACTGGGTCAGTTTGATATACGCTCTCAGATAGTTGGGCAACAAACGGGAGCACCCGGGCTTTTTCTGCACATTCAGTTGGAACAAAAGAACTGAAATCGCGGACAAACGAGATGTAATCCTTCGCGGCATCATGACTGCTTAGTACAATTCGATCGGCATGTCTGATCATTCGACGACGGTAGAGGCCTAATGCCTCACGCTCATTTGAGGGAAACATTTCCGGCAAGCGACGCGACTGGAAGTCCGGAATCCACACCACAAGCGGAATGCGAAACCCTGCACCGAAGTCAATATTAGAGAATACCGCATCTATCCTCTGCTCCTGCAGAAATATCGATAGTGGACTTTGCCATGGCGGAACCAGGCCGAGACGATATCTCAAACTCCGGACTTTCCCCCTGAGATATCGAGTTAACGCCGACGAGATTCGCACAGATTCTACAGGGACAACTATGACCCGATCAACATAGCGCTTAAGTGGAGCCGGAGTGCACGATTCAGGGACCGAATACTCGGACCGATTCGAGTGAGGAACAAGCAGAACAAGTTTAGGAATTCGCGTCCCCTCAATTGCTTGAAGCGCGGCAAATAGATTAGCCAGATACTGCACGCCTGCGGTCCAAGCCCCGCTTCCCACATTCATGTGGAAAGCGATCTCCAAGCGCCTACCCCTGTCAATAACCATTAATTAACTTCCTCTTACTATAAACGGAATCGGCATATTCCCCAACAACTTCCGTCATCTTCCGCTAGCCACATAATTATCTCCTGACACAAAGGTAGATGCGTGTTCCATCGAGTAGGGCACAACAATATGTGAATTGATTAATCCGGCGCGGCCAATCACAGGATTATTCATACGCTACAAACACTACCGCCCCTTTTTATTCCACAAACAGTTAGAGCGCGCCTGCGCCCATATCGCTCCCAATAATGGGACACGACGGAACAATGCACCGTACCAATATTTATTCAACAGGCGCATCTTTATTCTTAGGAGCAATGATGGTTGCGACGCAGTCGACAACCGAAATGACGATGCGAAGTTCTGATCTGCCTGCCGATCGCAGACCCGATGTGGTGGATGTTTTAAGGGGAATTGCATGGGTTCTGTGATAAGGTTCGCCATAGGGTCATTTGGGTCCTTGGTCCTATGCGCAGCCGGATCGAAACCAATGTTGGACACAAGATTGACACTAGACACAACGGACACTGATCCTTGACAAAGCGAAGAATACAACCATTGGACATCCCAGGTATCCAAACGTTCACTTAACACCTCGTCCCACTCTTTGGCAAAGAAATCTGCCTCTTGATGCGTATCAAACATATCGTAGTGCCAATTGTGCGCTTTCATCACTGGCCATGTTTTCATATCTACATCATAGAGCAACCAGGCCCGCCGCCACGTGGCCCATCCCCATATAGGAGCATACTTTGAATAATAGTAGCTTTGGGCACCACGCTTGTAACCTTTAAGCAGATTGCACCCGGCAATATGTCCAACTCGACTATCATTACGGTACAAATCCAACATTTGGCTACAAAAAGGAAAGAATGAGGAATCCGGAAGGCAATCATCTTCAAGAATGATCGCCTCCTCAATTTGACTAAATACCCAAGCTAAACCACTTGCAACACGTCTTCTGCATCCCATGTTGGTTTCAGCAATGTTCGATTTCACCTCGCAAGGCCAATCGACCTGTATGACAGCCCTCGCTGATTCACATAGTTGCCGTTCTTCCTCGCTCCTTGGACCGTCAGCGATGATGAATAGTCTCTCCGGTTTGACCTGGGATATCTTGCGGAACACTTGTGCAGTTAATTTCGGTCGTTTATAAATAATGAACACTACATTCATACTTTGTCCAGAAATGGGAAGATCAGTTACCGGGACTTCTATGACTTAAATGCGAGATAACTGTACATTCGACCGGGTATACTTCTTTCAGCAACAATCTTGGCAACAGAGTGTCGCAAATTATGGAATTTCACAATTCTGTGTCGGAGATAACGAAGCAACCCTACAACCGACAATCCGTTCTGCTTAGACACCAAACCGCCAACATCATCGGCGGAAAGCGGATAATAATTAATGGCACTGTCAAAGAATCCATACTCTCTATATATCGTGAACCCCGCTTTTTTGAATGCGTGACGGTACTCCGCAGGCGCAAATGCGTTTTCTCCGCCGTAGTATTTCTGAAGAGGATGAGACTTCAAAAACCATTCTTTATCTGCCTGACAAAACACAACATGATCTCGAACTGAAAACAACATGCCCCCAGGATTTAAATACTTACTGATGTTTCCGACAAAATTGGTCAAACTATTTGCATGGTGTAATGCTTGACGACAAAAAACAACATCGAAACGGCGGTTCTGTAGGTCAACGTTTTCCGCGTAAGCCTGAACTACCGTAAGACCGCTCAATTGAAGCCTCTCTTTTAATAATCGAATAGCGCCGGCTCCTACCGAGAGACTGGGATCTGGTTCAACAACTGTAACATTGAACCCAGCCTGGGCAAACGCAACAGAACTGATGCCATTGCCCCCCCCCACATCAAGAATGTCGACCGCCTTAGGCGCATATTCGCAAACATGTCTCCGCGTTTCTTTCCATTCTTTTCCGCTCATATAACGCTGAACATTTAGCTCAAGGTTGCCATCCAAATAAGCAGTTTTAACCAAATCTGCATACTCTGGCTGTTTGCGAATAAATATAATGGTTTCTTCCCAGTTCATACTTCTTTTGTCAAGATATACATGCTTGTGATTACGATAACCAAGGAGCCCGAAAAGTTCGCATAAGCCGCCATCTTGTGGAAAGCATAAATAGAATATTACAAAATTTATAGATCAGGCTCCGCAGAGCATTATGCACTTTCCTAAGGACTATGATCGATCGAGCCGTAGCAGGTACAACTCTCTTCCCCTTAAATGTTCCGTCAAAAAGACCGTTGGGAACAAAGTACTTATAAGGGGTACCGTAGGAATTGAGATAATACCCATACATCAGTGCAGGTTCTTTATCCTTAGGAGGAAGATCCGCCATAGTCATCGCAACAAGTTCCTCATGACTTGTGGGGTTATAAGTCCCCCCCAGATTCGTGTAGAAACTCGGTCCGGCCAAGATACTGGGCTTTCCCCAAAACACTGCCTCAATTCCAACCGTAGACCCAAAGGTCAACACTTTATCCGCGTTTTTAATCAATGCGTAAGTACTTACAGGATCATCATCAGGAATGAATGTAAATCCAGCACCTCGAAGCTGGCGAAGCGCTCTAGTGTTTGCATTGTCAACGCCAATTAGATTCGGATGCATCCGCAAATAGACATGCATGTCGCGAGCATGAGCCCCTAGTGATTCCACCACTTTGCGGATTCCATCCAACTGCCCGGAGTAAAGTGTGTGTCGCCACTCATCACCAATTGAGGCACACTCATCTTCAGACGAATTGAAAATGACAATGTTTCTCTTAGCAGGATCCCATCCCAGGGGAAGCGCACCTTCCTTTTGGTTTGAAACATACGAGTACCACGATTGAACAACTCCTTTTGCCCTACCATGAAAATAGGCTTCCGCTATTTCCTTACGATTCGATCCCAACCCCGCCTTCATCCAACAACGCCTAACTTCATTTTCCGTATATGCTCGGTCCACAGGCATTACGTTTTCGTAAAGTTCATAGTGGGACACATCATGCCCTCGCTCGTGGATCCAGCACGGGATGCCACGGCTCTGACACGCCCTTAATACCGCCCTGCAAGTCGCCAAACGCCCGTTAAAAACATACACCCGATTCACAGGATAGTGCTCCAGGTGGTTTTGCACAGAACAATAGATACTCCAAGCGGATATCGCCAATTTCGCGACTAGCGTTTTTGATTCAGCCAGAAATGGTTCTGGATCGCGTCGAAGGGAAATAATTGAAGATAGCACCGCCCAACCGATATCAAATCCACCCAGCCGGTATTCCTTCATTCTGTCAACAGAATCAAATTCAGTTTTTACCGTGGATAACTCATCCCGAATTGCTGCAAATTGATTCAGAAAAGACTGGCTAGAAACACGCGGATTCAACAACAATAGTCCTGCACGCTTTGTCGCCACACATTCACGACATATCCTAATATCATGATACACATTGTCTTCACATGCCAACATACCGCAATTACAATACAGGTGCGCCACCTCGTCGCCCGCATCCAAGTGCTTCTGAAGTAGTTCGAGGTCGGTTTCAAAGTGAGGCTTAAATCTGGCACATAGCGTTACAACAAGAATCTTCATTGTGAGAGCGCCTTCCGTTGTAGCAACTGCGCATATAATTAATCATTTCAGAACACGAATGGACTGAAACGCCTCCGCTGCATGCATCCCAACCATAGCCCCCAATCTATACGCCTGCGCTCGAAGCATTTCAGGCGAACGTGGATGCGGTGAAACCCTTGCTTCGGTCTCATACTGTTGCATCGCCTGAATTTTCCGCTCAACCATTGCCGAAACATCCCAAAATGTGTCTGGGTGGAAGTTGGGGGAGAATTGCTGAAATGCCCATTCTGTAGATGATGCCACCTCATATGCATAAACCGAGCGAATAGAAGAATCTACGGTGGGTCTCGTGGCGGTAAGTGTGGCACGAAACGTGAGAACATGATCGATATTTAAATCTCCACCATGGTGCGTAAACACTACCTCTGGTTTAATTTTATAAATAAGGTCTTCTATAATTTTAACTATATTCAACAAAGGAACTGTGTCATATCGATTGTCTGGCAAATGGCTAAAAAATAAATCTTTAGCGCCGATTAACTCAGCCGCCCGTCGACTACGCTCATGGAGCGCTTCAATTTCCCGGCTATCACAGTCTCCCCGGTTATCAAAGCGCGATGTCAGACCTTCCCCCAAAATACCTATGAACACCTCGTTATCATCTGCAGCTAGGCGAGACATGACACCCCCACAACCCAGCACCTCGTCATCAGGATGTGCGGCAACAACCAATGCTTTCATGCTATTCTCTCTTTCCTGGACCTAAGAACTTCAAGACTGCCCGGACCACAATTAAAGAGAAGATCTACGACAGACATGAATGGCAGGAAGCCAGGATATGCCTGTGGATATTCAGGATGAACATAATCGTGAAATTCCAACTTAATATTCGCACTCCCAAACGAGGAGGAATCAAGGTAACTCCGCCCAAACGGCCCTGACAAATACGTGGTGGCGCCAACAGCACGGCAGAGGTTCAGAATCAATTCTGCCTTGTGCCCAAATACTTCCATCTGCGAACTATAGAGCACTGTTTGCTTTAGCCCTAAAGATGCCATAAGAAAACCTGTAACCTCATTTAGCACATCTTCAAGGTGGAGAAATTCCCGATTATAAAGAGATGCGAAAAAGTTAATATATTGTGAATAGTAAAGTGTTTTCTCGTAATTGTGCTTTATAGACTTGAAGTGTGTTTTACGCCAATCTGACTCTGCTAAGATTTCGATCTCGTTGATAAACAGTTGCCCATGTTTACCTTTACTCTTTACAGGTACAGTTAACCAACTCCAGCCCTGTCTGGTGCGGATTTTATTTCGGTTCGCAAACTTTGTTCTGCTATTTTGGTCAAGTGCAACATGATCGAGAACAATGAATACATCACTAAGTGCAATTCTATCGAAGTACCCCAACCACGGCAAATATGCTGGTTGCATTATGGTTACAATCATTGTTGAATCGCCCCCCTGTGTAAATATACGGTGAAGTCTCCAATATGATAGTCGTGTCGCAACACAACCCACGGTGTTAGAGTCCGACAAAAGGCAATTACCCTTAATGGGTCAGCATAGTACTCACGTTCATCTTGTTGTGGCGCCCACACGCTTAAAGAATTGAAGGCCACCCCTTTTCGGCACAGTGCATACATACGAGTCACCATAGTTTGCAGATAAGCCTCTGGTTCATTATTACGAAGGTAAAAAATCCCACTTGCTACCACGAAATCAGAAAGCGAATGATCACATTTCAACAAATTCCCGACCTCGAAGTTAATACCCGGAAGTCTTTCTTGGGCCTTCTTCACCATATTAGGAGTCAGATCGATCCCGCAATAGTCAACGTCCACCCCATGCCTGTTCAACCAGCAAAGATAATCACCCAACCCACATCCCACATCTAATAGACTGTCACCAGACATCAATCCGATCTGAGTGAGTATACTGAACCGAAGCTCTTGCGACTGTTGCCCCCCCCAATTCAACGATCTCGGATCAACGCCATGTTTCGCCAGCAAATCAGAATAGAACACGATTGTTCGTTTATCATCAATACTCTCTTCGGTCTTTCTCATACACTACAACCTTTAATCCAAATCATGTTACCGTCTGCTCGCAAGTTCGGAATAGCAATGCATTCACGTTACTATATTTTCACAATGAGCGACCTAACTCTAACCCCACTTGTATGTTAGGAATCATTCCCGACGGAGATTCCCAGTCTTTGATCCGCAGTAAACCTTTGGCACTACTTACACAAAACTCCTTTCCGGGTCCTACAGAAACAACCTTCGCAGGAACGCACGGACAATCTTCTGACTCGATCGCAACCTTCCATATGATGACACGTACGCCAGATATATAGGTGAATGCTCCCGGGTATGGTTTAGCTACACCGCGAACCAAATTCGCGATGTCGACCGCTGAGCGAGTCCAGACTACAAGTCCGTCGGTGGGTTTTCGTGCTGGGAAACAAGTTGCGGCGGCATGATTCTGGACTTCTCGCGGCACTGTCCCACACATGAAGTGGTAGATCACGCGACGAGTAATGTCCTCATAAAGAGGATAATACATGTTTAGGGCATCCCCTACATCCTGTTCCGGTTCAAGAAGAAACGACGTCTGTTCAATGATATCCCCAGTATCCATACCGGCATCAACAAAATGAGCGGTCAGCCCAAGACGTGCCTCGCCATTTAGTATTGCCCAATTAATTGACGCACGCCCGCGGTATTTCGGCAACAGGCTAGGATGCAGATTAACAACACCCAGCGTAGGAATCGCAAGAAGTAATGATTGGAGGAGATAACGGTAGTCCGCAATCCAAAAGAGATCCGCTCCAACCCCAGAAACAAACTCTCTGACTGCTGCGCTCTTACCCTCGCCGCGAATCACTTTCAATCCACGGCGCAACGCGTACGCATACACGGATTCATAGCGAAATCCATCCTCAGCATCTTCAGGATGGGCTACAACTCCGACAATTTCTGCGCAATCACACAGAGTTGAGAGCGAACGCACTCCAACAGTGTGATTACCATAAAACACGATTTTCATAGTTTCTCTACGATTACACGCCACTCTGCGTGTACTTCACGATAAGCATGCATCTCCTCAGTCATCTCCATTGACTGCATCGACCGTATAGTCCAACCTTTAGAGAATAACTGCTCAATATTGCGCCTGCTGTAGAAATAAATCTGACCAACGTTCTTTAATGAGCCATGATTTATGCCCATACGCACGCCATCGCCCCCCAATTCCCCTGACGCGTTACTACTGTGCCTTTCGTGGTATGGATTGAAATGAAAAACCCCCCCCTGACGCAATACCCTACGAATCTCTGTCACAGCATTTTGCGCCGCGCTCCATCCGCAACAAGTCAGAGCAGTACGATCTATAACCATGTCAAATAGTCCATCTAACCACGGCAGCTCTGTAAAATCCCCCACCTTAAACTCCCCGTTCAAGTCTTCTTCCCTGAAACGCTGGCGAGCGTAGTTTATCGCTGATGTACTCGCGTCTACGCCCGCAACGCAAAAACCCTCTCGAGCAGCAAACCACAGGTTATTCCCCGCACCGCAACCGACCTCCAGAATTCGCACGTCACCTCTTGGCTTATTTTGGGGAGCATGCCTGAACACAAATGTCACGACGCTGTCATAAGGATAGCGATTCAAATGTTGACCTTGGCCATAAATATCATTTTCCCAAACCGAATCAAAAGAGTTTTGTCTCATATATCTCTGACTCCATAAGATGGGCTGATAGAAACACATCCCCTTTTCGCACCGGCTTTCGCAAACTCAAGCCAATCAGCCAATCAGCATATTTAGGAGAAAACCCAGTGCCAGGACGTTTAAATACAATATCTACTGAGGTCAAAACATGCCCTGAGCCTAAATCCCTCGCCGCAACGCATGACAACCGAAAATCACGACGCGCAGCCTCCTCAACCGCAGTTGGACCGACCACACTAGTCCCTAAATTTCTTTCTGCGACCCGTACGGCTTTAACAAGCCGGCTGAATTCACAAGGATCAGCTGAAAAACGGTGATCTGGCCCAGGAAGCTCACAATCAAGAGTGAAGTGCTTCTCAATCCAACAGGCTCCCAGTGCTACTGCCCCAATCGCAGCCTCGACGCCTTCCGTGTGATCACTTAATCCAACAGGACAATCGAAGGCAGTCGCAAGGGTGCACATCTTTCGCAAGTGCACTTGAGCTGCCGGCGTAGGATATGACGACGTGCAATGGAGCAATATTAACTCTTGCCCTCCGCATCCTCGAAAGGCCCTCACAGCATCGTCAACCTCACCCATTGTAGCCATTCCAGTGGAGAGCACCGTAGGCAACCCCGTTTTTGCCATGCACTGAATTAGCTGGAGATGCCCAAGGTAGTCAGACCCATTCTTGAGCACTAAGGAACCTAGTCGAACAAGATCCAGGACGCCCTCTTCAGAGGTAGGTGCACTGTGGAAAACAACATTACACCTATCGCAATGCGCCTTATATTCTGCAAGTGAATATAAGGAGAGTTCATTGCGCTTGAACATGTCATATTGGCTTTCCTCTACTTCATGCCCCTGCGATAGGTATTTGTAAGTTAGGGACCGATCGGAGACAAAATCTTCTGTTCGGAAACTTTGGAATTTGACAGCATCTGCGCCAGCAGCCGATGCAGCCTCAATCATTCGTCGCCCCAGTTCAATGTCCCCGTTATGGTTGATCCCGATTTCAGCAACAAGAAACACCGAATGACCGCCACCTACATCCTTATTTCCAACACGTACACATCTCATAATATCGTCACCTTCGAGATCAACTCCATCAACGAATCAGCAACGCGCCACGCGCCGCGACCATCGACCAGCGTCATGCCGGTCTCCGCCATGACTTGTCGCCGTCCAGGATTCTCAAGTAGCTCTTCTAGAGCCTCGATGCATTTGGGCGGCGGATTACCTTTCTTGACTTTTCCGCAATTCACAGCACAGCCACAACGGTCAAGAGCGGCCGCAATACCAACTTGATTGTCTGACAACGTGACGATAACCATCGGTACCCCAAGGCAACACAACTCCCAACATGTCGCCCCTCCTGCATTAATTGATACATCGGCCCATGCGATATGGTCGGCCATATTATCAACTTTCCCAAAAACCTCAACCTCGTGCCGACTTGTACAGGCTAATTGCAAACTATCCCGAATCATTTCCGAATCATTTCCACATAGGGCCCGCACATGCAGTCGTTTAGGAAAGGCCGTCAAATGATGCAACATATTAGAAGTAATAGCCGCATTCTGGCCTCCGCCAAAGGTAACCAATACGTTATTCTGATCCGCTGCAAAGTGTCGTTTTCTTTCCTCGCGCATATATAGAAATTCTGACCGCAACAGGACAAAGGACGGTCCGCGCAAGATTGTTGCTCCCTCACCCGTCCTATAGAGAAGTTTATCTGCATCTAAATTCTGATTCAGGAGCCAATTCGCCTTGCGGTAATCACCACCACAATCATCAATCACTGCAACAAGAAAGCATTCTGCAATAGCACTCAAATATGATGAAGTTATCCCATAGTGATCTATCAGAACAATCGAGGCACGCCATTCCCGCCCAATTGCAACGACTTTATCCGCATCGTTAGGCGAGAGCGTCCCAATACCCTTATTAGAGAGATCTCCTACCTCTGCAACCAAAAAACCATCTCGAGATAGTAACTTCGAGGCCTCAGAGCCATCGCCGCCAGTAATGAATCCAACTGTTATATTCCGCTCTCGTAGCGCTAAAGCGAGACTACGGCATCGCATAATATGCCCCCACCCGATGCGAGGACCACCATCTGCCCGCATTACAACCATCATTAGTTATATCCTCCCCAAGTCCCTTGAGCAGCAAATAGTTTTTCAGCCAAAAGCCAATCTTCAAGTGTATCGATATCCTGGACAGCAAGCCGAGGAATCATTACAGGGACTGTGTTCTCGTTGTAAAGACTCCTCACCTGTAGATATCGACAAACATTGAGCCAATAGAACTGGCCGGCATCATGGAACGATTCCGGCAAATCTTGTGACCGTCGATGTAGATTTTCGGGCCATATGAGTTGCATCCTTCCTCGAGCACACATTCGTAGCGCGCGATATATTGGAAAGTCAAAATGAGTTACTGACATGGCAGTCACTGCATCGGAACCATGAAGAACTGCTAATCCATGAATCAACAAAGCGGAGGTCACAAAGGGAG
>Ga0194060_10001117_pt1 | contig 19290 bp, 11 predicted proteins | sample SepL225m_MetaG_FD_163427 | JGI IMG/M metagenome (GOLD analysis project Ga0194060, IMG submission 163427) | Anoxic zone freshwater microbial communities from boreal shield lake in IISD Experimental Lakes Area, Ontario, Canada - Sep2016-L222-5m | ecosystem: Environmental > Aquatic > Freshwater >... | reverse complement strand
TTACGAATAAAACAGGCAGTTATGGTAAAAACATTTTTCACCTTTTGGGTGTTGTTGTATTTGGCTTTAAGATTTTGATTTAATTCGTGTTTATTCGTGTTAATTCGTGGTAAAAGCCGTTTTTTGGATAAATAGTTATTCCAATAAAACAACCAAAGTAGGCCGGTTCAAGCGAAGCGGAACCGGCGTTTTCTGCCATGCCAGACGCTGTTGCCGGATCCGCTTCGCTTGATCCGGCCTACATATAACGGAAGCTTGTTGGTCTCGTAAAACGTCCTTATCACCCTTCGACAAGCTCAGGGCGAACGGACTTTAGCAGTCTAAGTTATTGAAAATCCGTTCGTGCTGAGCTTGTCGAAGCATGAACCAGGGCAACGAATTTACTTTTTACGAGACCATCAAGCTATATATTTTGCCGAATACCTAACATATCGAGGCTACTTATCTCACTCCATCATCGCCTTCAACATGGCATCCCTGGCATCTGAATAGAATTGAATGTCAATCTTCGTGGCCATTTCATCAGACAAGTCGAACAACTGACGGCGGCAGGTAACCGGCATGAGTATCGCCGAAGCACCTTTTTCTACTGCAATCTCCACTAGAGACACCGGGTTATGTATCGGTTCAATTGAACCACCCAGGTTTACCTCACCGATAACGATCAAACCGCCTCTGACGCTCTTTTTCAGAAGAGCTGTGCATAGTGCTATCAGCGATGCCATGCCCAGCTTAGCTCCAGATTTTGAAGCATCGAATGCTCGCAACTGGGCGGTAAATTCATGATGGCGGGGATCTTTGTCTCCAACCAGTTGAAGTGCCCGGGCATACAGATTCTGCTCCGCAAACCCCATGCTTTCCTTAAATGCTGGAGGTACAGGCTTATTCAGAATCTTAACTCCGGAGCCAGGCCCTTCATTGATCTCGATTCGATACAGTCCAGGGTGCTCGTCCATCCCGCCGGGACTGATACTCCACACCTGTCCTGGTTCCAAAGGATCACTGCCGATACTGTTGTCACTATGCAATTCCGGAGTAGATATAAACTTCTCGACTCCATCAGCTCCCATGACATAGCTGAAATGTGTGCGGCTGAACGCGCGCACCAGATCCTTGCGCACCAGATACCCCTGGAGCAGGGATGCCGCTTTCTTGTCTATATTATCCATCTCGGTCATGAATGCCCTCCACCGATTACTGTACGTGCCTCTGCAACCAGCCTGCCGCTCGCATCGAGCAGAATCAGCGCAGCTTCACACCCCTCAAGGTCTTCATTTTTAACTACCAGAGACGCAGTACCGTTGTCCTTGAGAGGCTTGGAACTAACAACAACGCTTGATGCCGGATCGCCAGGGTACGAGCGAATGTCGCACGATAACCCAGAAAACTGTCCGTCAACCGCCACGGTACAGCGCAAACCTTTCCAGGCGATGTCGGTAACATTTATTGCGGCGGCAGCGGCACCTTTCTGGGCAATCAGCTCCAGCAACAGACACTCCTGAAGACTCAAGCCACCATGAGCATACTCTTCGCCCTTCTTGAAACAACTGATTCCATCGGCAAGTGCAAAATGGTGATGCGGATTCCATGACCAGGGATACATGCGTTCATCGGTTGAAGCACCCGCCTTTATGGATGCACAACGCCCCCATTTGCTATCCACCAATGCAACGGGCAGGTCTATCTTTGGAAGCCCACCGGGAAGCAGCAACCAGCCATGATCGGTCACTACTCGAACTCGATTCCAGCCAGCAGATTGAAGCGCTATTACACGCTCTCGTATTTCCTGAAGCAGTACCGATATATGCCTGGCCAGTTTAGAGCCTCGATCATGGCCTTCATGGTCAATGTCGCCAAACTCAACCCACAGTTTTTGAGTTGCCTTTGGTGATACTGACTCGGTAATTGATTCTTTGGGGCCTAACGTGACCCACCCATTATCTGACAACACTTTCTTGAACTGGTATGAGCTGAGCGCTTCAAAGTTGTACGGTTCAGGTTCTTCTGCCACCACACCAGCAATAACAGGCGGCGCAATAGCAGGCTTTCCGGTTCCGGTCACACTGGGTAAAGCCGACCATACCGGCTTTTCAGATATGGAAAAACCTGACTGCTCCAGCAATTCTGCCAGGCGCTTGCCACAATCAAAGCGCAAACCATCGACAAACAGAACACATTCTGAAGCTGCACCTTGTGCACTCCTGCTGATCGGTTCCTGCTGCCAGACTTTTTGGAGATGGCGTGCCGATTCTTCAGCCCAAGGAAGATAGATGGACCGTATTACTGTTGTCACAGCCTCAACATCCTGCGCCTTGTCCACTACCGAAAGAGCTTGCATAACGGCATCATCAGCCTTCCAGCCACTAGCAGCATAACCAGCAACAAGATCATCCAGCGTACCGGCTGCAAGTCCATTTTGGGTTACATCTGCCAGCACTGCAAGATGCCCTACGGCCTGTGCCAACGGAGCTTCACCAAGATCACACCAGACCAGATTTCTCCGAGGACCATGACTCTTTTCTAAAGACAAAAGTTTATTACGGGCTTCATGAGGTGAAACAGCACCCAAAGCAATCAGGTCTTTTTGTAGCGACTTCTCCTGATCATCATTCCATTGCGGCCAACCTCCGCAGGTAGTTGCATCGGCAAACAGGTCAAACAATGGAAGTGAGCATTTGCGGATTTGAGCAGATATGTTGAGATAACGTTTTGGAGCTTCGCAATAGCGCTCCCAGACAGCCTTCCAGGGGCCTTCGTGGACTGCCAGCTTACTGACTCCTGTCAGTGTACTATCATGTTGTGGATTAAACGCGAGCTGTGATTTGCAGACCTCAGCAAACGCACGCCACTCATTATCGCCCCGGCTGTTTTTGAACAGGTCACTATTGTCCAGCCATTGCAGCAGATCACGAACCGGGTCACCACCGGTCAGCAGTGTATTGAAATAATCCTTATCCAGCCGCTTGCCTTTAAGGAGTTCAACGTCTTCATCCAACAGCCGATAAAGCGCCAGTTGCATGGCATTCTTGGATTCATTGTCCTGAGAGACATCAAGATCCAGACCGCCTTGATTGGATTTCAGGAATGCCAGGATTGTCCAGTCCTTTGCATTCACCTGCGACCAGATAACGCCACGATACTGAAGCTCAGCCAACGGTTTCAGATTATCGGGGCAGCTTTCTACGGCCCGTAAATCCTGGCGGCTTACACCTGGTAGATAGACGATTGGGGTACGATCTTTGGGGATGGTGATTTCAATGTTCGCTCCTGCCAGAATACAACGGAGCCATATCGCCGGGCCTGTGCGCTTTGCAGCGTTATACTCACCAAGCACCAGTAACTCTGGAAGATCCTCTTGGAGACGGGGGATAATAGCTTCCCACTGCCGGTCACGATCCGGCCAGAGGATACAGGTGGGAGCAACCTGCACTTCAGGGTTATAAACAGAAGCTGAGCGGACAGCTTTGAGAAATTGTTGCCATAACCTCATGCTGCCTCTCCATTTTCAGGAAGGATCAAGCCATATTGCCTTGCAAGGTCGTCATTTATAACCGCAACAGAAGTAGGAGAGAACGACCACGTCTTGATTGTTGCGTGTAGTGCTTTTTTTAGCGCATCCTGTATGGGGGGGAGCCATGACTCTTGATGACCGTTGATAACTAGGACAAACCGCACCCCCACTTTCGATAAATCCAGTATCTTGAAAGGCTTAGGGAGTTCAGCATAAGAGTGTTTATGCTTATTGAGACAAGATGCCCAACCAAGGGAGAACGCATTTACGAGCTTTTCGCGGATATCGGCAATAAACTCATCAAAGTTCGGTTGAGTTTCAGGTCGAGGGGTGCTTTTCTTTGCTTCAACAACCCAGACAACAGGTGGTTTACCCTTCTCGGACCTCAGAAGAAGAAATTCTGCTATCTGAACACCCTGCTGAATATCAGCATATGTTTTGCTTTTCTCTATATAGAAACATTGGCCCTCGGGATACGGGCCGAATGTCATACCAGACTCCAGGATGTGCTGTGTAGTCATTTTAGCGTTAACCCCACTTCTTCCTTATAAAGTCGAATCGACTCATCAATAATCGAATTTTCTGGCATGCCGTCAATAAGGTTTGCCGGTGTCCATTGATTGTCATTCGCCGAAATTATCGGAATAGAAATGTTCTGCTCCTGAGCAATCAGGAACAATTTTTTCACCACAAAATAGGAATGGCTCGCCAGGAAAAATTGGATGCCCCGTTCTGCCAGAACTCCTACAATGTCAAGAAGTTTGGATACAGCTACAGGATGCAGTGCAGATTCCGGCTCATCAATAAATACAACCGAATTGGTATCGAGGAAGCGATTCCCCAGCAGTGTGTCAAGGATAGCAATTTTTTTGATCCCCTCTGCTGTTACACCAATAGGGAACTTCTGATTCCCTTTTTTAAATTGCCATCGTCCAGAGGTCTCATCATATTCGATTTTGCCTCCCAAAATATCCTCAAGACTTTGGCGTGATTTGGCAAACTCCACATAGTTCTTGCCCATCTTTGGTGACTGACGCAGTGCACGAGCCAAATCCAGATAGGTATCGTCAAACCCAAAAGCTTTATCTTGCTCTCTTGATTTGAGAATAATTTGATGCAGGGACAAAACTTCCTTTGCCGGCAAAAAAATTGAATTGCTGGATCTTGGTTGCACATGGTTTTCCAACGACGAGATCTGCTTTGTCGTATCCTTGCCAAAACTGTAGACAAAATTACATCGATCAAATTGGACAGTGCAGGATAAAGAAGTCTCCGCGCCTTTTGTCACCAAGTCGCCAATCTTATCGGGCTGGAAAGTCCAGTAAAGCTTTTCAGCAAGAATTTCTGCTGCTGTGCGTAGGTCATCGCCACGCTTATATTCCTCCAAGGTTCTCAATGCACTGTAGAGCGCTTTCAATAGGAAGGTCTTTCCCGTGCCATTACCACCAATCACCAAGTTAATCTGACCGAGATTTGACCAGTTAAGCTTGGCAAGCGGCCCAAAATTGTTGAGTTTTATTTCATTCAGCATGACTCCCCCCCTTTATGCGCAGCTCTTTTTTCAGATAACGTCAAATGATGATCATTGATACGATCCCCGTTAAACAGGTGATACCACGGGGCTGATTCCACATCCTTCCCACGGTCTTTATCCCAGGCGATGTTGATCTGTGGTTTCTTGTTGAATCGCAGCACCCCGGCAGTGATAAACGGGCGGATGTTGAGGCGCACACCATCGTTCAAGTCAGGATTCCAACCGATAGGTTGCTTGTCCAGAGGCTTCCAGCGGACAAAGATGTCGTAGGGTGCTTCGCCTTCAAGGATCAGTTCCAGTTTTTTCTTGAGCTGTTCGGCAGCGGCCAGTTTTTCGGATGCACCGTCAATGCTGTTGGCAATGTCCTGTTTCTGGCGGCTGATCCAGTCACCCAGGTAGGTGTAGATGAGTGTTTCGAGGGTTTTGTAATCCAGCTTATGATAGTTCACAAGGGCGGCAAAGCCGTCACGCAGGCCATCCCAGATGTGCCAGATAAATGGGCGATGCTGGAACAGTTTGCAGTGTTGGTCAAAGAACTTGTCGCGCAGCCAGGTATCCATAGATTTTCCTGCATGGTCAGCTTGGGCAAGCAGTTCAGATTTCTTATTGGATGACCATTCAGCACCAAAAGCTGCAGCCAGGAGGTTTTCTATGCGACTTTCAGCTTTCATCTCCCCCCGCACCGGCGGGATACAGACAATCCCGTCGTCATCGGCATATTGGTTTAGTTCTTGGGATTTTTGTACTAATGTCCAGGCTTCGGCGCTTAGTTCAAAACCTTTTTTGTCCACGGAAGACACTGAAGGCACGGAAAAAGACGAAGAGACCGGAAAAGGCTTAGAATCGGGTAAAGACCTGGAATATGGGAAAGGCTTTTGAATGTGGTTTAAAAGATTGTCATTCCCGCAGTGCTTCTGAGCGGGAATCCAGTCTTTTGATGTTTGAGAATCTGGATCCCCGATAGAATCATTCGGGGATGACACTGCTTTTTTTTCAGGTTTTTCTTCCGTGCTTTCCGTGTTTTCTGTGGACAATGGGTTTTCCAGTTCCGCAGGCCAGCGATAGCCGAGCAGTCGGGCGACAGCAACTTGGAGCGGATTATCGCTCTGTGCAGGATGACCGTGAAAAATCCATTGAGTAGGGTCGTCGGAATAAGGTTTAGGGAGACCGTTTGGGTATTTTTCGGCGGCTACTTTTGTCCAGTGGTCGAGGTCAAAGGGGACTTTTGTCAGCGTTCCGGCTGTAACTTTTAGTGCTTGATCAACTGCTCTTACTTTTGTGTGGTATTCTCCTGATTCAACATAAGCCCAAACGGCTGGAATTATGGATTCATCCTTAGGGCAAATTGGGCAAATATTGTCATCAAACACTTCTCCAGAATAAAGAAACGGTTCAAGTTCACGCATCTTATTGACTGCTACACCTGAACGTCCCCAAATTGAGTTGCCGCGTAACCAACAACCTAATTGAGATGTTAGTACTTTGGAATCCGTTGGTTCAGTACATATTTCACTTCGACCTGTCCATAAATCTCTATTACTGGGAGAGTTAAGCCAATAAACGTGATTTTCTTCAACACATTGCAACTCCCAGAAAAAAAGAAGAAACCGAAGACTATCTCCGGTTGTACTTCCTTTGCCATAATCAGCAATTTCAGAAAGCAAAGTCACTGCTGAAGCATCTTCAAAACTCACCCTCGCATCCGGATTCTCCAACTGTTTCGCCTGCACCACCTGCTTGATTGCACCAGTAATAAGCCCGGCAGCTTTTTCAGCGGCGGTGCGGGGTTCGGAAACGTCTAAACCTTTTATTGTCCACGAAAGACACGAATCACACGAAAGAGAATCAAAAAGCCCTTCGTCTTTTTTCGTGCCTTTCGTGTTTTTCGTGGACAGATTGCCTTTGCTTATGGTTATAAGAACAGCCTTGACCACCTCACCGCTGATAGTCTCAAATGCCCCCGGCCCAAGCCGAGCAATCAGATTCCACCTTTCATTAACCAGCAACTTCTCCCGAAATTTCTTATACGAAGTCAAAAACAACCAGTTCTGCGGCAAAACAACACTCGCCGTACCCCCTTCACCACACAACTCCAGACAACGATCCAGAAACACCGTAGCCAGATCATTCTTTGCAGCCGGATAGTGCTTCTCACAAAAATCCTTCAAAACATCACTCTGCTTCCCCCTCGCCAGATACGGCACATTGGTGACAACAAAATGATACTTATCCGCCAGAAGCGTAGCCGCCTTCGCCAAGCCCTGCGCCACAATCCCCATTTCCGTGTTTTCAGTATCTTCCGTGGACTCCTGTTTAAGTGCCTGCCCAAGGGTCTGAGACAACTCTTCCCACGATACAAGCTTTGCAGCATCCGTCTTGGCCGGATTCAAGAGGCTCCCCAGCACAGGCGCATCTTTGAAAACCTCATACATCCAGTCAAGAGCTATCCGCAGGTTGTGTTTATCAAGAGCAAGCTGCTTCCACTCTTCTTTTGCTACACTGACTGAAAGCCCGGAACAGGCAACCTGTAAGTCAGGAATTTGTCGATAACCACCCGCATCAGGATAGCGCCAGGCAGTCAACGCCAGAGCAAAAGCCGCCAACTCCACACAACGCTGATCCAGCTCAAGCCCGTGAATATTTTCGCGCAGCACTGCATCAACAGCATCTTTGGCTGATAGCTTTTCCAGCTCCATCCGCATGGCAACAAGCATTAAGAAAACCGCAACGAGGAAATGCCCAGAGCCACAACAGGGATCAAGGGTCTTTAGTTCCTTCAGAGTCTGCGGCCAGCCATCAAACGTTCCGCCAGCGGGCCTCCATTCGCCGTCATCCTGTTTTACAAACCGTAGATATTCCAGCGGTACACCGGGTAATGAGAAAAACTCCCGCAACTCAACTTCCGTTTCCGCAGTCTTCAGTATCTGCTGTGCTCCAGGTCGAAGTTCCTTGCCATCTATCAGCCCAGCAATTTTACCAACCCACCAGGCACCCAAAGCATTATCCAACAGAAACGCAACCATATATGGCTCAGTGAAAAGCTGGGTAACTGCTGACAGCTCACGAGCACCAATCTTAACTTCTGATGCGTTGACTTCATCTTTTCGTTTTGACTGCCAGAACTGATAAACCCATCCCAGGGAATCGGATGCAGTAAAGACCTCCGGTGACAGCTCTGCGACCAGACTTTCTAACTTCAATTCATACTCTGGGGGAAGTGTGAGTAAAAACACCGGAGAATCAGTGCGAAATATCTGGGGAAGCATCTTGGCTGCACAGCGGGCGGCCAATTCCCAGCCGTTAGCAGCACCTTCATCGGCAGCCAGGTCTCCGCACTCCTCAAGCGTTACGGCCACATCATCAAACATCAACAGGTTGTTTTCAGCCAGAAAACGGGCAAACAGCATCCGGTGCCAATGCTCGTAAGCAACCTCTTCGATCAGCCTGGTGATCTCCTGCACTTCAGTAGTGGCGTTACGGATATCTCCAAGTTGACGGCCATGCACCCGCAACTTGCGACGTAATTCTCTATCAGCATCGGTCAGATGAGTGTAAGGAGAAGATTCACCGACTCCAAGCTGCTCAAGAGCCGCACGAGCAGCAGATTCGGCAACATCGCGGGCGTCCTTGACGGTACGTTCCAGCTTATTACGAAGGGATTTTTCCAGTGGTTGCATGATGGTTATTTCTCCCGATGTTGCAAATAATCCCGGCCTTTGGCGGTCAGGCGGTATTTCTGCAGGCGACTACTCGGCTTGTCGGGAATTGTCGGCTCAATATAACCTGCTTCCAATGCCGGATGAAGGTAGTTCTGCCGAAATGTCGGGCGATGAGACAGCTTCAATCGCTCCCGAAGTTCACCTGACGAGAGTGGAGTGTTTTTCAGTTCAATAAGCAATCTCAAAACTGGGTCGATTGACTGGGTCGGTGACTGGGTCGGTGACTGGGTCGGTGACTGAGCCTCATCATGGGCCTTGTCATGGGCTTCGTAATGGGCCTCAGCTTTCATAGTGACCTGTTCAATGTCTTGCTTACGCCAAATAGTTGTCACCCACACCCCGCCATCCAGTCGGATTTCCGGTTCAGGAAGTCCAGCCTGACGGCAACGGTCAAGCATATCGCGAATACCGGTGCCCATGCGTTCTATATATTTCGTCAGGTACAACGGCTCGGCAATCAGAGGATTGGCGGGAACAGAGTGATGCGGTTCTTTCAGCTTTTCCAGGGTGAGGGTCGGCGGCAATGAGCCTGGATTCCAGACTTCCAAACGATCTTTGAACAACATAACCTGGACGCTGGCGTTGCTGGTGTAGTCTCGATGGCAAACGGCATTGACAATCGCCTCTGATACAACCTCCTGAGGGATTTCGTAGGCAGTCGGCACTCGGACACCTTGAGATCGGTCACCAGTCCAGAGATCAATTTTGGAGAGTACGAAGTCTTTTGCCTGATCAACCAGATCAAAGACAGTTCCTTTGTAAACCTGATACGAAGGAATCGGTTTTTCGACATGGAACCCATGAAAATGGGCACACTTCACCTCGGAAGTAATCAGGAAACGCTGAGGTTTTTTGCCAAAGAGAAGGATTGCGGCATGGGTTGGGCGTCCGTTGTCGAGCAAGTTGAGATGAATCAGCACCTCTTGTGGCGTGGTGTCTTCCGGCAGAGGAAAACTACGCCCACGACGCGCGAGTCCGAGAAAGCGGGTGATCTTGTCGTTATCGAGATCATCGAGCGTGGCGTTACGGCAGTAACTGGCATCAAACGGGCTGAAACGGATCAATTCACGTTCCTCCAGCAGCCTGATGAGACTGACATAGACGGCGGATATCAACTCTTCCGATGAATTGAAACGGCGGCGGATCAGGGATGCGCCGGCTTCGTTGATCAATCCCTTCATTTTCGGGTGTCTGACCTCGTCATCAACCCCTTTGACATAAATGAGACGATATTTCCCCAGTTCAGTTGCTCTGCTGAACTCACGGTGCGCAGGTGAAATCCCTTCTTTATCCTCCCAGCCGTATTGATTAGCAAAAATACCGAGATAAATATCGCATTTCTGCACTTCCTCCAGATAACAGGCGTCGGCCCTTTGATCTATTGCGGGCATATCCTCAAACAAAAAAACTTCAAAGAAACGGCGCAGCAAAGCATCACCTTGCAGATAATTCCGCAGGGCAAGCCGCTCCTCCGCCAATTCCTTCTGAACGCTGCTGATGAAGATTCGTATCGAGTTCATTGTTTCACCGGTTCATTTAACCTCTTCCGCAAATCATCAAAACTGTCATTCCCGAGGTCGTCATCGGGAATCCAGCTTTTAAAGCCTTGAAATCTTAAAGTCTGGATCCCCGATAGAAGCACTCGGGGAAGACAATATGGTTTTTGCAGAAGAACATTACTATTCAGGAACAAAAATACAACAACTATCTGATTACAATCGGACCTTTAGCAAGGGTAGTTTTCAGTTGCGTCCTGATCTCTTCGACCCAGGTATCAATTTCACCCTCTGTCTTCAGCATTCTACGAGGGAGCTGCACTGTTTGTGTTTCCGGTTCAAGCAACTCTGCTGCGGATATAAGTACGTTTTCAAAACGTCCTGACATGGCGGCAACACGATCAGCAAACATGGATAAATTGATCTGAGCCAGGGTCTGTAATACTTCCTCGGTAGAAGCCAGAGTAACTTTGGGTTGATCAGCCAGGGTAAGCTTTTGCGCTGCCAACAGAGCGTTGCGCTGCTCCGGTTCCAGTTTCTGCCAACTTTCATCAGACTTCAATCGACCCATTCCTCGCTCGTGGCTGGCGTGATACTCCTTATCCAGGCCATTAAGCTTGTCACGAAGAAGTTGAGTAAAGTTGGCAATCAGCGGAGCAATCAAATCCGGTTCATCTAATAACTGCCGCTGTTGCTCAATTGTTTTGACATGACATAACAACAATTCCAGATTTTCAGTGCCTTCCGTGTTTTCCGTGGACAAAAAGCCTGTCAGTCGCTTCAGTGTCGTCCATGACGGCAGGCGTTTAGCGATACGCTCGTTCAGTTCAGTCCAGGCATCTATGGCAACGGTGAGTTCATCTCGATGGTTGTAGATGACCAGAAGCTGCTCGTTACCCGCAGTCAGCCTGATATCTGAAAAGATCTTGGTATTCGGTGCAGCAGGCTTTGGTGCGTCACCACCGGCTTTATCGGCCAGGTCCTGAAGCTTTTGCAGGAATTGCGGCACATATGACAACTCCTCACCCTGGGTGACGGTAAAGCCAACCTTCTGGAGCAGTTTTCTGATCTGGATACGTTGAGCTGTGGTGACAGTTGTTGACTCCACCTTGAACGTAGTCTTGCCAACTGATTTCCGCTCAAGCTCTTTGGGATCAATGACCTGACCGCGCTCATCCTGGGCACGAATCAATCCTGCTACCAGAAGTACCTGAAGACCGCCATCCACGGCATCACGCGACCAGCCGCAGGGTGAGCCTTCAAACTGGGTACGAATATCGGTGCCTTTTTTGCCACCAGCTATAAACCCGAGTATGGCCTTGCAGACAGCATTCTTGGCGGGCTCTCCATCATCACCAACCGCCTTGAGTGCGTCCGGAGCACCCTGATGTGCTTTTTCATAGACCTTCGACCAACCGGTATGGTCGGCAGTGGTAAATTGCGGATACAGGCGTTGCAGTGAATTGTTTGCCGCCTCCAGTGCCATCTCCTGGAGGTTGTTGCCCAGGATTTCTGTGCCGCCACCCTGGAATACCCGTGCCCCTGAAAACGCTTCTCCCAATAGTTCTTTGATCTTGGATTCGGCAGTCAGCTTGGTTGTTTCCATTGCAGCCCGTGCTTCTGTACCTTCCGGAGTGTTGGGGACACCACGCTTTTCAAGGGTTGCACTGGCAGCTTTGTAGTCGATCAGGTGGTGACGAAGATCATCGGCAGAGCGTTTTGGTATAAAAACATAGACCGATGGCGATTGATTCCCTGCCTGGCGTGAATCCACACGGACGGAGTTCTCGTCAATATTCCAGCCGTCTCGTATCCAGATGCAGACTTTCTGGTTGCTGTCATTGGGAAGTTGGGCATCGAATACCGGACAGATGTCGCGGGTCACTTTGGAAGTCCCCTGGCTCAGGGAAAGTCTTTTTACAATATCTCCGAACATTTTCCGGATACGGTCATCACGTTCTGTTTCGATTCGGTGGGCTTCGTTGGCAAGTTGGCTGCGCTGGCTCAAGAACTCATCACTCCAGGCTGAACTTTCTTCGGTCTGGATACGATATTCATCGCCAACCTTCATCAGCAGTTCACATTTATCCAAAAGCGCAGGCAACTTGCCTCTAAGTGCGCCGCTTCCCTGCGAGATGTTATCCACCATCAGATCAGCCAGGGTATCTATGGTGGCGCGAATGCCGATTTCATTGTTGTTTCCAGCCAGCTTGTTGATCAGAAAAACGAGGCCGGATGCACGGGCAACAAGTTTCTCATCAGCAGAGCCTTGCATCCAGCTCATGGTCTTTTCATAGACCTTGCGCGGTACGATACGGGCTTGCAGTAGCTTTTCGGCAGAATCAAAGTAGAGATAATCAGCCGGAACAACATGGCCAAGCGGCTCATCCAGATTGGTCTGGATTACCTTGTGCGCCATGCTGAGCTGGTTTCGTAACTGACTGTCAGTGCCGGTCTGATCGAGAACGCGCAGGGTATTTTCCCAGAAACGGCGACGAACCGGGAGGATAGGGTAATCCTGGGGGAAATAGGCAATATCATCCTGCCGGTGACCGATAGTGGTGCCTGCCAGATGACGTGAGATCTCGCCAAGATTGGTTTGCATCATCTGTTCAATCGGAGTCTTGGCATCCGGCTTTTTTGCCAGAATGACCTGGCGGATAACCGCATCTACATCTGCATCGGATAGCTCTATACGGATTGTAAAGCGTCCTTCCAGCTTTTTAAGATTGGAAGTGCCGGTTACAGCGGTCTGGCCGGAACCGATAAAGAGCAACTTGCCGCCGATATTCTTGCAGCATGCTTCCACAACTTCCTGAACATCGATGGAACGTTGACTGTCCTCACCTATGTACTGTTGCACTTCATCAAGCACAATCAGGGTAAGCGGGAATTTGCCATCGCGGGTCAATGCCAGGCGCATCGCCTTGAGCATATCGTCACTGGAGACATCCTGAACGTAGGGATACAGGTTGTTCAGGGTCTCGACACAGGAAGCAGGAGTTGAAAAGAGCTTCGGCTTGGCACTTACCAAAGCGTCATGCAATCCTTCTGCAACGTAGAAGTTGTCCAGTTCTTCATCCCAGTTGAATCCGTTCTGTTCGACATGGCTGCGAACCGTGTCATAGATACCCTCATGTTTGAGCCACATGATAAAACGGGCAACCGGATACGTTTCCGGAAGGCCAACCGACTTAAATACAACTGACAGCAATGCCAGCCGCACACTCTTATCACGGGAGCTCGAACCAAGGGTGCCGGATGCGGAATGTAATCCACCGTGACGCTTGGCCTGGGTGTTGAGTTCCTTGATCTGATCTTTGATGCTTTGCGGTAGCTTGGCAATGCCACGGGCAGTCGCACCATCTTCAAAGACGGTATCTATCCATAAAGCACGCAGCATTTTGAGCAGGTGGGATTTACCTGATCCGTAAAAGCCGCTGACCCACACCGCTGGTTGCTGGGCCGCTTCAATGTTCTTCAGGTAGGTTTCCAGGATGTGGGCCATCCCTTTTTCATACTGGCCATCGCAGACAAAGGTCTCCAGCTCGTATCGGAGAACGGCAAGTGCCTGACTGGTTTTCTCATCATTTACGCTTGCTACACCTTCGTTGACCAGCTTTCGGGTGGTCGGGTCAACCTGGAATACATCGCGATTTATCATAACATCCCCTTTGAACCACAGATTCACACAGATAAACACAGATAAAAATCAGAGGGCTATGCGCTCAAATTCGAGTTTTGGTTTTTTGAAATTGAGAATTAAGCCAACATGGAAGCCTGAAATTTTAAGATAGTTGATGACTTGCCCCCGCTCAATATCTGTTATTCTCTCAATGGTTTCCTTTTCTACAATTATCTTATCAAATACCATTAAATCGGGAACATACTCTCCAACTTTGAAATTTCAATAATCTGATGTGTTTCCTCTTTGAACAAAAATCTGTGTTGATCTGTGTCCATCTGTGGTTCCTAAATATCTTTATCAGCGGTTATTGGTACTGCGAGGTAGTTCCAACCGTCATATCCATCCAGCAGACGGTAATTGTTGTTTTCGTAGCTACCAGGGAAAAATACCAGTAATCGGCCTTTTACCAGCGGGGCCAACTTATCAACCACTTCCTTCACCTTGAGAAAACCGAACAGAGATCCGACCCCTTTGAGGGCAACCACAGAATCTTCTTCAACCTGTTTGGACTCCAGAAACTTCTTAAACTCATCAACGATATGGGTAAGGTAACGTGGCAGCAGTGGCGAGAGAAGGTGAGGTTTGTCGTAATAGCTCTTTGCGTAACGCTGGGGGGCCAGCCAGTTGGCAAATGAATCGGTCAGATCGAAAAGCGCCCAGGCATGACCGGCCTGCCGGGTTACCAGCTCGAATTCATCGACTTTGGCCCTAAGACGAAGTTCCTCATTTTCGTTATAGACACAAAAGATGACCCGTTGTGCTGCGGCGGTATCACTTCGCCACGGAACAGCGATATGCGAACTATATGACTGGACCAGTTGCTTAACTCTGCTCACGTACCCACTCCATTTCCTCTGCGGTAATCAGATTGGGGAACATTACTTCTATGACATTACCTACACGCTTGAACGTTATCCAGCCACGACGAGAGGCATCTTCTGCAAGCGAAAGAGCCCGATCAAACGAGCAATCAAGTAGTTTGGCATATTCCGTTTGAAAAAGTGATTCGCCACGGGCACCTGTCAGATAGCCAAGAAGCAGAGTATATGACACCGCTCCTGGAGTTGGATTTGCAAGGGTGCGTACTTTGCGAACCTTACCGGTCAGAAGGCCAGCCTGGGTAAAGGATGAATTGATATTTTGTGCGGTGGATTTCAATGTCGCTGGACTGAAACGGCTCGGCTCACGTTCATCAATACAAGCTGCAACAGATTCACGGGTAACTGTCGTTTCCTTATATGATGACAGGATAAACGGTGTAGCCGAACGAAGAATTGAATCACGTGAATATGCGCATAGTAACGCCAGCAGCGGGCGACAGTCAGGATCTCTTTCCCAGAAGTAGAGCAACGCACGAAATAGCACAGCCGATGTGTCGAGCGAATAAAGATCAACCAGATGGCGAAAGGTCAGAGTCCTGGTTTTGCCGGAACGCTTACCCAGACAGTTTTCATTGTCAATTGCACGGAGATAGTCAGATTTTTGAGCGTCAGGCCCATTGAGGTAAGAAAACAATGCTCCCAGCTCATTGAGCATTATGGTGCGTGCTAAGTGAGTGCCACTTCGCTCATTTTTGAATCCGAATCGGGAGAGATTATTTTGAGTTTTGAGGGGATCAGGCATCAGCTAGGTGACTCCGGACGGTGTTGAGGATTTACTTGAACACTGATACCAGAAAAATGCCCTGATGACCATAGGAAACCCTCTTCATTAAAGCATTTGATGTAGACTAAACATTGTGAATTCAATACTGATCGGAGGCAGTAAGGGTACACACATAACTCGTCTTGCCAATAAGCAAAATCTTGACTTGCCCCCCGGAAGGAGTATAACGGCTCAAAATGCAGCCGAGAGCCGTTCATGGAACGGATGCGGGGGACCCGATCAACAGGGGCGTATTCCGGAATTGATGCCGGATAGGAGACTTTCAGTTCCGAGCCCGTCAGCTAACCTCGCAGGCACCTGAAAGGGCACGACAGTCAATCATGAAGAAGCAAGAGACAGATTCCTACTGGGGGGGGATAATTAAAGCCCTGGGGCTGGTGTTTGGCGACATCGGCACCAGCCCGATATACACCCTCACCGTCATTGTCACCCTCACCAAACCTTCCCAGGAAAGCATCTACGGCATTATCTCCCTGATTGTCTGGACTCTGGTAATTCTGGTCATGGTTGAATACGCCTGGCTGGCGATGAGCCTTGGGAGAAAGGGGGAAGGGGGCACCATCGTTCTGCGCGAGATTCTGGTCAGGATGATCAAGCCGGGGCGCACACTGGCGTTTGTCACCTTCCTCTCCTATATCGGCATCTGCCTCCTTATCGGCGACGGAGTCATTACCCCGGCAATTTCGATTCTCTCCGCTGTTGAGGGGATTGAGTTGATCCCCGGCCTGGAGCATACCTCACAGAATGTCCTCATCCTGATTGCCGCCATCATCGCGGTCGGGCTCTTCATCTTTCAAAACAAGGGGACTGACAAGGTAGCCCGCGCCTTCGGCCCTTTGATGGTGGTATGGTTCATCTCCCTGACCCTCTCCGGTCTGTTTTCGATCTTCGATCACCCGGTTGTTCTAAAGTCACTCTCCCCCTGGTACGCCGCGCATTTCCTGTATGAAAACGGTCTGGCCGGTTTTTTTGTCCTTTCAGAAGTCATCCTCTGCGCCACCGGCGGCGAGGCACTTTACGCCGATATGGGGCATCTGGGGAGAAGGCCGATAGTCCGAGCCTGGTACTTCGTATTTGCGGCTCTAGTGGTCAACTATCTTGGACAGGGTGCCTACATCATCAATCACCCGGCCGCCACCAACGTCCTCTTCTGCATGGTGCGCCACGAGGCGGCCATACTCTACATCCCATTTTTAATCCTGACCATCATCGCCACCGTCATCGCATCACAAGCTTTGATTAGCGGAGTTTTCTCCATTGTCTATCAGGGGGTTACCACCCGCATCCTGCCGCTGCTCAGGGTAGATTACACATCGACACATCTTAAATCGCAGATATACATCAGTTCCATCAACTGGGCTCTGCTTGCGGCCGTTATCCTGATCATGCTCGTATTTCGAAAGTCTGAAAATCTGGCGGCAGCTTACGGTCTGGCGGTGACCGGCACGATGACCATCACCGGCGTCATGATGACGATGATATTTGCTCATACGAAAAAGAAGTGGAAGGTGCCGATAGCTCTTCTGGTCACTCTGGCTGATCTCGTTTTTCTGGTCGCCAACCTGAACAAATTCCCGCACGGCGGTTACTGGTCGATTATTCTGGCTGCGGTGCCGTTTGCCACCATACTCATCTGGACAAAGGGGCAGCGGGCGCTCTACCTTGCGCTGAGACCGCTTGACTTTGAAACCTTCGAGACCTCCTACTCCCAGATTTACGCCAAAGGGAAAAACATCCCCGGCACAGCTCTCTTCTTCGTCAAGGAGTGGAGCGTCATCCCCCCTTATCTGGTGCACTGCATCATCCGGAGCAACATCATTTACGAGCGAAATGTCCTGATCTCCATCATCCGCACAGATGAACCTTACGGGTTGCAAACCGATTTAAAAGCCGCTCTGGCAACCGGTATGGATGCGATAGAGATAAGAGCCGGTTATCAGGAGATACTGAATATCGAGGGTGTTCTGAAGGCAAACGGAATTTCGGAAAAGGTCATCTTCTACGGAATCGAGGATATTGAGACCAGCAATATATTCTGGAAGCTGTTTTCTACCATCAAGCGTCAGACGCCAAATTTCGTACAGTTCAACAAACTACCGGCTGCCAAGCTGCAGGGGGTGGTGACGAGGGTGGAGATGTAATCATGAAGATAAAAAACCTACCTTGACTGTATCGGATACAGCTCCGGAAAAAACCATCCTGCGGCATGAATCGGAAAGCCGATTCTCACCTCCCCCTTGGGGGTGTCGGATACCAGCAGCCCCTCGGCCACAAGCTGAGCCAGCAGGTTTCTGCCTGTCCTCTCTTTTAACCCTGATACAATAATGACCTCTCCGCGTGTAACCTCACCCCGCAACAGTACCTCCTGCAGCATTCGGCCAGCTTCAGGGCGGAGATTATCCATGCCGGGGGGATTTTGGATTATGGCTGTGCCGCGCAGTTGCACATAGCTTCTGACCCTTTCCACCAACCCGTCCAGTTGCAACAGGGTGCCCATGTATTCCACCTGATCGAGGCAGACTTCCAGGAAGAACCGGCAAAATTTTACCAGCCCCTCGTTGGAGAGGTTACCCCTGCCATCCAGGTCGTTGCGGCGAGGAGCATCTCCCCAGGTCAATGCCGCCTTATAATCAGCATTCCTCCGGGCAAGGCCACGGCTGACCGACCAGAGGCCAAATCCGTGGAGAAGTATCCGTTGCAGACAGGCTTCCGTAAACAGGCGAGTCACCCTGCCATTTCCATCAAGGAAAGGATGTATCCACATCAGCCGGTGATGAGCCGCTGCCGCCGCCACCAGTTTTGCAGCGCCGTGATGCCGCTCGGGTGCGTAGGATTCGCCAAACCGTACCATGAAAGAGGGTAGACTCTCATGCGCCGGAGGTTCATGCAGTCCGACCCTGACCGGCTCCGTGCGCAGCTCGCCCGGCACCACCCGAACCTCTCGACGAGTATCCGGATTTGTCATCACCTGAAACTCTTCCGGCAACAGCTTGAAGAACTCCCGATGCAGCGAGCAGAGAAACTCCTGACCGGCAATGTTGGAGGGCACTTCCGCTTGCAGCCAAACTTCCATCTGACGTTGTACAGAGATGTGGGCTATGCTTTCCAGTTGCAGGTTTCGTTTGGCTGGTTCACTGTCGTACTGCTGCTGCATTGCCCGGACGATATCGTGGGGGTGGGTGTTGTGCCCCTCGATCAGGTTTGAGTAGTAGCTGTTGATGATGCGCAGTAATTCCCGCAAGGTGTGCAGTGTAACCGGGTGCTGTCTGGCACCGAGTGAGGCTGAAAGCTGGACTACCTCCAGAGCCAGATCCTGGAGCTCATCGGCCTGTTCCGGAATCAGTGGGGGCATTTGACTGATTGAGTCAAGCATGGCGTACTCCTTATTGCCGATTTATATACCGGTCACTACTGTACACAACAGTGCAACAGTATTGATAAAAATGCAAGAAAATCTGGAAGTAACGGAATGTTTTTGCCGATTTTTTTGCCGGTTTCTGTGCGTCCAGACCTCGTCAACAGGTAGCGAAAACTGACCAGAATATTGGAGAAAATCATTGTGGTTTGAAAATCAAAAAGCAAAAAACCTGAACCGCAAAGGAGCCTCTTGCAAAAAGATTGTCATCCCGGAAGGTTTCTATCCGGGATCCAGATTTTTGGTCTCTTACGAAATGAGT
>Ga0194060_10001116_pt1 | contig 19304 bp, 30 predicted proteins | sample SepL225m_MetaG_FD_163427 | JGI IMG/M metagenome (GOLD analysis project Ga0194060, IMG submission 163427) | Anoxic zone freshwater microbial communities from boreal shield lake in IISD Experimental Lakes Area, Ontario, Canada - Sep2016-L222-5m | ecosystem: Environmental > Aquatic > Freshwater >... | reverse complement strand
GCGCGGCCCGTCCTCCGGAGTTTCCACAATGCGGTACCCCGACAGGTCCAATCCGGCGGTGGCGGCCACTTCGGTGATTCTCCCGTGCGGCCCGATTAGAATCGGCACGATCAGCCCCGCTCGCGCTGCGTCTACCGCGCCGGCAAGCGCGGTAGGTTCGGTGGGCATCACGACGGCTGTGATCAGAGGCTGGTGCCCACGGGCTTCAGCGATGATGCGTGAGAGGTGGGGGTAATCTGACATGGGTTAGCCCGGCATGGAACAGGTGCGGTTCAACAAATTCGCTGATTTGGCCATCGACCGGCGCACCGAGTACGGAGCGGCAGAATGGGCTCATGACAGCAGCGAAGGCGACCGGCAACACGCATTCCGTGCAGGTTCCGCACGGGCGTTGCGCGGGTTCCGAATGGCGCGCGTATTCAGCCAACAGAAGGCAATAGGATACACGTTGATCCTCCCGTGCGCACATTGCGAGGATCGTTTGTACGGTCTTGGGTGATAGGATATGTTATATTTCAATTGGTTAGGCTATATGGTGCGGTCCAACTAAGATTGGAACTTTCGCGAATCGTGTGCATTGTGGGCCGCCGCGATGGGGACCATCTTGCCCGGGCGCTCATTGCCGCGATTTCCCCCCATGGCGAGGCAAACGTGGGTGGCTGAGATGCTCGGAAGGACTCAGGCAGTGTGCCCCAGTGCGCCTGCGGACGGTGCTGGAGTGGTTAAGTTGTTGACGCCCGTCTTGTTTTCCGGATAAAATCTTCAGTCTTTCGACCTCTGCTTGGCGGCCCAGCGACGCAAGTGGCCGTCTTTGTTTTTTTGGAATCCGAAAACAATGCCTACAATCAGTCAGTTAATCCGCAAGCCGCGGACCCGCGTCCCGACCAAGAGCAAAGTGCCGGCGCTGGGTCAGAGCCCGCAAAAGCGCGGTGTCTGCACGCGTGTCTACACCACGACGCCGAAGAAGCCGAACTCCGCTCTTCGGAAGGTGGCAAAGGTACGCCTGACAAATGGGTTCGAAGTCATCAGCTACATCGGTGGCGAAGGCCACAATCTGCAGGAGCACTCGGTGGTACTGATCCGCGGAGGCCGCGTAAAAGACCTGCCCGGGGTTCGTTACCATATCGTGCGTGGAAGCCTCGACACGCAGGGTGTGAAGGACCGCAAGCAGTCGCGGTCCAAGTACGGCGCCAAGAAGCCTAAAGCTGCTTGATGCGGTCCGGCTTCAGGGCCCAATAACGTTTGAGAAAGCAAAACCATGCCTCGTCGTAGAGAAGTACCCAAGCGCGACATCCTCCCGGATCCGAAGTACAGCAACGTGGAGGTTGCGAAGTTCGTCAACGTGATCATGACGCGCGGCAAGAAATCCATTGCCGAGCACATCGTCTATGACGCTTTTGACATCATCAAGTCGAAGTCCGGCAAGGACCCTCTAGAGGTGTTCAGCCAGGCAGTGCAAAACGTCAAGCCCATGGTTGAGGTGAAGAGTCGCCGCGTCGGTGGCGCAAACTACCAGGTGCCTGTCGAGGTGCGGCCAGTGCGCCGTGCTGCACTGTCGATGCGCTGGATCCGTGAAGCGGCTCAAAAGCGCGGAGAAAAATCGATGGATGCGCGCTTGGCCGGTGAACTGATCGAGGCCGCTGAAAATCGCGGTGGGGCCATGAAAAAGCGGGACGAAGTGCACCGGATGGCAGAGGCCAACAAGGCCTTTGCGCACTACCGGTTCTGATCAACGGCACGGACGCAATTAGCGACCGTGCGCCCATTCCAGAGAGGATTGATACCACAGGATAAATTTGCGGGGACTGGGCCGGAGCATTCTGGCGTCCTCGGCATCCTGGCGGTTCTTTACAAGATTTAGGTGGCAGCTGTGGCTCGCAAAACTCCAATTGAACGTTACCGAAATATCGGGATCTCTGCGCATATCGACGCAGGAAAGACCACGACGACGGAACGGATTTTGTTTTACACCGGCGTATCGCACAAGATGGGTGAGGTGCACGACGGGGCGACTGTCATGGACTGGATGGAGCAGGAGCGCGAGCGTGGCATTACCATCACCTCGGCGGCGACCACCTGTTTCTGGAAGGGGATGGACGATAACTATCTCGAACATCGCATAAATATCATCGATACCCCGGGCCATGTCGACTTCACCATAGAGGTGGAGCGCTCGATGCGGGTGCTCGACGGCGCTTGCATGGTGTACTGCGCCGTCGGTGGCGTTCAGCCGCAGTCGGAAACGGTCTGGCGGCAGGCCAACAAATACCGCGTGCCGCGGCTCGCGTTCGTCAACAAGATGGACCGGCAGGGCGCAAATTTCTTCAAGGTCTACGACCAGATGAGGTCGCGTCTGAAGGCCAACCCGGTTGTGATACAGATTCCGATCGGCGCAGAGGAGAAGTTCGAAGGGGTTATTGACTTGGTGCGCATGAAAGCCATCTACTGGGACGATTCCAGTCAGGGCATGAAGTTTGATTTGCGCGAAATTCCCGCGGAACTGAGCGCCGAAGCCAGCAAATGGCGCGAAATGATGGTCGAAGTCGCCGCGGAAGCAAACGAAGAGCTGATGAATAAGTACCTCGGGTCGGGGGAACTGTCGGTCGAGGAGATCAAGCAGGGTCTGCGCTTGCGTACCCTCGCCAGCGAAATTACGCCCATGCTGTGCGGATCCGCATTCAAGAATAAGGGTGTGCAGGCGATGCTTGACGCGGTGATCGACTACATGCCGGCCCCCATTGATGTTCTGCCGGTGACGGGCGAGTCCGATAGAGGCAATCCGGACTCACGCAAACCCGCCGATGACGAGCCGTTTTCGGCGCTCGCGTTCAAGATCATGACCGATCCCTACGTCGGCCAGCTCACCTTCTTTCGCGTCTATTCCGGTGTCTTGAACTCCGGCGATACGGTCTACACCTCGGTGCGCGGCAAGAAGGAACGGATCGGTCGCTTGTTGCAGATGCACGCGAATCAGCGCGATGAGATCAAGGAAGTGCGCGCCGGTGATATTGCCGCTGCAGTAGGACTGAAGGACGTGACCACAGGCGAGACTCTGTGTGATCCGAGCAAGATTATTATTCTGGAGCGCATGATTTTCCCGGACCCGGTGATCCACGTCGCGGTGGAGCCCAAGACCAAGAGCGATCAGGAGAAAATGGGCATCGCGCTCAATCGCCTCGCTCAGGAAGACCCGTCGTTTCGCATGCGTACCGACGAGGAGACCAGCCAGACCATCATCTCGGGCATGGGCGAGCTCCATCTGGAGATCATCGTCGACCGAATGAGGCGTGAGTTCGGCGTGGAGGCCAACGTAGGCGCGCCGCAGGTGGCTTATCGCGAAACGATAAGAAAAGTTTGTGACGAGGTCGAGGGTAAGTTCGTGAAGCAGTCCGGTGGCCGCGGCCAGTACGGTCATGTGTGGCTGAAGGTCGAGCCGAGCGGGGCGGGCAAGGGATTCGAGTTCGTTGACGCGATCAAGGGAGGCTCCGTACCGCGGGAATACATCCCTGCGGTACAAAAGGGCTTGGTCGACACACTGCCGAACGGTGTGCTTGCCGGTTTCCCGATTGTAGACGTCAAAGTGACGCTGTTCGACGGGTCTTACCACGAAGTCGATTCGAACGAAAACGCATTCAAGATGGCGGCCTCGATGGCCTTCAAGGAAGGCATGCGCCGAGCCCACCCGGTCCTGCTCGAGCCGATGATGTCCGTCGAAGTGGAGACGCCGGAGGAGTTTATGGGCAACCTGATGGGCGATCTTTCCTCCCGGCGTGGAATTGTGCAGGGTATGGAAGACCTGCCCAGCGGCAAGGCGATCCGCGCGGAGGTGCCCCTTGCAGAGATGTTCGGCTACTCCACGACATTGCGCTCGCTCAGCCAAGGCCGCGCAACCTACACCATGGAATTCAAGCATTACGTCGAAGCGCCCAAGTCGGTGGCCGAAGCGATCATCAACAAGAAGTGACGGGGAACGATCATGGCAAAAACCAAGTTTCAGCGTACCAAGCCGCATGTGAATGTGGGGACGATTGGTCACGTGGACCATGGCAAGACGACGTTGACGGCGGCGATGACGCTGGTGTTGAGCAAGAAGTTTGGTGGGGAGGCGAAGGCCTACGACCAGATTGATGCGGCGCCGGAGGAGAAGGCGCGCGGGATCACGATCAACACGGCGCACGTGGAGTACGAGACCGAGAAGCGGCACTATGCGCACGTGGACTGTCCTGGGCATGCGGACTACATCAAGAACATGATCACGGGTGCGGCGCAGATGGACGGGGCGATACTGGTGGTGAGTGCGGCCGACGGCCCGATGCCCCAGACGCGGGAGCACATTTTGTTGGCGCGCCAGGTTGGGGTGCCGTACATCATCGTGTACATGAACAAGGCCGACATGGTCGATGACAAGGAGCTCCTGGAGTTGGTGGAGCTGGAGGTCAGGGAGCTGTTGTCCAAGTACGAGTTTCCTGGGGACAAGACGCCGATCATCATTGGTTCGGCGCTCAAGGCCCTTGAGGGGGATGCTTCGGAGATGGGGGCGGGCTCGATCATGAAGCTTGCCGAGGCGCTTGATGCGTACATTCCGATGCCCAAGCGTGCGGTGGACGGGCCGTTTCTGATGCCTGTGGAGGACGTATTTTCGATTTCTGGGCGCGGCACGGTGGTCACGGGCCGGGTGGAGCGCGGGATTGTGAAGGTGGGCGAGGAAATTGAGATTGTGGGGCTCAAGCCCACGTTAAAGACGGTGTGTACGGGTGTGGAGATGTTCAGGAAGTTGCTCGACGAGGGGCAGGCTGGCGACAACATTGGGGTGTTGCTGAGGGGCACCAAGCGCGAGGAGGTGGAGCGCGGTCAGGTGTTGGCCAAGCCCGGATCGATCACGCCGCACACCAAGTTTGAGTGCGAGGTCTACATTTTGTCCAAGGAGGAAGGCGGGCGGCACACGCCGTTCTTCAACAATTACCGGCCGCAGTTTTATTTTCGGACCACCGACGTGACCGGCAGCGTGGTGCTGCCGGAGGGCACGGAGATGGTGATGCCGGGGGACAACGTCAGAATGGTGGTCAGCCTGATCGCGCCGATTGCGATGGAAGACGGGTTGCGCTTTGCCATTCGCGAAGGCGGTAAAACCGTCGGCGCCGGCGTCGTGTCGAAAGTCATCGAGTAGTCGGGATAAAGGCGGCCATGCAAAGCCAGAAAATTCGTATTCGTTTGAAAGCGTTTGACTACCGGTTAATCGACCAATCGGCGCTTGAGATTGTCGAGACTGCTAAGCGCACCGGCGCGGTCGTGAAGGGGCCGGTTCCGTTGCCTACCAGGATCGAGCGCTTTGATGTATTGCGCTCGCCACACGTGAACAAGACCTCGCGCGACCAGTTGGAGATACGCACGCATTTGCGACTGATGGATATTATCGATCCCACCGACAAGACGGTGGATGCACTGATGAAGCTGGATCTTCCGGCAGGGGTGGATGTAGAAATCAAGCTGTAAAGCAAACTGCAACGCGCAGTTCGGTGGGTGTCCGACCCGCACTGCGGAATTTAAAAACTGCTGGCCAATTGAAGCCGGCCCCTTTTTGAGAGGGTAAGAAAATGACATTAGGACTTGTCGGCCGCAAGGTCGGCATGACCCGCATTTTCACCGACGACGGGGATTCCCTGCCGGTGACTGTGCTGGACGTGTCCGACAACCGCGTGACCCAGATCAAGACACCTGCAACAGATGGTTACAGCGCTGTGCAGGTAACTTTCGGCAAACGCCGCGCGTCACGCGTGAACAAGGCGCTCGCCGGACACCTGTCCAAAGCGGGTGTTGAGGCTGGGCATGTGTTCAAGGAGTTTCGCGTTCCGGAGGCCGCTCTGGCCGACTTGAAGGTTGGCGCCATGATTGGCGTTGACATCTTCAAGGTAGGGCAGCGGGTCGATATTACCGGCACCTCGAAGGGCAAAGGGTTCGCGGGCGTCATCAAGCGTCACCACTTTTCGTCCAACCGTGCCAGCCATGGGAACTCGGTTTCGCACAGAAAACCCGGTTCCATCGGCCAGAACCAGGATCCGGGCCGGGTGTTTCCTGGCAAACGGATGGCGGGTCATCTGGGCGATGTTCAGCGCACCGTGCAGAGCTTGGAGATCGTGCGCATCGACGCTGAGCGGCAGTTCCTGATGGTGAAGGGCGCGGTTCCGGGAAGCAAGGAACATGATGTCCTCGTGCACCCGACGGCCAAGCCGAAGAAGCCCGTCGTTGCGGTCGTAGCGCCGGCTAAGAAGAAGTGAGGATGGCGATGGAACTTAAGCTCATCAACGACCAGGGCCAGAGCGCCTCCACGCTAGCGGCGTCAGACGCGTTGTTCGGCCGCGAATTCAACGAGGCGTTGGTACACCAGATCGTGGTGGCGTACCAAGCAAACGGGCGTTCGGGAACTCGCGCGCAAAAAGGGCGCGCCGACGTGCGTCACTCCGGGAAAAAGCCGTGGCGGCAGAAGGGAACCGGGCGTGCTCGCTCCGGTGACACGGCGAGTCCCATTTGGCGTGGGGGCGGCAAGGCGTTTCCCAACATGCCAGATGAGAATTTTAGCCAAAAGGTCAACCGCAAGATGTACCGGGCTGGAATCGCCTCGATCCTGTCCCAGCTTGCGCGCGAAGACCGCCTGAAGGTCGTGGAGCAATTTTCGGTCGATGCGCCCAAGACCAAGCTGCTCGCTCAGAAAGTAAAAGACATGGGCCTGGATCAGGTGTTGGTCATCATTGATGGTTCGGATGAGAACCTGTACCTGTCGGCGCGAAACCTGCCCAATGTGCTGGTTCTTGATGTCGCGCATGCCGATCCGGTATCGCTGGTCCGCTTCAAGAACGTCCTTTTGACCAGGGGTGCTGTCGCCAAGTTCGAGGAGATGATGAAATGAGCGCGAATCAGGAGCGTTTGATGCTGGTACTGCTCGCGCCGACGGTTTCCGAGAAAAGCACGTTCGTCGGCGACAAGCACAACCAAGTCGTATTCCGCGTTGCGGACGATGCAACTAAGCCAGAAATCAAAGCTGCAGTGGAGTTGCTTTTCAAGGTCAAGGTAAAAAGCGTTCAGGTGTCGAACGTGAAGGGCAAGGAAAAGAAAACCGGGCGAATTATGGGCCGGCGCCGCAATTGGAAGAAGGCGTACGTATCCCTCGCCCAGGGCCAAGAAATTAACTTCCAGGCGATGGAGTAAGCGATGGCGCTCGTCAAAGTCAAACCGACCTCCAACGGCCGCCGCGCTGTTGTAAAGCTGGTCAATGCAGATCTGCACAAGGGCAAGCCCGTAGCTGCGCTGACGGAGAAGAAAAACCGCAAGTCCGGCCGCAACAATGCTGGCCGCATCACGATGCGGCATCAGGGCGGGGGGCACAAGAAGGCCTATCGTCTGATCGACTTCCTGCGCAACAAGGACGGTATCCCCGCAAAGGTAGAGCGACTCGAATACGATCCCAACCGGAGCGCGAATCTCGCCCTGCTTTGTTACGCGGACGGCGAACGCAGGTACATCGTGGCGCCAAAGGGGGTCGCGGTTGGTGCTCTGCTGCTGTCTGGAGTCGAAGCGCCGATTAAGTCGGGAAACGCGCTGCCGCTCAGGAACATTCCGGTCGGTTCGACGATTCATTGTATCGAAATGCTGCCCGGCAAGGGTGCGCAAATCGCGCGTGCGGCGGGCACGTCTGTGCAGTTGCTGGCACGAGAAGGCAGCTACGCCCAGTTGAGACTGCGTTCAGGAGAAATCCGGAAGGTGCATGTGGACTGCCGGGCGACCATCGGTGAGGTGGGAAACGAAGAGCACAATCTTCGCTCCATCGGGAAGGCCGGCGCAATGCGCTGGCGCGGGGTGCGGCCTACGGTCCGCGGTGTCGCCATGAACCCAATCGACCACCCCCACGGCGGGGGCGAGGGCAAGACGTCGGCAGGGCGGGATCCGGTGAGTCCCTGGGGCGTTCTCTCCAAAGGCTATAAGACGCGCAACAACAAGCGCACGCGCGGAATGATCGTCCAGTTCCGCCACAAGAAGTGAGGACCTAGACCATGGCACGTTCAGTTAAGAAGGGCCCGTTCGTCGACCAGCACCTGATGAAAAAGGTGGAGGCGATTCGCGGTACAAACGACAAACGACCGATCAAGACTTGGTCGCGCCGTTCCACCGTGCTTCCGGATTTCGTCGGATTGACCATTGCCGTGCATAACGGGAAGCAGCATGTGCCAGTGTATATCTCCGAGAACATGGTTGGACACAAACTCGGCGAATTTGCGCTGACGCGCACCTTCAAGGGCCACACGGCCGACAGGAAGGTCGCAGCGCCAGCGGCCTCGAAGAAGTAACGGAGGCCCTGCATGGAAACGCAAGCTAAGCTCTACAGTGTGAGGCTCTCGGCGCAGAAGGGGCGCCTTGTCGCCGATCAGATTCGCGGACTTTCGGTCGAAAAAGCGCTGAATGTACTCGCTTTCAGTCCAAAAAAAGGCGCTCGCATCATCAAGAAGGTTCTTGAGTCTGCAATCGCCAATGCCGAACATAACGACGGCGCTGATGTCGACGAATTGAAGGTAACGCGGGTGCTCGTCGAAAAAGCCGCAACGTTGAAACGCTTTGCGGCCCGCGCGAAAGGGCGCGGAGCAAGGATAAGCAAACAGACGTGTCACGTGTTCGTGACGGTAGGTGACGTGCAGAAGTCGCGCGCCGCCGGCAAGGCGAAATCTTAAGGACACGCCATGGGACAGAAAATACATCCGATCGGATTCCGGCTCTCGGTTAATAAAAACTGGAGCTCTCGTTGGTTCGCGAACAGCAAGAATTTTGCGCACATGCTCAACGAAGATCTAAAGGTGCGCGAGTACCTGAAGAAAAAACTTTCTCACGCATCGGTTTCTAAGGTGGTCATTGAACGCCCCGCCAAGGATGCGCGCATCACGATACACAGTGCCCGGCCTGGCGTCGTGATCGGCAAAAAGGGTGAAGACATAGAGGTGCTTAAGGCCGACTTGCGCAAGCTTCTCGGAGTGCAGATGGTGCACGTCAATATCGAGGAAGTTCGCAAGCCCGAAGTCGACGCGCAACTCATCGCGGACTCCATCGGGCAGCAGTTGGAGAAGCGAATCATGTTTCGGCGCGCTATGAAGCGGGCTATGCAGAATGCGATGCGGCTGGGCGCCCAAGGCATCAAGATCATGAGCGCGGGGCGCTTGAACGGCATAGAGATTGCCCGTACCGAGTGGTACCGCGAGGGGCGCGTTCCTCTGCACACGTTGCGAGCGGACATCGACTACGGCTTTTCGGAAGCCAGGACGACCTACGGCGTGATCGGAATTAAGGTGTGGGTGTACAAGGGTGAGGTGGCCGGCAAGGGTGAACAACCCGCCGCGCCCGCGTTGCCGTCTGGCACAGAGGAGCGTGCCGCTACCAAACGTGTCAAGAGGTCTGCCTCCAGCCTAGCCGCGAAGATTGAGGGCGCGACTGCGCCGAGTGAGGCGAAGCCTGAGGCACCCGGTGAAGTCGGGGCCGATTCCAAACCCAAGGTGGCGCGTCCTCGCACCAGGAAAGCAACGACGACTGCCGATGCAGCGCCCAAGGCAGAAGGCGCCGAAACCGCCGCTCCCAAGATTGAAGACGCAGAGACCGACAAGCCCAAGACCGCCGTCAAACGGGTGCGCAAGGCCAAGGACACACCCGAAGCCGGCTCCGGCGAGAAACAGTAGGAGAGATGAATGCTGCAGCCAGCAAGAACCAAGTACCGTAAGCAGCAGAAGGGCCGCAACCGCGGCGTTGCGACGCGCGGCAACAAGGTATCCTTCGGCGAGTTTGGGTTAAAGGCGACCACACGAGGCCGCATAACCGCCCGCCAGATCGAAGCTGCCCGGCGTGCCATGACTCGCCATATCAAACGGGGCGGGCGTATCTGGATTCGCATATTTCCGGACCAGCCTATTTCGCAAAAGCCCGCGGAAGTGCGTATGGGCAACGGCAAGGGTAATCCGGAATACTTCATTGCCCAGATCCGGCCCGGTACGGTGTTGTACGAGATGGACGGTGTGGACGAGGTCATGGCGCGGGAGGCATTCGCGCTAGCAGCAGCGAAGCTGCCGCTACGAACCACTTTTGTCCAGCGGATGGTGGGGTGAGAAATGAAATCTAGCGAACTGCGCGCCAAAGACAAGGCGCAACTGGACCAGGAACTGCAGGAACTTCTCAAGGCGCAGTTCTCTTTGCGTATGCAGAAGGGAACCCAACAGCTTTCCAACAGCAGCCAAATCAAGAAGGTGCGGCGCGACATCGCGCGCGTGCGCACCATTCTGCGTGAGAAGGTGGTGGCCAAATGAACAGCGACCAAATGAACGACCAGCAGAAAATCCAACGTACCCTGACCGGACGTGTGGTCAGCGACAAGATGGACAAGACAATAACTGTCCTGATTGAGCGTCGTGTCACTCACCCTTTGTATGGAAAGATCGTGACACGTTCGAAGAAATACCATGCGCACGATGAGAAGAACGAATGCCACGAAGGTGATCTGGTCACCATTGAGGAGTGCAGGCCTCTCTCGAAGACCAAGGCCTGGAGGGTGGCGAAGTTATTGGAAAAGGTAAAGGTTGTCTGATTTGCTTGCTACTCGATCGGCACTTACGTTATAATGTTTGGCTTTCCCGCCTAGTCTGATTACCTAGTCAGAGTTCGGCGCCAAAACGCTGGCAGAGGCGGGTCTTTCCCCGGACGGGGTCCAAAACTGTCCGCCACTGCGGCGGGACAAGTTGGAGAGAAAAAATGATTCAAATGCAGACGGTGCTGGACGTCGCCGACAATACGGGCGCGCGGTCAGTGATGTGCATCAAGGTGCTGGGCGGATCCAAGCGTCGCTACGCAAGCATTGGTGATGTAATCAAGGTTAGCGTCAAAGACGCGGCGCCGCGCGGGCGTGTAAAAAAAGGCGAGATTTACAACGCCGTAGTGGTGCGTACCGCCAAAGGTGTGCGCCGGGCAGACGGTTCGCTGATCCGTTTTGATTCCAATGCCGCCGTCCTGCTCACCGCCAAGCTCGAGCCGATTGGCACTCGCATTTTCGGGCCGGTGACGCGGGAGTTGCGCACCGAGCGATTCATGAAAATCGTGTCTCTCGCGCCGGAAGTTTTGTAGCGAGCGCTGTAAGGAGCTTTTGGACATGGAAAAAATCAAAAAAGGCGACAGCATCGTTGTCATCACCGGCCGCGACAAGGGCAAGCGTGGAACGGTGCTGCGTCGCGTCGACAAGGACCTTATTCTTGTCGAAGGGGTAAATCGGGTGAAAAAGCACCAGAAGCCCAACCCGATGAAGGGCCAGACCGGCGGTATCGTCGAGAAGGACATGCCCATCCACATTTCCAACGTCGCGCTATTCAACCCGCAGACGCAGAAGGCCGATCGAGTGTCCGTCAAGCTGATTGAGGACGGCCGCAAGGTGCGCGTCTTCAAGTCGAACGGCGAGATGGTCGATGTCTGAATTTCTGGATTGATCGAGAACAACTATGGCCCGCTTGCAAACTTATTTCAACGAAACTGTTCTCCCCGATCTGATGAAGCAGTTCGGGTACAAGACCACGATGCAGGTTCCTCGCCTCTCTAAAATAACGCTCAACATGGGCGTGGGCGAAACGACCTCGGACAAGAAGATTCTCGACAACGCCGTTGCCGACATGATGAAGATCGCCGGACAGAAGCCGGTTGTCACCAAGGCGAAGACGTCGATCGCGACCTTTAAAGTCCGCAAGGACTACCCGGTGGGATGCATGGTCACCTTGCGCGGCAAGCGGATGTTCGAGTTTCTCGATCGTCTGGTGTCTGTGGCAATACCGCGGATTCGAGACTTCCGTGGGATTTCCGGGCGCGCGTTCGATGGGCGCGGCAACTACAGCATGGGTATCAAGGAACAGATCATATTTCCGGAAATTGAGTACGACAAGATAGACGCCTTGCGGGGTATGAATATCAGTATTACAACCACGGCGAAAACTGACGAAGAGGCTCGAGCGCTTCTCGCCGCTTTCCGCTTTCCCTTCAAGAGCAATTGAAGGACATATTATGGCCAAGCTTGCCCTTATTAATCGCGATAAAAAACGCCGCAAGACGGTGGCGAAATTTGCCAACCGCCGTGCACAGTTCATCGAAATCTTCAACGACCCGAAGCGCTCCGACGACGAGCGGGCTGAGGCACGCGCGAAGTTCCAGCAGCTGCCGCGGGATGCGAGTCCAGTCCGGCTTCGCAACCGCTGTGCGCTGACCGGACGACCGCGCGGTGTCTACCGCAAATTCGGGTTGGGACGTAATAAGCTGCGCGAGATCGCGATGCGCGGGGAGATCCCCGGCGTGATCAAGGCAAGTTGGTAAAAGGAGGCCGCGCATGAGTATGACCGACCCCATTTCTGACATGTTGACCCGAATCCGCAATGCACAGGCGGTTCGTAAGACTTCGGTCAACATGCCTTCCTCGAAACTCAAGACCGCGCTCGCGCAGGTGCTCAAGGACGAGGGCTACATTGACGGCTTCGCCCATCGCCAGAGCGACGGCAAACCAGAGATCGAGATCAGCCTGAAATACTACGCGGGCCGGCCCGTGATTGAGAAGATCGAACGCGTATCGCGTCCAGGGCTCCGCATTTACCGCGGTTGCGAGGGCATCCCGCGAGTGATGAACGGTCTCGGGATCGCCATCGTTTCGACCTCAAAGGGGCTGATGACAGACCGCAAGGCGCGCGCTACCGGAATCGGTGGCGAAGTGCTCTGCATCGTGGCGTGAGGGAGTAACCATGTCGCGTATTGGAAAGAACCCCGTTGTAGTTCCAAAGGGCGTCGAGGTGACGCTAACGGCGAGTTTGATTTCGGTCAAGGGGCCGCTCGGGACGCTCTCGCAGCGTCTCGACGGGAGTGTGAAGGTGCAGAGGGACGGCGACCAGCTCATGTTCGAGGCCGAGACAGGGGCTCCAACAGGGAACGCAATGTCCGGAACACTACGCGCACTGACCGCGAATATGGTGCAGGGCGTCACCAAGGGGTTCGAGAAGAAGCTCGCCCTGGTCGGCGTGGGCTATCGTGCGCAAGCGCAGGGGGACAAGCTCAATCTAGCCCTCGGTTTTTCGCACCCTGTAGTCCATTCCATGCCCCAGGGCGTGAAGGTTGAAACGCCCACGCAAACAGAAATTCTGATCAAAGGTGTGGACAAGCAGCAGGTTGGCCAAGTTGCCGCCGAAGTGCGCGCATACCGTCCTCCGGAGCCCTACAAGGGCAAGGGTGTGCGGTACGCGAACGAGCAGGTGGTCATCAAAGAGACCAAGAAGAAGTAAGGGGTAGCACGCCATGATAGAGAAGAAAACGGCACGGCTCCGTCGGGCTGCGAAGACCCGGCACAAGATCCACCAACTCAAGACGGCGCGTCTTGCGGTGCATCGCACCAACACGCACATCTATGCGCAGCTTTACTCGTCTGATGGCAGTCGTGTACTCACAAGTGCTTCGACCGCAGAGAAGGAAGTGCGTGCTGAACTCGCTAACGGTGGTAACAGAGCTGCAGCAACTGCTGTCGGTAAGCGAATCGCCGAAAGAGCCAAGCAGCTCGGAATCGAGCAAGTCGCATTTGACCGTTCAGGATACAAATACCACGGCAGGATCAAGGCGCTGGCAGATGCCGCGCGCGAAGCCGGGTTGAAGTTCTAGACGGGGATGAGCCCGGGGGGGTGTCCCCTTGTAGATTCCCCAAGACAGGACAGGTAACGCAAAGGAAGCACCATGGCGAGAATGCAATCGAGGATGCAAGGTGGCGAAGAACGCGGCGACGGTCTGCGCGAGAAGATGGTTTCGATTAACCGCGTAACCAAGGTCGTCAAGGGTGGTCGGATCATGGGTTTCGCGGCCCTTACTGTGGTCGGCGACGGCGACGGCGGGGTGGGCATGGGCAAGGGTAAAGCTCGTGAGGTGCCGGTTGCCATGCAAAAATCTCTCGAGGAAGCGAGACGAAAAATGTTTCGCGTCAATTTAAAAAGTGGCACGCTGCACCACGCAGTGATCGGCCGCCACGGAGCTTCCAGGGTGCTGATGCAACCCGCTTCGGACGGTACGGGCATCATCGCCGGTGGACCCATGAGGGCAGTCTTCGAGGTGATGGGCGTTACCAACGTGCTGGCGAAATGTCTCGGCTCGACAAATCCGTACAACGTGGTTCGCGCCACGCTCGATGGGTTGAGGAAGATGAATACTCCGGCCGAGATGGCTGCCAAGCGTGGCAAGTCGATCGAAGAGATTACCAGTTGAAAGCGGAAGGAATCGTGCGCGGTCAACGGTTGTTGGCGGATGAGCGAAGTGGCTGCAGCCTAATGGGCACGCGCTGAAAGGGGCAACATGGCAGATAAGAGAATAAAGGTGACTCTTGTGAAGAGCATCATCGGCTGCAAGCAGGCGCACCGCGCAACCGTCCGAGGTTTGGGTCTGCGGCGCATCAACCATTCCGTCGAGGTCCTGGACACGCCGCAAGCGCGCGGCATGATCCGGTCGGTGCAGTATCTTGTCCGCTGTGAGGGCTAGATGAAGCTTAACGTACTCAAGCCGGCGCCTGGCGCCAATCGGGCGCGCCGCAGGGTCGGACGCGGAATCGGGTCGGGTCTGGGCAAGACAGCCGGGCGCGGTCACAAGGGCCAGAGTTCCCGCGCCGGTGGCTACCACAAGGTAGGTTTTGAAGGTGGCCAGATGCCTTTGCAGCGGCGTTTGCCGAAGCGGGGATTCGTATCGCGCATGCGCGATGACACGGCAGAGGTACGCTTGGCGGATCTTGAGCGGGTCGTTTCAGATACGGTCGATCTGGACGCACTGAAGGCAGCCGGAGTCGTTCCGCGCATCGCCCTGAAGGCGAAAGTCATCCTCGCCGGAACGCTATCTCGTAAGCTCGCCCTCACGGGTATCGCTGTGAGCAAAGGCGCCAGAGCGGCCATTGAGGCTGCCGGCGGTAGCATCGAACTTCCTGTAGTCAAACCTGCTGTGGGTAAGAAGGCCGAGCGCAAGAAGGCCTTTGTGGCTCAGGCGAAGGCCCGAGCCGAGGCTAGGCCGGCGGCGGAGGGGCAGGCAGACGCGACGGCAAAGCCTGTGAAGGCAAAGAAAAAGGTAAAGGCAGAACCCAAGCCCGAAGGCAAGACGAAAGCCGAAGCCAAACCCAAGGGTAAGAAGGGCGCGTAAGGCTTAGATGGCGACTCCGACCCCTCAACTCGGCAAATCCGGTAAGTACGGCGACCTGAAAAAACGGTTGCTGTTCCTTGCTGGCGCGTTGATCGTGTACCGCGTTGGGGCGCATATCCCGGTCCCGGGTATCGATCCGCTGAAGCTTGCTGAGCTTTTTCAGGGACAGCAGGGTGGGATTCTTGGGCTGTTCAACATGTTTTCCGGCGGAGCACTATCGCGTTTCACGATTTTCGCGCTTGGGATCATGCCCTACATCTCAGCCTCGATCATCATGCAACTCATGTCGTCGGTGTCGCCCCAACTTGAGGCGCTGCGCAAAGAGGGTGGAGCGGGTCAGCGCAAGATCACGCAATACACGCGCTACGGGACTGTATTTCTGGCGATGTTTCAGGCGACCGGGATTTCCATCGCGTTGGAGTCCCAACCCGGCTTGGTGATGGACCCCGGACTCCTGTTTCGGTTCACGACGGTGACAACCCTGGTGACCGGTACGATGTTTCTCATGTGGCTTGGTGAACAAGTCACCGAGCGCGGCCTCGGAAACGGAATCTCGATCATTATTTTCGCCGGGATTGCGGCGGGACTGCCCAACGCGATTGCGGGCTTGCTCGAGTTGGTCCGCACCGGCGCGATGCACCCGCTCTCAGCCCTTTTCATTTGCGCCGCCGTGGCCGCGGTGACCTGGGGCGTTTGTTTCGTCGAGCGAGGGCAGCGCAAGATTCTTGTCAACTATGCCAAGCGCCAAGTTGGGAACAAGGTGTATGGAGGGCAGAGTTCTCACCTGCCATTCAAGCTCAACATGGCAGGTGTTATTCCGCCGATCTTTGCATCCTCTATCATCCTGTTTCCAGCAACGGTGGCTAACTGGTTTACGAGCGATGTTGCGAGCGGGAGTGTGTTAGATTTGCTCGGGCAGTGGCAGATCAAGGGGGCGATCAGTCTGGCGATCAAAGATCTTGCCAGTACCTTGTCTCCGGGCCAACCGGTGTACGTGATGCTGTACGCTGCCGCGATCATATTCTTCTGTTTCTTCTACACGGCGCTGCAGTACAACCCGAAGGAGACCGCGGATAACCTGAAGAAATCAGGCGCCTTTGTCCCCGGAATACGGCCAGGCGATCAGACTTCGAGGTACCTTGAGAAAATCCTGTTGCGTCTGACGCTTGCAGGAGCAATCTATGTGACTCTGGTCTGTTTGCTCCCTGAATTCCTGATCCTGAAGTGGAACGTTCCGTTTTATTTCGGGGGCACTTCGCTCCTGATTATCGTCGTTGTAACCATGGATTTTATGGCACAGGTGCAGGCCTATATCATGACCCACCAATACGAGAGCCTGCTGAAAAAGGCGAACTTCAAGGGGGCCGGGTTCCCGACCAGATAGGCCTATGCCGAAAGAAGATGTCATTGAAATGCAAGGAGAGGTGCAGGAAAACCTGCCCAACGCGACTTTTAGGGTCAAGCTTGAGAACGGACATGTAATACACGCATTCATTTCCGGCAAGATGCGCATGCACTACATTCGCATCCTTCCGGGGGACAAGGTGACGGTGCAACTCACGCCCTATGACTTGACCAAGGGCCGGATCGTCTTCCGTGCAAAGTAAGCAACTGAAACAGGGATTGCGGGCCCATAGGGCCCCAGGGAGTGGCAAATGAAAGTATTGGCTTCAGTGAAAAAGATCTGCCGCAACTGCAAGGTCATCCGGCGCAAGCGCGTCGTACGGGTGATATGCAAAGATCCGCGGCATAAGCAGCGACAAGGCTAGCCCGAGACACAGTTTCGGTATACAATTATCGGTTTCACTTTTTCGGCACGACGAGGAGCATCGCATGGCCCGCATCGCAGGGGTGAACATCCCCAACCACCAGCACGCCGAGATCGCCCTTCAGGCAATCTATGGCATCGGCCGTGCCAGGGCGCGCGCAATTTGTGCCGCCGCAAGCATCAAGAACGACGCCAAGATCAAGGACCTGTCTGAATCTGACATGGACCGGTTGCGCGAACAGGTGGCGAGGTTTGCGGTTGAGGGCGACCTGCGGCGCGAAGTGTCAATGAACATCAAGCGGTTGATGGATTTAGGCTGCTATCGCGGGCAGCGGCACCGCAAGGGTCTCCCTGTTCGAGGCCAGCGAACTAAGACTAACGCTCGAACACGCAAGGGTCCGCGCAAAGCTGCCGTGAAGGTCCAGTCGGCGCCGAGCAAGGGATAAGAAGAAACTGCAACACCTGCCGCCCCACAACTGATAACTGCGTGGACTACCGCGCGGCTAACTGAGGAACTAAGACATGGCAAAATCGCCCGCAGCTCAGGCTGCAACGCGGGTACGCAAGAAGGTGAAAAAGAATGTCGCGGAAGGTATCGCGCACATTCACGCCTCCTTCAACAATACCATCGTGACCATTACTGACCGGCAGGGCAACGCACTTGCGTGGGCAACCTCCGGATCCAATGGGTTCAAGGGCTCGCGCAAGTCCACTCCGTTCGCCGCGCAGGTTGCCGCCGAGCAGGCCGGGCGCATGGCGCAGGAATGCGGCGTGAAAAATCTCGAGGTACGCATCAAGGGCCCAGGCCCGGGGCGCGAGTCGGCTGTGCGCGCGCTGAACGCCCTGGGAATGAAAATCACTAGTATTGCTGACGTGACACCGGTACCGCACAACGGTTGCCGGCCGCCGAAGCGCCGTCGCATCTGAGGAACACGATCATGGCCCGCAATCTTGACCCCAAGTGCCGCCAGTGCCGCCGCGAGGGAGAAAAACTCTTCCTCAAGGGCGAAAAATGCTTCACCGACAAGTGCGCGATGGAGCGACCCAGTTATGCTCCCGGGCAGCACGGGCAGAAAAGCGGCAGCCGTCTGTCGGATTTTGGCAAGCAGCTGCGTGCGAAGCAGAAACTACGCCGGATGTACGGCGTGCTTGAACATCAATTCCGCAGGATTTATCAGGAGGCCGATCGGCGCAAGGGCGTGACCGGCGAAAACCTGCTTCAAGTACTTGAATCGCGCCTGGATACTGTGGCCTATCGCATGGGCTTCGGCTCATCGCGCACCGAGGCGCGTCAGGTGGTGCGGCACAACGGCATATTGGTAAATGGCAAGCGGGTGAATATACCCTCTTATCTGGTGCGGCCGGGCGACATCATCGAGGTTGTCGAAAAGGCAAAGAGCCAACTGCGTATCAAGGGAGCGGTAGAAGCCGCCGGGACGCGCGGTTTCCCCGAATGGATCGAGGTGGATGTGAAGGCCATGAAAGGCAAATTCAAGGCGCTGCCGGCGCGCAGTGACCTGCCGTCCAGCATCAATGAAAGCCTCGTCGTCGAGCTGTATTCGAAGTAAACAGATTTTCGAGGGCGGTCTCATGCAAACAAGTGGATTCCTCAAACCCCGCATCATCGACGTTCAAACCATCGCGCCCAATCACGCGAAGGTGACGATGGAGCCGTTCGAGCGCGGCTATGGCCATACTCTGGGTAACGCGTTGCGGCGGGTGCTGTTGTCGTCGATGCCCGGATTCGCAGCGACAGAAGTGACGATCACCGGTGTTCTGCACGAATACTCCACGATCGAAGGGGTGCAGGAGGATGTCGTAGACATACTCCTCAATCTCAAGGGTGTGGTGCTCAAGTTGCACAACCGTGAAGACGCCTTGCTAACGCTGACCAAGAAAGGCGAGGGTGCCGTCACGGCGGGAGATATCGAGGCAACGCACGACGTCGAAGTTGTCAATCCGGAGCATGTCATTGCGCACATCGCGCCGGGCGGCAAGCTGGAAATGCAGATTAAAGTGGAAAAGGGCCGCGGCTATGTCCCCGGCAATCTGCGCGTAGTTCCCGAGGAGTCCAAGGGTATCGGGCGCATCATTCTCGACGCTTCGTTCTCGCCCGTGCGCCGCGTGTCCTACGCAGTCGAATCGGCCCGCGTGGAGCAGCGCACTGACCTTGACAAGCTCATCATAGACATAGAGACCAGCGGCGTGATCGAACCCGAGGAAGCGATTCGTTATGCTGCGCGTATCCTTGTGGAGCAGTTGTCGGTGTTCGCCGCGCTTGAGGGTACCGCGCCCACGATCGAGGAGAAGCGGTCGCCGCAGGTCGACCCTATTC
>Ga0194060_10001115_pt1 | contig 19311 bp, 18 predicted proteins | sample SepL225m_MetaG_FD_163427 | JGI IMG/M metagenome (GOLD analysis project Ga0194060, IMG submission 163427) | Anoxic zone freshwater microbial communities from boreal shield lake in IISD Experimental Lakes Area, Ontario, Canada - Sep2016-L222-5m | ecosystem: Environmental > Aquatic > Freshwater >... | reverse complement strand
GATCAGAAATTAGTTGACGGTGTATATCCTGAACATTTTGTATTTCTTAAATCGGCAGGAATATGCGGACAATCAGATAGAGTGGAAGTAGTAAGACAACACGTAGATATCATTGACTACAAAACAAACAAAGAGATCAAGAAAGAAAGCTATAAAAACTTTGAGGGACTATCGCAGAAAATGCTAGGCCCTCTTTCTCATTTAGATGATTGCAACTATAATCATTACGCTCTTCAGCTTAGTATTTATATGTACATCATACTGAGACAAAATCCAACATTCAAACCCGGTGAACTATCTTTACAGCACGTAGTATTTGAAGAAGAAGGCAAAGATAAATTTGGATATCCTATAGCTAAAAGAAACCAAGACGGTGAACCAATCGTACAAGACGTAGTTACATACATGCTTCCGTATATGAAGAACGAAGTAATATCAATGATTAACTGGTTACATGATAACCGTAACACAATACCCACAAAAAATGATACCAGAAATATTTGATGTAGAAGATAATCACGTAGTGATAACACCCAATTGCTTATTGATCCCCGAGCTAAAAGCTATAGTAGATAAGTATAAGGATCCCATACCGGCATTAAGCTTTTTACATTATCTATATTGTCCTAAAGGACCGTATTGTAATGTTCCGGAAGAAGATAAAGAAGAGATCCTGCTTCAGGATTATCCAGGCGAGTATACTCTTGAAGATACAGAAATGCTCGCAGCTATGGAAAAATTAGCTAGCTTTACAATGTCTCCGACTTATCGTTATTACCTCGATAACAAGTTCTTATTAGAAAAGCTTGGTAAATTTGCCAGAGAGCAGCCAGTAACTGCAGGAAGAGATGGTAACTTTGCAGGGATGCAATCCCAAATCAAGAGTGTAGGTAAAACTGCTCAAGAGTTTAAACAACTAGAAAAGATGGTCCGTGAAGAATTAGATGAGAACAAGACAAGAGTTAGAGGAGATAAACGTAAAGCATATGACCAATAATGGATGAACCGTTTATAATTGTTCCAACCTGGAAAGCAGACGAATGGACAACAACTAAGTTTCAAACACGTGAAGATTTCATTGCCTTTGTATTACCACTGTTTAAAGAACCTGGTAAGTATGAGTTTGATGAAACCACGAGTGCCTTTAAAATACAAGCTCAAAAGTATGATGAAAAAGGATACTTCTGTGCATTCAAAGAAGGATCACGAGATCATAGAAACTATTGGGATGACCAAAAAAGTAAATGTAGAAACGGTGCTATCTTTCACGGTGAAAAGAATACTTGGTATCTTCCAAGAGAATACTACATGTGGCTAAACTTCCTTCCCATCTATCATAAGATGAAGAAGAAGTTTACTTTCCCTTTGATCTGGGATACACAATATCACATGGCCCTATACGAGCTTCTTGCAGAATTGCATTACAAACACGTGGCCATCCTAAAGAAACGTCAGATTGCTTCTTCCTATTATCACTGCGCTAAGATGATAAACTTGGTATGGTTTGAAGAGGGTCCTGTTTGTAAAATGGGTTCTTCTTTAAAAGATAAGATCAATGAGAAGGGCTCTTGGAAATTCCTGAGTGAATACAAATCTTTCCTTGACAGCAAGACAGCTTGGTATCGTCCGATGAATCCAGGTAAAGTAATGATGTGGCAACAACAGATCGAAGAAGATGTTAATGGTCGTCCGGAACAGATAGGTCTGAAAGGTACTATACAGGGAGTTACTCTAGAACAAGATCCTACGAACGGTGTCGGTGGTGACTGTAGACTCTTCTTTTATGAGGAGGCTGGAATTGCTCCTACCATGCAGGAAACAAAAGAATACATGCTTGCCGCTTTATCTATGGGTGAAGTAGTAACTGGTATGTTTATCGGAGCCGGTTCTGTTGGTGCACTTGATCAGTGTAAACCATTGGAGAATATGATTAAGTATCCCCAGGTGAATGATATCTATGCGGTAGAGACAAACTTGATTGATGAAAAAGGGACCCTTGGAATGGCCGGATTATTTATTCCTGAGCAATGGTCTATGCCTCCATATATTGATGAGTTTGGTAACTCATTGGTAGAAGAAGCTTTAGCATCTCTTAATGAGTCACGTATTCAGATGAAGAAGGATCTTACACCAGAGCTTTACCAGTTGAGGATCTCACAAAGACCTCGTAATATTGCTGAAGCATTTGCCAATAGAACAGTGTCTTTATTTCCACAGCATCTTATTGCTGCTCAAACAAGAAGGATAACTGAAAAAGAATACTCATACGAGTTCGTAGAATTATTCAGAGATGCCAACGGTCTTATAGAGGCCAAGCCTACTAACAAAATGCCGATCTCAGAATTTCCTATTACGAAAAAAACAGAAGATAAAACAGGTACAATCGTTGTCTGGGAAAAACCCGATAAGAACTTTGAATGGGGAACCTACTATGCATCTATTGACCCTGTATCAGAAGGAAAGACAACTACCTCCGATTCACTCTGTTCTATCTTTGTTTATAAAAATCCTATCGAGGTAACAAGAATAGATAGTCAGAATACTGAAAACTTTATAGAAGGTGATAAGATTGTTTGTTCCTGGACAGGTCGTTTTGATGATCTTGTAAAGACACACGAACGATTAGAACTTATCATTGAATGGTATAAGGCTTGGACAATAATTGAAAACAACGTATCTTTGTTTATTCAGTATATGATTGCCAAGAAAAAACAGCAGTATCTAGTTCCAAAGAACCAGATATTATTCTTGAAAGATCTTGGTTCAAATAACAATGTGTATCAGGAATACGGTTGGAAAAATACCGGGACCCTTTTTAAAGCGCACTTATTGAGTTATCTTATTCAGTTCTTACAAGAGGAAATCGATGTACAAACTAAAGAAGATGGGACCATTGTTAAAATCAAATACGGCATTGAGAGAATACCTGATCCAATGGCTATGATTGAGATGGGTGCCTATGGTGATGGAGTCAACGTCGATAGATTAGTTGCCCTGGCAGCACTGGTTGCCTTTGCAAAAGTGCAACAAGCTAACAGAGGGCATAAGAAGAGAGTAGAGAATACAGACAAAAATCATTTGGAAAAGTCATCAAATTTGTTTAAATTAGACTATACTCCGTTCCGACATATGGGAAGGGGAGGACCGCGAGATGGTAAAAGACCACCTCGTAGCCCATTTACAAACATAAGATAAAGTTATGGAAATACTAAATGCAATGCAGCTTAAGGCTGGAGCTAAAGCGAAGTATAATCGCATGGGTTCGATAACACAACCTATTCAATTCATACCGCGGAAAGACAAAGATCCTGAATGGACTGCTTGGAACTTAGATTGGTTAGAGTGGAACGGATTAAAACAGATTCGTAGAAATGCGCGTCGTTTAATGAAGAACTATAAACTGGCTAAAGGGATCATAGACAAATCTGATTACATTGTTGAAGAAGACAATGAGATGCGTGATATGATTGAGACCTTAACTCAAGAAGATACAACAGCGTTAGAACTAAAGTTCTATCCGATTATTCCCAATGTTATAAATGTTCTTACATCGGAGTTTGCTAAGAGAAATAGCAAAGTTACTTTTAGAGGTATAGATGAATACAGCTATAACGAAAAGATGGATCAAAAACGTCAAGCAATAGAAAATGTTCTAATGCAAGATGCTCAAGCAAAGTTGATCAATAAAATGATTGAACAAGGTGCTGATCCGGAAGATCCGCAGATTCAAGAACAAATGCAACAACAAACATCTCCGGAAAACCTAAAAACTTTACCTGAGATACAAAACTTTTTTGATAAAACATATCGTTCACTAAGTGAAGAGTGGGCAATGCATCAAATGAAAGTTGATGAGGATAGATTCAAAATGGATGAGCTTGAAGAAAGAGCTTTCCGAGACATGCTTATTACAGATCGTGAGTTCTGGCATTTCAGAATGAACGAGGATGACTATGAAGTAGAACTTTGGAATCCGGTATTGACCTTCTATCACAAATCACCTGAAGCTCGTTACATTTCCCAAGGAAACTGGGTAGGTAAAATTGAGATGTTAACCGTAGCTGACGTAATAGATAAATACGGTTACCTTATGACGGAAGAGCAGCTTAATTCTATTGAAGCTATCTATCCGGTAAGATCTGCAGGTTATCCTATACAGGGTTACCAAAATGATGGTTCTTACTATGATGCTACCAAGTCTCACGATTGGAATACAAACAATCCATCATTAGCGTACAGACAGTACACATCAATGTGGGATAATAATCTTAACGGAGGCGATGTAATAAACTGGATCATGAGTAATGGTGAAGACTATACTGATATGGGTTCAGCCTTTTTATTACGTACAACTACAGCGTATTGGAAATCACAACGTAAGGTAGGGCACTTAACAAAAGTAAATATTGATGGTGAAGTTATAACAGACATCGTAGATGAAAGTTACCTTGTAACAGACAAACCGGTTTACAATAACACGCTTATCAAAAACAAAACAAAAGATACTTTAGTATTTGGAGAGCACATTGATTGGATCTGGATTAATCAAACTTGGGGTGGTGTAAAGATAGGACCTAACCATCCATCATTCTGGGGTATGAACAATCCCGGAGGAGTTAATCCAATGTATCTAGGAATAGATCAAAACAAAATGGGCCCATTACGCTTTCAGTTCAAAGGAGATAGTTCGCTTTACGGATGTAAATTCCCTGTAGAAGGAGCTGTATTTTCTGACCGTAACACGCGCTCAACGGCCTTGATCGATTTGATGAAGCCTTACCAAATTGGATACAACATGGTGAACAACCAGATAGCAGATATTTTGGTGGATGAATTAGGTACAGTAATCATGTTAGATCAGAATGCTTTACCTCGACATTCGATGAACGAGGATTGGGGAAAGAACAATCTGGCTAAAGCTTATGTAGCTATGAAGAACTTCCAGATGCTTCCTTTAGATACATCCATTACCAATACCGAGAATGCTTTAAACTTTCAGCATTTTCAGGTAATGAACCTAGAACAAACACAACGTATGTTATCCAGGATCCAAATGGCTAACTACTTTAAACAACAATGTTTTGAAGTTATAGGTATTACACCACAAAGGATGGGTCAACAACTAGGACAAACAAATACAGCCACAGGAGTTGAGCAAGCTATAGCAGGATCATATGCACAAACAGAAACATACTTTATACAGCACTCGGATTATCTAATGCCTCGCGTGCATCAGATGCGTACCGATCTTGCGCAGTATTATCATTCTAAAAAGCCTTCGGTACGTTTACAATACATGACGACAAAGGACGAATCTGTAAACTTCCAGATTAACGGTACAGATCTTTTATTACGTGATATAAATGTATACGCTGTTACTAAAGCAAACCACAGAGCTGTAATAGAGCAAATGAAACAACTGGCTATGACTAATAACACAGCTGGTGCTTCTATCTACGATTTAGGAAACATCATGCAATCAGATTCATTATCAGAACTTACTAGTGTGTTGAAACAAACTGAACAGAAAGCAGATGCTCAACGTAAAGGTCAAATGGAACATGATGAGAAGATGAAACAGATGGAAATGGAACAAGCAACACAAGAGAAGAAAATGCAGCTTGATCATGAGGTTCTTGAGAAAGAAAAAGATAGACGCAAAGATATACTTGTGGTTGAAATCAAATCTGCCGGTTATGGTGCTATGCAAGATATGGATAAGAATAATCAATCTGATTATATCGATTTCCTTGATAAGGTGCAGCAGACAGACGAGTTTCAACAAACTATGAGCTTATCGCAAAATAAGGAAAACACAAGAAGTCAACAGTTCAACCAAAAGCAAGATTTGGAGAAACAAAAGATGGATAATCAAATGGCAATGAAAGATAAAGATCTGCAAATTGCGCAGACAAATAAGAACCGTTTTGATAAACCAAAAGAAAATATAAAGAAGAAAAAATAGTCGTAGTGATATAGTGCCGCTTTTCTTTTTTTTTTTTCGAGGATATATAACTTTATAAGGTTTAAACCATTATTTTTGTTTATATTATAAATGTCAGTCAAACCAAAAACCAAATAACATGAGTGATAATAGTTCAACAACAGTAACCGAAACAGACTTAGATATCAATGATATTCTAGGTATGCCGGGAGCAGAGAGTGTAATGACTCCTGCAGGGAATAAAGAAGAAAAACCAAACTTGTTTACAAGCAAACCTGTAGACATGTCGTTCATTGAAAATGATGATGAAGAAGATACAGCAAGTACAGGTACTTCTAAAGCTCCTATAGCTGCTAGTAATGAATCACAAACATTTACTAATAGCGAAGGCACAGATGAGTTACAGAATCTTTTAGATGAAACTGACAAAACTGGCCGACCAAAAGTAAGTAAGGATGCTATGATCGAGTTAACCAAAAAGTTAATCGAGCAAAAGAAACTTATTCCTTTTGATGATGAGAAGCCAATTGAGAAGTATACTGTTCAAGACTTTGAAGAGTTATTAGAAGCTAACATGCAAGAAAACGATCGTAAAGTTCGTGAAGAAGTGCCTAGAGAGTTTTTTGATAATCTTCCAACAGAGTTAAAAATTGCTGCGAAGTACTATGCAGATGGTGGAAATGACCTTAAGGGACTTTTCCGTTCATTGGCTCAGGTAGAAGAAATAAAGCAATTAGACCCTAGAGATCCAAATGATCAAGAGGATATCGTAAGAGCCTACCTACATGCTACTCAGTTCGGTAATTCTGAAGAAATCGAAGAAGAAATTATCAGCTGGAAAGACCATGATCAACTTGATGCGAAAGCATTAAAGTTTAAGCCTAAACTAGATGCGATGCAACAACAATATGTAGCTCGTCAACTACAACAACAAGAATTACTTCGCAATCAGCAACACGAGCAATCCAAACTTTACATGAACAGTGTATATAGTGTACTCGATCCAGGTGAGTTAAATGGGATGAAGCTTGACAAAAAAACTCAAAGTGCTTTATACGCTGGTCTGATTCAGACAAATTACCCTTCTATTTCAGGTAAGCCTACTAATCAATTAGGACACCTTTTGGAAAAATATCAATGGGTAGAGCCACGTCACGATCTAATCGCTGAAGCTCTATGGTTGTTATCAGATCCAGAAGGATATCGTGCTAAAGTAAAAGAAGGCGGTGCAAAAGCTGCAATTGAAAAAACAGCACGCATGCTTAAAACAGAAGAAAAGAATAAAATAGGCTCTTCACAAAGCCATGATGATAATGACGAGTTTACAACTAAACCATCACAAAAACTCTCAAGACCGTCACAAGGATTTTTTAAACGATAACACAAACAACAATTATAAACAATCAAATCTAAAATCAAACAATGAGCACTCCAGTATTAAACAATGGTCTCTTTTTACGTGATACGAACTACCAAGCTAGTTCGCACGTAGATTCATATCACTTGGTGAACATGTTAAAGAACGCTGAACCGATGGACATGGGTCCTGTAGATATTTGGGCTATGGCTCAAAAGGTTGAGATGCCTCTTTACCAATTGTCATCTTTCGGTGGTAAAAACATTATCATGGTAGATAATGTACGTGGTGAGTACAAATGGCAAACACCAGTTTCCCAAAACTTACCATACATTCTTGAAGACATCGAACCAGATAATATCACAAAAGGTATTGATGGAACAACCTTCAAAATCAAAATTAGCCGTCGTGAATTTGGTCATGGTGATATCGTCACTTATGATAAATACAACGGTTGTGAGATGTACATCACTGTAGATGACATTCTTCCGGTACAAGATGGTTTCATCTATACTGTTCAATTAGTAAACAATGATAACTACCGTTATCTTGATAACAAATACCTTGCTAACGGAACTAAAATCTTCCGTAAAGGTTCTGCTCGTGGAGAGTATGGAGAACGTTTCTCTGATATCCGTACACAAGCTGGTTTCCGTGAATTCTACAACTTCGTAGGAGGAGCAGAAGCTCACGTACATTATTCAGTTTCTTCTCGTGCTGACTTGATGGCTCGTGGTGGTCTTAATGCAGATGGTACTGTACCAGTTACAGAAATCTGGAGAAACTTCGATAAATCTATGGATCCAGCAATCACTAAGATTGAGGACATGGTTTCTAAAATGGGTAAAGATTACGTTAAACGTGCTATGGGTAATGGTACTTTGACTCGTACATTCCTTACTACGATGGAAGCAGCTCACTTAACAAAAGTAGCTACAGATATCGAGACTTACTTAATGTGGGGTCATGGTGGTCGCGTTCGTCAAGACGGTCCAGATGATATCCGTATGTCAGTAGGTTTATGGAAACAATTGGATAACTCTTTCAAACGTGTATACAACAAATCAAGCTTTAGCTTAGAGTTGTTCCGTTCTGAATTGTACAACTTCTACGCAGGTCGTGTGGAATTCCAAGGTCCAGATCCTAAACGTCAATTGATCGTTCAGACTGGTATGGGTGGAATGAGAATGGTTAACGAAGCAATTGCTCGTGAAGCTGCTAACTCAGGTCTAGTTATTCAAGCTGCAAGCAACAATGGTATTGGTGCAATCAGTGGACAAGGAATGGATTTAGGATTCGGATTCGCTTACACTAGTTATGTGATTCCTTTCTTGGCAAATGTTAAATTTGTCTTGAATCCTGCTTTCGACAACTTACATACAAATGACATCGAGAACCCAATCATCGATGGTAACCCATTATCTTCATATAGCTTTATCATCTTCGATATCACTGATACTGGAAATGATAATATCTTCTTATTGAAGTTATCTTGGGATAACCAATTGAAATGGTGGTATCAAAACGGAACAATGGATTACATGGGTAAAACTCAAGGATTCACTTCTTCCGGTCAATTCAACGGTTACCGAGTATTCATGACACAAACAATGCCTGCGATTTGGGTTAAAGATCCAACCAAAGTATTGAAAATTGTTATGAGAAACCCGATCACTGGTGGATCATTCTAAAAAAAATCAGGAGGAGAGGGTTTCCTCTCCTTCTTTTTTTTATATTTGCAGTATAAACCAACAACAAAAACCAACCAACAATGAGCAAAATCACACTTGTAGAATTACCTACGGTCATGGACCATGGTAAAGTATCTATTAAACCGTTCTTTAACTCGAACTCAGATAACCTGGGTTTGCAAAATTATGGACTAACCCTTTTTGATGGGATTTTCCATGAAGAACAATTATCATGCATCGAGAGAAATGGAACGATTCGTTACATTACAGGACTAAACCCCTTTGCTCCCGAAGTAAAAATGTTAGCTGATCCAATAGTAAGAGAAGCTAGAATAAAAGAAATTAACAAGATTGTTGCATTATTAGAAGCAGAACTAGCTTCAAACATTTTGGATCCAGAAGATCCGGAACTTTGGAACAAAGTAAAACTTCTTGCACCAAACAATCATGAGTTCTGGGGAAAAATCACAATTCGTTGTGGTAATGAAACAGTATTTATGGATCCTGAAAAGAATGCGTTCGATATGTTAAAGCTTTGCGCAATTGAAGCTGGTGGATTTTCGATCATAGCTAAGAGTTATGACGATGCAAAATCTGCAGCAGTAGCACCAAAGTTTTACCTTGATAAATCAATCGATACTATTTCTACAAAAACTGAAGGCAAGAAACTTAAGAACAAAGCTTTATCTGAGCTTGAGTCAATGTTTAAGAAAAATACAAACAAGCTATTCTATGTAGCTAAGGTTGTTGATGGAAATAGTGTTCAATATAAAAAGTCCACACCTAATGATATTATCTATGATAACATGGATAAGTACATCACAGGCGAGGGTCTTGAAAAGAATCTACGCAGAGCTGCGGAAAGCTTTATTACAGCGTGCGAACTTGACATGGAAACATTAAAGTTGAAGAGCTTGATAAAAGATGCAACTTTCTACAAAATGATTGCTACAAAAGGTGACGGTATGATATACCACACTAATTCAGCAAGCATGATGGGACGTAATTCATCTGAGTGTTTAGAGTTCTTGAAGAACCCTTTAAACGATAAAGTACTTGCCGAGTTAATGGGACAAGTAGAAGTATACTGGAAAAAATAACAATAATCTATATAACCATGGCAAAAGATAAAAATGAATACCCGGTTGTGTCTATGACACCTACTCCTTATAAAGGAGGAATGAATTCCTACCCAACAGTAGTATTGAATCCAACACGTTATAATGGTGGATTGAATAACTACCCGGTTGTAGTTACTAATCCGACTCCTTACACAGGTGGTCGTAATAAATCAGTAAACGTTAAATAAGATGAAGCAGAACAAAATAGCTCAACTAGCTAAGAAAGCTACCGCTAAATCCAACTCGACAAAAGGTACAAATCCTGTACCTAAAGGCGCAATCCCTGCCAAGAAAATGGGTGGTTCAATGAAAAAAGGAAAATGCTAATAGCATAGTCCAAAAAACTTAACAGTCATGGCAAAAAAATTAATGAAGGCACAAGCAGGTACAACTGTAAAACCTACAGCAAAACCAGAAGCTAAACCTGCAGCTAAAGCACCAGCTAAATCTGTAATACCTGAGTATGAAAAAAATAAAATGAATACAGGTGTAAAATCTTTTGATAATTATATAAATGGAGTAAGAAAGAGGATGGAAACAGATACAACTGGCTTAGGTATATTCCCTTTTAAAAAAGGTGGAGCTATGAAAAAAATGGCTAAAGGTGGATCAACTAAAAAGAAGTAATATGGCGAAAGTACAACCAAAGAGATCTCAATGGGATATTGAAGATGCTCATAGAACTTTACAAAGAGCAGAAAGTATAAGAAAAGATGGAGGAATGATGAAAGACATTATTAATCATCATAATCTTTTGACTAAAGCTCTAGGAGGCGTTGCTAAAGTAACACCAAGTAAACCTTCTAAAAAGAAGTAACATGGCAAAAGCTAAAAAAGATTGGATCAAAGATGCAGTAAACCCAGCACATAAGGGTTACTGCACTCCAATGTCCAAACCAACATGTACACCAAAACGTAAAGCTCTTGCTAGAACGTTTAAAAAAATGGCTAAAAATAAGTAATCATGGCAAAAGAAAAAGTGAATCCGTTAACCTTCTTTAGAAAAGCAGACGCAATGAGAAAAAAAGGTTTTGCAACCGGTGGTACAACTACTACAGGTGTAATCAATGATTACAGTCAAAAGTTTCCTAACGGTGAAGCCGGAGGAGCAGGTTATGTACCAGGCACACCAGCACCAGCTTACAAAAAAGGTGGAGCTAAAAAAAGCGGATACTAAATGGAAAATGCCACTATCTTTCTTAAGATAAAACAAAGGCTTAATAAGCTTGCCAGCAATGACTATGATAACATAGAATGCTGGCAAGTTGTTGAGGCTTTTAATAAGGGTATGACTCAGTGGTGTCGTAGGAATCTTCATGGAAGCAATTCTATGAAAGAAGGTGATGAACAATCCAAGAGACGAATCGATGACCTTCAAGTTCTATTGGGTACCAAAACTATGATCATGAATGATCGTAAATTGTTTTACCAATCAGAAGATCTTCCGGATAACTATTTTGAATGGAAACGTTTAGAGGTAGAAGTATCTAATGAGTGTTGCCCGGGTACACGTAGGATGACGACTTATCTTGCTGAAGAAGCTAACGTTGAGTTATTACTTCGCGATAAAAACAAACAACCAAATTTTGAATGGGCAGAAACTTTCTGTACTATGCTTAATAATCAAATACGTGTTTATAGTAATGAAAAGTTCGAAGTAAAAAATACTACCTTATACTTCTATCGCCAACCAGTATATATACAAATAGAAGGTTGCGTAGATCCGTATACACAACAAGTAAGTACACAAAACGTCAACTGTGAGTTTAAAGATGACGTAATAGAAGTATTCATAGATGAAGCAGTAAAAATAATCGCAGGAGATATTGAATCAATGACTCAGTATCAACGTGCACAACAGTCCGTAGAGGGCAACAACTAAAATGGAACAACCAAGAAGTTTAAAAAGAGATTCTTCTACAGCATCTTCTACATCGGCTTCAGGCTCAGTAGATACTATGACAGCAGCATGTGCTAATGAACTATTAAATGCGGCAGTAACTTTTCATAAGTTACACCTTAAAGTAAAAGGTCCCGGATCATACGCAGCACATAAAGCACTTAATGATCTTTATGATGCCTTACCAGGCCATGCAGATGATTTAGTAGAAGGATACCAAGGAGCATGCGAAATGCTATTGGATATTCCAGACAATGCACCTAAGAAAGTATCAACTGTAGAAGAAGGTCTAGGATACATAAGAGCACTAATAGGAATGGTAACAATGCTACAATCCAAGATGCCTTATAGTGAAATCGTAAACGAATTGGATACCGTGAAGAGTACTTTAAACTCTGCTAAGTATAAGCTTACGTTCCTGAAGTAAAAATATTTTACAAAAAAGTTGCATAGTAAGAAAACAATACTTATATTATAGTATCTTTATATATATGTCTAACTAATACAAAAAAAACAACATGGCTTATTTTAATCACGCCTTTAACAAGGTATTCCTGGGAACAGGATCGACACTAAACCCAGGACCTGGTGAATCACCAACAAATCCTGCATCAGCAGATGGTTTCATTACAACAGCAGGAGTAACATCCGAAACATTGTCAAGACTATCTCCGGGATATTTTGGATTCTTTGATCCAAAAACTTTCAAAACTGTAAACAGCCCATCATGCTGTCCATTAATCTTAGCTTGCTCATCTTTGATGGCAAAGGATAAAATTGGACCATTCTTAGGCGGATACAGAGAAACAAACAAATCAAAAACTATCAACCCTAAGTACATAAACAAAACTTATGTTGTTGATCATTGTACTCCTCAACAATCAGTTGTTTCTATCGGAAACACAGTTTATACTGATGATGTAGTTGTATCATTAACTATCAATAACGCAGGAGTTGCTTATCCAGTAGATGGCACCTTTGTTGGTGTTCCTTTACAGGCTGGCTCAGGTATTGGCGCAACAGCTAACATTGTAATTGCTGGTGGTATTGTAGTACTTGTTACTATAAACAACGGTGGTACTGGTTACACAACTGGTGATAACTTAGTTCCTGATTACGATTTCATGGGTGGAGCACCAGGTACACCTGCTGAATTTGATGCAGTAGTTTCAATCTCCGCAGGATGTTGCCACGAATTTTATTGTGGTGAAACATACTACTTAAGAGTAGATGTTAAAGGTTCTCCTGCATTACGTGCATTAAACCACAACGCTTACCAAACACTTGATGCTTACACAGGATGTTGCTCAGGTCCAACTCCAACTCTTGTAGATTCTACATTGGTTATGATTGCTTGGGCTAACGAAATGGTAACAAACAACTACCTAAAATCATTCATTTTACCTTTCGTATTTGATGAAGCAGGTGTAGTTTGGTATGCACCAGGTACAACAATTGACATCACGTCTGGTCTTGCAGTTAATCCATCACAATGGTGGGATGCTTACGTATCTCCAGGACACACTCCAGGTGCTTGCGCAGGTCTTCGTGTTTTCGGAGCTTATGTTGAAACACAATTCGGTAACTGTTCTTTCCAAGTAACTGACTTCTTCGAAAAAGAAGCTGTACAAATCTATGCTTCAATGGTAGATTACACTGGAGATCCTTGCACATTCGAAGGAATTTGTTTGGTTCGCGAATGTAACGGTGTACAAGGAATCGGTTTCGGTGAGCAAGTGGTACGTGATTTAATCTTATCACAATCATACTTACAGAATTTCTTCCACACTGATATTCGTATCCGTGAAATCACACAAGGTTCTGATATCTTGAACAGTGTAAACCGTAACGCTCTTTATACTCGTTACTACATTTTACACAGTGTTCCTCGTTTCAACAACCCAACTAGTACTTTTGATAATGATCAATACATGTTAGAGATCGTAACAAACGGTAGAATTGCTACACTTGAAACGTATATCAACAACTGGACTGATAATTGCGGTGCTTGTGAGTCAATGGAAATCATGACATGTACTCCATGTGAAGTGCTTGAGAATCCATCAAGAGCATAGTAGTAATTATTTTTTATAAAAAAGAAAGGGAGAGAGAGATAATCTCCTCCCTTTTTTTTATTTTTACATTTTATAATCTACAACTATGGCACATTCATCACTAAGTCTTGAAGCACCGGATACACTCAACAAGTGTATTCTTCGTATTGTAGACACGAGTGTATACAATCCACAAACCAAAGTATCTTGCCCAACCCTTCAGGTTACATTACCAGGATTTAGTATTCCGGCTGTATTTGAAGAACCTATTACTAACCCAGGATTTATGCTGAATCTTACTGCATGTGATCTTGGTGTACAAACGGTTAGTTGTGGTACTGTCTTTAATGATCTCCCTGACGGGATCTATATAATACGTTATAGTAATACCCCTAACGATTTAGTATACGTTGATTACAACCATTTACGTATCACCAAAGCTTTAGATAAATATAACGCAATCTTATGTGATTTGGATATTGCAGCATGCGATCCTCCAGAAATCGTAAAGAGAAAAATGGAACGCCTTACCATGATCAGGATGTATCTTGATGCGGCTAAAGCACAAGTAGAAGTTTGCCATAGACCTGCAAAAGGTATGGAACTCTACAACTATGCAGTTAAACTTTTAGATAAGATGACTTGCACAACATGTTGATAACCAACTAATAAACCAACAATATGAACTGTCAAAACTGTAAAGCTAAACTAAGCTGTGGATGTCAACAAAGAGTTGCATCTAACAAAGCATCAGTATGTAGTAACTGTCTTTCATCGTATGAAAATATGCTGAAAGTGAAACCGGTTATAAAAAGTACTAATGCTCCTACGAATCTAGGAGTATCTTATTCTCCGCCTAAAAAATAAAAGTAATGGCTAAAGTACCATGTCCTCCATACGATCCCTGTAGTCTTTTAGGTAATACTGATTTTGAGTTACCGGTAAAACCTTCAGGTTCTGCTACATTCTACCCAAAAGATACTATTCCATGTTGGGATACAGATCAATCTCTTATTGAAATATGGACTACAGGAGCTAATGCAAGCGGGCCAAAACTTACTCCAACAGGTGTATGTCAGCCTTATACAGGAACACAGTTTGTTGAACTTAATTCTGAAACAGTTGCTCCTTTCTTTCAAACATTTACGGTTCCTGCTGGAGGAATGACTGGGGCTACTTTATCATTTGCGCATGCTGGTAGAAAAGGTTGTGGTGGTACTAATCAAATGATGGTTAAGATTCTTGCAGGAACCGGATCAGGTGGAGCAATAGAATATACTGCACCGGGTAATCGTCCTGGTAATATCTATGATGCTAACTTTGAACCAGATGGTATAACATCAAAATCTGAACAGATTTGGACATACTATACTATAGTACTTCCTTTTATTGCAGCAGGAACTCATACTTTAACTTTTAATGCATATGATACAAATCCCTTATGTGTTAATGTACCACCACCAATTAGTTGTGCATGTGGTAATTTCTTAGATGCTATTGACATTCGACTTCAGAATCCTACAGTTACAGTTACAGCATCTCCAGCAATAGTTACGGTAGGTGGTGTAATAGATCTTTCAGCTAATAATACTACTGATGTGGTTAGTTGGGAATGGACAGATTGTAATGGAACTGTAGTAGGTACTACACAAAATATTAGTATTCCGGCTTTAACAGTCGATCTAATAGGATGTGATTTTTGTTGCGAGGTAACAAATGCATTTGGGTGTAAAGCACAAGCTTGTGTAAATGTAAAAGTTCAAGAAGGACCGGCCTGTTATAGGATCATTGATTGCTTAGGCATTCAACCGGATTTTATAACAAACACCGATATGTCTGATTATTTAGATAAGACGATACGCATTTGTTATTACGCAGATTCAGTAGATTCCAATGACTGTGTACCACTACCGCCTGAATGTCCTCATTGGCCAAAAGGTTGTTATTGTGTTACAGTAGAAAGAGTAACCGTAGGATGTACCTCCTGTCCACTAGAAGCTTTAATCGAAGCTGTATATTGTGACTGTGAGGAGTGTCTTCCTAAAACATATTTTCAATTATTAGATTGCTGTACCAAAGAACCATACCTCGGCAAAGATGGTCTTCCATATGAACTATCGTTCAACGGAATGACTTCGGGCCCATTACCTAGTGACGTTGATCATCGTGTGTTAACCACGATGGTTACAAATGCAGGAACTATTACCGGCTGTTTTGAACTTACCATTGTTGATTTCAACAAAGATAGTAAATATCACCGCTGGGATGATACCGTAATATCTGTAGTAACTGTAGCAACATGTGCTGATTGTCAGGTTTGTAAAACATGTTATATCCTAACAGATTGTTCAGATCCACAAAATACACTTGTTGTAGGAGAAGATCTATCAGCACTAATCGATCACGTAATAACAATAGAGGGATGTAAAGATATCTGTTGGATTGTAAGTGGTCCGGTTCCAGATTGTGTAACCAAATCTTCGACAACTACTACAACGCAAACAACAACAACAAGTATAAAACACTGTTGCTGGACAGCCTTATTAAAAGGTCAAGATATTAGCATATTGATAAACGGCACTCCAACAAATGTACCGTTAGGTTCTGCTGCTTCAATGCAAACATATCTAAATGGTTTAAGTTTGGGTGCTTGGACTGTAGTAGAAGCGCCAGCAAATATTTTTACATTCTGTGTTACGGGTAGCAATACCTATGGAAACATGACGCTTAATGATCATGGAACAATTAAAATAGTACCGCCACAATGCGAAACTACAACTACTAACACCACTTTCTTTACATCGACACAAACATGTGAATGTAGTGAAGGTTGTGACGTTATAGAAGATAAATATACAACAACAGAAACCGAAACAATTATTACTAAACATTGTTGTTGGGATGGTATTATTAAGGATGGTACGAGTGCTGTAGCAATGATAATCGACGGCGTGCCCGTTTCTATACCATTTACTTTATCAGGAGCAAATATCCTATTGTACTTAAATGGATTAGGAGTAGGAACTTTTGGCGGAACCTTTGTGGGTTCAGTTTTTAGGTTATGTGTAGACGGAACAAATGTTTACGGCAACATGCTATTCACAAAACCTAATGGGAATTATGTAATAACACCTGTATGTAGTATTCAAGAAACAATAAACATACTAATAAGTACATACTACACTTGTATATGTGCTAATGGTAATCCTCCAGTAGATCCTTGTAAAGGATGTACTCCGAGTATAACAATCCTAAGTGATTATCCTCCAGTTCAGGGTGAACCTGATTGTGCTTCTTGTTTACCACAACCACCTGCACCTATACCATTTACCTTACATCCTCGTAAAATAAAACCAGGATATGATACACCAGGATGTGATCCTGCGTATACTCAAAAGGTATCTTGTACATTTGGAGAACAAGTGTATGATGCAATGGTTGCAGTAAGATACGGTATAAAGATCTGTTGTGATCATGATTTACAAAAGTGGAACATTAGGAAACAATTGCTAGATCTTAGAGCAATCTATGACCCAGCATTATGCGCAAATCTTATTCCGCCGTGTCCTGAATCATGCCCACCAGTTTGTCCGGTTGATCCTGTAATATGTTATTGTTACACCATCTTTCATCAAACAACTGGGTCAACAAAATATAAGTATACAGAATGTTTGTTGGGCACCGAGATTGTTTTTACCTCGTCAGAAATCGAGGCAGTAAATGTATGTTCCAGAACTATACCAGTAATAGTAGAAATAAGCTGTGGTACAGAAATGAGCATAATAGAAACTGTACAAGCATCGTGTACCACAAATCAAGATTGTTCAACATTACCATTACCATGTCAGTGCTGGGTAATTGAATCCTCGGACGGCTGTATATTTGATTATATAGATTGTAATGGTGTTAATCAAACTTTGACTGCATATCCGGGTAAAAATTATATATGTTCCGCTATAGAACCAACACCAGGAATTGATTGTAAAACATCAAGTATTCAAAGCCTTGGAGAATGTACAGATACATCAATTTGTAATAACCTACCCTGCTTTTGCTGGAATATAATATTAGATGTAGGACAAACATGTATATATGAGTATATCGATTGTGACGGTAACGTTTTAAGAATAAACTGTGTTGAAGGCAACAATTATGTTTGTTCAAGAGTACAACCTTATCATCCAGATGATGTACCAGTTTGTAGTCTACCTGTAGCTATTGAACTTACAGGAGACTGTGGACAATCGTTTTATTGCAATACTTGTATTTGTTACGGGGTTAATGTAAGGCTTAGAGATGGTGATTTTGTAACTTACATAAATTGTGATAACGAGACTATAACAGTAAATCTACCAGCAAACTCATCAGTAGAACCATATTACATATGTTCTAAAATACTTCCTTTTGGTAATGCTTCTACAACTATTGTAGAAATAGGAGCTTGTGAAGAAGTTGCTTCTTGCAGACTTCCTGCATTATGTACTTATTGGGTAGTAACATCAACAGGAAGTATAACAATACCTTTTACTTATACTGATTGTTTAGGTAATCCTGTAGGATCTACTATAGATCCAGGACAAAGTTTAACAATATGTGCTCAAGGTGGTTTAGATTCACCTAGCATTTTTTTAACATTTGTAGATACAAATATCAATTGTACAGTATAATAATTAGCGTATAAAGAATATTTTTTGTATATTAATAGATAAAGAAAGAACATGAAACCACTAAACTTAGACGAACCAGGATGTAATCCGATATCATCAAATTGTGTGATATGGCAAGGTCCTGATATTCCGTGCATAAAACTATGCAAAGGAGATAGCGTTAGCAGCGTTGTAGCAAAACTTGCTACAGAACTTTGCGACATCTTAACTATCTTAGATATAAAGAGTTATGATCTTTCTTGTTTCAATCTTACTACATGCCAACCAAAGGATTTTGAAGAGCTGATCCAGTTCTTGATAAAAAGAATCTGTATGTTGGAAACATGTACAGGATGTGCTCCTGATTGTAATGGTAATGCTACAATTTGCAATGGCAATTGTGGTAAAGCTACAACCGGATGTCCAGAATGTGAAGTTCCAATTGCATCTTGTTTCTATTATACTAACGCTCTAGGAGATCAAATAACTACAATGCAGCTTACCGATTATGCTACGGCAATGGGTAATAAAATTTGTACTATGATCTTTGAACTAGTAGTAATGCAAACAGCAATCACTTCACAAGAAGTTCGTATTG
>Ga0194060_10001114_pt1 | contig 19328 bp, 22 predicted proteins | sample SepL225m_MetaG_FD_163427 | JGI IMG/M metagenome (GOLD analysis project Ga0194060, IMG submission 163427) | Anoxic zone freshwater microbial communities from boreal shield lake in IISD Experimental Lakes Area, Ontario, Canada - Sep2016-L222-5m | ecosystem: Environmental > Aquatic > Freshwater >... | reverse complement strand
GTCTCCAATTCACGAAAGTGAAGATTTAAACTTCGAACAAATGGCACGTGAATCGATAATGCTAGGTATTCGGATGCGCGAAGGACTTCAGATTACTTTGCTAGATCCGCATCAGCTCGAGATTCTTGGCACGTATCGCGAAAATGGCTACATCGAACTTCGCGATGACCGCGTCTTATTAACGCCGATTGGACGCTTAATTGCCGATCGAATCGTACGAGAAATAACTTTCTAGTAACCTAAGTCCACTATGTCATCACGTCGCCTAGAAATCCTTCGAGCAATTGTCGACGAGTATGTCGCAACTCAGGAGCCGGTTGGATCTAAATCAATTGCCGATCGACATGGGCTCGGAATTTCCCCGGCCACGATTCGCAATGAGATGGCAGTTCTAGAAGAGCAAGGTCTTATTACTCATCCGCACACAAGTGCAGGTCGTATTCCGACCGATCTTGGCTACCGAGTTTTCGTAGATAAATTAGCGACGGTAAAGCCTTTATCAGGCGCCGAACGTCGCGCTATCGAAACTTTTCTTGAAGGTGCACTTGATTTAGATGATGTTGTAATGCGCACAGTGCGTTTATTGGCAGATGTGACTAAGCAGGTTGCCGTGGTCCAGTATCCATCAATGGTCAAGTCACGAGTTCGTCATATTGAATTAGTTGCACTAACACCTTCTCGTTTGATGATGATTTTAATAACCGATGCCGGTCGAGTCGAGCAGAGGATTATTGAATTAGAAATTGATGTCTCAGAAGTTTTCTTGAGCGCACTTCGAACTCAACTAAATAATGCAATCACGGGTTATCAACTCCCTGAAGTTGCCGATCGCATCACTGGCATCATGGAGAGCTATAGCGCCGCGAAACGTTCAATTGTTGCCATTGTGGTTTCAACAGTAATTGAGATGTCTATGGAACGTCCGGAAGAAAAGATTGTTTTAGCTGGAACTGCAAACTTAGCTAGGTTTCAAGAGGATTTTTCAACAACAATGCATCCGGTGCTTGAAGCCCTTGAAGAACAAGTGGTTTTACTTCGTCTACTAGGAGATGCTAACGAGACCGTAAAGGTGCGAATTGGATCCGAGCAAAGTGATGTAAACCTTCGAACCACATCACTTGTTGCGGTAGGTTACGGCTCTGAAAACACGCCACTTGGCGCGTTAGGAGTTATCGGACCTACACGTATGGATTACGCAGGTTCAATGGCTGCGGTTTCTGCCGTTGCCCGTTATGTTGGCCGATTTATAAACGAAGGTGCATAAGTTGAGCGATCATTATCAAACGTTGGGTGTTTCTCGTGAAGCATCTGCCGATGAAATTAAAAAGGCATATCGCAAATTAGCGCGTGAATTACATCCAGATGTAAATCCAGATCCCGAAGTTCAAGATAAATTCAAAGAGATAACCGCTGCCTATGAAGTCTTAAGTGATTCACAAAAGCGTCAGTCATATGACATGGGTGGAAGTAATTTTGGAGGTGGTGGATTTGGTGGTGGATTTAGCGACATCATGGATGCATTCTTTGGTGGAGGAGGCTCACGAGGTCCACGTCCGCGAATGCGCGCTGGCCAGGATTCATTAATTCGAGTTCAAGTAGATTTAAATGAGGCCTGCTTTGGAACCGAACGCGAAATTACTGTTGAGAGCGCAATAGTTTGCCCGAAATGCACAGGAAGTGGCTGTACCGATGGTGCAGAACCATCTATGTGTGGCGTTTGTAAAGGTAGAGGCGAAACTCAGCAAGTAGTGCGCTCAGTTATTGGTCAAGTGATGACATCTCGTGCATGTAATGCCTGTGGCGGATATGGAAGTGTTATTCAAAATCCATGTCGTGAATGTGCCGGCGAAGGAAGAGTTCGTGCTCGCCAAACAATTAATGTAAAAATTCCAGCAGGCGTCGAAACCGGTAATCGAATTCAATTATCAGGTCGCGGCGAGGTTGGCCATGGTGGTGGACCTGCCGGTGATTTATATGTTGAGATTATCGAATCAGATCACGATTACTTAATTCGCGAAGGTGATACTTTGCATATGTCGCTTTCTGTTTCCATGAGCGCTGCAGCAATCGGAACAACTGTCACCGTTGAATCACTTGATGGCCCAGTTGATGTTGTAATCAAAGCTGGAACACAGAGCGGGACACCGATTGCAATCAAAGGCAAAGGAATGACCCGCTTACGTCATGGTGGTCGTGGTGATTTAGTTGTCCACATTGAAGTTCAAACTCCAACTAAGCTCAATCGGGAAGAAGAAGAGCTTTTACGTAAATTTGCCGATTTACGCGGTGAAAAATCAGGAGATGCCCATGTGAAAAACCATGAGGGTGGCATCTTTTCTAAAATCAAAGGTGCATTTACAAAATAATGTTGACGCTATTTTTCGTCACAGATTTACCGACTCAAGTTGGTCAAATCTACGAATTTGATAATGAAGATGCCAACCATGCACTCCGTGTCCTGCGCATGAGTGCTGGTGATATTTTCAAACTAAGTGATGGAAATGGTGCTTGGAGTGAAGTAAGAGTTTTTGCCGTAAAGAAGAAATCGCTAGAGGTTGAAGTACTCACATCAGGGGTTGAAGAAGCACTTCCTACAACTATTACTGTCGTCCAGGCTTTACCGAAAAGTGATCGAGCTAAAGAGGCAATTGAGCTGTTGACTGAAGCTGGTGTCGATCGAATCATCCCTTGGCAAGCTGCACGAAGTATTGGAAAAGCATCTGAGAAGTTCTCAATAACTGCCCGTGAAGCAAGTAAGCAATCGCGCAGACTTCGAATCCCTGAAGTCACTGAAATCGCAACAACTTCCCAGATTTGTGAGGCCATCAAAGTAAGTGATTTAACCGTGGTATTTCATGAAAGTGCGCAATCAAAATTGAGTGATGTAATCACCTCGCACAATGTTTCTAATCTCTTGATTATCATCGGGCCAGAAGGTGGAATCACCAATGATGAGTTGGAACAATTTGCACAGGCTGGCGCAAAAATCGCGCTCATGGGACGACCGATTCTTCGTTCGGCGCACGCAGGAATTGCCGCAGTAGCGGCTATAAGCGCGATTCTCAAGGTATGGTAATTACGTGGCATTAGATAGCAACTGCTTATTTTGCAAAATCATCACCGGGGATATTCCTGCCGACATAGTTTTTCGAAATGAAAATGTTGTAGCTTTTAACGACATAAATCCGCAAGCGCCGGTTCACGTTCTCATAATTCCCACACTGCATGTCGAGAATGCAGGCGATCTTGCAAAGGTCTCACCAACACTTACCGCCGACCTATTTTTAGCGGCGGCAGAAATCGCGGCTCAACACAAACTCAATGGTTACCGAACCGTCTTTAACACCGGAATTGAGGCTGGGCAATCAGTTTTCCACGCTCACTTACATGTACTTGGTGGGCGTGGGCTGGCTTGGCCTCCCGGTTAAAGATAGATTTGGCATTAATGGAACGCACACTCATCACAATCCCGACCGCCATTCCCATGGTTGCTCTGATCGGCCCGCACGATGACAACTTGCGTGTTGTTGAAGCTGCATTCCCATCTGTAAATATCACGGTTCGCGGAAATGAAATTACTCTGCGAGGCCCACATGTGGATTGCATCGCCCTTGAAAATCTTTTTGCAGAACTATTAGTAGTCATCCGTTCAGGAAATACTTTAACTGTCGATGCAACCAAGCGCTCGATTTCGATGTTAGAGAGCAAACCCGTTGATCATCCTGCCGAAGTCCTCTCACTTAATATCGTTAGCAATCGTGGTCGCACCATTAGACCAAAGACGGCAAATCAAAAGAGATATGTAGATGCGATTGAAGAAAACACCGTAACTTTTGGAATTGGTCCTGCCGGAACGGGTAAAACATATTTAGCAATGGCTAAAGCGGTTTCAGCCCTGCAAGCAAAGCAAGTAAATCGAATTATTTTGACGCGACCTGCGGTAGAGGCTGGTGAGCATTTAGGTTTCTTACCAGGAACACTTAATGAAAAAATTGATCCATATTTGCGTCCACTCTTTGATGCACTACATGACATGATTGACATCGAAACTATTCCCCGAATGATGCAAAGCGGAATCATTGAAGTTGCCCCGCTTGCTTATATGCGTGGTCGAACCCTCAATGATGCTTTTATTATTTTGGATGAAGCGCAAAACACGACCCCTGAGCAGATGAAGATGTTTTTAACGCGTTTGGGTTTTGGTTCAAAAATGGTTATTACTGGCGATGTAACTCAGATTGATTTGCCTAACGGACAACATTCAGGCTTACGAGTTGTTCGCGATATTCTAAAAGACATCGATGATATTGCTTTCTTGGAACTAACGGCTGAAGACGTAGTTCGCCATCGCTTAATTGGCGACATTGTTAAGGCATATGACAAATTTGACGAAGCTAAACAAGCCCTTCGTCCAATTCGCAAATAATGACAATCGAAGTTACAAATTCTTCTGGTCAACTTGTTCCTGGTGAACAAGTTCAATCATTATTGAGTTTTGCGATGGCTGAACTTAAATTAAACCCTGATTGTGATTTAAATGTTGGTTTTATCGATGATGCCTATATGACAGAGCTGCACATTAAATGGATGGATGAACCTGGTAGCACCGATGTTTTATCTTTTCCGATGGATATGCCAGAAAATGAGGGTGATGTGGTGACCCTCGGTGACATCATGATCAGTCCAACTTTTGCTTCCAATCAAGCACAGGTGGCGGGCCATTCAGCAGAGCATGAGATTTATATTTTGGCTACACACGGGCTGCTGCACTTAATTGGATATGACCATGCAGAGCCCGAAGAAGAAAAAGTGATGTTTGCACTCCAAGAAGAACTCGTAGAAAAATGGAAGAAAACACAATGAGCCCGCTAGCAGTTTGTAGCATCATTCTTTTGCTTGGCTTTGCCGGATTTCTTGCAGCATCAGAATCGGCTTTGACCTCAATATCTCGAATTGTTGTTGAAGAGTTAGAGGGAAAACGTGGGGGAGCACTTCTGCGAAAGTACAGTGCGCAACCCGCCAGATATCTCAATGTAATTCTTTTGGTACGTAAGTTCTGCGAATTCACGGCAACAGTTTTACTAGCCGTGTTATTTAGTCATTCCTTTGAACCTGCTCAGACAATGGCAATGACGGTAGTAACTATGGTGGTGCTTTCGTATGTCGTCGTCGGCGTTGGCCCACGAACTCTTGGAAAACAGCAACCACATAAATATGCCCGCTACGGAATCATCGTTGCATATGCACTTGCTTTCCTATTAGGGCCTGTAACAAAACTACTCATCGCACTCGGAAATGCACTTACTCCTGGAAAAGGTTTTCGTTCAGGTCCTTTTACATCAGAGGCTGAACTTCGCGATTTAGTAGATCAGGCACATGAGCGAGGTTTAGTTGAATCTGATGAACATGAAATGATTCACTCAGTATTTGAATTAGGTGACACACTGGTGCGAGAACTCATGGTTCCACGTACCGATATGGTCTGGATTGAAAAAGATAAAACTCTGCGTCAAGGTCTGTCCCTAGCTTTGCGTTCTGGCTTTTCCCGTATTCCAGTAGTTGGCACTGGGCCAGATAACATTATTGGAATTGTTTATGTTAAAGACTTAGCTAAGCGCGCACTTGATTATCACGATGCTGAACAAAATGAGAATATAGAGCAGCATATGCGCCCAGCAACTTTTGTTCCCGAAATTAAAATGGCTGATGAACTCTTAAAAGAGATGCAGCGCAATCAAATTCACTTAGCCGTGGTCGTTGATGAATATGGTGGTACTGCAGGAATCATTACTATCGAAGATATTATTGAAGAAATCGTCGGTGAAATTGAAGATGAATTTGATGACGGCGAAGATGATTTCACTTGGCTCTCACCGGACAAGGCGCGCGCAAATGCCTCACTTCATATTGAAGATCTTGCAGATGAACTCAAGATTGAAATAAATGAATCAGATTTTGAGGATGTCGACACAATCGGTGGCTTAATGGCACAAAAGCTTGGCCGAGTGCCGATCGCGGGTTCTACGGTTTCATTACATGGCTGGTCCATCACATCTGAGCGGCCATTAGGGCGTCGTCGCAGAATTAGTAGCGTCCTTATTGAACGCCTTGAGAAAGAGATTGAAGACCACGAGTAACCGATAGAATTACCAAATGCGCATCGTGAGGTTTTCACCTGGACCAGATTCAGGTTTAGGTACTGATCCTCTTTTTGGGGTCTTAGAAGATGATGCCACGATTACTGTTATTACCGGAGATCCTATTTATTCTGGAATTCAGCGAACTGCAGCAACTATCTCTGCATCTAAAGTTCGCCTTCTAGCTCCAGTCATCCCACGTTCAAAAGTGGTGTGTGTTGGTAAAAATTATGCTGATCACGCCGCTGAAATGGGTGGCGTGGTTCCAGAAGAGCCAATCATTTTCTTGAAACCAAATACTTCTGTGATTGGTCCAAATGACACCATTGTGTGGCCTGAGATGTCAGAGCGAATTGACCACGAAGCCGAGCTAGCAATTGTTATCGGTCGCTTATGTAAAGATGTTCCAAAAGAGCGCGTTAATGATGTGATTTTCGGTTACACAATTGCTAACGATGTAACTGCACGAGACTTGCAAAGCAAAGATGGCCAATGGACACGTGCGAAAAGTTTTGACACTTTTTGTCCAATTGGTCCATGGATAGATACTGATTTTATTCCGGGAACGCAGAAAATTAGCGCAACGGTAAATGGAGAAATCAAGCAGTCGGCACAACTGAGTGACATGATTTTTAAAGTGCCAGAAATAATTAGTTTTGTCTCCCAAGTCATGACGTTGTTACCTGGTGACATTATTTTGACTGGCACGCCTGCTGGAATTGGGCCAATGATTGCTGGTGGAAATGCCACGATGGCTATTGAAGGTCTTGGCGAATTAACTAACAAAGTGAGTAAAAAATGAGTACCGATCTGAGTAAAAAAGTTAAAGTTCGCTTCGCACCATCGCCGACTGGTGATTTACATGTTGGCAATATCAGAACCGCGCTCTTTGATTGGGCTTATGCCCGTCATACTGGTGGAACATTTCTTTTTCGCATAGAAGATACCGACACTACGCGCGTTACAGATGAATATATTCAAGCTGCAATCGATACTTTGAAGTGGCTCGGACTCAATTGGGATGAGGGTCCCGAAGTTGGCGGAGAAAACGGACCTTACTTACAATCACAGCGATTAAATATTTATGCTGAGTGGGCACAGAAATTTCTGGATCAAAAAGATGCCTACCACTGTTATTGCTCAGCTGAAGAGTTAGAAGCTGTACGCGAGGCACAACGCGCAGCAAACGTTGCACCCGGTTATAACGGGCATTGCCGTGATTTAACTGCAGTTCAAATTTCAGACTTTAAGGCGCAAGGTCGCCAACCAGTAGTTCGTATGCGGATGCCTGATGGTGGAACAACTTTTACCGACTTAATTCGCGGTGAAGTTTCATTCGACCATAAATTTGTTCCGGATTTCGTTCTAGTACGTGGTGATGGTTCACCGCTGTATACATTGGCAGTTGCCGTAGATGATGTCTTAATGAAAGTAACGCATGTTTTGCGTGGCGAAGATTTGCTTTCATCGACTCCACGCCAGATACGTGTATATCAAGCGATGGGATTAAGTGAGTCGGATTACCCAGTATTTGCCCACTTACCATTCGTTATGGGTCAAGATAACGCCAAGCTTTCTAAGCGAAATGGTGAAGTTTCTATCGCGTGGTACCGCGAAAAGGGTTTCTTGCCTGAGGCTATTTGTAATTACTTAGCCTTACTTGGTTGGTCTCCTGGAGATGATCGCGAAAACGTAACCATGAAGGAATTAACTGAACTCTTTACTGTTGAAAAAGTTCACTCATCACCTGCGCGATTTGATATGAAAAAACTAGAAGCCATTAATGGTGACAAGATTCGTGCACTCTCAATTGAAGAATTTCTAGAGTGGTCGGTTCCATTTTTAACAAAAGCAGGGGTCATAACGGGTTCAACAGAAGAGTTAGCCTTAGTTAAGAAGGCCCTTCCACTTATCCAAGAGCGCATCATTATGTTGAGCGAAGTTCCTGCCATGCTTAAATTTTTATTTATCGAGAAATTTACGGTCGAAGCCGATAGCGTTGCAAAGATTACAGACGATGCTTCTAAACAAGTTCTTCAAAGATCACTTAAAGAACTTGAACCATTAACAACATGGAATCATGAAAGTATTGAAGCTGCTTTGCGATCATCACTCATCGAAGATATGGGGTTAAAACCTCGTATTGCATTTGGCGCAGTTCGTATTGCAACAACTGGTAGCACCATTTCACCGCCATTATTTGAATCAATGGAGTTACTTGGCAAAGAGGCCTCGTTGGCACGAATTAGTGCGGCAATAGCGCTCTAAATCCTTTGGTATTCTTTGCCTCTGCTGTTTTTGGGGTATGGGGTAATTGGCAGCCCTGCTGATTCTGGTTCAGTAAGTCTAGGTTCGAGTCCTGGTACCCCAGCGAAAAATGTTCGATCGTTTTAAAAAAAGAAAAAACTAGGGCCCCGTCGTCTAGCGGCCTAGGACTCTGGCTTCTCAAGCCAGCTACGCGGGTTCGAATCCCGTCGGGGCTACGTATGGCTAATTTTGTGCACGTCATTCCAGCGTTTGTGCTGACTGCACTTTTATTGTCGATTGTTCCAGGACAAACAGTGGCAATGATTTTGCGCCAGTCAATTATCGGTGGATCCAAAACCGCCTATACAACTTTGCTCGGCACAAGTACTGCCCTGTTGTTCTGGGGAGCGGCATCGGCAGTTGGGTTATCTCAAATCTTCGCTCACTCACATGCTGCATACACAGCACTTAAATATGTCGGAGTTGCTTTTCTTACTTTCCTAGCCCTGCAGACTTTGTGGTCATTGCGTCATGAATTTGGAAAATTTGATTATGAAGGATCTGCCAAAGTTGGGCTAGGGCCAGCATTTCGTTTAGGACTTCTTACAAATTTAACAAATGTAAAAGCGGCAGTTTTCGCCGTTGCTTTCATCCCGCAATTTGTACCAAGTGATTTCAATCTTGGCTGGGGAATTTTTCTACTCTCATGTGTGCAAGCAATCACATCTGCAACATGGTATTCATTCTTAATCTCAATAATCGGGAGGGCTACCACTATATTGGCACGCCCAAAAGTTCGACGAGGTCTTACTGCATTTTCAGCGGTAGGAATTCTTTTCTTGGCAGCAACGCTTTTGTTAACCTCGCCTCGATGATGCAATAGAATGTGGCAATGCGAGTAATTAATACCGAGCAATTAAAATCAGTTCTCGCGGGTCTTCCCAGTAATCCACGTGTTATTGCCTCTGGTAACTTTTCCTCACCTCTGACTCTTCTAAAAGTTGCTGACGAAGTAATTCCTGAATTCAAACTTCATATGCTCAACGCGCATGGAACCGGAATTCCAGATCGTGAAGGCATTACCTATGAGACCGCTTTTGTTGGTCCCGCAATGCGCAATCATCCACGCTTGGAATACATTCCTTCTCGCCTTTCTCTGCTTCCTGTTTTGATTCGAAATTTTTATAGGCCAGATGTGGTGTTCCTTCATACATCCCGACAACGCTTTGACACGGTAAGCCTTGGTACTGAAGTGAACATTTTGCCAGGCGCTATCGAAACTGCACGGGCGCATGGTGGCTTAGTTATTGCACAAGCAAACAAACAAATGCCTTACACGTATGGCGATGCCCAGATTTATGACGGTGAAATTGATTATCTTGTTGAAGTTGATGAAGCGTTACAAGAGAAACCACAGGTGCCCATCACGCAAATTCAGGGTCAAATCGGGGAGCGAATAGCTAGCCTAATTGCAGATAATTCCACGTTGCAGTTAGGAATTGGGGGAGTGCCGGATGCGGTCTTGATGGCTCTGAAAAATCGAAAAGGTCTGAGAATTTGGACCGAAATGTTTTCAGATGGCGTACTTGAACTATCAAAAGCAGGTTCGTTGGATGAGGAAATCTTAATTACTGCATCATTTATTTTTGGTAGCCAGGAGTTGTATCAGTGGCTAGATCTCAATAAGAAGGTACGTATGTTGCGTACCGAGCGTACAAATGATCCGTCTCAGATCGCGCGTCAGGCACAGATGACTTCCATTAATAGTGCACTTGAAGTTGATTTATTCGACCAAGCCAACGCCAGTCACGTGCGTGGAAAAATCTATAGTGGTTTTGGTGGTTCAACCGATTTTATTGTTGGCGCATTACATAGTCGGGGAGGTCAATCATTTGTTGCACTGCCATCTTGGCATCCAAAAGCTGATGTTTCTACAATAGTTCCCCGATTGCACAGCAACGTCACACATTTTCAACACTCATATGTGGTTACAGAACAAGGCGTTGCCGCATGTTTTGGACATTCACAAAATGATCAAGCACTCAATATTATTCACAATGCAGCGCACCCTGATGTGCGAGAAGAGTTAATTCAAAGAGCCGGTGAATACGGCTTGATTTAACCCGCTAACTCAAGCGGCCAGCCGTCCTGCCAGGAATCAGATAGGGGCAACTCTTTTTTATCCTCAGTTGCAACATCAATGAATGTCAAAGTTGGTTTTCCATTAATAGATTTAATTTTGCTCAAGGTAATTACTACATTTGCTTCGTGGAATTTTCCTTCGGCACATGATGGCTCACAGTCATTTGCATAGTAAATTCCTTTACCGCTCGCCCCATTCTTACTCCAGGATTCCCATTCAATTGAGGCGATCGTGACTCCGCCATCTGCACAGAACTTGGTAATTGATTCCGGCTTATAGTCCTGCATGTCACAGTTAGTTACATAAACTTGAGTTGAAACTGCGCGGTTTACAAATGCGTAAGCGCCAAGGCTGATACCGACAATCGTGGCCAGAACTACAATCCAACCTTTTGAACGTCTTAACTCTTTAAAATTCTTCATGAGGGTAATAGTTAACCACTTCTGGGTACCCTGTGCCTATGAATCCGCGCATCTTCTTACTTGGCGCAATGGGATCAGGAAAGACAAGAATTGGAACGATACTAGGTGAAAATCTAGGATTACCGTATATCGATAATGATTATGGACTTTCGAAAATGATTTCTAAATCTATGGATGAACTCGCAGCACTTGAAGTAGCCGATCTTCACCGTTATGAAGATAACTATGCGCAGCAATTATTCTCGCAACCCGGTCCGTATATCGCAGGATTGGCTGCTTCTGTCGCCGATAATTTTGAACTCTCTGAGAAATTGAAGGAGTTTCAAGCAATTTACTTGCATACAACTCTGCAAGCTCAATTGCTCCACAGTGGACGCAGAGGAGTAGGGCGCCAAGGACTGCTTATAAACAGAGATGATGAGATTCGAAGCCGTTATGAGAGACGGGATTCTAGATTTAGAGCGGTTTCTACTTTAGTAGTTGATTGCACTCGAGATCGACAAAGAGATGCAGAAGCAATTCTTAAGCTTTTGGAAATTAATCCCTAGCCCAACGCAGCAAAGGCGCAGCATCTGTTCCCATGTTGCTCGCAATCCATAGTGCTCCATCCAAATTATCTCCTTGCGGCTCTATGAAGTTTGCATTTGGAAGTTTTTCTGCAATATTTTCTTTAATTTGATTAACATATGCGAGATTTCGTGAAGGCCCACCTTGAATTGCGATTTCAGGAGAGTCAGTTGCGCTTCCACCAACACCGAACCAGGTTGCTATGACGCTTTGCGCTAAAAGGAAAGCGCCCTCATTGCGTATGGCTATGGCAGTTGGACTTCCTAAATCTGCAGCTTTTAGCAGAGTTGACGCGGAATGAATCGCAAGAGTTGCGGCCTCACTACCGTTTTTAACATCTAGTGCGTCGTATTGCATAACGTGATCTGAGAATGTATCAAGCAGAATTGCATCCTCACCGCGACCTTGGCGTATACCTAATGCTTTAGTAATTCCTAATTTGCCGAGCCAAAACCCACCACCTTCGTCACCAAACGTGCTACCTAAACCATCACGATGTGCAAAGGATTTCTCGCGCCCACCAACACTTACAACACCGCCACCAATTGAAAGCACAACTCCTTGACTTCCAGCAAGCGCACCGACGAAGCCTGCCAAGCCATCATCTATGACTGCAACTGCTTTCGCGCCGAAGAACTCATTGCAAAGTTTTAGAAAAGGTTGAGGATCAGTAACGTTTCCACCAAATCCTGTGCACGATAGGGAGACAGTATCTGCATTTAGTTTTTCAGTATTTTCAAAAATCGCGCGCAGTGCAGGCAATGGGTGTTCACCTGCAAGCTTTCCACGCATGGAGTTAATTGAAATCTCACCCATTCGAAGCCGACTACCAGATTGCCCCAAATCGACCACAAGTGTCATAGGTCAAAGAGTAGTGGAAAATTTGTGGGAAGATAGCCACATGAATCAACTAGGGGTAGTTATGTCCTCGGAAATCGCCGAGACCCCCAACGTATTTGCGGCCATTCTAAAAAACAAAAGTTCATTTGACGAGATTAGCAATCTTCTAGTGGATCAGAATATTCAATCAGTCTTGATTTTAGCGCGTGGAACTTCTGATAATGCTGCACATTATTTAAAGTATTTAATTGAAACTCAAATTGGTTTACCAGTCGGATTAACTTCACCTTCATCAGTAACTATCTATAACGCGGAGTTGAAGTATAAAAATACTTTAGTAATTGCTATAAGCCAAAGTGGTCAGTCTCCTGATTTAGTGCGATTTGCAACCGCAGCAAGGGATGCCCAGGCGTATCTAATCGCAATGACTAATGATGATGCATCACCTTTGGCATCTATTGCACATAAGCATTTTTCACTACAAGCAGGACCAGAATTAGCGGTGGCAGCCACTAAGTCTTACAACGCTCAGCTCTTAGTTTCGTATCTATTGGTTTGTGCTTGGACGAATTCAGCCGTGAATGGTGATCAGATTATCTCGGAAGCCAAACGAATTTCTGAAAATCTAACGTTAGTGACTAAAGCAGTTATTAATACTTCCCGAGAGAGCGAAATTGTAATTTTGGGTCGTGGATTTGCATATCCAAATGCACGCGAAGCCGCCTTAAAAATTCAAGAAACCTGCAAGATTTCAGTACAAGGATTATCAACTGCAGATTATCTTCATGGGCCTATCTCTGCACTCAATGCCCAAACACAAGTTTTTATCATTGCCCCTTCACACATGCCAAGTGAGTCAATTACTGAAGCGACAACAAAGATTCGAAAGATTTCAAAGCGCATTTTCTGGGTTGGCAATGGCGGAAGCCCGCTGGGTGAAGACATAGTTTTGCCTGGTTCAAACTGTGATGATGAAATCATCTCTACATTAGTTGATGCCATTGTGTTGCAAAGATTTGCTCTTGAATTTGCCGTTGCATCAGGTTTTGATCCAGATGCTCCCGAAGGTCTATCTAAAGTTACGCTTACTCACTAATTACAGTTATTGCATTTTTGGTTGGGTCATAACTTAGTAAATCAGCGCGGTTGCCAACTGCTATCGAGCCACAATCATTTAACCCAAGACGCTGTGCAGCTCGGCTAGATGTTGCTTGCACTGCTTCTGCAACAGATAAACCAAGTGAATCAATGGCGTTGATAAAAACTGAGTCCATTGTTAAAACACTTCCAGCCAATTTACCATTTGACGTTAAGCGCGCTGCGCCTTCAGTCACAGTTACAGGCAATGTACCGATTGTGTAGTTTCCATCCGTTGAACCAGCCGCAGCCATAGCATCAGTTACAAAAATTGTTCGCGAACCAAGTGCTGAATAAATCTCCTGTGCGGTTAAAAATGGAATATGTTTTCCATCAAGGATTAATTCAATCGATAGCCGTTCATCGGCAATAACAAATGCAGCAAGGGAACCATCAGATAAGGACTTATCCATTGCATTCATAAAATGAGTAACCACTGTTGCACCAGAATTTGTTGCACTGGCAGCATCGGCAAAGACTCCATCTGTATGGCCAATGGCCACAGTTACCCCGGCGGAGACAAGATATTTAATTGCTTCAATTGCGCCAGGTAACTCAGGCGCAATTGTGATCATCTTGATAGCACCCTGGGCTATCTCTAGAAGTTCTTTAATTTCATTTAACTCTGGATTAATCAACAATTCTGGATCATGTGCTCCGCAACGAGCATGTGCTAAATATGGACCTTCCAAATGTATGCCCATGATTTGGCCACTTTCATAAAATGGCTTGAGACGGCGGATTTGATCTTTAATTTTTTCAATTGGTTCACTTACGAGTGATGCCATCAGCGATGTTGTGCCATGGCCTCGATGTGTCTCAATCACTGAATGAATTTCGCCTGGGGAGAGGGCGGAAAAATACTTTCCACCTCCGCCATGACAGTGAATATCAACAAAACCTGGGATAAGAACACCATCTACTATCTGATCTGGCGCCGAGTTAACCCCAGAATTAATCGACTGAATTAGACCACCAGAGATTTCAAGCCAAGTCTGACCTACGAGGCGATCAGCAATGACTGCTGAATTAGCCTGAATAATCATGTCTCAATAGTAATGGGGTTATGATTCAAGACATGGCAACTACTAAAAAGGCAGCAACAAAGAAGCCGGCAGCAACAAAGAAGCCGGCAGTGGCACCAGTTCATCAAGGTCTTGATTGGAAATCGCTGTATCTCTATGCCGTTTGTTTAATCACGCTCATGGTCTGTCTGTTCTCAGTAGTTTCGGTAATTAATGGCGTTCTGAATTTCGTAATCCCAGATCCAACATATTTTGATGCTGCTTCATATCCGGATAAGACAGCTGCAGCTTTAGATACTCTTCGTAAACAAACTGAAAATGATAATCAGCGACGAGCTCTGAAGAATCTACTAAGTTCACTTTCACTGATAGCTGTTGCATTACCTCTATACAAATATCACTGGAAGCAAACTAAGAAAACAGATTAACCAACTAGATCGCGATTACGTTTTATTTCGCGGTCGTGCTTGCATGGCATTTCTAAGTGCTTGCCATAGCAAGAATCACACAGCAAAACTAATTGGTGGCACGCTGGCTTCTGGCAGTTTCTGAATTCTTTTGTTGGGCCATCACAATGTGCGCACGTGCCTATCAATTTAGTATGGTCGCTAAAATCAATAGTTAAGCGATCATCAAAAGTGTAGAGAGAGCCTTCCCATAGGCCATCATCGCCAAAGGCATTTCCATATCTAACGATTCCGCCTTTGATTTGATACACCTCTTTGAAGCCACGGTTTTTCATCACTACAGAGAGAATCTCGCAGCGAATTCCACCAGTACAGTAAGTGACAATTGGCTTGTCTTTCATGTGGTCGTACTTGCCACTTTCAATTTCTTTCACAAAGTCATGCGAAGTTGTCACGTCTGGAACTACCGCATCTTTAAACTTTCCCACTTTTGCTTCAAAAGCATTACGGCCATCAAAGAAAACGACATCATCGCCACGTTCTTCGACGAGTTTATTCACTTCTTCAGGACGGAGGTGAACTCCACCACCGATAACGCCATTTTCGTCTACTTTAATTTCACCAGGATTTCCAAAGGCAACAAGTTCATCTCGGACTTTTATCTTTAATTTTGGAAAATCATTTCCAGTTCCTTCAGACCATTTGAAATCAATCTTCTTAAAACCAGGATATTGGCGGGTGGCTTTGATGTATTTCTTCACATCATCCATATGTCCACCGAGAGTTCCATTGATGCCGTGTGGAGAAATTAAGATACGTCCCTTTATGTTCAAGCTCTCACACAATGTCTTCTGCCAAAGCTTGACTGCTTCCGGATCAGCGATCGGTGCAAAGCCGTAGTAGAGAATTACCTTATTAAAGTTCATTTCATCAAGCCCTTTCCCTGCTCATTTATGCAATAGCCGCAGCGATTGCTTGAGTATGTGCCGGTGATGAACCACAGCATGAACCAACAATGTTTACGCCAAGATCTTTCATCTCTTTGGCATACCGTGCCATCTCTTCAGGTGTTCCATCATAAATAAATTCATCGCCTTGAAGTTTTGGAAGTCCAGCATTTGATTGAGTAATGATAAATACACCTTCAGTTCGTGCGCCAACTAACTCTTTAGCTATTTGTGACATTTCATCGGTTCCACGCCCACAGTTCGCGCCAATAATTCGCACTCCAAGTGCCGATAATTGTTGAACTGCCATTGCTGGTTTAACGCCCATCATTGTTCGTAGGTTTGTGTCGAAACTTAATGTCGCGATGATTGGAAGTCCGGGTGCACATTCATTGGCTGCCAATACTGCGGCTTCGACTTCACTTAGATCTGACATAGTTTCAATCAATATTGCGTCCACGCCACCTGCAACGAGTGCACGAATTTGTGCGCCAAATAACTCTTTTCCACTTTCAAGCGTCAGAGATCCCATTGGCTCCATTAAATCCCCGGATGGGCCAATATCACCCATGACAAAACAGTTGGTGTGGCGGTCGGCTACTTTACGTGCAATTTGAGCCCCTGCTTTATTTAGTTCCTCTAAGCGATCTTCTAGGCCATGCATCGCTAAACGTCCAGCAGTTCCACCGAAAGTATTTGTAGTAATAAAATTTGCACCCGCAGCGGCATAAGCCTCAAGTACCGCTTCAATTTCTTCTGGCTTATCAACATTCCATAATTCAGGTGCGCCACCATCAGTTAAACCTCGTGCTTGGAGCATTGTTCCCATTGCGCCATCTGATGTGAGAGTTGCATGTTCTAGCGCATCGTAAATTGCAGACATTATTTTTCTCCCATTGATTTAATCAGTAATAGTAATTTTTCTTCATCTAAATCTTGTTCAAGCTTTTCTGCCACGCTGGAAGCTAATTGTTCTGGAGCAATATCTGATTGAACCCATGGATCACGATTCCACCCAGATGTATATGCATCGGCATCGGTTTCACCCATCTGCATCGCAGCTTCATCAATGGCCTCTTGAAATCTAGATGCCAACATAGTTTTTATAGTGGTTTCGCCTTCTCGAGCGATAACCATCGATGGAATCTGGTGCCAACGCATGACTTGATATTCGCTCATTGTCTAATTATATATGCCAATTATCGAGCATAAATTTTAAGGACAACATTTCGATCGGTTGGCCTGCCCAACCACCACTCAAAACCATGTTTAGCACCAAGTTCAGGGCGCTTTTGCCAAACATTTGCACTAATGACTCTAGAGAGTGCCGCGATTTCGAGTGGAGTCTTAGCTTCTGCATAATCAATACCTGCCGCGTGGTCAACAACGCTTAGCCCAAAGAAAATATCCCCATCACTGTTTTGAACAATTTCCACGGTTCGTGATTGTTGTGGCCAATCTGCATGAGATGCCGTTTCAATCTGCCAGAAACCATTAACTTCTTCCTTATCGCCAATCCATTCAATGTGGTGTCGGTGTTCATGCCCGGCAAGCCAAGCGATAACTTTTGGATACTTTAAAAGCATGTTACGGATTTCATCTACACATACTCGCCGACCGATAGGTGCGTAGTCATTAAACATTGTGCTTAATGGATGATGTGAAGCCAAGACAACCGGACGATCAGACTCTGATACTTCTTTTTCCAACCAATCAAACTGTTCACTATCAAGAGAGCCCTGCCATCCACCAAAGTGGTTCACGCTATCCATAACAATTAGTTTTACACCCTGTAAAAAAGTGGAGTAGTACATGCTCTTGTTACGAACATTCTCTTCGCTAAAACCATGTCCACGAGGCATTCCTGGTGAATTCAAATGCAATTGGGCATATTCACCGCGTTCAATTGCTCGTCGTTCTAAATCTGCAGCAACATGTGTAAATGGAGCATCTTCAGCTGAGGGATATCCGGCAGGACCCACTTCCCGAAATTGCATTAAAACTTCAAACAAAGTTGTTCTCGAAGGTAGGCCGGTATAGCGCTTATCTCCAGTCATTGCTTCAATCACTGAAGGATCTGCGGCAACAGTTCCTTGGAGTAATGCATCATGATTCCCGTGAACGGCAAACCAGGGAAAATTTAATCCAGTTGCTTTAAAGGGAGCTCGGCATGAGTTGAGCAAACCAGGGACAACAGGGAAGCCATATTTTGCTCGAGCATCATCATCAACTTTGCCCTCTGGAGTACCGTGCGGGTGCCAATATCGAACATCGTAATGATCGGCTCCATCGTCAATTACACCTTCGTATCTAGACAAATCTCCCGAGTCTGGGCGAATCTCTAATCCATCCAGCAAAGCCAAATACCAATCGACTTCATTTTTCTGCGCATTATCTGTTGTATCACCAGTGATTATCGCGCCAACAATTTCATGTCCAGATAACGGACCTTTTGTAATTGTGTTAAGAGATTGCACCATGGATTCAACTACGTGGGGAGAGAGCATTGAATGCGCTCGATAAGTTCCAATCGTTCCAACTTGTTCACGGATAGGACTATCAGGATCAGCATTTCTATCGAGGTACTCAGGTCGCGTGGGTGATTGCGCATCGCATACATGTAAGTCAGATAAATGATGAATCAATAAAAGTGGAGTACTTAATTGCGGAAATTCATGCCCAGAGTGCACTTCATCGCTTTCAATGACTAAATTTCGCCATCCAAGTGAGTTAGCGTCTCCGCACACAAAAGCCATACTCGGTATCCTAGCCAAATGGATTCTCAAAGCGCGAGCATAATCGTCTTAAGTGGCGGAACGAGCTCACGTTTTGGCAGGGATAAAGCGCTAGCAATACTGGGTACCCAAACCATCATTGAATATGTTCTTTCGAATATTCCAAAGGAATTTGAAATTATTATTGTTGGGCAAGATCCTCGCGTTAGTGGAGTGAACTATAAATGTACGCAAGAAAAACCTTCATCTGGAGGTCCAGTCGCCGCAATTGCATCGGCTTTAGAACTCTGCACGAGCAATGTCATTGGTGTGCTTGCAATGGATATGCCTTTCGCCCTTCCTCATATGCTTGATTTATTGAAAGTAATGAGTCCGAGTGATGGTGCGGTGATGTATGTGGATTCAAAGGCTTATAAACAACCTTTGGCAGCTATCTATCAGTGCACCGAATTAGAAAAAGCCATTTCTTTGCTACCGCAGATTAATGGTGCATCTATGCGTGAGCTGATTTCGCTTATGACAGTGCGAGAAATACTTATGAGTCCAGATGTTGAAAAATCCTATATAGATGTAGATACTGCGCATGATCTCTCAATCGCTGTTGAATACTTAAGGAAATTATGAGTGCATTAATTGAAGGCAGTTGGGATGACGCGCGTGCTATCGCTTCCTCATCATTTTCGATTTTAGGTTCTGAAATCTTGCCGGTCCAAGATTGTTT
>Ga0194060_10001113_pt1 | contig 19330 bp, 16 predicted proteins | sample SepL225m_MetaG_FD_163427 | JGI IMG/M metagenome (GOLD analysis project Ga0194060, IMG submission 163427) | Anoxic zone freshwater microbial communities from boreal shield lake in IISD Experimental Lakes Area, Ontario, Canada - Sep2016-L222-5m | ecosystem: Environmental > Aquatic > Freshwater >... | reverse complement strand
GCAATGTTCACTTCGCACCGAGCAGCCAGCACGATTACGACTGGGGCAACCGCCGCGAGGTGATCTGCGGCGCAGACGCCTGGTATGCCTTCCCCGACCTCAGCGCGCCCGCCCGGCCAATGCGCTGCGCAGAGTGGGGCAACGGCGACATGCGCCAGCATCACCTTTGGTGGTTCGACCATCTGCCCCGCGTGGCGGGTACCAACGACGGAATCTTCAACAACTGGTGGGCCTACGCCCTGCGGCCTGATTTATTCCTTTAAAATTCACATAAATATACCATTAAAAAATACCAGCAAAGCTGGTATTTTTTAATGGTACTAAAAAGATATACCTAAATCTTCAGATCTACGCGATCTCCAACTCACTAAGATTCTCGATCTCGCGCAGGTAGGCGAAGGTCTTTGCGGCCTCGTCCTCGTCAACCACGCTGATTGCGAATCCAACGTGGACGATCACGTAGTTGCCCACCTGTGCCTCAGGCGTGTAGGCTAAGCAAATCTCCTTGACAATGCCGCCGAAGCTGACCTGTCCCATATGCATACCCAAGGCGTTAGGCGTGATCGAGAGAATTTCACCGGGTATTCCAAGGCACATCGCAGCCCCCTCCCCATCCACTCCAAAATAAGATCTCAGCACAATACCGCAGTGGCACGGTGTTGTGTTGCGCCGCATCTGTAATCAACCATCAACCATCTGAAATCTTCTCCTGTGGCGGCAGACCCCAGGCAGTCAGTTCGCCAACCACGGCATCTACGAGGGCCGTAAGGTTGGCCGCCACCGCCTCGGAGAGATCGAGTCCGGGTTCCATCATGGTGGGAACCATGCCCCAGAGAACGATACGCTGGGGTAGGCAGTCCTGGATGTTGCCGACAGCCAGCAACTCCTGGAGGCCAAACTGGTGCATTGACATCTTGTGGGCCAAGGCGGCGGGAATGGCCTTGCCCTCTAACCGTACGATGGTGCCGGGAGGCCCATCGGCGTACACGGAGTCGACGATCAACAGATCGCGTATACCATCGAGATAGGGCAGCAGGTGCATCCCCAGGGTGCCCCCGTCAATAATCCTGATACCCTCGGCCATGGTGTAGCGTTCATCAAGTTGCTCGCAAGCCCGCACGCCTAGTCCCTCGTCGCGCAGAATGATATTGCCCAGACCGAGAATGAGAACTTCATACATCGTTGTGTCCTGGCCTAGCCCAGATCCTCCTGAACCGGCATCTTCCCTGTGCTTCCCTTGCGGCGCTGGAATGTCTGGCTATCGGTCATCAATGGCGATGTCTCGATCCAGTCGGGCTCCTGGTTGCGGAGCAGGAACTTGAAGCCGCTGAACATGCTCGACATCAGGCCGTTGCCTTCTTCCATATCAATCAGCCAGGCCACGTAGACGTGGTAGAGGGCGAAGATCAGCAGCGCCCACATAATCATATGATGCGCCATCCGTACCTGCTGCATGGTCAGGAAGCCAAAGACCCAGTTGGTGAGCGTGTACCAGATTCCAACCGGGTGTAGCTGGGCGAAGAGAGCCAGCCCCGAGAAGATGATCAGCCCGTAGAAGATCACAATGAACATGTAGCTCATGCCGGCCAGGGCGTTGTGACCAGCCACCTCGGGCGGGTCACGCCGCAGGAAGAAGTAGTACTGAGCTGCGTGGAGCATATTCTTGCGCCCGTCCTTCGTGAGGAAGGGGAAGAGGCCGCGCCAATCGGCGTAGGCGTTACCGGCAAAGGCCCAGTAGGTGCGCAGCAGCACGCTGGCTATAAAGACAAACGCCGCCGCGAAGTGGACAAAACGCACCGTACCCATGAAGAAACTCGCGTACGACTCACGCGGCGCGATGAACAGGTACGGGTTGCCGATGAAGTAGCCGGTAACGCTCAGCAGTACGATGCTGAGGACGTTGACCCAGTGGGTCAGGCGAACCGGAATCTCCCAGATGTAGACTCGTCGGCGCATAAGAGCCTCGCTTACAGTGAGGGCGTAGCCGTTCCCGTGCTGCGCCGGTGTCTGTGGTGATGCAATCGCATCACTCTTCAACCGAACGTCTGGCTATCGCTGGTGAACTGCTACACCCTTACTCGTACAGTTCCTCAGAAGTTCGGACAGGGTTGTGGATACATCCCGCCCGTGTGGATTCGGTGGCCGGGTTCCGGTGGCCGGCCGCCGGAACCCGGCCACCGGCCACCGAATCATGGGCACAGAGGCTACTACCACACCCGACAGAACTCTGTACTAGGGTTATTTCACCACCTGGATCCGCGTCAATTCAGTGCCACGGGTGTTAACAATATGCACCGAACAGGCCATACACGGGTCAAACGAGTGGACAGTGCGCAGGATCTCCAGCGGACGCTCAGGATCTGCGACCGGGGTGTCAATCAGGGCAGACTCGTAGGGGCCACGTGCGCCCTTCGCATCGCGGGGCGAGCCGTTCCAGGTGGTTGGCACGACGGCTTGGTAATTGGCGATCTTGCCATTCTTGATCCGTACCCAGTGGCCCAGCGCACCACGCGGCGCCTCGGTGGAACCCCAGCCCTCAGCCTCGGCGGGCCAACTACCGGGCGACCACTTCTCGCCGTTGTGAATGTCGAGCTTGCCGCTGCCCATGTTCTGCTCAAGCTCACCGATCCAGCCCATCAACTGCTCGGCCATCAGCAGTGTCTCTAGGCCACGCGCCGCCGTGCGTCCCAGGGTAGAGAAAAGCGCCTCCGGGCCGACGCCGAGCGTCTTCAGAGCCAGGCCAACCAGTGCCTTCGGGCGCTCTTTACCCGCCGCGTAGGCGATCAGCATACGCGCCAGCGGGCCAACCTCCATGGGCTGGCCATCGTAGCGCGGCGTCTTCAGCCACGAGTACTTGGCATCGGTGTTCAGGAAATCGAAGGGCGGCTGCGGGCCGGTGTACTTCGGTGCCGTCTCACCCTGGAAGGGATGCAGCGCCGCCTCATCACCGCCCGCGTAGGTGTACCACGAGTGGGTCACGTACTCGCTCACCTTCTCGTGGCTGACGACTTCGGGAGCCTTACTAATGTCTTTGTTCAGGATTACGCCGCGAGGCAACAGCAGGCTCTCGACCGAACCATCATTGCTCTGTGGGTAATCGCCGTAGGCCAGGAAGTTGCCCACGCCGCCACCAATTGCCGCCCAATCCTTATAGAAGCCCGCCACCGCCAGCAGGTCGGGGATGTAGACTTGCTCGACAAACTCTAGGGCGCTCTTGGCCAGTTCGCGCATGCGGCCAATCCGCGAGTCGTTGATCGCCTTCTGGGTGTTTGGGTCAACCGGAATGGCCATCCCGCCCACCAGATAGGTCTGGAGATGCGGGTTTTTGGCCCCCAGGATGGCGTGAATCTTGATAATCTCACGCTGCCAGTCGAGAGCCTCCAGGTAGTGAGCTACCGCCATCAGATTGGCCTCAGCGGGCAGTTTGTAGGCCGGGTGGCCCCAGTAGCCGTTGTTGAACGGCCCGAGTTGCCCGCCGCCGGCAAAGGTTTTGAGCCGATCCTGCACCGCCTTGAAGTAGGCCGGGCTGGCCTTCGCCCAGGTCGGCGAGACCGCCTTTTGCAGCTCGGCAGTTGCCGCCGGGTCAGCCGAAAGGGCGCTGACAATATCCACCCAATCGAGGGCGTGCAGGTGGTAGAAGTGGATAACGTGATCCTGAATGTACTGGGTACACTCGATGATATTGCGGATCAGGCGAGCGTTGTCGGGGATCACGATCCCGAGGGCATTTTCGACGGCGCGCACCGAGGCCAGGGCGTGGACGGTGGTGCAGACCCCGCAGATGCGCTGCGCGAAGACCCAGGCGTCGCGGGGATCTCGCCCTTTGAGGACAAGTTCCATGCCGCGAAACATCGTGCTGCTGCTCCATGCGTCCGTCACGCGCCCATTTTCTACCTGAACCTCAAGGCGCAGATGGCCCTCGATACGGGTCACCGGGTCAATAACGATCTTTGCCATAAGCGGTACTAACCCTTCTTCGTTGTGGTTGCAGGAACTTCGCTACTATCGTGGGATGCCTGAGGCGAACTCTTGGCGCGGATCGCACTGGCGACCCCGTGGACAACAACACCGGCTGCCACCACACCCAGGGCGGTCAGGCCAACCTTATCAGCGGTTGCCTCGACCCCAAATCCCTCGATATTCGGCAGGCGCTCGTAGACCGGAACCGTATTATCCCAGAATTTGGGCGACATACAGCCCACGCAGCCGTGGCCTGCGCCAATCGGCCAACTGGTGCCGTCGTTCCAGCCAACTGCCGGGCAGTTCGAGTAGGTTTGCGGCCCCTTGCAGCCCATCTTATAGAGGCAGTAGCCCTTGCGATGGCTCTCATCACCCCATGACTCAACAAAGCGCCCGGCGTCGAAGTGGCCGCGCCGCTCGCAGTTGTTGTGGATGAGCTGGCCGTAGGCGAAGAGCGGGCGACCTTCCTGATCCAGGGCTGGCAGTTCCTTGAAGGTCAGGAAGTGGGCCAGCACAGCGGTCAGGTTCGTCACATTCATTGGGCAGCCCGGCATATTGACCAGGCTCTTCAGACCCGGCACCGCCGTCTTCACACCAACAGCCCCGGTGGGATTAGGGTTAGCCCCCGGCCAGCCGCCGTCCCAGGCACACGCACCCACCGCGATGGTCGCCGCCGCCTTACGACAGACATTCTCGGCGATGCTGAGGGCGGTCTTCCCGCCAATGGTGCAGTAGATGCCCCCATCCTTGGTTGGGATGCTGCCCTCGACAATCGCCAGAAATGGCTGTCCGGTATTGGCCAGCACCGCGTCGAGCGACTTCTCGGCGGCGTGACCGGCAGGAGCCATAATCGTCTCGTGGTACTCAAGCGAGATCTGCTCAAGCACGATGGATGCCACTGACGGCGTACTCGCCCGCAGAAACGACTCCGTGTTGCCTGCGCAGTCCTGAAACTCCAGCCAGACCACCGGCAGCCGTGGCCCTGTCTCAAGCGCGTGTGCGATCTTCGGTGCGTATCCCGCAGGCAGGGCCAGCGTCGCGGTGAGCGCACCGCAGAATTTGAGAAATTGACGGCGTGAAATGCCCTGTGCGGCAAGTCGCGCCTCAAGGCTCGGCGCATCGGCAGACATAGGCGTCCTCCTACGGGTTCGTTCCACTCTCAGGGTGGGATATTCAGATTCGGGGGGCTATTCCTTTAGAGTGTAACATCCGCAGGAAGTACATATAGTTAAAAAATATGTACCTTTGTGTACGGCAATCATAACCTGAGGCATCACTCTTTCCAGAGCGGCCCCGGCAGGTGATCGTCGCGGAAGAGGTGTTCAAAGAGCAGCGGCGGGAGCGGTTCACTGTAGAAGAAGCCCTGGATCATATCGCAGCCAACGCTATGTAGAAAGTCGCGCTGGGGCACTGTCTCTACACCCTCAGCCACTACATGCATGCCCAAGTGGTGAGCAAGGTTCACGATAGAGTTGACAATCGCCCGCCCGCTACCATCCAACTCGGTGCCGATGTCGGCCACAAAGGCGCGGTCAATCTTCAGGATGCTGATCGGCAGACGCCGCAGGTAGTCGAGCGAGGAGTAGCCTTTGCCGAAGTCGTCAATAGCCAGAGCCACACCGACGGCACACATATTCTTAAGCTGCTGAGTGACGCTCATGTGGTCGCCAATCAGCATACTCTCCGTCAGTTCCAGGATCACCAGGCCCGGGTCGAGGTCGCTCTCGATGAGGATGGCGCGCAACTCCTCGACAAAGCCAGGCTGCGAGAACTGGACGGTTGAGACGTTCACCGACACACGGATGGGGCGACCGGGGCGCTGCCAGAGCCGTACTTGGCTAAAGGCGCGGGCCATGCACCAAGCCCCAATCGGGATGATCAGACCCAACTCCTCAGCGAGCGGGATGAAATGGTTCGGCGGGATCATCCCAAGGTCGGGGTGTTTCCAGCGCAACAGAGCCTCAACGCCCACAATGCTACCAGTTTGGTCAACCTTGGGCTGGTAGTAGATGTCCAGTTCGTTACGCTCTAGGGCGCGGCGCAGATAATTTTCTAGGCGCAGGTGTTCGAGGGCCGTCTGGTTAATGGCAGCGTCAAAGAACTGAAAGCTGTTACGCAGGGTACTCTTAGCGCGATACATTGCCGCATCGGCACGCCGCTGGAGGCTATCGGCATCCTCGCCATCAGCCGGGTAGATGCTGGCCCCAATGCTGGCGCTAATAAACAATTCGTGGCCAGCGATATGAAAGGGCGGCTGGAGCAACTCGTGGAGGCGATGGGCCACCTTTACCACCTGCTGGGCATTTGCGACATCGGTGAGTACCAGCATAAACTCATCACCGCCACGGCGGGCCAGCGTATCGGCGACGCGAATATAACTCTCCAAGCGGCGGGATAGCTGAATGAGCAGCGCATCGCCAATCGTATGGCCGAGCGTGTCGTTGATCTGCTTAAAACGGTCGAGATCAATAAACAGCACGGCGATCATCCGGCCCGTGCGGCGGGCAGACTCAATCGCCTGACGCAGATGCTCATCGAAGAGCAGCCGATTGGGCAGGCCCGTCAGTCCATCGTGGTGAGCTTGATAGGCAAGCTGGCGCGTATGTTCCTGCTGTTCCATCGCGATCATCAGCAGTTGCTCGATCAGCTCGATGATATGGATGTCATCCAAGCTCAGGTGAGCGGGATCACGGTGGAAGATTGACAGCATACCCCGCAGCCTACCGGTATTCGCCCGGATCGGCACAAGCCAGCATTCGGTTACATTGAGATCAGTGACGATGTCGGCCATCCCCGTCCAGCGCGAGTCGCCAGGAAGGCAGCGATCAATCTGTCCACGGTCGAGCCGTTCATCGGCACGTGCGCGTGTCCACTCGGCCAGCCGTTCCAGAACATCCGTGGGCAGATCCCAGCACGACGTATGCTGTACACGCATCTCAGGAAGTGCGAGGCCCGCATAGATCAGATTAGGGTAATGCTGCAGAATCATCCGTAGGATCTGCCTACCCACCACTTCAATCTTCTGGCTACGGGCCACCAGTTCAAGCACTTGCCGACGCTCGTTGCTCAGGATCTCGGCATGTTTACGGTTGGTAATATCTTCGTGGGACACCACCACGCGGGTGAGATCGCCATTGCTAAAGCGGGTGACTCGGACCGTAAACCAGAGCTTGCGATCTTTGAGCATGCAGGGATATTCCAGGTAGAACTGCCGTTGCCTGCCCGCGATCACCATGCGAATGCCGGTTGCAACGGCGCGGGCGATGGAGATCTCCTCACCCTTCACGAGGTCGCAAATAGACAGATAGTTGTAGCCCACCCCGCTGAGGTAGGGATCGTACCCCGCGCTGCGGGAGAACTCCTGCCAGGCGTAGTTCACCGCCAGGATCAGGCCATCCTCAGCAAGAATCGCAATATACGAAGAAAGGGCGTCGAGAGTCGAGCGGAGGAATTGCTGCGACTGGATCAGGAGTTGCTCATCACGCTTGCGCTCGGTAATATCGTGGAGTGTTGCCAGAAAAGCTGGCTCCTCTTCCACGACCATTGCCTGGATACGCATCTCTACCAGCACCACGATGCCGCTGGGGCGAACGATCTCCAGCTCCGTTACTTCGTGACACACCAGAGGAAAACCGAAGGGCGAGCCAACCAGTTCATCATACCTGCGTCCGAAGAGGCTCTCGGCAGCAGGATTGACAAAGCGAATCGTGCCAGCGTGATCGATAACCAGTAGCGAGTCTACACTATGGGTGACGATGGCGCGTAACGGTGTACTTTCAGCAAACACTACTGTGGTACAGAGCGAGGTAGGCTGGTCTGAACTGTAATAGTGGCCCTCGTCCATGATCTCCTCCGCGCCGCGCCGGTGTGCTCACACCCCGCCACTATCGTCTTTGAAGAGGTTACCGAGGCGTTCGATTTCGCTCGGCGCGGTATGGGTAAACTGTCCAGAAAGAATACCTGAGATCGTGCGGAAGGGCTTACCGACATGCATCCCTTTGCCGTCAATAATAAACTCACGGATCTCTTTATCGTGAGCGGAGCCGCGCATCTTCAGCACCGTCAGGCCACGGCGCATCTCACCAAAAAGCTCGACATAGCGCATCAGGATGATCGAGTCGGTGATCGTCGAGATATGCGCCTCAGTGATCGAAGTACCACCCAACAGCGTCGGCGTGGTGGATGTGAAGAGCCCAACTACTTCCTGATGCTTGATGAACGAGGTCAGCCCGATCACAAACTCGCGGAAGCCCTTCATGGTCGAGACGCGCTCCAGGGCCGAGAGGCTATCAATCGCCACGCGCTGCGGGCGGAAGCTCTCGATCTCCTTCTTGATGCTAATAAGCTGATCTTCTAGGCTGCTCGACTCGGGATAGTTACAGATCACGCGCATCTGGCCGTTCTGCTCGTAGTCCTCAAAGTCAAAACCCCAGCCGGTAGCGTTACGGAAGAGCTGATCGCGGCTCTCCTCAAACGCAAAGAGCAGCACGCGCTCGCCCTGCGCGGCCCCCGAAGCCAAAAACGTCGTCGCCATCAGGGTCTTCCCGGTACCGGTAGCCCCAGACACCAGGATGATCGAGTCGCGGAAGAATCCCCCGCCACACATACGATCAATATCATCGTTGCCGGATCGGGTGCGCAGGTTGGATGAGCGCTGCTTGAGTTCAATCGCCGAGAGCGGGATGACCACCACGCCCTCGCCAGGAATGACGGTGAAGGGAAAACTGCCCTTCTGGTGCGAGGTGCCGCGAAACTTGAGGATCTCGATGGTGCGGCGGCGCTTCTCTTCCTCAATCAGATTGCGCAGAATCACTACATCATCGGTGACAAACTCCTCGACACCGTAGCGCCCGATCTCGCCGTACTCCTGGGTACGTTCGGCGGTCAGTACTGCCGTCACACCCATACTGCGCATCGCCGCGACGATCCGCAACAACTCGCTCCGGATCAGCTTGCTATTTTCGATGCGGGTGAAGATCGCGCCCAGCGAGTCGAGGGCCACGCGGGTGGCACCCACACGATGCACGGCGTAGGTAATGCGAGCCAAGAGGGCACCAAGATCATACTCGCCTCGCACCAACTCCTCCGCCTCAGGCTGTGGCGAAACATCAACGAACGCCCACTTCCCCTGCTCCTCCCATGTGGCAATGTCCCAGCTAAACCCAACCATATTGCGCCGTAGGGCGTCAGGAGACTCTTCAAAGGTAATAAAGACCCCCGCCTCGCCGAACTGCTCAATGCCGGCAGACAGAAATTGGGCCGCAAAGACCGTCTTCGCACTACCGGCAGTGCCAGACACTAGGGTCGTGCGACCACGTGGCAGGCCACCATTCGCAATATGATCGAACCCAGGAATACCAGTGGGTAGTTTCTCAATTGGCGGGGTCAACGACAACAACGTAGTAGCTCCTTAGTCACAGACGGTTGACGGGTTCTGCCCTACGCCAAAGGCAAGGAAGGCAGGCTCAGCGCAGCAAGCAGGCCATCTGCATCGGCCAGATCGCCGATAATCCGCCGCTGCGGGAGAGGTGCCACTTTAATAAGCGTTGGCGTAGCCAGAATATGGCGATCCTCGGCCTGCTGTGGGTCGGTGAGCACATCAACAATGACAAGCTCACACGGATAGCCGGTAAGGCGCAACTCAATAAGCTGCCGCAGCGTAGCGATGGCATGCTCGGTGCGCGGCGTGCGTCCGGCGATAAAAAGCTGGAGTACGATAATGCTCAAGGCAGCCTATCTATTAGCGTAGCTCATCCTCAATGGCAGTATAATAACCCATTTTTCACAGTTTGCGACACGTTATCCCACGAGATCGTCGCGGTAGTACGCCACAAGATAACCCATCAGTTGGAGCAGAAGCACCCGACCCTCCTCAAGATAGGCTTGCTGGCGGCTAGACGCCGCGCCGACACTACAGGTGCGCAGAGATGACAGGTGGATCTCCACGACATCACGAGCCGAGGCATGCAGAGCACCAAGCCGGGATGCCAGGGCGCGCACAGGGACGTCCGTGTTCTTGACCGCAAAGCCACGCTCATCAACAACCATCTCTAGCAACTCGGTGTAACTGGCCACATACTCCTGAAAAAGCCTAAACTGTGACCCACGGATCGGCAGATCGTTCCGCTGCACATAGGCAAGGCCAGCGGGCCTGCGTTCAGCAGACGAGAGCGATCCAATCGCCACAAGTTCACGCTCACGGGCTAGCAGTTGCTCGCGCAGGGCCGCAGACTCAGCGGCATCCTGGGCGTTACGCCGCTGGTCGGTAATATTCATGTGTGAGATCACCAAGCCGCGACGCTGGCCATGAAGCGGCACTGCCCGTAGCTGGAACCAGCGATCTTCGCCCGGACTATTGCAGGGATACTCAAGCTCGAAGACGGGAATTTCGCCCTGGAGGACACGGCGCATGCCCTGTAACACATCGGACGCCTCATCCGCATTCTCTCCGCGTGACTCGGCACACACAGCAAAGTAGTTAGCCCCCACCCCGGTGGTCGTGAGTTGCGGATCGCCATTCTCAATCGCAAACTGACGCCATGCATCGTTTGCGAGGATGATCGTTCCCGACTCATCAAGTACGGCGATATGCTGGGTCAACGAGTTCAAGATCGCCCGACTGAAACCCTCCGCATCACGCAAAGCCTCCTGCGTCCGGCGCTGCTCGGTCAGGTCGCGCAGAACGATCATCTGCGCCGGCATCCTCTCCCAAACAATTGCCGCCGTCCGCATCTCGGTTGCGATCAGCTTGCCGTCCGCCTGGATCAAACTGATCTCCGCCGCCTCGCTGATAACGATCGGCAGGCCGAAGATCTGCCCGATCAGATCCACCGCTCTGCGGCGCAGCAGCCCTTCGGCGGCAGGGTTGACAAAGCGCACCCGACCATCAACGTCAACTATCAGCATCCCGTCGGTGCTCGTATTTGCCACCGCCTGGAGTCGTGCATCGGACTCGGCTGATAGCACGGGTATGAGATCGACATACTCCATAAGACTCAGCCCCGCAGGCGCACTATGGCATAAAAGGCGGCAACCGTACGAGACTTGGTGGGACGCTAGCGTACTCTGTCAAGATAGTCCTTTAGGAATCCAACACCGCCAGCCAAGGCTGCACGAGTGGTCGCTACGTATCTAACCCACCAAATGTGATGCCCCAGTATACCACTTCATTAAAGAGGGAGCCAAACATCTTTCGTGATACAATACGTGGCGCGTCGGCCCGGAGGGGTTGCGGTCAGTTGCAGCAGCGCGGAGGCGCATGATGGAAGATTTGATCACGCGGGTGGCTCAGCGTCTTGCAGCTATCCCCGACCTACCCAGTGGCACTCGTCGTGCGAATCCTGCGTCCGCTCCCCGTGCCACCACTTCGATTGCGGAATATATTGACCACACCCTGCTCAAGCCCGAGGCCACCCCTGCGCAGATCGCGCAGCTTTGCGCTGAGGCTGTGCAGTACCGCTTTGCGAGTGTCTGCGTCAATCCCGCCTACGTGTCACTCTGCGCGCATCTGCTCACCGGCACGTCTGTGGCTGTCTGTACGGTGATCGGATTCCCGCTTGGCGCAACCACCACGAAAACGAAGGTTTTTGAGGCTACCCAGGCTGTCGCCGATGGTGCCCGCGAGCTTGACATGGTGATCGCCATTGGCCAAATCAAGGCTGGACATTACCTGGATGTGGCCGAGGATGTTTGGCAGGTGGTGAACGCTGGCCACGCCCAGGGTGCCCTGGTGAAGGTGATTATTGAGACCGCTCTGCTCAACGATGAGGAGAAGGTGGCAGCATGTTTGTTGGCCGCCCGCGCCGGGGCCGACTTTGTCAAGACTAGCACTGGCTTCTCGGGCGGCGGTGCCAGCATCGCCGATATTACCCTGATGCGCCGCAGCGTTGGCCCCGATCTTGGCGTGAAGGCGTCAGGCGGCATTCGCACCCTCGCCGACGCCCAGGCCATGATCTCTGCCGGGGCCAGCCGCATCGGGGCCAGCGCCGGGATCTCAATTGTCCGCGAGGCAGAGGGTGCTGTGAGCGACGACTGACGACTGACGACCGATTGCGGGAGTCGGTGATCAATACAATATTACGGAGGGTTCATTGAGCATTCTGATTAACAAAGCCACACGGCTCCTGGTACAAGGGATCACAGGTAAAGAGGGCGAGTTCCATACCCGCCAGATGATCGCGTATGGCACGCAGGTGGTGGCGGGCGTGGTGCCGGGCCGTGGTGGACAGACGGCGGTGGACGGCCAGGTGCCGGTGTTCAACACGGTGAAGGAGGCGGTGCTGGCGACCGAGGCCAACTGTGCGGTGATCTACGTGCCAGCGGCCTTTGCCCCCGACGCCATCCGCGAGTCGGCGGCAGCCGGAATTCCGCTGATCGTCTGTATCACCGAGGGCATCCCCGCCCTCGATATGGTCGCTACCTACGAGTTTGTCCGGCAGTGCGGGGCACGCCTGATTGGCCCCAACTGCCCCGGCCTGATCACCCCCGGCGGGGCCAAGGTGGGAATCATCCCTGGCAACATCACCATCCCCGGCCCGGTAGGCGTCGTCAGCAAGAGCGGCACTCTCACCTACGAAGCGGTGGACGCCCTGACTCGCCTTGGCCTCGGCCAGACCAGCATCGTCGGTATCGGCGGCGACCCGATCATCGGTACGAGTTTTGTGGATGTCCTGGCCATGTTCCAGGCTGATGATGACACCAAGGTGATCGTGCTGATCGGCGAGATCGGCGGCGATGCCGAGATCCAGGCCGCGTCCTTTATCAAGGCTAACGTGACCAAGCCGGTGGTCAGTTTCATCGCTGGGCAGACGGCCCCCGAAGGCAAACGCATGGGACACGCCGGCGCGATCATCAGCGGCGGCACGGGCACGGCCCAGGAGAAGATCCTGGCTCTGGAAGCGGTAGGGGTCACGGTGGCCCATCAGCCCACCGAGATCGCGCAGTTGGTCAAGGATATTCTGGGGTAAACCCCCGGAAGCCGTAGGGGCGCAGCAGGAGGGCCGCAGAGACGCCGTGCACGGCGTCTCTGCGGCCCTCCTGCTGCGCCCCTACGCGCCCCAATGGATCACGACAGCGGTATGCGCAGTTCCACCGTTGTGCCGTGGTCTGGCTCAGAGCGAATACGCAGGTCGGCACCGATCAGGCGGGCGCGTTCCTTCATATTCAGCAGGCCCAGACTGCCCCGGCTGTTATAGCTACTCTCCACCGCCGCCACATTGAAGCCCTTGCCACGGTCGCGCACGCTGGCCACAAAGACATCCTCCTCCACGTAGAGGTAAACGGTGATCAGGTCGCTGCGGGCGTGCTTACGGGCGTTGTTGATCGCCTCCTGGACGATGATGAAGGTTGCCGCCTCGATCTCCGAGGGCAGACGCGGCACATTCATAGGAGCTTCCAATCGCAGCCGGGTGGTATTGCCCGAAGGGTCACGCCAGCGATCCACATACTGCTGGAGCGTGATCACCAGTCCCTGCGTCTCCAGGCCCAGTGGCCGCAGTTCAAAGAGCAGTGTGCGGATGTCGTTGGTCGTCTTATGCACCAACTCAGCCAGAGTCTCAAGTTCCGCTGGCACACGCTCAGGCATGGCTCGAAACAATTTCTTAATGAACTCAATGTTCATAGCAATTGCGGCCACACTCTGCGTCGGGCCATCGTGCAGGTCACGGGCGATTGCATGGCGGGTCTCGGCCTCTTTGCTCAGGAGCCGGTCGCGCTCTTGCTTGAGGCTCTGGTAGAGGCGAGCATTCTCAACCGCAATGGCAGCCTGAGCGGCCAGGGTGGTGAGCAGTTGCATATCTTGGTCGCTGAAGGACTTGCCATCAACTTTGTTGAGCAACTGCATGACGCCGCTGATTCGATCTTTAATCCGCATCGGGACGCAGAGGATCGAGCGGGTGATAAACTCCGCCTCGCGGCCAATCGCATCGTACCAGCGCGGGTCTTGCTCCACATCATTGACGATCTGGCCGACCCCGTGCGTCGCCACCCACCCGGCGATGCCACGGTCGGCGGGCATGCGGTACTGCCGGTTTTCACCGGGGATCTCTAGCACCAGTTCATTGCGCGACTCATCGAGCAGAAGGATCGAGCAGCGCTCGGAACCCACCACCTTGGGCGCACGCAGCTTGATATCATTGAGCAGGCTAGAGAGGTCAAGGTTGATCGAGAGCGATTGGCCGATCTCGTAGAGCAGATTCAACTCACGCAGATCACGTTCAGCGCGCCGCAACATCGAGAGTTTATCCGCTTCACCGCCGATAGCCCGCACCAGCAGCACCATCAGATCTTCGTCTGCGTTGAGCGAACTGGAGCTAATCTTTCCATCCGTGCTAAACTCTTGTCCATTCACCACCAAGTGCAGGAGGCCGACACCCTGTCCACCGCTCTGAAGCGGCAGTTCGATCAAGTCGCGACCGCCCTCAAGCGAATAGGAGCCGAGCATCGGCTCGGTTCCATCGTCACGGCGCATAAAGCCGCTGCGGGCCTGCTCAATCAGCGTGCGAGTCTCGCTATCGAGGGAACCCTGGTTCAGCCGCACTGTTTCGCCGTAGGGCGTGATGTAGAGCAACGCCCCGGCTTGCGCCGGCCAAAAGGCAACAAGGCGCTCAAGGGAGGCGGACAATAGCCCGGAGACATCGTGATGCCCGCCAGCAATAAGAAGCTGACTGAGTGTCTCTAGCTGACGCTGGTTGATGGCGATTGGCGACATACAGGCACCTCGCGAGGCAGCGAATGTAGTCCTGATACTTTACTGCATGCGCTGGTGCTATGTCAATTTAGTGGTGATGGAGGAGAGGGCGGATGCAAAATCTCCCCGGCGGCGATGAACAACCATGACGTCGCCCCGTCAATCCGCCTGAAGTACACGGGCAGTAACCAAATGACCAGCCCACGTTGACGGCCTGTCACTATTTGCCAGGATATAACAGTGTACATTATATTGCATCCTGACCTTTAGCCATAACGACTCGCAGCGCAGCGCGGCGCCCAAGACCGGCAAAAGCGTGGTCGGGCAAACCGTAGCGTATCCGCGATCACTATCCTAAAGGGTATCCGTCAACAGTATTGCGCCACGACAGCGGCGCACGAGCCGAGAGGTAGATTCACATGGGCGACGTAGAGGGTTTTTTGAAGTACGAGCGTCAAGAGCCACACGGGCGACCGGTCACCGAGCGTTTGGCCGACTACCACGAGGTCTATGAGCCAGTAGATGAAAATGTCGTGATGCAGCAGGGTGCCCGCTGTATGGACTGCGGCATTCCCTACTGTCACGTCGCCTGTCCGCTGGGCAACTACATCCCCGGCTTCAACGATCTCGTCTCCGAGGGCGATTGGGAGCGTGCCCTGACTCTGCTCCACCGCGACAACAATTTCCCCGAGTTCACCGGCCATCTCTGCCCCGCCATTTGCGAGGGTTCCTGCTCACTCGGTCTGAACTTCCAGCCGGTGGCGATCAAGATGATCGAACTCCAGATCATCGAGCGCGGCTTCGCCGAGGGCTGGGTGCGGCCTCAGCCACCGCACCGCCTCACCGGCAAGCGCGTGGCCGTTGTCGGCTCCGGCCCATCGGGCCTCGCCGCCGCGCAGCAGTTGCGCCGCCAAGGCCACGAGGTCTCGGTCTTTGAGCGCGCCGACCGGATTGGCGGACTCCTGCGCTACGGCATTCCCGACTTTAAGATCGAGAAGCAGATCATTGACCGCCGTTTGGCCCAGATGGAGGCCGAAGGTGTCTCTTTCCACACCGGTGTTCATGTGGGCGTGAACATGTCGGCGGAGGAACTCTACACGAGCTTCGATGCCGTGCTGCTCACCGGTGGTTCCCGCCAGCCGCGTGACCTCGCGGTAGAGGGTCGCCAACTCGACGGAGTCTATTTCGCGATGGAGTTTCTGGCTCAGCAGAACCAGCGCTGTGCGGGCGATGTTATCCCACCCGACGACGCGATTGTGGCCCAGGGCAAGCGAGTGGTGGTGATCGGCGGCGGCGATACCGGGGCCGATTGTGTGGGCACATCGCTGCGCCAGGGGGCCATCCACGTCACGTCATTTGAACTGATGCCGCAGCCGCCGCTCCAGCGGGCACAGGACAACCCCTGGCCCGAGTGGCCGCTCGTTCTGCGGAAGGCGTCCTCGCACGAGGAGGGCGGCGAGCGAATCTACACCGTCCAGACGAAGCGACTGATCGGCGACGAGTACGGTCGTGTGACGGCAATTGAGGCGGTTCGTGTGAGTTGGAGTCGAGATGCGATGGGACGCATGCAGATGCAAGAGATCCCTGACTCAAACTTCACTCTGCCCTGTGATCTTGTCCTGTTGGCGATGGGCTTCACCGGCCCCGAGCGTGACGGTATAATCACGCAACTCGGGGTTGAGCTGAGTCCGCGTGGCACCGTGAAAACCGACGATCACAAGATGACCTCGCGGCGCGGAGTGTTCGCCGCCGGCGACATGAGTCGCGGCCAGTCCCTGATCGTTTGGGCCATTGCCGAGGGTCGCGCCGCCGCTAAGGAGATTGGACACTTCTTGAGCGGCCAGTAGCATCTCTTTAGTTAAGGTGGGGAGAAAAGAGCGGGGACACCCGCTCTTCTCTTAAAATGCCAGTCGCTTCCGACGTAGGGCAATGCTCTGGAGCAAACCAACTCCCGCCAGGACGGTGATCATAAAGCTGCCACCAGCCGACACAAAGGGCAATGGCAGTCCCGTCACCGGCAAGATACTCAGGTTCATCCCAATGTTGATCAGGACGTGGGATGCGATCAGGGCGAAGACGCCGAGAGCCAGCAACCGGCCAAAGAGATCACGCGACTGCTCGGCGATGCTCAGCGATTGCCAGAGCAGTAGCCCCTCAAAGGTGATCAGCACCAGCCCACCCACAAAACCCAACTCCTCACCAACCACTGCGAAGATAAAATCGGTGTGCTGGACGGGTACATAGTTCCCCTGGCTAAAGAGGCCGTGGGTGAGCCCGGTGCCAACCCAGCCGCCGGCGCTAATTGCGCTCAGTGCCTGGATGACATTGTAGCCAGCGTTAAAATCCACCTTGCTCGGGTCAGTGAGCAGGTAATAAAAGGTGAGCAGGCGCACTTGCTGGAAAGAGTCCAGTCCCTGCATCCAGACTAGGTAGATCGTCGGGATGGCCAATACGGCCAGCACAACAAACTGCTGCCAGCGCATCCCGGCACCCCAGGCCATCACCAGCCAGATCATGCCGTAGACAATCGCCGAGCCGAGATCGGGCTGAATCAGCACGAGCAGCAGGGGGGCGCTGGTGATGAGGAGACCGCCAAGTTGTACCATCCAGCTATCAGATCTGCCTTCGTAACGGCCCATGTACGATGCCAGGGCCAGCACAAGCACCAGCTTGCCCACCTCGGAAGGTTGGAAGGTGCGCTCGCCGAAAGCGATCCAGCTCTGAGCACCCTCGCTCACTCGCCCAATGACCAGCACGATAATCAACAGCACAAGCATGCCGATATAGAGTGGTCGGGCTAGGCTGGAGAGCAACTGGTAGTCGAAGATCGTAGCGAACAGCATCGCCATAATCCCAACGACGATATAAACCATCTGGCGGGGGAAGATCGTACTCAGGGGCGCACCATTCACCGCCACAGCGGTGAGCGTGGCGCTATACAGCGCCAGCACCCCAATGATCAGCAACGCGACGACACAGATCAGCAGTGGCCAGTTATAGTCGCGCCAGCGGCGTGTTTCCATAGACGCACCAACTCTAGGATTACCAGCCCCAACACCTTTAAAGAATAGACAGTGCCAGCGAAGAATCTGGCACTGTCTATTCTTTAAGGGCGTTGGGGAGCCTACTCGTAGATCCAGGCGTCGGTGACGCGGCCCCAGTCAGCAATGAGCTCGGCAGGGCTAAAGAAGATCGCCACCTCACGCTCACCGCTCTCGGGCGAGTCCGAGGCGTGGATCAGGTTGCGCCCGATCTCAATGCCAAAGTCACCGCGAATTGTGCCGGGAGCCGCCTTGGCCGGGTTCGTCGCCCCCACCATTGTGCGGATCATCTCGATGGTACCTGCCTTACCGGCCACCACCAGCACAACCACCGGGGCCGAAGTGATATAGCCCACCAGACCATTAAAGAAGGGTTTGCCTTCATGCTCACCGTAGTGCGTGCGAGCCAGCGACTCGCTGACCTGCATAAGCTTCAGACCCTGGAGTTTCAGCCCTCGCTGCTCGATCCGGCTCAGGATCGGGCCAACCAGGCCACGCTGAACGGCGTCAGGCTTGAGAATGATCAGTGCGCGCTCCATATACTCCTCTTTAAGATTGCAGATTGTAGATTGCGGATTGCAGATTGCAGATACCAGAGCGCAGTATATCACAAGCTCCGTGCTACGCAGAGAATCACGTTGGCGCTGATGTCTATAACAGACATCAGCGCCAATCTGCAATCTGCAATCTACAATTTGCAATCATTGGCACTGGCGTCTGTTTACAGACATCAGCGCCAATCTGCAATCTGCAATCTACAATTTGCAATTTCTAGATCGGCACAGCCTCACCGATACGCTTCGCAGCGCGGCGCATCTCCATTTTCACCAGCCCAAAGTTCACAATACGCTGGGTGATCACGACGAGAATCAGATCTCTGGCCTCCAGCAGTAGGATAGACCCATCTTTCGCATCAATGATCGAATCTACCAGTGAGCCCACACCGATCCGCTTCGTTGCCTTATCAATCTCGCCAAAGACCGCCGCCGACATCGCTCCGAGAATCTCGGCATCCTCATCATCAAGCAGGGTACTCGCAACCACTAGGCCATCTTTGCCAACCAGGAGGCCGCCGATAACCCCCTCGACGCGAATCAGATCCTCGACGATTCGGCGCATAAGCTGACCTTTCGTTATCTCCACAGGCGCATTCATTATGTGTACTCCACTCCACATTGTCTGCCGAGCAGGTGTAGCGGCTGGCTCTTAGCCGCCAAAAGTATGGTTATAGGCCGCCATCGCATCACGCAGGCGTCCCTGCTTCGCGAGCGCATCGCCAAGCACCCGATAGAGCTGCTGCTCAATGGCCTGGTCATCCACAGTCTCGATCAGCCCCGGCACATCCTCAATGATTACCTCAAGGGCGTGCGACCCCCGAATCAGGTGCTTGTAGGTGTAGGTCATCAGATCAATTCGCCCGGTCTGTGCGCTAAGCCGAGCCAGGGACAGAGCCATGCCATAATTATCCGGCTCCGTCTCAATCTGAATCAGGTATTCGTCAAGGCTATCGTCGCCAGTCGGCACAAATGAGCCAAAGCTCCGACGTAGGACAGCACGCGCCGGTGGGGTAGATCGCCCATAGTCACGGCGACCAGAGCGGTCGTCGCGCAAGCGATCAGCCTCCTCCCGACGTGCGTAGAGA
>Ga0194060_10001112_pt1 | contig 19334 bp, 21 predicted proteins | sample SepL225m_MetaG_FD_163427 | JGI IMG/M metagenome (GOLD analysis project Ga0194060, IMG submission 163427) | Anoxic zone freshwater microbial communities from boreal shield lake in IISD Experimental Lakes Area, Ontario, Canada - Sep2016-L222-5m | ecosystem: Environmental > Aquatic > Freshwater >... | reverse complement strand
TGTCAATGCTCAAAATGCTGGCACCATCGTGGATGCTGTAGTTGCGGCCGGAACTGATGCACTTCGCATTGATGGCGTCACTCCCTTTGTTCTTGATAATGCCGCTGCCACCGAAAGCGCCCGAGTCGATGCGGTAAAGCGTGCCCGTACCCGTGCTGCTTCTTATGCCAAACTTATGGGCGTAAAGCTCGGTCCAGTCATTTACATGGAAGAAACCAGCACTCCAACTTCATATCCGATCATGTACGGAACTGTTGCTAAGAGCGATGCCGGAGCAACTCAAGTAGATCTTGGTCAGCAAGATGTTTCAGTATCAATCAACATCCGGTTCTATATCAACTAAGTAATTCCACTAAAACCCCTTCGAATGGTCGCTAAGGTTCGAAGGGGTTTTTTCTGCCCAGAATTGTAAACAGATGACAAAAGACTAAAAGTTCGTCACTATTAACCCTCCATAGGAGAAGGTAGGAGTGACATGATCAACGAAGATTTGTTCGACCTCAGTGGAAAAACCGCGCTGGTAACTGGTGGCCGAAAGGGCATAGGGCTAGGGATCGCCAGCGGATTGGCCAGGCAAGGCGCTGACATTATTTCGGTCAGCTCGCAACAAAGCGAAACTGGCGATGAGCTGGAAAGCATTGTTAAAGGCTTCGGTCGAAAGTTCACGGGGATCAAATGTGACCTCACCCAGCGGGCCGAACTTGGCGCCCTCTGCAATCAAATTTCCGATAGCCCAATTGATATTTTGGTCAACAACTCCGGCTTTTCCAAGCGAAACAAAGTGCTGGACCACACCTATGAAAACTGGGATCAGACGCTAGAAATCGACTTAACCGCACCATTTTTTCTCTCCCAGGAGATCGCTAAGGGGATGGCCAAGCGCGGTTACGGAAAGATTATCTTTATTGCCTCTATGTGGAGTTTTCAGGGGGGCTTAAATGTCATTTCCTACACCGCTGCCAAGACCGGAATCGTCGGATTGACCCGAGGAATGTCCAACGAATTGATCGGATCTGGCATTAACGTCAATGGAATTGCACCGGGATTCATCGCCACGGACATCACGGCGCCGGTCCGAAACGACCCAAAACGGATGGAACAGATCTCCAGTCGAATCCCAATTGGGCGTTGGGGAAACCCTGATGATTTAGCAGGCGCGGCCATATTTTTAGCCGCAAAAGCCTCAGATTATGTAAGTGGAGTTGTACTTCCAGTCGACGGTGGCTTCCTCGCAAATTAGTAATTCTGTTATCTAAATGTTGTGACTAGACCCTTGACTTAAAGGGGAAAGCACACCACCATTACGCTAACCGTTGACTACATACTGTAAACAATTTAATGCAGGTGTGGCCGCACTCACAGGGAAGGAAAGTGGAATAGGTGACAAAGAAGACATCGAAAGAATCCTCCGCTTCAACAGCCAGCGAAGTGGCTCTTCAACCATCACGTCGTTCGTTCGTTAAAGGTGTTGGTGCAGTTGGAGGCGCAGCTCTTGCCGCCCCTCTCATCACTGGCGCTCCTGCAGCTCGCGCCGCAGATAAGGTAAAGATCAACATCACGACCTGGATGGGCTTTGAACCAGGACGTCACGAAGCATGGCAAGCAATGTGCGATGCGTTCAATGCTCAAAGCTCAACAACTGAAGTTGCATTGTCGGGTTGGCCATTCGCCCAATATGTAAACCAGGTTTTGACTGGTTTGGAATCTGGTTCACTCACCGATGACCTGATCATGTCAACACCAGACCTAGCCGTTCGTCTATTCAGAAATGGATACTTCCTTCCACTTACTGAGCAAATCAAGGCTGCTGGCGTAACCCCAAATCCAAAGATCCACGCCTACTTGACTAACGCCGCCGGCGCTGTTCATGGCGTGAGCATCGTTACTGTTAACTTTGGATTGCTGTACAACAGCGACCTGTTAGCAAAGGCAAAGATCAAGCCAGCTACCACCCCTGAGACTCTGCTCTCCAGCGCAAAGGCTCTAACAAAGAAACCAAACCAATACGGTTTCTGGCATCCAAATATCATGGCTGAAGAAGGCGACTTCTGGTTCAACCTCCAGAACTGGGTCAACATGTATGACGGCGTTTGGGCAAAGGGTAAGACTCCTCTTGCTAACTCCCCATCTGTTGTCAAGGCACTTCAACTATGGCTTGATCTTTACAACTCAGCTATTCCAAAGGGCATCAACAACGCTGCTGCAACTCAACTTGCAGCTAACGGTCGTATTGCTCAGGGCTTCTGGGTATCTGCAGCTGTTAACGTATTAAAGAGCACAAACCCTGCGGTTTATGCCAAGTTACGTTCAGTTGCACTTCCTCACGCAAGCAAGAAGGCTGCATCCCGTGTTCACCCAATTTCGCTAAACAAGTTGGGCAAGAACAAGGCCAATGCTGATGAATTCTTGACCTGGTTGTTCAAGCCAGAAAACATGGCTGACTTGACCATGAAGTGTCTTGACTTCATTCCACCATTCCCAGAAATGACCAAGGTTCCTGCATTCCAGGCTTACCTGAAGGACTTGACTTGGATTGATGGCTTCTTGACTCCTCCAAGCGTTCCAATCACGCCAATGGACATGATGGGCTCATTCATCACTAAGAGTGATGAGTACGGCCATATCGTCCTGACAAACTTGCAGGCAGCGATCAACAAAAAAGTCACTGTTCAACAAGCCATGGACAAAGCACAAACTCAACTCGTAGCCTTGGCTGCGAAGGGTCTCTAGAAGGTAAACCTGCATTAGTGAAACTCGAGATGGTGTAATAATGAAAAAAGTTAGGTCATCTCGAGTTTCGCGATCTCGGCTTCCGTATCTGCTGGCGTTGCCGATCATCGCGCTATCGTTCTTTTTGGTCCTTTACCCAATCATCCAAGGTATTTATATAAGTCTGACAGATAAGACCTTAGGTGCTGCAACCGGGAAGAAAGTTAGTTTTGTAGGGCTTAAAAATTACAACGAATTGCTTCATAGTTCGGCTTTTCTTAATTCACTTCGTTTGACGGTTATTTACGCAATTATGAATGTGATTTTTTCAGTCGGGGCAGGTTTAATCACAGCGCTTACCGTTAATAAGAAGTTTCGTGGTCGGGGTGGCGTAAGAGCACTTCTTACGGCACCCTGGGCATTTCCCGACATTGCTTCGGTAATTATTTTCATTTGGATCCTTAACTCCGCATTTGGAGTGATCGGAATCATCAATGTTCATTTACCTTTCGACACATCGGGAGGCTGGCTGACTTCTAGCCCTTACGCCTTTATTTCTGTCGTAGGTATTTCTATGTGGAAGACTTTTCCTTTCTATAGCATCGTTATTCTCTCGGCGCTCCAGGGTGTTCCAGAAGACCTGTTAGAAGCTGCAACGGTGGATGGTGCTGGACCAATTCAAAGATTCAAGACGGTTATCTTGCCTAGTATTCGACCTACCGTATTGCTACTTTCGCTATTGGCCTTTATTTTTGCTTTCCGTCAATTCAGCATGATTTATCTGACCACCGGTGGCGGTCCTGAGCGTGATACCGAAACGTTAGTTCTTATGGTTTATAACACTGCATTTAAATATTTTGACTATGCATTTTCTTCCGCAATCGGAGTAGCCGGCCTCATTGTGACCGTCGCCGTAGCATCTACTTATCTTTTGCTTACCGGCAGATCAGAAAAAGGTGCTCGCTAATGGCCGTCGTTAGAGGTTCACGCAAAAAAGTATTTGTCATGAACTCGGCACGCTACATATTTGTAGGCATTATCTGTACCTTAGTCATCTTCCCGCTCTATTGGATGGTGGTTACGGCAATTCAGCCACCAAACGTGACACTTCAATATCCACCAGTGCTCTACCCGGTCCACCCAAATTTGCTCGGTTTCAAGCAACTCTTCCATGGCAATCCAATGGCACGTTGGTTGCTAAACTCCGGATTCGTTGCATCAATTACGACTATTATTACCGTTTCGTTCTCTATATTAGGCGCTTATTCGATTTCTTATTTCAAATGGCGAGGGCGTGCTGCCTTCGCATTCTTGCTTCTTTTCACACAGATGATGCCTGAAGCGCTCATTGTTATTCCGATCTTCAAGATTTATGACCGATTGCATCTGCTCAACCAACTGCCTGCGCTTTCGCTAATCCATGCAGCCTTCGTTATCCCAGTTGGCGTGTGGATTTTGCGCCCGGCTTTTGAATCCATCCCTAAGGAAGTTAATGAAGCGGCATCTATTGATGGATGTTCCGACATGGCAATCCTTCGAAAGATTGTGCTACCGCTTACTTCTCCAGCAATCATCGCAGTTGGCGTTGTTTCCTTCTTCGCCAGTTGGGGTGACTACCTGATGGCCGTCACCATGATCTCAAAGAAGGAGCTCTACCCCGCCTCTGTCGGTTTGGCATCGACTATGTCGCAGTTAGATACTCCAATTCAAACATTGCTCTCTGGGGCACTTCTCTACGGACTGCCACCTGTCATTCTTTATATGTTCATCCAAAGATTTGTTATTTCTGGACTAACGGCTGGCGCAATTAAAGGTTAAATCTAGGAACAGGAGCTCTCATGACTTTCGACGCTGCTAATGGAAATTCCCTCTGGCCGTTAATTCGCGACACAAAGGTTCCTGAAGGTGGAGTGCATATCTGGTGGCTTCTCCAAGCCGGCTTCGTCATTAAAAGCCCTGGCGGATTTATGGTCTCCATTGACCCTTACCTCACTGACTCGGTTATCACTTCCTATAGCCAAGCTCGCGAAAATCCTGCTCCAGTTCTTCCAGAAGAGTGTGAATTCGACGCGGTAATGGCAACCCACCCCCATGATGATCACCAAGATCCTGAATGCATCATTCCCTTCGCTAAGCATAAGAAGATGCGCTATCTAGGACCATTCTCAGTCGTGAAGCAAGCACGGTGTGGCGGGTTCTACGGTGACCGAACCACAATATTGAATCGTAAAGAATCCACAATGGTTGGCGACATTACCGTTGAAGCAGTGTATGCACGCCACAACTTTGAATTGGAAGATACTCCTGATGCTTGCGGGTACTTAATAACAGTTGGAAAATGGCGGATCTACCACTCCGGCGACACTGAATACGATGCCCGAATCGTGGACGATACCGAAGGTCGAGTCGATATCTCTTTGATCTGCATCAATGGCGTAACCGGAAATATGGATACCAAAGAAGCTGGTTTCCTTGCTTGGCGTCAACAATGCAAGTTGGCCGTCCCGATGCACTTTGGCTTGTGGGATGGCGCTGCTGCTGCGGGCGGTGCGACCTTGGATCTGCAAGAGTTCATTGACACCTATATGGCGCTAGAACCAAATGGAAAGTATGAAATCCCAGTCCTTGGTGTTCCTATCGAAATGAAGTAACTTTATTTTTGACGCAGTGACGGCAAAATTTTATTCATTTCGAAAAACTTGATGGACCCTTCTCGAACCATTTTGGGGTTGTCCGTCTGAAAATTGACGGTCGAAGCGATACCTTCCAAGATGCACGGGCCGCTATCGATAATCACTGCGACTTGTTCGGTGATGGCGTGAGCGATATCTGCTACTTGCTTCGGTGCCTTATCTCCTACCACTGCTGCAGGTGAGTACATAAGCGGTCCAGAAAGTTCTAAAACCCCACGCAGGAATTTGCTTGAAGGAGAGCGTGCGATAAGAACACTAGGTTCGTTTACTGCGCCAAGAGTCCATGGCAGACCTGTTCGAGCTTGGACTTCAAGGTTAAGCGGACCTGGCCAGAACTCCAGCCCAATCAGGCGTAACGAAGGTGTGACACTTGGGCTGTAGTCCTTTAAGGAATCGACATTGGCCACTAGTAATGGGAAGTACGTGTCTTCCTGAATACCTTTGACTTCTTTCAGTTTCACCACGGCATCTTCGGATGTGGGATCGGCAATTAAGACATAGGCATTTTCCAACGCAGCACAAATCAACGATCCGCTTCGCAAGATTTCTAATATTTCGAAGAGTTGCGTTTCGAAATCAATTTTTTTCTTCAGTTGGTCGTTGGTTAAAACGATGGTCATTTTTTTTACCTCACACCTAACTTTTCGAATCCGCAAAAGTAGCAGTTAAACGACTTGCCAAAAGGAATCGGGCGTAGTTTTTTCCAGAATAGTCAATCTGCTCTAAATTGGGTGTCGATAGCGAATTCGGTGCTTGCAAAGCGATAACCGCATCGGAAAGCGAGTAACCGACCAATGTTGCCGCCAACATCGCCGCCCCTCTGGTGGTAGTTTCCTCATCCTTATAGCGGCGAAGATTAGTTCCTAAAGTTCGAAGTCGAATTACATCCCAACGTGGATCTTTTCCAGCGTGGCCACCCAATTTAATCAGGGAAGTGCTTTGACCCAACCCCAACATCGCCACTTCAAGCACATGTCGCTCACCGAATGAGATTCCCTCAAGAACCGACCTGGAAAGATCGCAGACGGCATCTTCTGCGCCAAGTCCAAAGAAGGATGCCCGGATATCACTTCGCCAGATAGGAGCCCGCTCTCCGCTTAGGTATGGAGTAAAAACCGGCACACTCTTCTTTGTAGATTTGACCGCTTCATCAATGACTTCATCGGGTGTGAGTAGATGTTGTTGGCCAAACCATGAAATCGCCGAACCACTGGATTGTGTTGGTCCATAGAGCACGCTCAATGGGGCACACGTCTTAGGAATTATGTACAAGTTCTTGCCATCTTTAGGTGGGGTCTGCGTGGAAATACCCACGATCGCCGAAGTCCCGGTGAAGATAAATGCCGAAGGCTCAGTAAAAACTCCTAGGGAAAGCATCCCTGACATTGCATCAGACCAACCCGTGCTCACTGGGATTCCAATGTTTGGAAATCCAAAGAAGAAAGCGGCGTAGGGAGTTAATTTTCCTCGTGAGACATAGCCATCTTGAAGTTTGGGCATCTTCTCCGGTCCCCAACCGACAAATTTCATCAGCGGAGTTATCGCTTTCAAACTTTCTACATTGCATATTCCTTTGGTGGACCAAGGATCGGAGATTGCCTCTCCTGTTAAATGAAATCCGATGAAGTCTTTCGGTTGTAGCAGCCACCTTGTTTTGCGAATAATTTCAGGGCGATGACGACTCAACCACAACAACTTTGCCGGACAAGCACTTGCCGACCACGGCAGCGATGTTCCTACTACTTCCATTGGATTTCCGAATTTTTCTTCCAAGTCTTTCGCTTCTTGAACTGGGCGATTATCTTGCCAAGTAAGTACTGGCGTAGTCGGTTCGCCTTTTTCATCAATGCAAACTAATGATGGCGTTTGTCCGGACAAGCCGATCGCGACAACGCGAGACAAAAGGCGACTTTTCTTTGCTAGAACTTTCTTTAGGCCCTGGAGATAATCCATTGCATTTTGTTCAGCTTTTCCTCCAGGCCCATAGTCGCTGGAAATTTTTGCCTCCGCCTTATCTATAACCACTCCTTCAAGTGACAAGAAAAGAACTTTGAGTGAAGAGGTTCCTACATCGACACCTAGCAAGAGTGAATCTGCAGAATGTGTTGGACTATTCAAGCCGACTCCATCTGACAATCGCATCATCACGCAACGGAACTTCTTTTCGCAATGAAATTCCTAATCCAGGTTTTTCGGTTGCCCAGATTTTTCCATCCTTATAGGGTGGAAGTTCGGTAACCATTTCCTGATACCAACCGAAATAGTAAGCGCGAACCATTTCCTGCAATTCAATATTGGGTTGGGACATTCCTAGATGCACCCCCGCTGTGAGTACGACTGGACCAGTGCAATCATGAGGTGCGACCGGTACTCCGTAGGTAGAAGCCAGTGCAGTGACTTTCACTGCCTCGGTGATTCCCCCTACCCAACCTGGATCTAGCATCAAATGATCTACTGCCCCCGTGGAAAGCAGTCGCCAATGATCCCAACGCGTTCCGGTGGTTTCCCCAACTGTAAGCGGTGAATTAATTGAAGCCTTGAATCGCTTCAGCGCTTCCGAGCTTTCATGTTTGATGGGATCTTCCACCCAAAATGGCTTGTAGTCCTCCACGGCATTGGCGATGACAGTTGCAGCTGGCGTTGACCACAGGGCATGCAGTTCCAACATAATGTCGAAGTCAGGACCTGCGGCTGCGCGAGCGCGAGCAAAAAGATCCACCCCTTCCCGCAAATCTGCGCCGGCGATTGTTTGACCACCGGATCTCATAGCTGCCTCATCAAATGGCCAGATCTTCATAGCGGTAAAGCCCATATCTTTCAGACTTGCAACCAGCTCTTCGGGGGTATTGAGAAATCCAACTAAATCTTCAAAATCTGCACCCACATGTTCGCCAATTTGAGCCTTACGGTTTCGATCAATATTGGAAGAACCTTTGCCGTAACCGGGTCCGGCACAGGTGTTATAGGCACGAATCGAATCTCTTACTTTGCCACCAAGTAATTGATAAATAGGTTGCCCAGTCACCTGACCCAAGATGTCCCAGAGGGCAATATCAACGCTGGAAGCCGCCCTCACGGCCACAGCGGATCCTGAAAAACCAATAAAATCTTGGTGCAGGGTTTCATGGAGTGCGGTGATTTCTAAAGGATTCTTTCCCAATAACCGAGGCGCAACAGTTTCATGGAGAAAAGTTTCCACTGTTTCTACGCCGATGCAGTTTTCGCCTAATCCAATAATCCCCTCATCAGTATGGATTTGCAGAAAGAGAATGGCAGGAAACTCTTTTAACCTAATGGTTTCAAGCGCAGTAACTTTCATTTTCGCTCTCCAAATCCCATGACCACAAAACCCTTGAATAAGTGGAATACCCCGTATACCCTAACCTGTAAATTGTTAACTATTTACTGAATTTGGTCAAGAGGGAGCCCATGACTTCGCCATCTGTTTTGAGAATTTCTAGAGCTGAAGTGGTTGAAGAAGCCACAACAATTTTGGAGTTAAACGGCACTCCCCATCACTTAGCAGTCGAAGTTGCCGAATCGTTGGTGGGTGCGCAGGAAGTAGGTCACGCCTCTCATGGTTTGATTCGGCTCTTGGAATACACGAAATTTGTGGAGAAGGGTCAAGTAATTCCCCATGCAGAACCGGCGATTGTCACGGACAATGGAAGTGCGATTGTTATTGATGGCAATTGGGGTTGGGGCCAAATCGCCTGCAAATTGGCAGTGGATCTTGCAGTTGAACGCGCGGCCGTACATGGGGTTATGGGTATAACTATTCGCTCCTGCAATCACATTGGTCGGTTGGGTGAATACGTGGAATTGCTCGCTGAGCAAAAATTAGTTTCTTTAATGTGGTGCAATGCTGATCCTGCAGTAGCAGCCTTCGGTGGTACCCAAAGACTCCTAGGTACCAATCCATTTGCTTCTGGAATCCCAACCGACCAGAAGCCACTAGTTCTGGATTTTGCGACTTCAGCAAGTGCGGAAGGGAAAATCCGCGTCGCTCGGGCCAACGGTCAACAAGTAAAGCCCGGCCAGATCATTGATAAAGATGGCAAACCCAGCACTAATCCCAACGACTTCTATGATGGTGGAGCGTTACTTCCTTTTGGCGAACATAAGGGTTATGGAATGAGTTTGATGATCGAACTCTTAGGTGGTGCGCTTTCAGGAAATCACCCATCCATCAACGACAATTATGTTGTTGGTAATGGTGCGGTCCTGTTAGTGATTAACCCGGCAAAGTTCATCCCTTACGGTGAATTTCTAGATGACGTTGTTCAAGCCTCCAACCGAATTCGTCAATCTCCTCCATCCGACCCAGCATTTCCAGTCATGATGCCAGGAGATTTAGAGAATTCAATTAAAGCCAAAAATGGCGGAATGGTCGTAGTTGATGAACCCATTTGGGCATCAATAATCTCTTTAAAAGCGGAGTTACAAAGTTCTCACTAGAAAACGTTTTAGGACTTTTTCTTGATAACCAATGCAGCCGGTTCTGGGAAATGCTTAGAAACTCGTTGAAAACCACGCTCTACGTGCTCGTGAACGGATTTTTTAGCGTCATCCACTTTTCCACTCTTAATGACCGTAACCATCTTTTCATGGTCCGGTCCCCATTTTGGCAAGAAAAGTTTGTTTTCGGCGTCGTTATCGGACCAGGTATAAATGAGGAACGCATGGATCTGCGAGCGCAATATTTCCCATGACTTAAAGAGTCGTTCGTGATGTGCTGACATAAACAGCGCTGAGTGAAATTCAAGATCGATACGGCTGACTTCTTTGGGGGTTCGTTGCTTTGCCGTCAGTTTGGAATATTCCTTGAGCACCTTTTCCATCGCAGCGATATCAGCACTATTTGCGTTCTTGCAAGCCCACTCAATTGCTAGCTCTTCTAAGACCCGACGCATTGAGTAAATTTCCTCAATGTCGTGTCGGTCCCATGATGCAACTCGAGCACCACGGTGACGTTCTATCGTGATCAGGCCTTCTCGCTCTAGACGCATGAGGGCTTCACGGACTGGGCCTCTACTGACGCCCAATTGAGCTGCTAATTCATCTTCTGCTAGCCGTCTACCAGGTTCTAGTTCATGGCTGACAATTGCTTCCCGTAGATCATCGGTAACTTCATCGGCCAATACGCGGCGCTTAGCCATACCTAGCTTTGGCAATGCATCAGACATGGGCTTTCCTGCCTCTGGTAGTTTGTTGTTAACAAACAACAGTACTCCTCAGAAAGCCATAACACCTAGTAGGACCCGAGGGTACCTCCGGCATTAAACGCAAGATTTCCACCGTCTATGGGCAAGATCACACCGGTGACCATGGCCGCTGCATCACTGGCTAAGAAGTGAACCCCAGCAGCAATATCTTCTGGTTCGGCAACGCGACCAAGAGGGATACCAGTAAGAAGTTTGGTTAAGAGCTTGGCGCTGGCTTCAGGTTCTGACTCCACCCATTTGCGCCAACCAGGTGTATTTACCGAACAAGGTTGAATTGCGTTAACGCGAATCTTGGCGGTTGCCCATTCAATGGCCAACTCCTTTGTCATTTGGATGACGCCGCCTTTTGCGACGCTATAGGCAAAATTACCCCGGCCAATCGCAGAACTGCCAGCGATGGAAGCAATATTGACAATAACGCCTGGTTTATTGGCGGCCATTACCGCTCTGGCAAAAGATCTGGCATTAAGGAAGTAACCGGTGAGTGAAGTTTCTATGACTCCATTCCACTCTTCAAGACTGGTGTCCTGAGGTGGGACATGTATTCCCGATGCGGCATTGTTGATCAAAATATCCGGCGTTCCAACTTCGGAAACGATTTTGGCAAAAGTAGAAAGTACTTGAGATTCCTGACTGGTGTCACATAAGAAACCAACTGCCGATATTCCCATTCCATCTAACTCTTTGATCGCGACGGCGATGGCATCTTGATTGAAATCCGTCAGGACAATCTTCGCGCCAAAGCTTCCCAACAATCTGCAGACGGCCATGCCAATTCCGCCGGCGCCACCGGTGACAACAACGGTCTTATTATCGAGGTTGTAAATATTCTTCATTGAACTTCCCCCTTAGTTGTGTAAATTTCTAATACTTCATGACCTTATGTACGGCTTCGATCATTCCGGCAACTGTTGGAATTGCTGCATCTGAATGACGTGGGTTTGCGCTGATTGGTGCGCGAACTCCGCCAACGCGGACGATTGGACCTTTCAGATCCGAATTGCATCGCTCGGTGGCAGAGGCAGCGATTTCGGCGGTGAGTGAACCAAACTTTGGCGCCTCGTCGGCAATGACTACTCGGCCATATTTCTTAATAGCCTCATCCACTGCGTCCTCATCTAACGGCCAGAGGGTTCGTAAGTCGATAACTTCAACTTCGATGCCCTCTTTTGCTAACTCTTCCGCTGCTTTCAAAGCTGTAACGAGCGTATAACTCCACGTGATGATTGCAGCATCTTTTCCAGGGCGAACTGAATTGGCCTTTCCAAATGGAATTGGTTGATGCCCAGTTGTGATTTCACTTCTGACTCCGGAAAGCTTCTTATGCATCAAAAAGATCACTGGATCTGGTACTCGAAGTGCGGTCTTGATCAAACCTTTCACATCGTTGGAGCAAGAGGGAATAGCCAACGATAGTCCTGGCGTTGAAGCAAAGAACGCTTCCAGCGCATTGGTATGGTGGGCCCCGCCTAGAGCTACACCAGAAGTCGCTCGAATTACCAGCGGAACTGGCTGACCAAACATAAATCGAATCTTTGCTGCCTGATTGATAATTTCATCCATGGCTCCGAATGAGAAGTCAATGAAGTTCAAGTCAATAATCGGATGTAACCCGTACATCGCAGCGCCAAGTCCGGAGGCAACCATGGCCGCTTCGGAGATTGGCGAATCTTTGACTCGGCTTTCACCAAACTCTTGGGCGATGCCCTTTACCTGCGCAAAGTGCCCACCTCTTTCTACCAAGTCGGTGCCCAGAATGAAAATATCTGGGTTGGTTGTCATTTCTTCGCGCACGCCCTGTTGAAAGGCCTCGGAATAGCTTGGATGTGAAACGCGTGTAGGTGTATCAGTACTCATAATTATTTTGCCCCCAATAGCCCAGAATCGACGCCATCTGTCAGAGTAGAAAGATCCGGTTCAGGTGAACTTTCTGCGAATGCAACGGCTTCCTCTATCTCTGCATGAACTGATGCCTTCATGGCATCTAGATCGGATTGAGACATATCACCGGTGGACAAGAGGTAGGCAGTGAACCGGTCAATTGGATCTTTATGCTCGCGCCAATCTGCGATTTCTTCCAGAGTTCGATACTGCCCGCGCTCGCCTACGTTGTGACCGTTGTAACGGTAAGTCAATGCGTTAATAAAGGTTGGACCTTCGCCAGCCACCGCGCGGACGCGTGCCTCGGCGGTGTACTTTTGAACTTCCAGCACATCATTTCCATCGATGTTAAAAGAAGGAAGACCAAATCCTGCGGCTCGTTTTGCTGGGTCATTGCCGCCAGTAACTCGGCCAACGAAAGTTTCAACGGCATACTGATTGTTATCAACGACCAAAATAAATGGGAGTTTGTAAATCACGGCCATGTTGAGAGCTTCCCAAGTACGACCAGTATTTAAGCCACCATCACCGACAAATCCGACTGCAACATTCTTATCGCCGCGTTGGTGGATTCCCATCGCCGCGCCCATCGCGATACCGACGCCTGCACCGACAATTCCATTTCCACCAAAATGACCTCTTTTGAAATCACCCAAGTGCATGGAAGCGCCACGGCCTTTCGAAACACCCGTTGCCTTTGTAAACAGCTCGGCCATTATTTCGTTTGGCGTGAATCCTTTTGCCAAGGTGTGGTGATGCGAACGGTGAGTAGTGGCAATGACATCATCAGGGGCAAGTGCCGACATGACACCAACCGCGACTGCTTCCTGTCCGGAAGAGTTGTGCATTCCACCCGGAACTTTTCCGCGAAGAGTTAGCTTGTCGGCTGTCTCTTCAAATTCGCGAATAACCAACATTTCGCGCAGCAGTGATTGAAGATCGGTATAGGCCATCTTTTACTCCACCTCTCCTGGTGCCAAAACAACAGATATGGTGTTGCCTACTGGCACTTCATCATTGGGCTGATAGCGATGCTTTCCGAGAACGCCACCAGTTTCTGCGGTCAAATCCAGAGTCGTTTTATCTGTTTCAATGACTGCAATAACATCCCCGGCGGCTACAGGGTCGCCGGGATTCTTTAACCATTCCAATAAAACTGCATTGTCCATTGCCATTCCTAATGCCGGAACAAAAACCTCTTCCATGAAATACCTTTCCTCGTAGTGACAATTTTTCGTGCAGTTTTAAAACGGGCCAGCAGCAAAATTTCCGTGATTTATGGAATTCCCATTTACATAAGTAAATACATCCCGAATGGTCCATTCAATTAGCCGAGGTCCTGAACTTTCCGAGTACCAAGCCATATGCGGGGACAGAATTAAGTTAGGGGCGTTACGAAGCGGTGAATCATCTGGCAGAGGTTCGGTTTGGAAGACATCCAATCCGGCCCCAGAAATCTGTCCACTACCCAAACCCTCGGCAAGTGCGACCTCATCAATCAAACCGCCTCTAGATACATTGACGATTATGGAACCTTTGGGCATCTTCGCAATTTGTGCGGCACCGATCATGTGATGGGTTGATGGCAAGTATGGAGCATGCAAAGTGATCATCTCGCATTGCTCTAGTAATTCATCCAGAGTGTCCACCATTTCAATTCCATGCAAATTTACTGCAGCAGCAGGATCGAATCCGACAACTTTCTTGGCAAACGGAATCAATTTTGAAATTGCCGATTGTCCGATACGACCGCAACCAATGACGCCGATGGTGCAATCCTGAATGGAGTGAACCTTGGTCATATCTGTTGCGCCGCCCCAGCCCTTTTCCCTCGTCCAGGTATTGGCGGCGAACAGTCCACGGTGTAGAGCAAGCATCATCGCTACTGCATGATTTGAAACTTCGTGAATTGCATACAGTGGCTGATTAACGACGGCGATATCGCGACTCTTGGCGTATTCAACATCGATGGTGTCTAATCCAACGCCGGCTCTACCAATGATTTTTACAGTGGGAGCGAAGGCATCGATGATCGCTGGGGTCATTCGGTGCAATGAAATCATTATCGCCGAACAACCTTGGGTTAACTTTGCAACCTCTTCGGGCGTTCCTGCTGGGCCTTCGACGAGTTCTACGCCGAGCTCTTTGGCCACTGGATAAATCCAAGAACCATCGGCCACAGTCCCGTTTACCAATGCAACTCGAGTCGAATTCACATCTTCCCTTTCCCTGGGTTTTGAATGGGTTTACTGTATACAATTCACAACATTCCGTATACCCTTTCCAATATATTTTTTTAAATCCCTCAAGGAGGCCCACTTATGCCGCAAAATCTGCCTTTGCCTAGGCCTGGAAAAGTAATCGCCGTTGGCTTGAACTACAAGGATCACGCTGCGGAAGCTGGCGTTCCGTTACCACTTGCACCGGTCTTGTTCACGAAATTCACCACAAGTTTGACTCACCACGAAGCCCCCATTGTCATCCCCCACGGAATCACTCAAGTGGATTGGGAAGCAGAGTTGGCGGTTGTTATTGGCAAGACCGCCAGCCGTGTAAGCATCGAAGATGCCATGGATTATGTCGCTGGCTATACCTGCATGAATGACGTTACCGATCGTGAAGCGCAAGGCAAAGATGGCCAGTGGGTTCGCTCCAAGTCCTATGACACCTTTGGTCCGATCGGCCCAGTTGTCATCCCCGCCTCGGCAATTGGTGACCCCCATGCGCTAAAGATTGAGGCCCGTCTTAATGGCAAGACGATGCAATCAAGCAACACCAGCAATTTAATTTTCCGGGTCGACTACTTGATTGCCTATATCAGCCGCACTATCACTTTGGAAGCTGGTGATGTCATCACCACTGGAACACCCCATGGAGTTGGCACCTTCTGGAACCCGCCAATCTTTATGAAGCCTGGCGATGTGATTGAGGTCGAAATCGAAAAGATCGGAATCCTTCGCAATCATGTAGTGGCGGAGTAATCATGGCCTTGCCAGGATCCGACCGAAAATTAGTTCTGCTTACTGGTGCTGCATCTGGGATTGGAAGGGCAACTTGCCTACGGTTAGCTACCGAAGGATGCGACCTTTTTATTATTGACCGAGATGGTCCTGGCTTAGAAGAGACTAAAAAGCGCGCTGAAGCGTTAGGTGCTTCCGTAAAAACTCATCAGATTGATCTATCCAATCCGGAGGCAGTTCTGGCCGAAATGCAGCCCGTCATTGATCAATTTGAAATCGATTACTTAGTGAATGACGCTGGCCTTGGCTTTGCTCGGACCACGGAACAAACAACTCTGGCCGAATGGGACTTGACCTTCAACGTCAATATCACCGCGACCTTCCTCTTTTGTAAAATGGTCCTTCCACAAATGTTGGCTCGTGGCGGCGGCGCCATTGTTAACGTTGCTTCAGCCGGTGCCATCGTTGGTCTAAAGAACCGAGTCGCCTACTGTGCATCAAAAGCCGCGGTAGTCGGACTGACTCGGTGCATTGCCGCCGACCATGCCACGCAAGGAATTCGCATCAACGCCATTGCTCCTGGAACAGTTGGATCGGAATGGATTGAAAAGATTCTCTCTGATGTTCCAGATCCAGTAGCCACCAGAAAAATGATGGAGGCTCGACAGTTGGATGGGAAAATGGGAACGCCAGAAGAAATTGCCGAAGGAATCAACTTCTTACTCAGCCCAGCAGCACGCTTTGTTAATGGATCGGTCTTCGTCATGGATGGTGGGTTAACTGCTGTATGAGTGAATCACAATACAATTCTGGAGTTGTCGCAGTAATTCGCACGGATAACCCACAACACGCGCTGAATTTAGGTCGAGCTTTCGCAGATACCGCCATCTCAGCCATTGAAGTCACCATGACGGTTCCCGATGCGATGCGAGTTATCCAGACTTTGGTTGATGAAGGCATCGAGCGAGTTGGGGCCGGAACTGTCCGAACTGTTGAACAGGTTAGGGAGATCAAGCGAATTGGCGGGACTTTCGTGGTCTCACCTCATCTAGAAGAAGCCATTGTTAAAACTTCCGTAGATCTGGGCTTAGCTTCCACTCCTGGGACGATGACTCCATCTGAAATTGTCCAAGCGATAAATTGGGGAGCAACGTCGCAAAAGGTTTTTCCCGTCTCACTTGTGGGCGGACAGGCTTTTGTTAAGGCGGTCCTAGAGCCGTTGCCAGATGCTCGTTTAGTTGTTTCAGGCGGAGTCCAGCCCGAAGAAGTTCAGGATTATTTAGCATTGGGATGCGTCAGCGTCTGCATGGGTGGGGCTTTGTGGACTCCAGAAATCGCAGATACCGGAGATATTCAAGCAATACGAGCTTACGCATTGACTGCTTTATCTAGGATGTAACCATGCAACGACGATTCCCCAGGCCATGGGAAATTCGGCGACTGGTTAAATTTCGTAAATTCATTTGGAACGGCAAAACGCGCCGGTTATCGCGCGCCATGACCGTTGCCGATCTTCGCAATCTTGCTAAGAAGCGCACTCCAAAGGGTCAATTCGATTACGTCGAAGGCGGGGCCGAAGCTGAAATTACGTTGCAGCGAAATCTAGATTTCTTCCAAAGGGTTCAATTCAGCCCCCACGTACTTCGTGATATATCCAAAATAGATCTCGGCTCACAGTTGTTGGGAAAGCACACAAATCTACCTTTCGGATTTGCGCCAACTGGCTACACCCGCATGATGCATGTTGATGGCGAAATTGCAGTCAGTTCTGCGGCGGCACGAAATGAAATCCCCTACGTACTTTCAACTATGGGCACCACTTCAATGTCAGAACTGGCCAAAGAAGTTAACAATGGAAATAACTGGTTTCAACTGTACCTCTGGAAAGATCGTGAGAAGAGTCTTAAATTCTTAGCTGATGCCAGAAACGCCGGAGTTGATACCTTGGTTCTCACCGTTGATGTTCCCAGGACTAGCAGGCGGCTTCGCGATGTTCGCAATGGACTAACGATTCCACCAACAATAACGATGAAAACTTTCTTCAATACGCTAACCAGGTTTGGTTGGCTTAAAGATTTTCTTTCCACTGAGCCACTTACATTCGCCTCATTTGCCGATTACCACGGAACTATTGCTGATCTTTCAAATTCCATGTTTGACCCCACCAACACCTTCGAGGATTTGAAGTGGCTTCGCAATGAATGGAATGGAAACCTTGTTATTAAAGGCGTTCAGAGAATTGACGATGTGCGCAAAGCTATTGATGCCGGCGTAGATGCGATCTGGCTTTCCAATCACGGCGGTCGGCAATTGGACCGCTCCCCATCGCCGATGGAAATCCTCCCCGAAATGATTTCGCACTTCGGCAATGAAATAGATTTCTACGTTGACGGTGGAATTACTTCTGGCGCTGACATCGTCACTGCAATAGCTCTTGGTGCCAAATACACTTTTGTCGGCCGTGCGTACCTCTATGGATTAATGGCCGGCGGTGAAGCTGGCGTGGATCGTGCGATTGAAATCTTAAAAACAGAAATATCACAAACAATGATTTTCCTTGGAGCGTCATCACTTCAAGAACTTACTCCAGACCTCATTTATCCACGATCACACTAACCTGAAGGAAGCGCTATGTCTGCTGAAAATATCTATCTGATCATGACCTATGAAGTCGCACCAGAAAATCACAGCGCCTTCGTCACTGCTTTCAATAAATTGATCGTCAAGAGCCTTACTCAGGACGATGGTTGCATGTGGTATTCCATGACAAAGAGCACGGAAACCGAAAACACTTTCAAGTTAATTGAACGTTGGCGCGACCAAGCATCCCTGGATGCTCATTCCACTTCGCCTTCTATGGATCCTTATCGGGCCGAAATCGGACCGCTGGTGGGCACCGCCCACAAAGAGATTCTCACCGCAGTTTAGTTTCCTAATATTCCCATCATATTTAGCCAAATGGCTAAAGAACCACCCACGAACAACGAAACCAAAATTGTTCCAATTCCGAATTTTCCACCCAGCAATATGCCGATGGCTAAAACTGTAACTTCAATGCTGAGCCGAATTCGACTTATGCTGATGCCGTATTTTTCATTCACACCAATAGCGAGTCCATCGCGTGGACCTAAGCCAAGTCGACAGGTGATGTAAAGCGCTCCACCTCCACCGCCCAGCAATATGGCAGAAAAAATATAGAGACCCTGAAGGACCGGCTTGTTATTCACGTCCGGGAAGATCGCATATCCGACGTCGACTGCCACCGCGGTGACCACAATGTTGAGGATTGTCCCTATCCCTGGCTTTTGTTTAATGGGGATCCAAAGCAAAAAAACTAAGGAGCTAATTAAAAAGGTGGCACTTCCCACCGTTATATCTAGGTGACGCGAAAGCCCATCGGCAAAAACGGTCCAGGAAGACGAACCTAGATGGGCATGAAGTAATAATGAGTTCGCAAACCCCATCATCAGCAGCCCCGTCATCAAAATAAGGAATCGCGAGAAGTTCATAGACCACCGATGGGGAGCCGCCCAAATAGTAGATGGCACCGAATGTGAAGGTCGGATGTACTTTCGAAAGGATTCCAAAACTAGTCAGGGCCTCTCCAATGGGAAGGCGCCAGCCTAGCCGATTTCGGATAACTGTTAACAATTTTGGCAGCCACTTCACCGATGAGAGTGGTTTTACCTTGGCCCCGCTCTCCGATACCCTTACCCTCTGTTCTTACGTCCCCATCGTCTAGAGGCCTAGGACATCGCCCTTTCACGGCGGTAACACGGGTTCGAACCCCGTTGGGGGCACGAAAACCAAAGGGTTTTCCGTTGGTTTTAAGGCATTACAGGAAGGGTTTACCCTTCGTGTTAGAG
>Ga0194060_10001111_pt1 | contig 19335 bp, 21 predicted proteins | sample SepL225m_MetaG_FD_163427 | JGI IMG/M metagenome (GOLD analysis project Ga0194060, IMG submission 163427) | Anoxic zone freshwater microbial communities from boreal shield lake in IISD Experimental Lakes Area, Ontario, Canada - Sep2016-L222-5m | ecosystem: Environmental > Aquatic > Freshwater >... | reverse complement strand
GTATATGCGCAAACCAAGGGTTTTAATGGTGGGATGCTGGCATCAATGTTGATTGCATTCACAGTCCACGCTGCCACTGCGGGCGTAGGCTGGCAGAGTCCGGACGATGAATCGCCATGTGCACTTCCTGCAGGAGCCGGTCCTTTTCTGCACCGAGGAAGCCTTTCAGAACCAGCCAGTTGGATGCATGGTCGCTTCGAAATACCGTGCGTTTGAGCTCCAGCGCGTGCAGAAGTTGTTCCATTTCTATAAACAATTCCTGCTGGTTCAAAGGCTCCCACTCGGGGTAGCTCTTTCTGAATCTCGCATCGCCCTGGGGAAAGCTGACCACCAGAGTTGCCAGAAACTCGGGCTGCGTCAGGTTGGCAAGGCGCGCCGAGTTCAGGGCATGTTGCACCGAGTGCAGGCGCCCCCCGAGTCCATTGAGCAGCATGACCGAACGTGTCATGCCAGCCTGGCCCAACTTGTCCAATGCATCGCGGGTGGTTTCAAAGGTTTCACCTTTGTTGATTTTTTGCAATACCTCGTCATCTCCCGACTCTGCACCGATATAGGCCAGGGACAAACCGGCTTGCCGCAACTCCTGCAAATCGGCTACCGATTTGGTGCGCACGTTGCGAGGCAGGCAGTAGCTGGAAATCCGGCGGACCCTTGGCAAATGGTCTTGGATCGCTTGCAACAGGGTCATCAGACGCCGGGTGGACAGGGCCATGGCATCGCCATCGCCCAGGAACACCCGCAGGACCTGCTCTGCATACTGCTCACCGACCTGCCGGATGGATTCCAGGGTTTCGGGTTCATCGCGAACGCCAAACTTCTTTTGCGGCGCGGTGTACATCTCGCAGTATGTGCACTTGTTCCAGGAGCAACCGTTGGTAATCGGCAGGATCAGTGAATCTGCTTCGCTGGGTGGGCGAAAGACCGGGCTGATGTAGCGTATGGGAGTTGTGGTCGTCACTGGCGAGTCTCAATGATTGGAAAAAAGCGCGTCTCTTGTTGCATAGGGAAATCGTCAGACTCAACTTGCCTTCAAGCTCAATGCGACTGAGCACTACAGGTTACATCACTTGCGCCATGGCTATGAGCACTGCCATTCGAACGACACATCGAGCGTCACGGAAATGACACTGGACCTACGTCATCACGTCACATACGACTTCCAAAATTGACGCATCAATCACTAAATAGAGACGTTGAACGTGAAGAATATCAGCACCCTTTTAGATGAAAAAGTTGCCTGCCTGCATGATAGCTACCAGCGCGCCCTTCATTTTGAAACTCAAATTCTCCGTGTGCTGACGTGCACGGCAAAGCTATTGGCCAACCCGCCAGGCGGGTTTCGCTTCAAAGTCGGTAGCCAACCATGGTTGTTGCCGTTGGCGAACCCCTATCTTTCCCGATAACCGAGACATTTTTCCTGACTAGAAGGAGCAGATGATGACCCCACAAGTTCAGGGACTCGTCTCAAAGGCAGCAGATCTTGCTACCTCCAGTGGCGCGGCAATTGCGGCTTCGATCAGAGTGGCTGGCTCGGGTAGCAGCGCTCCAAAGGTGGAGCAGGGCAAGCTTGCTGTGTCCTGGGCCAAGCATCTCGACGAAGTCAGGGAAGCGCAACGATTGCGATACCAGGTATTTGCCAATGAGATGGGGGCAACGCTTCCCAATTCGATTCCAGGGCACGATGTTGACTTATTCGACAACTATTGTGAACATCTTTTGGTGCGCGAAGTTTCGACCGGTGAAGTGATAGGCACCTACCGCGTCCTTACCCCTGCGCAGGCTCAACGTGTAGGGAGCACTTACAGCGACATGGAATTTGACCTGACACGTCTGCGTGGCTTGCGTGAGCGAATGGTGGAACTGGGTCGAAGTTGCGTTCATGTGGACCACAGACATGGGGGTGTCATCTTGGCGCTGTGGAGTGCGCTGGCCGAATTCATGGTCCGCAATCAACTCGACACCATGATCGGATGCGCCAGTATTCCCATGCTTCATAACGGGGTTGTCGGTGGTGACGCTGCCGCCAGCATTTGGACCAAAGTCAAGATGAATCATCTTGCATCCATTGAGCACCATGTGAGACCCAGAAGACCCTTGCCTCTGGAACGCTTGCAATGCAATCTAGACGTCGAACCACCAGCACTCATCAAGGGATACCTGCGCCTTGGCGCCAAAGTACTTGGCCCGCCAGCGTGGGATCCGAATTTCACCTCGGCCGATCTGCCGATGCTGATGTGTATTGCAGACTTGCCCTCACGTTACCGAAAACATTTTCTGGGGCAATAATGCGCAGCGCCTTCGATGCTGTTACAAATCATTGGCACGGCGTGGCCCGCGAGGCACGCACTCGTGGACATGATGAGGTGGTTTGCGGACACATTCATCGTGCCGAAATGCGTGAAATCGTTGGAACTCTCTATTGCAACGATGGCGACTGGCTTGAAACTCGCACTGATTGCCGCGAGACGGTGCACGCCGTGAAGCCAAGAATAGAGCGTTAGACTCCAGTTGGGCGGCTGCTTCCCTGCTGTTTGTCGGGCATTTGGGTGCCGCAAGATTGGATGAACTATGGAAATTCTCTGGCTTGACCCGGAGTGCTGTCACACAAATGTCATCTGATTTGTAAACAATCCTTCATGGATTGTTCATCATCGAGGTTTTGTTCATGTTGTCTGTATTGCGTGGTTCTAAGTTAGACACGGCTCCCGGAGAGCCTGAGTTATTGGATCGTGATCACAGTACGCTCGCGTTCAACGAACGGGTTTTGAATTGGGCTGTGCGCGAAGATGTGCCCCTGTTGGAGCGACTGCGCTACTTGTGTATTGTCTCTTCCAATCTGGATGAATTCTTCGAAGTGCGGGCCGAGCCCCATCTGGCAGCCAACCAGGCCAATGAGCGCAAAGGGCAATTTTCTGTTGGGTCGTTTGAACGACTGGCCGATGCACTGCACCGGTTAGTGGACAGCCAGTACACCCTGTACAACGAGAAGTTGATGCCGGCGTTTGAGGCGCAGGGCATCAAGATCATCTCCCACGGTGAACGCAACCCGACGCAATCGCGATGGGTAGATCATTTCTTTGAGCGTGAGTTGCGCCCACTGTTGATTCCGGTCGGATTGGACCCATCGCATCCGTTTCCCCAAGTGGCTAACAAGACACTCAACTTCATTGTCCGTCTTAGTGGCAAAGACGCTTTTGGTCGGGAGAACGAGATTGCGATTGTCAAAGTCCCTCGGGTCCTGCCGCGTCTGATTCGTATGCCCGACAAGGTCTCGGAAGGCAAGACGTTGTTCGTTTCCTTGTCTAGCGTGATCCGTTCTCATCTGGCCGATCTCTTTGCGGGGCGCACGGTCAGTCAATTCTCTCAGTTCCGTGTGACTCGCCACTCCGATCTGGCAGTGGACGAAGAAGACGTCAAAAATCTTCGAACAGCGCTGCGCCAAGGACTGGTCCATCGCCATTATGGACAGGCCGTTCGGCTGGAAGTGTCTGCCGGTTGCTCCGAGTATTTGTCGCAGTTCTTACTCAAACAATTTGAGCTGCCACCCAAAGCGCTATACCGGGTTCATGGTCCCGTGAACCTGGTGCGCCTGACGCAACTCATTGACCTGGTTGATCGACCGGACCTGAGTTTCGTGCCCTATGCTGCAGCGTATCCGCTACAGATGCATCAGGGGCAGTCGATTTTTGACCAGCTAAAAATTGGCGACATCCTTATCCACCAGCCGTTTGAGAGCTTCGACGGAGTTCTGGAGTTCTTACGTCAGGCCGTCCACGACCCGCAGGTACTGGCAATCAAGCAGACCATTTACCGCACCGGCTCGGACGCCCAATTGATGGACCTACTGCGCGAAGCGGTACGCCGCGGCAAGGAAGTCACCGTTGTAGTGGAACTTAAGGCGCGTTTTGATGAAGAGGCCAACATCAATGTGGCGGAGATGCTCGAGTCGATTGGCGCACAGGTGGTCTACGGCGTGGTCGGTCTCAAGACGCACGCCAAGATGATGCTCATCACGCGCCGCGAAGGGCGGCAACTGAAACGCTATGGACATCTGTCAACCGGTAACTACAACCCCCGTACTGCCCGTCTCTACACCGATATCAGCCACATTACGGCCGACACGGCCCTGACGACCGATATGGAGAATGTGTTCGTGCATCTGGCCAGTCAAAGCAAGTTGCCTCGCCTGTCCAAGCTTTGGATGGCACCGTTTCATTTACATCGCAACCTGATCGACAGAATCAACGATTTGGCGAAAGCTGCGAGCAGCGGTAAGTCTGCCCGCATCGTGGCCAAGATGAATTCGCTCACCGATGAAGACCTGATACGAAGTCTCATGGCCGCAGGTCGCCAAGGCGTCAAGATTGACTTGATAGTGCGCGGTGCCTGTATGTTGCCGGCCCAAGTCGCAGGCCACACAGACAACATCCGCGTGCGTTCCATCATCGGCCAGTTTCTGGAGCACTCCCGGGTCTTTTACTTTCGGCAGAATGGCACCGAGGAACTCTACCTGTCGAGCGCAGACTGGATGAACCGCAATATGGTGCGGCGCGTGGAATTGGCTTGGCCCGTCACGGATCCGCTGTTACGCCAACGCATTGTCGATGAGTGCCTGGTGGCCTATTTGAATGATGGAGTCGATGCGTGGAACCTTGGGCCAGATGGCACCTACGTCCGCCAACCTGCCCAGGGGAAGAAACCGGTGTACGCAGCCCAGGCCGCACTCATGGCACGCTACTCCCCCCAACGATAAATCATCTGGAAGAGGCTGAACTCATGGATTTGATTTTGTGGCGACACGCCGAAGCAGTGGATCCAGCACCAGGAGAACTCGATATGCACCGGCGCCTCACGGCGCGCGGAGAGAAGCAGGCAGCCCGCGTGGCAGCCTGGCTTGATCGCCAAATGCCCGACGTCGCCAAGATATGGGCTAGCCCCTCCAAGCGAACGCAGCAAACCGCCGAGGCGCTGGGGCGCAAGTTCAAGACCTCGGACCTGATCCGACCCGAAGGGTCCGCCGAGCAATTGCTGGAACTGGTGCAGTGGCCATTGGGCAAGGGATGCGTGCTGGTTATTGGGCACCAACCCACGCTGGGCCAGACGCTGGTCGAATTGCTGGGGCTCAAGGAGAGTGAATGCTCAATCAAGAAAGGCGCTCTGTGGTGGCTGCGCTTTCGGGAGCGTGAAACTGGCGACAAAACGGTCGTAGTCACCGTTCAGTCGCCCGAGTTTCTTTAGGGGAGAATAAGTTTCGCGGCTGCGATCAGGACTTCGTGGGTCGCCCCGTCTTGAGGCTGGGAACGGCTTTGACAGCGGCCAGGAATGCGGCATCCGTCATGGCTGCCAATGCCTTGATGCCAGCGCGGATCAGTTCGGTCTTTTTGACGTGTGTCTGCAGCACAGTGGCACGAGTCTTGAGCAGGTCCAGGACTTCGTATTCGACTTTGGGCATTGTCAAACTGTCACGTACCAATTTGGGTTTCTTGATCTTGGCCGTTTTAGGGCCTGACTTGGGAGCAACTTTGACTGAAGCCTGTGTGGCAAGTTGGGCGGTTGCGGCTTTCGGAGTTGCAACTTTGGGGGAAGCAACGGCTTTGGCTGCCTTGACCTGGGACGCTGGTGCTTTCTTCACTGCACTAACCGCAGGCGCAGTCTTGGTTTGGGGCGGTGTTTTTGCTGCGGCTGGGGGTTGGATTGGTTTGTCTGTGGACATCAGTATTCCTTGAATTAACGATGTATACCGTTTATATCATTTTAATCCTGCTTTCAATATGCGGTTGACAGGAGGATTTTGTTCAATGTTCGGATTCGCCCCAGGCTGGTCTCGCTCCTGGCGTTCGCGCAACGGACGTTGGTGGCGCTCGGTGCTTTCTCCTTGTGGACGATGATGTCCGGAGCCGATCAGGCGGCGCAACAAAATGCGGTCATGGTGGAAGAGTCTGCCGCAGGGGCCATGCGTTTGAACGAGGGGCCTGTGCACCGTCAGCGCGCACTATCGCTTTTCAAGTTGCACGTAAATTTTGATAAAAATGGGCCGTTAGCCCTTGTGCATTGTGCGTAGACAGCTATCAAATATGAAGCATCGTGGCTTGCGCAAGTTTGATCTAACCCAGCCAATCCTCAAAGCCTCCGTGATAGCCTAGCCGCATTAACCCAATTGCAAGCACAGAGAGGATCTTTATGCCGTTGTTTATCTGGACGGAAGCTTTGGCCACCGGAAATTCCTTTATCGATGATGACCACCACGTTTTGGTCGATCGAGTTGACGCCGTATTGGAGGCCATCGCCAAAGGGCGTGCGAGCCCGGTGTTGAGTTCAGCGATCAATGACCTGATGGTCTACACCCGGGAGCACTTTGGGCAAGAGGAGGCGCAGATGCTGCGACTCAATTTTGCGGGACTCAATGCCCACAGAGAAGAACATACCAGTCTCTTGAAGCAACTCAATGAATTGAAGCAGGATCTCGACGCGGGGCGGCAAATCAGCGCTATGGACTTGTACAACTTTCTGACGCGTTGGGTCAAGAATCACATCGTGAATCTGGACACCAAGCTGGCGGATGCCCTGAAGGAAACGATGGGTTAGGCGGCGAGTGTCAGTTTTGCATTAACTCGTGAACAGCGGTTTCGTCGTAGGCCGATCTTTCGGGCAAACCCAGTCTGACCCAGCCATCATCAAACAGCGAGTCAAGCAGCGTTTGAAATCGAAAGAAGTTCCAGAACATGAGCAATATCCCTCTAAGTTAGACCCAATGGCTCCGCTAACGCTGTGTATTTACGGCAGCGCGTTGCGCCCTGTGCATTTTTTGCAGCCGTGAACCCCACAAACGTTGAACGACACTGACCGAAGGCTCTGCATGGTGCGTAGTCCTTACCGGCCAGTAGGCCGGCGCATCTTCGTCAAAGCGAGCTGCTTCAACGCGCAGTGGGTTCAAAATTTCATCGTGAGAGCCAAAGCGGAGTTCCATCTTTTGAATCAACTGGCACACGTAGTTATGGTGCCGAGAGACCGGTGTGCTGGCGTAAATCATAGCGGTAGACATTTCTTTTTTGATGGGTTGAGACTCAAGGCAAATTGGACCTGAGCCTGGCGATGCGATCTAAGAAGTACACCCGCTGCAGCGCAAAAAGTTCACCGGTACCTAAGGCGATGCCGACCGAGATGGCCAAAATGCGCTGTAGGCTTGATCGCTTGTTCATATAGATGTCCTCACACAATCTTGTCGAGTCGAAGGTACCGCTGTTTTGTGTCACTCTGATGACTTTGCAAATAACCTACGCCGCAATTTGATTCGGTTCCCATTCAAGTCGCCTGCCAGTATGCTCAGCCTCCGTGACGGATATTGAACTCCCCGAACTGGTTGCGCTGGAACGCCTCATTGAGATTGGCCGGGGTCATGTGGAACACCAAATTGTTCGGCAGGATGATCTGCCCGCAACTACGGAGTTGGTAACGCTCGATGGAAGTCAGCAAGGCTGTTCTGTAGCCCACGTCCGTGGTCATTGGCGACATCAACGATTTGAAACATTGATTCGCCGGAAGGTTTCTGGCTATTTCTTGGCTGGCGGAATCAAAACTGCGTCAATGACATGCACTACGCCATTGGTAGCCATCATGTCACTTTGCGTTACGACGGCACTCTCAATGGTCATTGTGTCACCGGCTTTGGACAACTCGACAGTGGCGCCATTCAGAGATTTGACTTTGCTGTTTTTCACATCTTTTGCCAAAGCTAGAGCAGGGAGCACATGAAAGGTCAATACGTATTTAAGCTCGACGGGGTCCTTGCTCAGAGTCTCCATGGTCTTTGCCGGAATAGCTTTGAATGCTTCATTGGTGGGTGCAAAAACAGTGAACGGACCGGGACCTTTGAGTGTTTCAGACAGACCCGAGGAGGTTAATAGCCCGTTAAGTGTGCTCAGCGAAGGGGTCTTCGCAACGGTGTCAGCCACGTTGACAGGGGACGATACGGTGGCGCAACCCGACATCACAACCGCCAGCGCAGCGGACATGAAGACGTTACGTAGGTGAACGAAATTGGTGGCGATAAGCATGGTGGTATCTCCTAGGAAAAGCACGAGCGTATAAAAGCTTTATGACAAGGGTGTGACAAAGTCAGGCTTGTTATCGCAGCATGGGTATGATTCCGAGAAGTTGCGCAGTTGTCACGCCTTTGTCATATTGCCGTCTTAGAGTTCGGTGGTTCCTAAATCAACCACTCGAGGGTTTTCATGCAAATCTCTTTCAAATTAGCGCTGTTGCCGCTGGCTGTTGCTTCTACTTTGAGTGCTACCGGGGCCATCAACGCCCAGGAAATCACTGGCGCAGGTGCCACCTTTCCTGCGCCTATTTATGCCAAGTGGGCATCCGACTACAACAAAGCCACCGGCATAAAGGTGAATTACCAGTCCATTGGTTCGGGCGGCGGCATCAAGCAGATTGATTCCAAGACAGTTGACTTCGGTGCGTCGGATATGCCGCAAACAGACGAGGTTCTGAAAACCAAAGGACAAATGCAATTTCCCACCGTGATGGGTGGTGTGGTGCCAGTGATCAATGTCAAGGGCATCGAGCCTGGTCAGTTAAAGCTCACGGGGCCGTTATTGGGCGACATTTTTCTTGGCAAGGTTGCTCGCTGGAACGATCCTGCCATCAAGGCATTGAACCCAACTTTGCCCCTTCCCGATGCAGCGATTGCCCAGGTGCGGCGCGCTGACGGTTCAGGCACCACTTTCATCTTTACCAACTACCTGAGCAAAGTCAGTCCGGAGTGGAAAAGCAAAGTAGGTGAGGGCACCGCTGTGAATTGGCCGGTTGGAGCAGGTGGCAAGGGCAATGAAGGAGTGGCCGCATTTGTGGGTCGATTGCCCAACTCCATGGGCTATGTGGAATATTCTTACGTCAAGCAAAACAAATTGACCTACGCCGTCGTACAAAACGCTGCTGGCAATTTTGTCAAACCGGAAGACGATACATTCAAGGCGGCAGCGGCCGGCGCCGACTGGAACAAATCTTTCTACCAAATTTTGACCAACCAGCCTGGTAAGGACGCCTGGCCTATCAGTGGCGCGACTTTTATCTTGATGCATTTGAAACAAGACAAGCCCGCCAATGCAACTGAAACACTGAAATTCTTCAGCTGGGCCTACAAGAATGGCGATGCAACCGCCGCCGCACTGGACTATGTGCCTATGCCCAAGAATGTGATCGCCTCGATCGAGAAGTCCTGGGGCGAAATCAAGGACGGCGCTGGAAAACCGGTCGCATTCAAGTAACTATGAGCTATTGCTCTTGCGGTTGCGTCGTCTAGGAGAAACTTCCCATGTCAACAACCTTTATGCATGGGGATGCCCCCTCGAGAATCACTCAGCCGGATGTCTCGCGGGCAATGACCAAGCCTCCGCCCAGGAAGAAGGCGCGATCGGGACCCATTGCCGATCGCATTTTTGGCTGGGTCGCCAAGAGTGCAGCGATATTGACCCTGATGCTGCTGTTGGCCATCCTTACTACATTGACTATCAGCGCCTGGCCGGCCATCGACAAATATGGCTTTTCCTTCCTCACCAGCACGGTCTGGGATCCGGTCAAGGACGAGTACGGTGGACTGGTGATGATATATGGCACGGTCGCCACATCGCTAATTGCTTTGCTAATCGCTGTGCCAGTGAGCTTTGGAATCGCCCTGTTCTTGACAGAGTTGTCCCCGGCCTGGCTCAAGCGCCCCTTGGGAACCGCCATTGAGTTGCTGGCCGCTGTGCCGTCGATCGTTTACGGTATGTGGGGGCTGCTGGTATTCGGCCCAGTGCTCGCAACCTATGTGCAGCAGCCGCTGCAAGCGGCATTCACCGGGGTTCCGTATCTCGGTGCCTTTGTGTCGGGTCCCCCCGTCGGCATTGGCATTTTGTCGGCTGGCATCATTCTGGCCATCATGATCATTCCGTTTATCTCCGCCGTGATGCGTGACGTTTTTGAAGTGACTCCTGCCTTGTTGAAGGAGTCGGCTTATGGCTTGGGAGCCACTACCTGGGAAGTCGTCTCCAAGGTGGTGTTGCCCTACACCAAGACGGGCGTGATTGGCGGCATCATGCTGGGCCTGGGCCGCGCCATTGGCGAGACCATGGCCGTCACCTTTGTCATTGGAAACTTCAACCAACTTGACTCACTGAGCCTCTTTCAGGCGGCCAACAGCATTACCTCTGCCTTGGCCAACGAATTTGCAGAAGCGGGTGAAGGTCTGCACCAGGCATCATTGATGTACCTTGGTTTGGTTCTGTTCTTTATCACATTTGTCATTCTGACTTTGTCAAAAGTACTGCTTTCGCAATTGCGCAAAGGCGAAGGAGTCAAGACATGACAGGGGTCGCCACCTCGGCATCGCGCGTTGCCAAATTTGCAAAACGAAAGCGGATTAACCAACTGGCCACCACACTGGCGTTACTGGCCATGGCCTTTGGCCTGTTCTGGCTGTTCTGGATACTGTGGGAAACCATTCGATTGGGGTTTGAGGGCATGACATTCGCGACCCTCACACAGATGACGCCTCCACCCAATGAGGAAGGCGGGCTTGCCAACGCAATCTATGGCTCCTTTCTGATGGTGATCCTGGCAACCTGCGTGGGCACACCCATCGGTGTTATGGCGGGTATCTACCTCGCAGAATTTGACACCAAAAGCTGGCTGGCATCGCTGACCCGATTTGTCAACGACATCTTGCTGTCTGCGCCTTCGATTGTCATCGGACTCTTTGTTTATGCTGTGGTGGTATCGCGCTTCAAGTCGTTTTCTGGCTATGCGGGCATCATTGCCTTGTCGCTCATCGTCATCCCGGTCGTCATCCGTACCACCGAGAACATGCTGCAACTCGTACCTTCAGGGCTACGTGAAGCCGCCTATGCATTGGGCGCACCCAAATGGAAAGTGATCCTGAGCATTACGCTCAAAGCCGCGCGTGCGGGAGTGATTACGGGTGTCTTGCTCGCCGTGGCGCGCATTGCTGGCGAGACAGCGCCATTGCTGTTCACGGCCTTGAGCAATCAGTTCTGGACCAGTAGCCTGAGCGAACCCATGGCCAGTTTGCCCGTCACTATCTTCAAGTTTGCGATGAGTCCCTATGAAAACTGGCAGAAGCTTGCCTGGGCCGGCGTGTTCCTGATCACTGCTGCTGTGCTGGTCCTTAACATCCTGGCGCGCGTGATGACCAGAAACAAGCTCTGATGCATCGAACACTCAACCTCCATGAAGGCAATTTATGAATTCAGTTGTAGATGCTCCTGAAAAAACCAAGATAAAGATTGAAGATCTGAATTTCTTCTACGGCAAGTTTCATGCGCTTAAAAGCATCAACCTTGCAATTCCTGAAAATCGTGTGACGGCCTTTATTGGGCCTTCCGGGTGTGGCAAGTCAACTTTGCTTCGGGTATTGAACCGCATGTTTGAACTCTATCCAGAACAACGCGCCCAAGGCAAAGTACTGTTAGACGGGGAAGATCTGCTGGCCAGCAAGGAAGATGTGGCACTGTTGCGCGCCAAGGTTGGCATGGTGTTTCAAAAGCCCACGCCGTTTCCGATGTCAATCTTCGACAACATCGGCTTTGGCGTCAAATTGTTTGAGAACCTCAGTACCACCGAAATGGAAGATCGCGTGGAATGGGCATTGCGCAAGGCCGCATTATGGGGTGAGGTCAAAGATAAATTGAACCAGAGCGGTTCGAGTTTATCGGGTGGACAGCAGCAACGTTTGTGCATTGCACGCGGAATTGCCATCAAGCCCGAAGTCCTTCTTCTCGACGAGCCATGCTCGGCCCTGGATCCTATCTCGACCGCAAAAGTGGAAGAGTTGATTGTGGAGTTGAAGGAAGACTACACGGTCGTTATCGTGACCCACAACATGCAGCAGGCAGCGCGTTGCAGCGACCACACTGCTTACATGTATTTGGGTGACTTGGTGGAGTTTGGAACAACAGAGCAGATGTTTTTCAAACCCACGCGCAAAGAAACAGAAGACTACATCACCGGACGCTTCGGCTAACAGGAGACAACATGCCCGACAAACACCTATCCACGCAATTCGACAGCGAATTGACTTCCGTCTCTGCCAAAGTGATGGAACTTGGGGGACTTGTGGAGTCTCAGATTCGCGAGGCCATCATTGCGCTGGCGCAATTCAGCATGGAGGCAGCCAATCATGTGTCTGACGAGGAGCATCGGGTCAATGCGATGGAGATTGAGATTGATCACTCTCTTTCCTCCATCATCGCCCGGCGCCAACCGACGGCCAGAGACTTGCGGCTGCTGATCGCCATCTCTAAAACGACGGCCAATCTGGAACGCGTCGGGGATGAGGCCGAGAAGATGGCACGCATGGTGCGTTCCATCATTCAAAGTGGAGCACCTCGTTCATTGCCCTCTTTGGAGCTCCGTGTGGCTGCGGACTTGGCAGCGGGTCTATTAAACAAGGCACTCGACGCATTTGCGCGCCTGGATGTTCAGGCGGCGGTGGCTATCATGAAGGAGGACGACCTGATAGATCAGGAGTTTGACGGATTTGTGCGCAAGCTCATTACCTACATGATGGAAGACCCACGGATGATTTCTCCCAGCCTGGATCTGCTTTTCCTGGCCAAAGCTATTGAGCGAATCGGTGACCACGCGAAGAACATTGCCGAATTCATCATCTATGTGGTCAAGGGCGAGGATGTTCGCCACGCACCAAGAGAAAAGCTGGAGTCCGTGCTGAAATGAGAACCATACCCTCTGTGTTGGTTGTGGAGGATGAAGCGGCCATCGCAGAGCTGATCATCGTCAATATGAAGCACAATGGTTTTCGCCCGATTTGGGCGATGGACAGTGCAGGTGCCCAAAGGGAGCTTGACGCGGCCGTTCCCGATCTGATTTTGTTGGACTGGATGCTTCCCGGTGAAAGTGGGTTGACGCTTGCGAAGCGCTGGCGAGCGGATGCTCGGACCAAGGCGGTGCCGTTGATCATGCTGACGGCCAGGGGAGACGAGGCTGACCGCGTGGCGGGGCTGGACGCAGGTGCAGACGACTATATGGCAAAGCCCTTTTCGACCAAAGAGCTTTTGGCGCGAGTCCGCGCAGTGCTCAGGCGAAAGGGCCCAGAACTAGTCGGCAAGGTGCTTTCCATTGGCGGACTCAAACTGGACCCCGACACCTATCGTGTTACGTTTCAGGAGCAATCCCTGAAGTTGGGACCCACGGAATTCAAATTGTTGCACTACTTTATGGGTCACGCGGAGCGAGTTCATAGTCGAGGCCAGCTCTTGGATCAGGTATGGGGTGACCATGTCTACATCGAGGAGCGAACCGTAGACGTTCATGTCAAGCGCTTGCGTGAGTCTCTGGGTGGAGCGGGCCCCATGGTCGAAACGGTGCGTGGAGCGGGATATCGCTTCACCATTAATCCGCATATCGTTGCATTGCCTGTGAAGTCTTCGCACTGAACTGCAGGCATCTTTATGGCCTGGCGGATCTTTACCTTCATCGTGGGCCAGTCCATCGCTGCCGCTTTGGGGTGGTGGATCACGGTTGACGGTGATGCCCAGGAGGGCGCTTTTTTAGGCGCACTCCTAGTGGGCTACGCGTGGTTTTTGCTCGATATGCTGCGAGGCGCACGTATGCTGCGTTGGCTGCGCGGGGGAACAGAGACAGAGGTGGCGCTCGGCAGTGGCCTATGGGGTGAGGTATCCGACAGAATTCGACGAATCGTACGTGCACTCGATCGAAAGGCCAACGAGAGCGCGACGCGGCTGCATGATTTTCTGGAAGCGTTGCAAGCGTCACCGAACGGTGTAATTCTGCTGGATGGCGAAGGACGTATTGAGTGGTTTAACCAAACGGCCGCGATTCACTTCGGTTTGGATTCAAAGCGTGACATGCTGCAGCACCTCGGCAATCTGGTGCGAGACCCCGGGTTTGCAGCGTACTTCGCGGGAAGAGATTTCCGTGGCGATCTCGCGATGCCGGGACGCCAGCATTCAAGCTCCAAACCGGTCAAACTGTCCGTGCATCTTCATCCCTACGGTGAAGGCCGCAGTCTGCTCCTGTCGCGTGACATCACGGCCCTGGAGCAGGCCGATGCGATGCGGCGTGATTTTGTGGCCAATGTGTCGCACGAGATTCGAACACCGTTGACGGTGTTGGCCGGATTTGTGGAGACCATGCAGACCTTGCCGCTGGAAGAGGACGATCGGCAACGCTACCTCTCCTTGATGGCGCACCAGTCTCAGCGTATGCAGACACTCGTCAATGATTTATTGACCTTATCACGCCTCGAAGGGAGTCCACCTCCTCCTGCTCAAGAGTGGGTTTCCATTGAGACGCTCATGACCCAATGCATGCAGGATGGACACGACCTCTCCAACCTTCTATGGCATCAGCCGCACGATTTGACCTTTGATAACGGTGAGGTCAGCGAGGTGGCAGGATCGGTTGTTGAGTTGTACAGCGCCATATTTAATCTGGTGAGCAATGCCATTCGTTACACCCCTGCGCATCAGAGAATTGAAGTGAAGTGGAAACTTCTTGCTGACGGAGCTGCAGAATTTTCGGTCAAGGACTCAGGGGCTGGCATCGCGCCTGAGCACATTCCACGCCTGACCGAACGTTTTTACCGGGTGGACCGAAGCCGTTCACGTGAGACGGGGGGGACGGGCCTCGGCTTGGCCATCGTAAAACACGTCGCACAACGTCACGCCGCTGTTTTGAAAATTGACAGCATCCCTGGAAAAGGGGCGACATTTTCCATCGTCTTCCCGAGCACGCGGGTGCATGCCGCAATGAAGGCGCACATGGATGACCCGGTCAGGTCTGCGTAGCGTTCGACCGATAACCTTTGAAGGCTATCAACAATGAATTTGACAGGTAGACAAACCGCTCTACAGCCCGACCCATGTGCTGCCCCATCTGACACGATACAAACTTTTGGCAGTTCCTCGCTGGATGGACTATGAACGGTCTTGTTGCGAGTGTCCGAAGTGTCCGCATGAGCTTTCACTTGGCATACGCGCTGATTTTGGCTTGTATTTATCCCTTGCTGCGCCGAGAGTCTCAAGGCGACAGGATGCAGAAGTGGGCTTTGAAATTGCTGGACATATTGAATGTGCAACTGCATTCCAGCGGGCAACAATTGCAACCCCATAGGGTAGGAAGACTCATCGTCGCCAATCATATTTCGTGGCTGGACGTATTTGTCATCAACGCGACGACGCCTGCCCGCTTCGTGGCCAAATCCGAGGTTAGGCGATGGCCTTTTTTTGGTTGGTTGGTACAGCGTGCGGGTACCGTATTTATTCGACGGGAAGTCAAGCGCGATACCGCTTTGGTCAATCAATGCCTGGCAAGAGACCTATTGGATGGCGGCGACATTGCCTTGTTTCCACAGGGCACATCGACGGATGGATCACAGCCCGTGCGGTTTCACTCCTCGATGTTGCAGTGCGCCATTGATGCAGGCGCGGTGGTTTGGCCGGTAGCGATCTGCTACCACGACGGCCAGGGAAGACGCCTGAGCGAGTTGGGGTTTGCGGGTGAGATGACGTTTATCCACTCGCTCTGGAAGACCATGTGCATGCCACGCATCGAGGCGAGTTCCATTTATCTTCCTGGAATTGCGTCTGCCGAAATGTCACGCAGGGAAATTGCTGCCGTTGCCCAAGACGCGGTCAATCGAGTGCTGATGCCCTGACTGGAAGTCCGTCGGCGTCACATGGTTCGTCTCGCCAGCAGCGGTGCTTCCAGCAGTGGGTGACCACAACAATTCTGCTGTCCATGGTCGTAAAATCTGCGTTTGCCATTTATCAGGCCCCCGTTATTGAGCAGCTCAGATGATTTGTGAGACGACCATCCCATGGGCTGGCGTCGGTGTGTTATTGCCCTCGAGACTGGCCCTGGGACGACTACGCCTGCGATTGTGCTCGCTCTGTGCTCTGGCAATGCTGTGGCCCTTGTTCGTGATGGCCCAAGTGCCTCCCGTCAAGGTGGGCGACTCGCTGGTGCAGCCTGCGGTGCCACCCTTTGAAATTCGTCTGAACGCGCCAGAGTCGGTCCGGCAGGTGCTGCAAAAACATCTTGAGTTGGAGCGCTTTCGTGCGCTTCCTGATCTGACGGGAAGCGAGCTGTCGCGGCTGATTCAGGAGGCACCTAAAAACATCAAGGAGTTAGTGGCAACCCTGGGCTATTTTTCGCCGGTGATCCAGGTCGACATTCTTCCTGCGAGCGACCCCCTGGCCAGACCGACCGTCAAGCTCGAGGTTGATCCGGGTGAGCCAACGCGCGTCGCACTGCTGGAGATCGTCATGACGCAAGGGTCTGACACTTCTGTGAAATCGGAGATGCGGCGCAAGGAAATCGAGGACCAATGGTCCTTGGTGGAAGGCGCTCAGTTCACGCAGACCGACTGGACTGAGGCCAAGGACAAAGCCCTGCGTCAACTCGTCTCTCACCGCTTTCCTGCAGGGCGCATCGCTTCCAGTGAAGTGGATATCGACACTGAAAGGCACACCGCCCACCTGAAGCTATCGCTCGAAACTGGCGCCATCTATCGTTATGGTGCGCTGGTGATTGCGGGTACAAGCCGTTACAGCAAGGAATTGGTCACCAACCTGGCGCAGTTGCCCACAGGATCCGAGTACGACCAGAGCGCATTGGTTCAGGCCCAGCAACGTCTGCTGGACAGCGGCTATTTTGACTCTGCGCAAGTGACGCTTGATTTGAAAGGCAATCCGCAGGAGGCGCCCATACGCATTCACGTGGTGGAGGCGCCGCTACAAAAAATGGTGCTGGGCATTGGCGCCAGCACCGACAGTGGAGCACGGTTGTCGGCGACTCATAGCTACCACCAGTTGCCGGGCATCCGCTGGCGTGCTGTCAGCAAGCTATCCATCGACCGTGACATTCAATCCATCGGGAGCGAATTCACCTCACAGCCAGACACCGACCACTGGCAATGGGCAGGGTCTGCACAGTTTCAAACGCAGCGAGTCGGGTCCTTTGATGTAGCCAGCCAACGACTGCGCAGTGGTCGAGCCCAGACCGGGGTTGTGTCGGACCAGAATTACTATTTGCAATACGACAGGGCACGGGCGGCCACCAGCGATCTGCTGCAGTCCGACGTGGCTGAATCCCTGAGTTTCAACTACGCCTATACCCTGCGCCATTTCGACAGTGTGCCGTTTCCTTCCAGCGGCTGGGGGCTGGGGCTGGAGGTCGGAGGCGGATCCACATTTGGCGCAAGCCAAGACCCTTATGGGCGGGTCATGGCGCGTGCACAAGCCTATGTGCCCTATGGTGTGGCGCGGGCAGGGCGGCTGGCCTTGCGCGCCCAAATGGGTGCGGTGCTGGCGGCGCAAGATGCGGGTATTCCGAGCACGCAGCTCTTTGTGACGGGGGGCGACACCAGTGTTCGTGGCTTTGGCCGCGGCGAAATTGGCCTGGACTTGCCAGGCACTCTGGTCACTGCCGGACGCTACCTGGCCGTCGGCAGTGCTGAGTGGCAGCGCCCCTGGGTCGACAAAGGCGTTGTAACGGAGTGGGAGAGCGCTGTGTTCGTGGATGCAGGGGCGGTCGCGAACACGCCGCATGAACTCCAGCCACGCTTTGGGTTGGGAGCGGGTGTGCGCTGGAAGAGCCCTGTGGGACCACTGCAAATCGACCTGGCATACGGTGCCCCGCGGGGGCACCTGCATTTGCACATGAATCTGGGATTTACCTTTTGATGAAGACGTTGCCCCAGTGGCTGAAGCGCTCTGGTTCGGTCCTGATGGTGCTCTGCGGCTTCGCCGCAGCGCTGTGGTGGTGGGGCGGACGCGAATCCTCACTCAAAACCAGCCTTTACTTGGGCTCGCTGCTCCTGCCGCCCAGCCAGACGCTCGAGTTTGAGGGCGTATCGGGCAGCCTTTGGCAGGGGGGCAGCGTGCGCCAGTTGCGCTGGAACGAGGGCCTTCTGGTGGTCCATGCCCAAGAAATTCAAGTGCGGTGGGATCTGTCCGCCTTGCACGAGCGCAAGCTAAGCGTTCCCCAGCTCAGGATAACGCATCTGCATATCGACGACCAACGTCCGGCTTCGACCCCGGTGGCCCCAGGGGAGTTGCTGTTTCCTTTGCGGATGGATGTGGCGGTCAAGGTACAAACCCTGGAATGGGCGGGGCCACCCGCGTTGCAGATGGAAAGCCTCACGCTGCGCTACGTCTTTGATGGGCAGGCGCACCGATTCGATGTGAGTCAGGTGCAGATTGCAGCAGGCACCTACGAACTCCATGGCAGCTTGCAAGCGCGCGCGCCCATGGAACTGCAGATGAGTGTGCGCGGATCGCTCCAAACCACGGTTGCGAACACACAAAAACCAGTGAGCTTGCAGGCAAGCGCCACGATGGAGGGCGCACTGGGCGCGCTTGACTCGACGCTGGAACTTCGGGCGCATCTCGTGCCTGAGTTCGGGTCGCCCCGCAAGGACGCGATGCAAGCCGATGTTCAGGCGAGCCTGCGGCCGTGGCGGCGTCCTTGGGTATCCCAGGCAAAAGCGCAGTGGCAATCGCTGGATTTGGCCGCCTTATGGCCGCGGTCCCCGACGACGCTGCTCGACGGTCGGGGCGACATCAGCCCCGGGGGTAGGGGATGGCTCTCCAATCTAAACCTGACTAACCGGGCCAGCGGTCCCTGGAAGAGTCAGCGTTTGCCCATGGAGCAACTTAGCACACGCATTGCACTTGTCGACGATGAATGGTCCATTCTTTCCTTCAAGGCAAGCGCGGGGGGTGGGACGATCGACTTGACGGGCAGTTTCAAGCAACTCGCAAGTTGGCGGGGGCAAGCAACGCTACGAGGAATTAACCCCGCCACATGGGATGCGCAGTGGACAGCAACGCTGTTGGATGGCGATCTGAAAGCGAACCAGACGAAGGAAGGCATTGCCTTTGAGGCTCAGGTCCAGTCCCGTGCAGAACGCCCCGGTGCAGCCCGTGGAATGTCCCAAACGGGTCTTTTTATCCGGCAATTGCGCGCGCAGGGACTTTGGACGGAGCCGATACTTCGTCTTGACGAGATGCTCGTGGACCTGGGAGACGCACGACTCCATGGTGATGTGCTGATCGATACAAAAGAAAGGTCGGGCCAAGGCAAAGTTGAGGGTTACCTGCCCGGCACCACCGTGCGCATGGCCGGTTCCCTTTCCAGCGCTGCGGGTAAGGGCGATGCCGCCGTGCAAATTAACGATGCAAGACTTTGCGCCCACTGGCTCAGGCGCTTTGACGCCTTGTCGGGTTGGATGGCTGATCTGACTGTGAACGGGGCGGCCAGCGCCACAGCGCATTGGGAAGGGGG
>Ga0194060_10001109_pt1 | contig 19341 bp, 15 predicted proteins | sample SepL225m_MetaG_FD_163427 | JGI IMG/M metagenome (GOLD analysis project Ga0194060, IMG submission 163427) | Anoxic zone freshwater microbial communities from boreal shield lake in IISD Experimental Lakes Area, Ontario, Canada - Sep2016-L222-5m | ecosystem: Environmental > Aquatic > Freshwater >... | reverse complement strand
GCGTGAACGCCATGGCTGCGCCCTATCATGGGCGTTAATTTATACTTCTTAGCCTTTGCCGCAGCCGCTTTCCGTACCGCCTTGACATCGGCAATCAGAATGTCCATCGCCTGAACCATCTGAACCGCCAGAGCAGTATCCAGAACGTCGGAACTAGTCAGCCCCCGATGAATAAACCGGGATGACGGCCCCACATGCTCGGCGACATTCGTGAGAAAGGCGATCACGTCATGATTTACCTTCGCCTCAATACGGTTGATACGTTTGACGCTAAACGCCGCGCGCGCCTTGATATTCCTCAAATCCTCAGCAGGCACAATCCCCAGCTGGTGCATCGCCTCGCAGGCCAGGATTTCAATTTTCAGCCAAATGCCGAATTTATTTTCATCCGCCCAAATATCCCCTATTTCGGGGCGTGTGTATCGTGGAATCATATGAATCGCTCCTCTAAAAATGCGGTCGAAGACTATTGAATTTTGACACCCGATGCCAGCAAATACATTTCACCCCGAACAGACAGGACAACGGGGATTGCGAGTCAGCGAAACTTCGCGAAACCGCATAGCCAGGGCATCGAAAATCAAAAGCCGATTGGTCAGAAGGTCTCCCGCTTTCAGGAGGAATTTGATGGCTTCCATGGCCTGGATGGCGCCGATCACACCCGGCACAGGACCCATGGGCCCGTTCGGTATGCCGACTCGGGGAGGCCCATCCCCAAAAACACAACGATAACAGGCTGTCACCCCTGGCAAAACCGTCATGACCTGTCCTTGAAATGCCAGAATACCGGCATGCACATAGGGCTTCCCTGCCGTCTGGCAAGCCTCTGCGATAATGAACTTTGAAGTAAAGTTATCGGTGGCATCCAAAACAAATTGGAAATCCCGAAGCAGATCACCAGCATTCTCACGCTGAAACCGGCATCGAAAGGGCATGATTTCAACATCCGGATTCAAGGCCCTCAGTTTACACGCCGCCGACTCCACTTTGGGATGATTAAGATCCGGTGTTGCGTGCAGCGTTTGACGTTGAAGATTGCTTAATTCGACGACATCGTCATCAATCAGGCCAATTTTACCCACTCCAGCGGCGGCCAGATAGAAAGCGGCGGGCGATCCCAGACCTCCCGCACCAATTACCAGAACACTCGAATTAAGCAAGTCCCGCTGCCCCTCTGGCCCAACCTGGGGAAGTGTCAAATGCCTGGCATAACGGAACTCCTGATTTTCGCTTAACATGACACTATCACGGGGTTTTTCCGGCTTTTTCGCTTGCGGCCTTTGCCTTGCTTGCCGCACTCGCCGCATCGGCTAACCTTTGTTCCCGCAATTTCTTTGTCACAATCAGATGCGGCTGGGTCAGGGCCGTTTCCTCCGGCAATCCTTCCTCGCTCTGAATCGTCCGGGGATTGGCCAAGCCGACCGTTACGAAAATAATCGTCTCGGTCTGCATGTGCTGTTTATGCGTATAAGAAAAGAAGTATTTCCCAAGGAGGGGAATGTCCCCCAACAAGGGGATTTTCACTACATTGTCGCGATCGGTCGTCTCCGTCAGACCTCCGATAGCGGCCGTTTTCCCACTTTCCAAGCTGAAAACGGTCTTGATCTTCTTGGTGGCTTCAATGGGATACGTGGTTCCATCCGGAGCGGTCTTGTCCTTGACGAACCGGCTTAACGTAGGGGTGATTCGCACCGAGATATTGCTCTGATTATTTATCGTCGGAGTGACTTCAAGCGATATGCCGAACTCAAAATAAGGCTTTACCGTATCCAACGCATAGGTTGTCGTATTGGCCTGCCCCTGCTGTCCAGCCGTGACCGACCCCTTGATGTTCGGCTCATTCTCCCCGATATGAATCGTGGCGGTTTCCTCGTTGGCGACAATGATCTTCGGGTTTGAGACAATGGTAATGCCGTTGATCTGCTGCAGTGCGCTCAACACCACGCGGAAATCATCGGCGCTAAGAACTGCCGTTCGTACGTCGGAAAGCGTCTGATCATTATTATGCACCAAGCCGCGCTTGTGGTTAAGGGTCTTATCGATGCTATCGGACGTGTTTCGCCCCTGGCTAAGATCTACCGAACTGGCCAACCCCTTTGCCGTGCTATCCGCCAAGGTGGAACTGTCCCCACTTTGAATGGCATCACTTGATTTTCGCGAATCACTTTGATCGCTACTTGTATGATTCGAATTGACCTTGTTCCGACTGTCATTCAGCGTTTGCGAGAGACTCTTTGCGCCGATTCCATAGCCTTCCAGGACCTGCCAATTGACTCCCAAATCCTTGATGGCCTCATCCGAAAGCTCCATAAACTTGGCTTCGATATAAACCTGCTGGCGGGGAATATCGATTTCCTTCACAACCTTAATGATGGAACTCAGATTCGCCGCAGTGGCCCTCACAATGAGGGCGTTGGCATTGGGAAACGGCGAAACCATGCCGTCTCTGCCCACCATGGGTTGTATGACGGCAACGATATTCGACACCTGGGCGTAGTTCAAAAATATCGGCTGGGCGATCAACGGTTCGGATCCGGGAACTTTTGCCATCACGCTGTAGATCTTCGACCCGGGAACTTTTTCCGAAACCGTCAGGTTGTACATATCCAGGATGGAATCCAACGCCGGCTTCCATTCAACATCCTGTAAATTGACCGTTACCTTTCCCTGAAGATTAGTAGAGGAAGCAATGATGTTCGCTCCCGATATCCGGGTAAACAGACGAACCACATCCTGCAAAGGCACGTCATCCAAGGCGACTGAGATCAGGTTTTGTCTTTCCCCAACGCTCGTAAAAGACGCCACGGGCATAAGTTCGGTTGAGGTATCCGAAGACACAACCACATTAGATCCCTCTCCCGCACGAATCTCCTGTTTCACGGGTTCCATTGCGCTAACCGTAATCCCCGTTACCACAGCCGTGGCGGCGGCCTCTACTGAAGCCGTCGTGACCGGAGCTGCTCCCACGGTTTCCTGATGAACTCCGGAGCCTTGCAGCGGCGCCATGGCATCGCCGGCGTTCGCCGCGACCGGCATTGCCGCCGCCATATCGGAAAGAGTCACAAATTCTGAATCAGGGGTTGAGACCACTCCTTGTGATCCCACGGTTGTCGCACCACTTCCCCCGCAGCACAACATGGTCATGACGATAAACGCTAGCAATCGCTTCATATTTCAGCCTTCCTCTTAATACGCAATGATGCGGTAAAATCGATTTGTAACCCCTAACACCGTCGTATCCGTACAGTTAGTCATCTGATCCATACCGCTTACCGCCGAATATCCCGGCAAATTCAACCAAACCGTGCTGGACGACAGAATATTGGCATACTGCACGGCATAATTCCAATTAAGCCGGGCAAACCAACTCAGGGTAAAACTCGAATTGGTTCCCGAAGACGTCATTGCCGTCACCTGGGTAAGCCCATTCGTGGCTGCCGCCGGGTCAATCTGGATCATCAGGATGCGACTATGAAAGGTGTCCGCAATATACAAATAACCGCGCGAATCCCACTCTACGTCTCCCGGTTGGCTCAACACATTACTCCCCACCAAAGTAGTCCATGACATTCCAGTCATATCCGAATAAGCGACACGACTATCATAAGCATTTGCCACATATAGGTTGCCGTTCCCAATGGTCATACCGCCTGGAGACTGAAGATTTCCCTGACTAGAATCCCGCCCACCAAGAAGCGTGATAAATTGCCCGGTGTTTGCAAATTTCTGCACCCGGCTCAGCCCATTGGTTTGAACCCCATCATCGGAAACGTATAGACTATCAGAACTATCAACATGCAATCCCTGAGGATACTGCACTTTTCCCGCTGTTGTCCCGTTGGTTATAAAGACAGACCAGACGCCGGATGAGCTCATCTTTTGAACACGATTATTCCATGTGTCGGCAACGTAAAGGGTTAGAGTCGAGTCCACTGCTACATCGGCAGGTGAATTAAACTGCCCCAGCGCCGTACCAGACACAAGTGTATTTGATCCAACCGCAATCCATTGCCCATTGGTTGCGATGCGTTTCTGAATGCGATGATTACTCTGATCCGCCACATAGAGATTCCCTAGTTTATCCACCGCCAAACCGCTCGGCTTTTTGAACTGCCCTAGACTCGTCCCGAATTTCCCCCAAACAGTCCACTGCTGACTCAAAGTGTCATACATTTGAATCCGGTCATTAAAGGTGTCCGCAACAAACAGACGATGCAAGGAGTCAGAATCCAATCCCCATGGCAGATAGAAATCACCTGCATTTGTAGTGAGTGTCCCCCCGAAAACATCAGCCTTATAATAAAGGCCAGACAACGCCGTCACCTGCTGATCCAATACAACGGCTGTCAGACTACCCGGAGTAAGCCAACCGCTAAGTGGCTTAAAGTCGACCGTATAAGTGCCCGCTGGAGACGGGAGAAGAAAACCGCTGTTGGTCCAGCCGCCTCCAGACACTCTCCATTGAGCGCCCGCAGCGACAGCCCCGGGGGGATCGATGCTGACAGACAAACCGGTCACTTGGGAATACCGCCCCGTCACCACAACGGTGAGCAAATCCGTGAGTGTGACGTCGATATTCGCCGGCGTAATCCACAAGGCCTGATCGGAAAATTGAATCAAATGCGTGGCGAGAAGAAGACCACTGGCAACCTCCCCGCTGGCCCGCCAAATCCCGCCATCCACACGCCAACGTGCGCCCGCCGTAGCCGCATTTGTCGGCATAATAATGACCGAAACAGCCGACGTCATGACGTTATAGTCATGTGAGATTTGAAGGGTCTCTCCGGGATTCAAAGTAACAATCTCTGTTTGTGGCTCGAAATAGCCGGGCGCCGGCCTGTAGGTAATGATGTGAGATCCGGCATCGAGGTTCGACACCACGTCTCCGCTCTGTTGCCAAACGTCGGCATTAACCTTCCATGCCGCAAGGGGGGGGATCACCAGACCGTCAAACGTAACGATCAGAGTCGCCTGCTCAACATACACCCGGGTGAACGTCACCGCCACTCCGTTTGTCAACTGGATCGTTTCAGAGAGGGGCCTGGTCCATCCCAGGATAGGCTTATACCTCACCGTGTGAGTTCCTGAAGAAAGCCCCGGCATAGTTTCCCCGCTATTCTGCCAGGCAGCGCCGTCAAGAGACCACTGCGCACCAGCCAGAAGAGCGCCATCCGGCTTCAAAATAATCCGCAAGGAAGGAGGCGGAATAATGGCGCCTGGAATCATGGTTAGGATATTTCCATGCCGGACGGCGGCATGCCGCCACTGTTGGCTCCAATCGTTGCCGTAAGTGAAATCTTGAAACCCGGCGGGCTGATGGAATTCACTCCATGAGACTACATTGGTATTGGCTTCTCCATCATCGAACCGGAAATAATTGATCAGGCCATTCGTGTCTGAAGCAGAAATAACACGATTAGTATTTGCCTGAATTTGAATTCCCGTTCTGCTCTTATTCCAGAATCGAACTTCGTCGATAGCACCACCGAATCCCTCCCCAATACGTACAAACGTGTCTCCGCCTCGTCCACTAATAGGAGGCGCCTTGTCAAACGTGTTAGTGCTAGCCGCAACTGCCCCATTTGTATAGAGAGTCAAGGTGGCGTTTCCTTGGCTATAGGATGCCGCTAAATGCGACCACTGGGCAGGAAGGACAGTTCCGGACCGGACAATATACTGTTTACCATCAAGGCCGACATAACCAGCATACAATCGAAGTCCTCCACTCCCGTTTGGCTCAAGCCCCATCACAAAGTTAACGGCCTGAGTGCCGCCGGCTAAATTTTCAACCACACGACGCGCAATAATCCCTGCACCAACCGTATTATTGGAGGGCATCACCCACGATTCGAGCGTCCAATCCCTAAGACGTTGATTGATATTCACGGGAACATCTAAGTAATCAGCCTTGCTTCCGCCCAGAATGACTGCTCGCGAGATTGCAGGATCCACCGCGCTGATGGGGCTGGTGCCCATACTCTGTTCTTCACTATCGGTGAAGCCATCGTCGTCAGTATCTACCATGTCAGGGCGGCTTCCCAGCAATTGCTCGGTGATATTTACCACCCCGTCACCATCTCGATCTTCCTGGGAATCCAACACGCCATTCCCGTCGGAATCGGCAGCCCGGGGATTGGTGCCAGACCAATATTCGTAGATATTGATTAACTCGTCATGGTCGGGATCACCCTTTGCCCCATTCGGCCCATCCTTGGCACCCGGGGATGATTCCCCGCGGGTTCCGTCATCCCACGGATCCAACCCATGGATGATTTCCCACGCATCCGGAAGTCCATCATGATCGGAGTCATCGGCGCCGCGTTTATCCACACCATACACGGGCGCTGGATCGTTCGTCACAAACAGGAATGAATTCGTGGGGAGTGCGTACCCACTATCCCCGAAACGATACTCCTCGCACGTAGCGCCCAGCAGGCCATTCTTAGCGCGGCGGGCAAAATCCTCGGCCGTGCTACCCCCGTCGTCGAACCGATAATAGGCGAGCAGACTGTTCCGCGAGTAATTCCCGCTGTTATCTTTATCGTTCCAGAGCACATTCCCCACGGCTGCCCCGGCCAACCCCTCGACTAAACTGGGATCTTTCTTCAGAAGGATATCGTCTTTAGCGTTGTATTTACCGTTGCCGTTATCAATCCAAAAGCTCCCGCTTTGGGTATAAACGTGATCCAACGGAACACCGGGCTCACCGTCAAAGAGAGAACCGCCATTCACAATGGGCGTATCATTATGTGAATAATACTCGGCCCCCTCCTGGTTTATCCAAACATCATCCCCATTCACGGGAGGAACCAGTTTGTGCGAAAATTCAGCAATCAGATCAGGCGTACGGGCCAGCCCCCAAATACGCACTTCGTCAAGCATGAGATGATTGGTAAATGAGCCGTTTGGCGAAGACGCGAGCGTTAACGTATTGGTGGCGGGATACATGTACCGGGAGAACGATTCGCCCAGAGGCTGAAGAGACAGGGACAGTACCCCATCAATGTACAAGCTCAAACTATTGTTCACGTTATCCCATACGGTCGCTAAATGAACCCAACGGTTCGTCGGCAATGCATTTGCAGAAATGGTATAAGGAGTAGTCGCACTGTTATACGACACCAGAACCGGCGCATTGTTGGACAAGGACAGGCGATAGACAATGCAGGCTTTGGGACCAAAAACCGTCTGAAAGTCGAACAGGTGGCCAGTCAGGTTAGTGGACAACAGTTTAACCTGGCATTCCAATGTCCAATCCCGGCGCTGCAGGTCTGCCCGCGAACCGGCTGGGCGAATCCCCTGCTGAGCGGCCAGTTCCGGATCGGGAATTGAAATGCCGTTCGAGCTGATGATCAATGCTGATCGCGGGATAAATGGATCGCACGAGTCCACCGGACTGGAGGGAAGATCTCCATTATTCGGATTAATTTCCAGCGCATCAGGTATCCCATCGTCGTCTGAATCGGTTCCCAGATCCGTCCCGACACTGGTCGTCGGCAAGGCACTTCCAAGGGTTTCCCCTCGGCTGATGCCAGTGCCAACCCTCGGGGCGCCCATCCCCAATTCCGTGGCGGCCGTATTGGCTGTGTCGTTGGTATTCATCCAACGCCATTGATACGTCGTATCCGGTCGCCAGTTGTACTCATTCGGATTGGTTTCGTCGCCGGTTCCATTGATGAAGGGCCGTGTGGTGAACCGATTTCCGTCCTGCCCATAATATTCCTCAATATTCATCAAGCCATCATTGTCCGGATCACCAAATGGCCCGTTATCCCAATTGGTTCCGCTCAACCCATCATCCCGTGGATCCAGGCCGAACTGAACTTCCCAGCCATCAGGCAGACCGTCACTATCGGTATCATGTCCCGGTGGAATCGCTTCATCTACGTAAGTATACCCCGTTCCTTCCGTGGGATCCGTCCATTCATGATTTCGCAACTGGAACCGGTTTATCGAAGCGGGAATTGTTTTGTTCATGACCAGATTAAGGTTTAAAGCCTGTCCGCCACACATCGCCATGGTGCAACTTCGGTAGGTTTTCCCCTGAAAGTCATACGTATGCTGAACAAACGGAAGACGTCCACTCCAGTCCCAGAAAAATCCATTAGTGGAAGACTGCCTGAGTTGCGCCAGAAGACATTGCTCCCGGTAATTGCTGAGACCATCCTGATCGGAGTCTTCCCTGGCAATCGATGTGTCGACCATATTGTTGGTTGGGATCGAATTCATCACGCCGGAACGGGGATCAATCCGATTGGCCGGGTCGTACCAGGCAGACTCGAAACTGTCGAACAGCATGTCGAAGTCGGAGTCGATATCGATGGGACTGAGATCATCCGACACAGCCTGTACCATCTTTCCCTTGCGCACCCAGTCGATCATTTGATCAAACACCATCCTGGGCTTGCCATCAATTCCGCAATACTCCTGCCAATCCGAAAGGCCATCCCCGTCAAAGTCATTGGTAGTATTGGCCACCACCGGATTCATCCCCATCATCATATCCGGATCAAAATAGCGGCATTCCCATCCATCGTCCATGCCGTCGTCATCGGAGTCCCAGTTGGCGGGACTCAGGTAGTCCAGGCCGAATCCGCCTATTGAAAAATTGTATTCTTCAAGATTACTCAATCCATCCCCATCCGGATCACTACCGGCACCATAAGCAAAAGGATCGGCGGAATATTGAAACCAGTGATATTCCCACCAATCGGGAAGTCCGTCCGCATCATTATCATCAATCACCGAGATTCTGAGTTTGACAACGGAGACCCCTCCCGTGATGGACGCAGCGGCCGAACCGAAGGGTTCCCCGGGATCCTGTTCGCCGTTTTCATTACCGTCAACCCAAGCGGTAACCTGATAATCCCCATTGGGTAGACTTCCTCCCAAGACATAGGAATACGGGCCCGGAGGAAAAGGCAAGGCGCTCGTCGCCACGACCACATTGCTACTTACCACCGCACCCGTGGACGACTTAAGCTGTATCATCATCTGGCCAAAACCATCGCCGTTACCGGGCGGAGCGGAAATGTTTTCACGCCAGAGCGAGCCATTGAATATCTGGCCTGAGACAGTTTGGGCGGAGGCAGAGTCTCCCCACGCCAGCCCCATCAATAAAGCCAGACTGAATGCAAGCCATTCCCGGCGCATGGTGTGTCTCATTGTGGATGTTCCTGTCATGTTGAGCAATGCAACTGGTTTAATATCAGGGCTGCTTAATCACGATGTTGAAAGTGGCACCAAGACTATCGGTCACCGTCACGGCATTATCCCCTGCCCCGGTACGCTGGTAAATAACCGTGGTTCCGGTCATGCCGTCAGGAAGAATACCTCTTGATGTTGGAAAGAGAACACTCCATGTGTAGGGTTCCGTCCCACCGACAGCAGTCAATACAGCCAAGCCATTATTCACATCCAATTGGCTCGGCGAGGCGCTTGCACTCAACGGCGTGGCGGTCGAACTACCCGAAGATCCGCTAATCTTCGCAATCGCGGCATTCCCATTTCGATCGTAAGCGATCACATCATTCACGCCGACCGTCGTCACCGTGTAGACACCCTGGTTGCCACTTGAGGAAATAGATCCCTTTGAGCCATCTGAAACATCCCAGGTGATAGGCTCCGCCCCCCCATTGAAAGTAAAAACGGCTCGTTCACCCACCGAACTGAGTGTGGCAGAAGCGGGAGTCAAGGTCACAACGGAGGATCCGCCGTCACGCGGATCGGAAACATAAGGATGACTTTTAAAATAAGCATCCAATTCACCATTGTCGCCACTGCCTCCATTATCGCACCCCATCGGGACGAGCATGGCTAATGCCGCCACCCCCACGGCTCCCATCCAGTATTTCATTGTTTTCATCATGGCATTCCTTTCACAAATAAATTAATCGGATCTCACATCCAGTTTCTGCAAGGAGAGTCCCTCTTCGTTAATTCCCACCACTTTCCAGCGATAAACGAGATTATCATATTTGATCGAAATCACATTCCCTTCTTCAATCAGTTTTCTGGAAACCATGGCCAAATATCTCGATTTCCCGGTCATTTTATCATGAATCAGGCTAATGCCCCGGATGTCTAGTTTTTTTCGGGCCTCATCCCAAAGAGGTCCCCTTGGAATATCCGGCGGCGTCTCTCCTGAACGCTTTTCTGGGCTCATCTCTGGCTTTCTTACCACCGGCTTGGGGGCGTATCCCACCGGCCAGAAAGGATCCCGCTGGCTCGGCGTTACCGCCAATCCACTCTGATCGTCTGTACTGGGAACGGCCATCTGCCCCCCCCCCTCAGGAAGTGCCGGCATCTGGGCCTCCGCTTTACACATAACAAACAACCCGAAAATCAAAACCAGGCTGGCGCGACTACAGGGTATCATCCGCCACCTCTCTTTGTTTCCAGCAAGTTCTCGATTGGCCATTCCATCCTGACACTGAGCCGCTGTTGCTCGGGATTGTCAGGTTGCCCGGAAATCGTCATGTCGGTGACACTGAAAAAGGGGTTCCGTTCCTCCATCTGCAAAATGAATCGGGTGATGGCCTGATACGATCCATAGCCGCCGACCTGAACCGCAAAGGCTTTGTAGGCTTTCAAAGACGAATCCTTGGCCTTCAGGGGAATATCGACCACACCGACTTCGCGGGTATCCTCCACCTTGACCCCGGTGGCGCGGGCGGCAGCCTCAATTTGTTCGCTCACCCCAACCAGGTACGACCCCAATATGGGACGAAAAATATTGTCATTGTTTATCTTCCCGATCTTCGCCATCACCTCATCGTAATCCCGCTGAATTCCCAGCGCATAATCGAGTTCGCGCCTCGCTTTTTTTAATTTTTCCTGTCGGTCAGTCAGGGTCGACTCAAGAGTCTTCTTGGACTCCAACAAAGGCAACAACCCCCACGTAATGGCCACATAGATCACCACCGCGCCCACCACGCCGATCAGTGAGAAAAAAATGATTCTCTCTTTCTTTTTATCTGGAATATTCATTCGATCGGCCTCGGATAATATTTGCAGACAACTTCAAATATGCGGTCATTTTTTTCCAAAGGATCCTGCCGGAATGCGCCCGGCGGCAAGGTAGCCGACTCCACAAACTGACTAAAGGGAGTCCCTTTGAACGCATCGAGAAACTGAACCACATTCACTTCGGAGCGATCTGCGGGTGTCCGCCCCGAAAACTTCATCTCGAACACCCGGGCGGGGATCGTGTTCGAAACAACCACCACCGTCTGGCTCACACGAATCTGAGTCAATTGAATAACATGCGGCACAACAGGAACCACGGTGTCCAGTTGCCGGCCCCATGCAATGCGGGCATCACGCCAACCTTGCAGCGCCTTGAGGGTATCCATACGCCCCGCCAGTTCATTGCGAACTTCAATCGCCGCCTTGTATTTTGGCTCAGTCCGCTTCCACTCATCATTCGCCATCTCAACCTGATTTTGACACGCCCGATACTCAACGGCGAACATGAATATTCCAAAAGCAATCATGAACAGCAACGCCCCCAAGGCAACGCGGATCATCAAGGCCAATGACACCGGACTGGCGCTACGCTGCTCGTCCTTGAATATCAGATTGATATGCATCTATCAGTTTGCCTTCAACATAGCAAAGGCCGCGCCAACGGCAGCCGAAAAGCGCAACTCCTGCCCTTTAAGTCGTTCAGGAATGGCACCGGGCTGAACCACCAACCCTTCAAATGGATCCCACAATGTCGGCGCCTTCCCTGTGGCCAACTCAATCTCCTGATCCCAAAGGGGCAAACCCACCGCCCCGCCACAGACATAAAGTTTCCCGACATGAAGGCTCTCACGCCGCTCTACAAAATCCCAGGAGATAATAAGCTGCTGCAAAAAAGGCTCCATGGCCTGATGAACGGCTTTCGAAACATCAAACGACCCATCATTGAGGATTCCCGCCGCAACGTCCTGGTCCACCCCCAGACTATCCTGTAGTTTCTTCACTAAATTCGACATTCCGAAATCGAATTTCCTGACCATAATCAGGTTTTTTTTGTTGAAAAAAGCCACAACGGTAACCGACGCGCCGAAATCAATCACCGCGCAACAATCATCCGCGTGACGCCAACCCTGAGCCCGGCTGAAGGCCGTCATACTGGCCAACCCTGACACCTCAATGGAACAGGGAGCAGGCGTTCCTACAGAAAACGTTCCACAGATGGCGCGAACCGTCTCATCAGGAATCGCAGAGGCAAGCGCCCGGACTTCTGTTCGGGTTTCACTAATCACCTCGTAACCAAGGCGATAATTAGCATTCTCTCCGAGTCCCATCAGTTCACGGACGTGTTCGTCATTTGATTTCCCTAAATGGACAGGAAAGGTCAAAAGCTTCACAAGCCCGCCGCCTTTTGAAATCGCAACGGCCGCATAACGCGCCTTAACCGGTTTTGGAATTTCACAGATATCAGGAAGCGACTCCTCCGATTCCGGCAGTTTAATCGCAGGCAGAACATCAATCGCTATTACCGTGGGAACACCATGGATCTGGCTTAGGCGCGCCAGTTTTGTTCCTGAGGATCCAATATCGATCCCCAGCACATCGGAATAATCCCGGCGAAAAAATGCTGCAATATCAGTGAGTTTTCTCATACATTCAACACCGGCTCCGGTTCGTAAAGCCCTGCTCAGATTTCACCGCTTCAATCAAAGCAGAAGCGCTCAGGTTTCGCAAGCATCGGTTGTAATATATCATCTGGCATGTGGCATGAAACTTACATAATCTCATTTTTGCAACTACGAGAAAACGTGCAGAGCTAAATTCCTAACTCATAATGTTTATCAGAAATATAACAATGAATATGTTGAGCGGAACTTTGTATCGTTGTTCTGGCACAAGTCGTGCTATTATTTATTCTTAGGAATAAAGCATGGGGCGGGCCAACCTAAGGGTGAGTGAAGAAGGAGGGAAAGCAGATGGGTATAGATCGTCTCAGTGACATGCGCGCAGGCTTCACCTTGGCCGAGGTTGTCATAGCGGCTGGTTTGATGGTGCTGACCATAACGATGTTTCTGAGTTCCTTTGTGCAAGCCCAGAAATCGGCGAAGCTTGTTGATGAGCGACTCAAGGGGGTACATTTCGCCCGGCTTAACATGGAGTCCTTGCTCACGAACACGTATACCAGCACAGCCCTGAGCATTGCCAACAGGCCGAACTGGGTTACGAACACAAGCCTTGATGAGGGAGTCACGTCGAAGTACATCTGCGGCTATGCGGTCACGACCAGTGCCTACCCCACAGCAAGAATCATTATTTTGAGCAATACCTGGTTCAGCACAAGACCGGCAAGAACCAGCAGCGTAACAGTAGCGACCGCCATAAGCAGTGGATTTCAATACTGATGAAAACACGCAGTAACAGGATTTATCGCACAGGGTTCACGGCCGTGGAAAGCATGATCACCGTGGCTATCTCCGTCTTCATTGTCGCCGGCCTGCTGACCGTATTTATTGTCTGCAATCGGTACTGGCACCAGACATCGCTGGATTTGGCCATCACCCGGCAGGGAAACCAGTGCCTCGAAAAAATGGTTTTTGGATACGGCACGAATATCGGACTGCGGGGAGCCTACTGGGTAACGAATCGGGCCACTTCCACCAATTGGCGGATTCAAAGCAGTAACTATTATGGGGAAGTTTGGTATGTGTACGACGCAACCAACAAAGTCGTCATTTTTTCCAATAAACAGGAGAACTGCGTGATCGGACGAGGAATTGTTGCGTCGCAGGTATCAACCATAAACGGGTTGAGCATTTCCCTGACCTCGCAGCAGTCGGACGGACGCTATACGTCTAGCAACGCGCTAAGCACTTTTGTAAAACTACGCGCACCCAAGGCAGAATGATTGATGTCTGGTGTTGATTCATCCCCGATCATGTGGAGGGAAAGACAGTATGAAATATAGAGCATACGGCAATCACGAGAATGGCGGGTATGTTCTGATTACCGTCCTGCTCCTGAGTTGTATCGCCGCCATCTTGGTTTTAGGCATGCAACGGGAAGGCATCAGTCAGATGGGGATAACCTCTCGGCAGGAATCCTTGGAACAAGCACTATTTGTGGCCGAGGGTGGCTGCTCGCTCTGCCTTTCGCATATCATGGCCAACAACCCGGTACCTGCCTACCTCAGCGGGTCTATTGGAGGAGGGACGTTCAGCGCGGGAATCGGCTTCGGGGGTGGCTCGGCGGTTCTGAACTACACCCTCTCTTCAACCGGGTTTGTTCGCGGGGTTCGCCGGGTTGTCACGGTCGACTACGTCCATTCACGCAGTTGGGCCGAGTATGCCTTATGGTACGATCACTACAACGGAACGATTTGGTTTCAGACAGGGGATCGTTTCAAGGGCAAAGTCCACGCCAACGATTACCTCTATCTTCAGGGAGCACCGGTCTTTGAAAAACTTCTCACATCCGCTCAATCCACATGGGGCAGCGGCCCCGCCAGCGCCGTTTTCAGCAACAGTTATCAGTTGGGGGTTATGCCCATGACCATGTCGTCGATTAACTTCACCAACACCGCCTCCACCCAGGACTGTTTAAAGGCACAGGCCAACCTGGTTTTGACGGGAGCGACGACCATCGCCATGTCGGGCACTAATTTATTCCTCTGGAATGGCGGCCGAAAATGGACAAACTACAACTACACCACAGTCAATCCGGGAGTAATGACCGATGGCGTGATCTATGTTTCCTCCGTGGGATCATCCACGGGAACTCTCACGGTTGCGGGTACCTTAAATGGGCGGTTGACCCTTGTGGCGGACGGGAACATCAACATCACAAACCACATTCGATACGCCAGCAACCCCTCGACCAATTATTCAGACGACGCATTGGGTCTTATTTCACGGTGTGATGTCGTCGTCAAGAGCAACTGTCCCGTAAATTTGGACGTATACGCACACATTATCGCCGAAGGCGGCATGACAAGCTCGACCAATGACGGCATGTTCACTGTGGAGGCATATGATACGCGTCTGACAACAGCTTGCTCGAACCTGAATGTTTACGGTGGAATTGTTGAGAACTACCGTGGTCCGGTCGGCACAACAGGCGGAAAAGGATACTTGAAAAACTATATATTTGATACCCGCTTCAAGACCAATCCCCCACCGCATTATCCGGTCGTAGGCGACCAGTACTACTGGGGTGGATGGAGGGATTCGCCATGAAAAACGAACCTGAACCCCCAAGTCAGCCGCTCGGCGAGCAGGACTGGCTTTGGCTGGCGCTCGCTGGCCTATGCACATTGCTTGTCTGTATTGGAGCGAACAAAATACTAAAACCAACGCGGGTGTCCCCGCCTTCCACAGCCCCATCCCCTGTCGTTTCTGATGTTTCTGTGACACCGCCAGCGACAGTGACTGAGTTGGCGCCGGCTCCCGCTTGGCCCGCACTCGATACCGGCCGGATGGCAACGGAGCGCACGATTCCGCAGTACGAGGCCGTTCGGATGACAGGCGAGGATCTTCGGCGGCACTCAAGGGAAGATCCCCATGCCGCTGACGCGCTATCCGAAGCGGCGATCAAAAAAATTGAAGAGGAAGGCGCCTTGATCAAATAAAGCGATCTATATCTGGGATGCAAATCATGCTACTTGTAATGAAAGTGGGCGAAAATACATAATCGAGAGAGGAAAACGATGAAAAACCCGTATGGAATAATGATGGGCATGGCAATTCTGGCGGCGGGAATGTTTGTGGCTGGAAGATCACTGGCCGGAATGCTGGATCCAACGAATGCTCCAGGTCCGACCATGCACTCACTGGAAGAAATCTACCAGAAACTTGACAGCATTGCCGGGACACTGACCACCAATGTGGGGAGCGCCTACCCCGCACTGGTGGCGAAAACGGGTCAAACGAATTCCCTAACAAGCGGGGATGACGGCGATCTAAGGAAGGGAATGACGTGGCCAACCCCACGTTTCACAGTCCAAGCCAATACCAATGTCGTTCTAGATAACCTGACCAGCCTGATGTGGGCACGAAATGCAAACCTTCCGGGAGGCGCAACTAATTGGTCTGACGCAGTAAGCTATTGCAAAACTCTGGCTTACGGCAGTTACTCGGACTGGAGATTGCCGAATGTGCGCGAATTACAGAGTTTGATCGACTTTAGTCAGTACAGTCCCGTTCTTCCGCCTGATCATCCATTCACAGACGTACAATCGGACTACTACTGGTCAAGTACTACGTATACGCACGAGTCGAGCTCAGCGTGGCACGTACTCTTATCAGACGGCTACACGTACTATTCAACTAAGGGTACTCTCTTCTACGTGTGGCCGGTTCGTGGCGGACAATAACGAAGAGAAGGATGAGGGCTGAATGATGAATGATATATCAAGGATACCCTTCTTAGCCTTCGCTTGTTTTTTCCTATCATCGATCAGTGTGTTGGCATCGGCCAACATTGACCCGACTAACAAGCATGCCTGGGCCGAGAACACGGGGTGGATGAACTTTGCGCCGACAAACGGGGGGGCAACGGTTTATTACAATGGGACGAGCGGACACCTGACGGGATATGCCTGGGCCGAGAATATAGGCTGGATCAAACTGGGCAACAACGCCGGGGGGCCCTACACCAATAGTAGTTCCGAGGATTGGGGCGTTAATCTGAACGCTACAGGCTCGCTATCAGGATATGCCTGGGGCGAAAACATCGGGTGGATCAAATTTGATCCGGCCCACAGTCAGGTGACTAACGATATGGCCACAGGCCAGCTTGACGGTTACGCTTGGGGCGAAAACATCGGGTGGATTCATTTCAAGGGGAACGCCCCTGTCTATAACGTCAGAACATGGGCCTTTGACAAACATCCTCTAGGAACTCCCGATTGGTGGCTGTCTCTGTACAATGTTGACGAGACCAGTAATCCTGACAGTGACCCCCTGTTGGCGTGGCAAGAATACGTCGCCGATACCGACCCAACAAACCCCGAATCGTTTTTTCACATCGAGGCTATCTCATATGTTAGCAATGAGGTGATTTCCAACCTGCCGCCAACCATCGTAAGTTTTCAGTCGTCCCCTCGACGCTTCTATACGCTGATCAGGAGTGATGATCTAAAATCCGGAATCTGGACGAACGTCCCGAATCAAACCGGCATACAAGGCACTGGCGGGCTTGATTCATTACAGGATACGAATACTCCCCCGCGGCAGTTCTACCGGGTTGACGTAAAGCTAACTCCATAGCTGCTTTTCTTGACACCGACGCTTATTGGCGTATGCTTCAGTTCAATAATCCTCAATAATAGTAAAAAGTATTTAAATGAGCCGTGCATCGCAAACCATGCGGATTGATATTCCTCCTGACCTGAAGGCCGAACTCCGTTTGCCTGGAAGCCAGCGAACGATCATGCCGGAGCCCGAGCCAATCCCGCAAATGCCCGCCCGGACGAAATCCCACTCCTCTCTTGGCGACCCTGATTTTCAGGAACTGTTTCAAAGCGTTTATGATGGCGCCATTATCACCACGATGGCGGGAAAAATTGTGGATGCCAATATCCGCGCTACCGGTTTTTTAAAATATTCCCGGGACGAACTGCTCTCACTCAATTTGATGGATATTATCTCAGGGGCTGATTCCTCCACACTTGCGTCGATTCAAGAAGGAATCAAGAAAGACCGGTTCATTCTGATCCAAGCCTACTGTGCCCGGCAGGATAAATCGCTCTTTCCTGCAGAAATTACCGTAAATCCGCTGACCGTCGGGAAAAGGGAATATCATTGCTACTTCATCCGCGATATCACCTGGCGCCGACAGGCCGAAGATATGTTGAAAACCGTCCATAAAGCCATTCAGAATGCCGCAACAGGAATTGCTATTGCCGATCTCGAAGGACAGATCGACTATGTCAATCAAGCGGCCGTACGGCTCTGGAGCGATGGGGAAAGCGTTAACGGACGCCATCTGCAAGACTTGGTGACAGACCCCGATCAATTCCATTCCATTCTCAAAACGGTCAAGGCGGGGGAAAACTGGGCCGGCGAAGTTATAGTAACGCGGACTAACAGCCCTTCCATCCATGTCCAGATCGCGGCCGCCTCCAATCGGAATTCGGAATCGCAATTAACCGGCATGATCCTGTCTTTCCTCGACATCAGTGACCGTATTCGCGCTCAGGCAGCCGAGAAACATGCAGCTATCCAGCATGTCATGGTGGAAAGCCTGGGAACCGCCTGCCATCATCTCGGGCAGCCTGCAACAGTTCTGCTGGCCAGTCTTGAACTTCTCGCCAAGGTCAAGGGCAACGACAAGTCCATGAGCGAGGAACTGCTTGCCTCCAGTATTGACGCCGCAGAATCACTTCGAACGATGCTGCATAATCTCAATGATCTCACGGAGTACCATACCACCCCGTATATAGAGGGACAGGATGTACCCGGCATGATCGAATCCCGTATCCTGGATGTGAATAAGAGGTGACGACGCCGGTATTCAGAACAAAACCAGCCGCCTGGTTCCCATGGTTGATCGTGGCGGCAGGTTTTCTGGCTTATTCAAACAGTTTTTCATGCTCCTTTCTTTTCGATGATGCCGTTGTCATCACCAACAACCCACATATATATCATCTCTGGCCGCCCTGGTTGGCGGTGCTTTCCCCTGCCCGCTTCCTGGCCGATTATTCATTCGCGGTAAACCACCTCTGGGCAGGCAGTTCCCCCGCCGATTACCGGTTGATTAACATTATTATCCATCTTTCCGCGGGATTATTATTATACGGGATTGTCCGCAGAACACTCCTGTTACCCCGATGGGAAAGCCGATATACCTCGACGGCGGCAGGTTTGGCTTTCTCAATCGCCCTGCTCTGGACGCTCCATCCACTCCAAACCGAGAGCGTCACCTACATCGCACAACGGATTGAGGCGTTAATGGGGTTATTCTTCCTGTTAACCCTTGCCTGTTTCATCAGGGGAGTTGCTGATGAGGGCTCAAAAAAATGGTTTATTGCCGCATGGATTGCCTGTGTACTGGGGATGGGAACCAAGGAAGTCATGGTGACCGCACCACCCCTCATTCTCCTCTACGACGCGATCCTGGTCTCATCCTCGTGGAGAGAGCCGTTTATTAAACGATGGAAAATCCACGCGGCCTTATTCTCAACCTGGATCTTGCTGGCCGTCTTGGTAGGACTGGCAGTAGCCAGGGCCCATGCGGAAAACGTCACGCTCTTCAGTTCGGAAACGATACGATGGAAATACGCCCTGACCCAATTGAACGTACTGGCCCATTACCTCCGCCTCTCCATCATCCCCTACCCGCTTTGCCTCGATTATCATTGGCCCTTGGTCGAATCAGTCAGGG
>Ga0194060_10001108_pt1 | contig 19352 bp, 22 predicted proteins | sample SepL225m_MetaG_FD_163427 | JGI IMG/M metagenome (GOLD analysis project Ga0194060, IMG submission 163427) | Anoxic zone freshwater microbial communities from boreal shield lake in IISD Experimental Lakes Area, Ontario, Canada - Sep2016-L222-5m | ecosystem: Environmental > Aquatic > Freshwater >... | reverse complement strand
GCGCGACGATGCCGCGCAGGACTTCATTGGTGCCGCCGCGCAGCGTGTAGGCGGGCGTGTGCAGGATCGCCTGCGCGGCGAAGTTTTCGAAACGCTCGCCGCTGTCGAGCGAGGGAATCATCGGATAGAGCAGGCGCGCCGCCTGGGCGAGGTCGCCCTCAAAGCGCGTGCCGAGATCCTTGACCAGCGCCGCTTCGACCCCCGGGTCCAGGCCCTGCTCCATCAGCGCCGCCACCCCGATGGACATCGAACGCAGCGTCCAGAAGCGGCTCACCAGCTCGCCGATCGCAATCTCGGCGCGCGCATCGGCGGCTGCCCCGCGCGCCTTGCGGATCATCTCGCCGAGCAGTGGCAGGGTGCTCATGAAGCGCTCCGGGCCGCTGCGCTCCAGCGCCAGGTCGCCGGTGACGATGTTCCAGCCTTCGCCTTCGCCGCCCAGAACCATGGCGTCGGGCACCTCGACGCCGTCGAACACCATTTCGTTGAAGTGGTGTTCCCCGGTGAGCAGCCGGATCGGGCGCACCGTGAGCCCCGGTGCCGGCATGGCGACGATCAGCATCGACAGCCCGCGGTGCTTGGCGCCGGCGCCGTCCGAGGTTCGGCAAAGCACGAACAGGTGGTCGGCGTTGTGCCCTTGGCTGGTCCAGACCTTGGTTCCGGTGATCTTCCAGCCGCCGTCTACGCGCGCCGCGCGCGTCTTCACCGAGGCGAGATCCGAGCCAACGTCGGGCTCGCTGTAGCAGGCGCCGAAGATGCTTTCTCCGCGCGCGATCGGCGGGACGAGCTTTTGTTTCAACTCCTCGGTGCCGTGGCGCAGGATGCTGGCGCCGACCTGCCGCTCGGCGACCCAGTGCCCCGCGACGGGCGCGCCGGCCGCGAGCAGCTCCTCGATCACCACATAGCGCTCGCGCTGCGTGCGCTCCTGCCCGCCGTAACGCCGGGGCCAGGTCATGCCGAGCCAGCCGCGCTCGCCGAGCTTGCGCGTGAACGCGCGATCGAAACCGCGCAGCCAGCTGTCGCACTGTGGTTCGAAGCTGCCCGCGGCGAGCTCGCTGCGCAGGAAGTCGCGCACTTCGGCGCGCAGCGCCGTGCACTCCGCGTCGAGCTGCGCGTTGGCCGGTAATGGCGCCTGCTTCAATTGCTTCTCCCGCGACGCGGGCGGATGCGCCGCGCGCCTTGCGGCCGCGCCACGCGGGTCATGGCGGTGCCCCTGTGCTGCCATCGGCGGTGATGCCGGCGGCCAGCAGGCGGTCGATCTCCGCGCCGGTATAGCCCGCTTCGCGCAGCACTTCCACGCTGTGCTCGCCCAGGTGTGGCGCCGGCCGGCCAGGCGCGGCCTGCGACTCCGACCAGCTGGTGGGGACGCCGGTGCTGCGGATCGTGCCTTCGCTCGGGTGTTCCGCGGTCTGGAGGAAACCGATTGCAGCGAGGTGCGGGTCGTCGATCAGGGTATCCAGCGTGTGCAAGGGCATCGCCGGAATATCCGCGCTGTCCAGGATCGCCAGCCATTCCGCGGTGGTGCGCGCACTGAACACCTCGGCGATCAGGGCATACAGCGCGTCGATGTGAACGGTGCGGCTCCCGACGTCGGCGAAGCGCGGATCGGCATCCGGAAGCTCCGGGCGCCCGATTGCGGCGAAAAAGCTGCGCCATTGCTTGTCGTTGTACGCCAGCACTGAGATGTAGCCGTCCCGCGTGCGATACGGGACGCGTTCCGGCGACAGGCTGCGCTTGTACCCCGGGGGCCCCAGCGGCGGCTCGAACGTGCGCCCGCCCATGTGGTCGCCCAGCACCATCTGCGCCATGGTTTCGAACATGGGTATGTCCACGCGCTGTCCGCGGCCGGACTTGGCGCGGTGCAGTAGCGCGCCAAGGATCGTGCCGACGCCGATTGCCGCGACGTAGCGGTCCGCGATCGCGAGCGGCACGTAACGCGGGCGGTCGCCGCCCGCCATCACCGCTAGCGTGGGCAGCGCCACCAGCGACTGGATCAGGTCGTCATAGGCCGGACGCGCCGCATACGGGCCGCGTTGGTCGTAGCCGAACATGCCCGCGTACACGATGCGCGGATTTGCCGCCGATACTTCCTCGTAAGTAAGACCCAGCCGCGCCATCGCCTGCGGCCGGATGTTGTAGACCAGGACGTCGGCGCCTTCGGCGAGCCTGAGCACGGCGTTGCGGCCTTCGGTTTGTTTCAGGTCGAGTACCAGGCTGCGCTTGCTGCGATTGCCCTGCAGGAAGATCGCCCCCATCCCGGGATGGCGCGCCGGTCCGACGCGGCGCACCGGGTCGCCCTGCAGCGACTCCACTTTCACCACGTCGGCGCCCATGTCGCCCAGCATCTGGGTGGTGAACGGGCCCATGAGCACCGTGGTCAGGTCGATGACGCGCACACCGGCCAGAGCGCCGGCCGTTGTCGCTGGCACGGTCGTACTGGCATCGGGCGCGGCGCGATCGGTCATATTGCTACTTCTTGTACTTCGCCAGTTCCTCCTGATAAGCCTTCAGCACCTGGGAACCTGGCTTGCCGCGCTTGTCCAGCTGCTCGGCCCACTCCTTGTTCACCGAGCTAAGCCGGCTGCGCAGTTCGGTCCTGTCAGCAGCGGAAAGCTCGGAGATCTTCCAGCCCGAGGCCTTGAGCTTGCGTATCGCCTCGATGTCCTCGGCGTCGACCACGCTACAGGCGGTTTTCAGCGTCTCTTCGCTCGTTTCGGTGATCGCCTTCTGCGCCTCCGGCGGCAGGGACTTCCACTTGCGTTCATTGATCACATAGGTCACGACGAAGCTGCCGAAATTCTCGCCGGTGGTTGAGGAGCGGTAGGCGGTCTCCATGCCATAGGAATAGACGCTGGTGAAGGGCCACAGCGCTCCGTCGACGGTACCGCGGGTAACGGATTCATAGACTTCGGGCGATGGAATCTGCACCGGAACCGCGCCCAGTTTGCGCACGGCGAGTTCCTTCGCGCCGCCGGTGGTGCGGATCTTCAGGCCCTGTAGCGACTTCAGCCCGTCGAAGTTCACCTTGGGGCCGAGCATCACCTGGTAGGGGACCAGCACCACCGTCCACAGGACGCGCACGTTATTCGGGGCGAACTCCTGCTTCGCCAGGATCCCGTCGCCGGTGGCGAGCTTGTAGAACGCCATGGTCGCTTCGCACGAAGACTTGAAGTCGATCGGCAGCTCGGCCACCACGGACAGCGGCAGCTTGTCGCCGACGAAAGCGGGCGCCACGTAGCCTATGTCCACCACGCCGGAGCCGGCAAGCGACAGCACGTCCTTCGCCTTGCCTAGCTGCTCCGCCGGGTAGTACTCGAGGTTAACCGCCTTGCCGGCGCGCTCGTTGATTTTCGCGATCCAGGGCTTGGTGATCTTCTCCGCGATGAAGTGGCCGTTCGGGAACGAATCGGCCACGCGCAGCTTGACAGCCTGGGCCATCGCCGCGGAACTTCCCAATGCCAGTGCCGCCATGCAGGGCAGCAAGCCCAAGCGTATGCGCATCATGTTGTGTCCTCCTGTGTGCGGCGAGTATCTCCAAGGTGGCGGCTACAGTCAATCGCCGGGTTGCCGCGCCGACCCGGGCGCTTAACCCCGTTTCGAAAACTTCAGCGTTTAACCGGGCACCACCCCATTAAAAAACCGTAAGGAGATCGACATGCGCAAACTGCTTTCCATCCTCGCCGCCAGCCTGCTCACCGGCTGCGCCTCCATTGCCGATGCCGGCTCGCTCGCCGACGTCGCAGTCATCAACCGCAGCACGGGCGAGCGTCTGCCGGTGTATCGCCACGGCGCCCGCCTGTACGTCGAGGGTCGGGCGGGCGAGCGTTACGCGGTCGAACTGCGCAACCGCACCGGCGGCCGCGTTCTGACCGTGCTGTCGGTGGACGGCGTCAATGCCGTGACCGGCCAGACCGCCGCCGCGAGCCAGAGCGGCTATGTCCTCGATTCATGGAGCCGCGCCGAGATCGTTGGCTGGCGCAAGGATATGAGCGATGTCGCCGCCTTCTACTTCACCGCGCTGCCGGACTCCTATGCCGCCCGCACCGGCCGCCCCGACAACGTCGGCGTGATCGGCGTGGCTGTGTACAAGGAGTACGTCGAGCCGCCGCGCGTGATGCAGGACGCGCCTGCGTTGGGGAAGGCCGAGGGCGCAGGGCGCCTCGCAGCCGGCGATGCCGCCAGGCGCCAGCCCGCACCCGCCGCAGCCGCGCCCTCGCCGTCGGAGACGTCCGCGCAGCGCAACAAGATGGCCGAAGAAAAACTCGGAACCGGCCATGGCGAGCGCATCCACGCGCCGACCTACAGCACCGAGTTCCGGCGCCTGAGCAGCACGCCGAGTGAAGTCATCACGATCTATTACGACAGCCGACAGAACCTAGTCGCACAGGGCGTTATCCCGCGCCACCCGGCGCTGCCGCAACCGTTCCCGAACGGTGGCTTCGTACCCGACCCGTCCTGATTCGATGGCCGGCGGCGAGGCGGCATGCGGCCCCGCCGCCAGAGCGAGTAGGCTATTTGCGCAGATGCCGTGCGACCCAGCCCGGCACGTGGTCCATGCGCCACTGCCACCAGCGCGGTACCCCGGGCGTGTAGGAGCGCTCGATGTAATAGGGCACCATCGGCGCAAACCAGTCCCACAGGCGGCGCAGTTCGGCCTCTGGTGCATCGTGTAGATCCACGCGCAAATCGACTACGGGGAAGCTGTGCTCCGCGTATACGACCAGTGCCGAGGAGTTTTGTCCTTCGGGCTGGCCGCCCGCGTCGCGGCCAGCTTCCACCGCGCGCACCAGACGCTCTGCCAGCACTTCGCCCGCGCCCGCTTCGAATGCCTGCGCCATCGCGGCCACCACCTGTTCGCCGGCAAGTACGTTGCCGGCGCAAACATAGCCATCGCCGATGCGGTGCCCGCACCAGAGCGGATTGCGCGCGCCGGTCACGGCGTGCGCTCGGCCGTAGATGTCCACCACCGAGATCTGGCGGTAGTCGGGATAGGGGTCGCTCCCGAGCAGTTCCGCGACGACTTTTTCCGCCGATAGCCCGCTCCCGATCAGTTTGCGCGCGATCAGGTTCAACTGCGGATTGGCCACGGCCTGGATCGAGGCTGCGCCTCTGCCCGGCACCACCAGCGGGCAGCGCACGCCCACGTTGGGCGAGTAGGTGGCGATGCCGACCCCGTACTGGCCGGATTTTTTGCAATGCGCAACGATTGAATAAGTCATTTTCGGTCCCCTTGGTTCAGTCCATGCGGATTTTGGTTTCGGCGGCGAGCTTCCTGTATTGATCGAGTTCGTCCGCGGTCATCTTGCGCAATTGCTCCGCGGTCCCCGGCCGCACGATGGATCCGGTGGCCTCGATCTTCCTTCGGATCTCGGGCAGATTCAGGATTTTCACGATCTCGGCGTTGAGCCGCGCGACTATCGCTTTGGGTGTTCCTGCGGGCGCGTACAGCGCGTTCCAGCTATCCAGGTTCAGCGCCATGCCCTGCTCGGCTAGGGTGGGAATGTCCGGCGCCGGCGGCACGCGCTCGGCCGAGGCGACGCCGAAAGTGCGCAACTGTCCGGCGCGCACATAGTTGATTTCGGTGGGCAGGGTGCCGAAATAGAACTGCACGCGATTGGTGAGCAGGTCGGCGTTGACCTGCGGCGCGCCCTTGTACGGAATGTCGGTGATCTCTACGCCGAGGGATCGGGCGAACTGCACGCAGGCGAGATGGGTACCGGTTCCCACTCCATGGTGGCCGCAGTTCAGTTTGCCGCTGTTGGCCTTGGCGTAGGCGGCGAATTCCTTCAGGTTCGCCGCCGGGATCGAGTTATGCGCCACCAGCATGATCGGCAACCCGGCGACATAGGCGACCGGCTCGAAATCCTTCACCGGGTCGTAGCTGACATTGCGGTTGAACGCGGGCACGATGGTCGACACGGCGCTGCCCCCCATCACCAGCGTGTAGCCGTCCGGCGTGGCCTTGGCCGCGGTCTGCATCGCGATCGCGCCGCCTGCGCCGAGCCGGTTCTCCACCAGCACCGGCTGGCCGAACACCTTCGACAGTTCTTCCCCGACGATGCGGCACAGCAGGTCCGTGATGCCGCCCGCCGGATACGGAGATACGATGGTGATCGGTTTTGCCGGCCAGTTCTGGGCGAATGCGCCGCAGGACAGCACCGCGAGTGCGGCGATGAAACCCGCGGCGATCGCGCTCCCGGCGAGTAACCGCAGAGGTTTGGCTGCAACAAGAATGGCGCGCATGCGTCGGCTCCCTCGATTACGATTTGCTTATACTGATCTTTTCGCATGATAACCTAGGCGCAATTCCGCTTCGTTGCGGAAAGCTTTAGCCCGTTGCGTCGCCATCGATACGTGGCTATGATCTCCGCGCAGGTTCAGTCGGCATTCATTTCCTTGAAACCCGCTTAGGGAGGGCGAAAACGGTGAAACAACCGTTTCGGGTAGGCAATTGCGCAGGTTTCTCCGGCGACCGGGTGGACGCACCGGGTCCGGTGGTCGACACGCTGATCGAATCGGGCGGCCCCGGCGCGGTGTTTTTCGAGGTGCTGGGCGAACGCACCGTCGCGCTGGCGCAACTTGAGAAGCGGCGCGACCCGCTGCGCGGCTACGAGCCGATGCTGGAGCGGCTGCTCGAGCCCATCCTCAAGCGCTGCGCGGAACACGGCATTCCGATCATCGGCAATTTCGGCGCAGCCAATCCGCCGGGTGCCGCGCGGGTGATCGCGCAGCTCGCGTTGCGACTGGGCCTGCCCGACCTGAGGATAGGCGTGGTGCACGGAGACGATGTGCGCGAGCGCATAGCGCTCGCCGCGCTGCCGGTGTATGAGGCCGACGCCGCGCTCGACATGGGCGGTGGCGACATTGTGTCCGCCAACGCTTATCTGTCGGCGCGCCCCATGGTTGAGGCGCTCGCCGCCGGGGCGCAGGTGGTCATCACCGGCCGCACCGGTGACCCGTCGCTGGCGCTGGCGCCGCTGATCCATCACTACGGCTGGGCTTACGACGATTGGGCGCGGCTTGCCATCGGTGCCACCGCCGGCCACCTGCTCGAATGCGGCGCGCAGGTCACCGGCGGTTACTACTACGACCCCGGCTTCAAGGACATACCCGATCCGGCCAACATCGGTTTTCCGATCGCCGAAGTCGACACGGACGGGCGCTTGGTGATCACCAAGGCCGCGCGCACCGGAGGATTGGTGAACGCGCAAACGGTGAAAGAACAATTGCTGTACGAGATCCACGATCCGGGGTTCTACATCACCCCCGATGTAACGCTCGATTTCACCGGGGTATCGGTGCGCGAACTTGGGCCCGACCGGGTGGAAGTGAGCGGCGTGCGCGGCGCCCCGGCGCCGGAAAAGGTCAAGGCCACGGTGTGCTTCGACGGCGGCTGGATGGGCGAGGGCGAGATTTCCTACGCCGGACCGAATTGCCTGGCGCGCGCCCGCGCCGCGGCCGAGGTACTGCTCGAACGGCTGCGACTGCGCCAGCTCGCGGTCCAGCCGCGCATCGATCTGATCGGCGTCGCCAGCGTGCACGACGGCGACGGCGGCGCTAAGTGGCGCGGCTACAACGGCGGCGAACCGGACGACGTGCGCGTACGCCTTGCCGTTTCGGCGCGCACCCAGGACGACGCCGACCAGGCCGCGCGCGAAGTGCTGGCGCTGTATTGCTGCGGGCCGGCTGGCGGCGGAGGAGTGCGTTGGCGCACCACGCAGCGTATCCGCACGCAGTCCTACCTGATGCCGCGCGGCGACCTGGCGCCGGGCGCCCGGGTGCTAAGCGCGAAGGAGATGGCGCGATGAGCGATGCCAAAGACGCAATGGTGGCGGTACCGCTGCATCGCGTTGCCCACGGGCGTGCCGGCGACAAGGGCAACCGGCTCAACGTCAGCGTCATTCCCTACGACAGCGGCGCGTACGAACTCATCGCGCAACAGCTCACCGAACGGCGCGTGCTCGAGGTGTTCGCCCATCGCGGTGCGACCGGGGTCAGGCGCTACGAGCTGCCGCTGTTGCCGGCGCTCAACTTCGTGATCGAGGACGTGCTCGAAGGCGGCGTCAACGGCAGCCTCAACCTGGACGGGCACGGCAAGAGCAACTCGTTCCTGCTGCTCGGCGTCGAGGTGCGCGTGCCGCAGCGCTTCGTGCGGCCTGTGCCGGAATAATAGATCAATTCGAGCCAGATTCGAAACAAGGAGGAGTCGTCATGAACGCAATATTATTTGCCTTTGCGCGCGTCTGCGCCGTGGCTCTGGCGGCGTGCGTGATGGTTCAGCCTGTGGCCCAGGCGCAAACGCGCTATCCGGACAAGTCGGTGCGCGTGGTGGTGCCGGCGCCGCCGGGGAGCGCGCCCGATTTTCTGGTGCGCCTGGTCGGTCAGAAACTGTCGGAGGCCTGGGGCCAGCCGGTGGTCATCGACAATATCGTCGGTGCCTCGGGCAACATCGGCACCGAACGCGTGGCCAAGTCGGCGCCGGACGGATACACGCTGCTGTTCAATACCATCGGGCCGATCGCGGTCAACGTGAGCCTGTTCGAAAAGCTGCCCTACGATCCGGTGAAGGACCTCGCGCCGATCAGCCTGGTGGCGAAAATGCCGAACATTTTGACCGTCAATCCGGCGGTGCCGGTGAAGAACCTGGTCGAGCTGATCGCCCTGGCGAAAAAGGAGCCGGGCAGGCTGCGCTACGGTACCGCCGGCCCGGGCACCACCCAGCACCTGTCGGGCGAGCTGCTGAATACGCTGGCGGGGATACAACTCACCGGCGTGCCGTACAAGTCAAGCGCGCAGATGACCACCGACGCGCTCGGCGGACAGATCGAGGTGCTGTTCCACAATGCGCCGGTGCTGCTGCCGCACCTGAAGTCCGGGGGCCTGCGCGGCATCGCGATCACCAGCGCCAAGCGCTCGCCGGCGGCGCCGGAACTGCCGACCATGGCCGAAGCCGGCGTTGCCGGTTTCGAGATCACGGCCTGGTTCGGTTTCATGGCGCCCCGCGGCACGCCGCAGGCGATCATCGCCAAAATCCACGCCGACGTCGCGCGCATTGTCGCCAGCCAAGAGGTGCAGGAGCGCATCCTGTCGCAGGCGAGCGAGCCGGTGGGCAACAGCCCGGATGAATACGCGGCCTTCATCAACCAGGAAATCACCAAATGGCGTGCGGTGATCAAGCAGGCGAACGTGAAAGCGGAATGAAGGGTCCGGCCCTGGCGTGGGACGGCGGAATTGCCATCGTTTCCTATGGCCTAGTCCAGGCGCTGCCCGGGATTCAGGCCCGTGGCCAGATTATTTGAAGAGGAGCATCACATGAAGTTCTGCACCCGCATTGGTGCCTTGTTGCTCTCACTGGCAGCTTGCGCCGGCGCCCACGCCCAGCCTTTTCCGAGCAAACCCGTGACCATGATCGTGCCCTACGCACCCGGGGGCACGGGCGAGATTCTCGGTCGTTCGCTGGCGCAAAAGCTATCGGAGATCCTGGGCCAGAACGTGATCGTCGAAAGCCGGCCGGGCGCGGGCGGCAATATCGGCGCCGAGATCGTGGCGCGCAATGCCCGCGCCGACGGCTACACCGTGCTGTTTACGGCGACCAGCCTCGCCAGCAATGTCAGCCTGATGAAGAAAATGCCGTTCGACCCGCTGAAGGACTTGACGGCGATCGCTCCGGTGGCTGCGATCCAGACCATTGCCGTGGTGAATCCGGCGCTGCCGATCCAGACGATACGCGAGCTCGTGGCCTATGCGAAAGCCAACCCCGGCAAGCTGTCGTTCGGCTCGTCCGGAATCGGCACCTCCAACCATCTGTCGGTCGAATTGTTCAAGGTCGTCGCCGGCGTGGATATCCTGCATGTTCCGTACAAGAGCGCGGGACAGGCGCTTCCGGACGTGATTTCCGGCCAGGTGAATATGATGTTCGACCTGATGCCCTCGGCGATCAACCACGTCCGCCAGGGCAGATTGCGCGCCCTGGCGGTTACCGGCGCGAAGCGTTCGCCTGCAGCGCCCGACCTTCCCACGGTGGCCGAAGCCGGCGTCCCCGGCTACGAGTTCACCGCCTGGTTCGGGCTGTTCGCGCCCGCCGCTACGCCGAGGGAGGTGGTGACCAGGCTCAATGCCGCGGTAACCAGGGCGATCGAATCGCCGGACCTGAAGGCGCGGATGGAACAGCAGGGGGCTGAGCCCTTCGCCGCCACGCCGGAGCAGTTCGCCCAGTTCTTCAAAGGCGAGGTGGACAAGTGGGCGCGCGTGGTGCGGGAAGGGCGGCTGCCGGTTCAGGAGTAGCGATCAGTTTTGCAGACAGGAGCCGTCGAAATGAGCCAATATTCTTTCCGCCTTTATTGCGACACGCTCGCCGCGAAGGCCGCGTTCGACGGCGGGTTGACGCCCGCCAACCGGATCCTCTATGTCCAGGACGGCAGCGCGACGCTGCGCTCGGCCGGCCAGGCGATGACGTTGGCGCCGAACAGCGCCTGGTGCGCGCGCACCGCCTGCCAGGTGATTGCCGGCGCGGCCGGCGCGCAGATACTGCGCTGGGAGTTGCAGCGGCCGGATGCGCCGGCGGCTGCGAAGGGTGCGCAATCGCGTTTGTTGCTGGAACGCGAACTGGATTTTTCCGCGCCGGACGGTTTCCTGTTCCGTTGCGACCGCGTCGATTTTCCGCCGGGGGGCATCGCCTATACGCACACTCATCAGGGACCCGGCATACGCTGCCTGCTCAAGGGGCAGTTTGCGGTGGAGACCGCGGGGCATACGCTGGCGATTGTTCCGGGCGGCGCTTGGTTCGAGTCCGGACCCGACCCGGTACTGGCTACGGCCTGGGATCGGTCGCCGACGGGGTTCGTCCGTGTCATGGTCCTGCCCCGGGCGCTCAAGGGCGCGAGTTCGATCAAGTACGTCAAGCCCGAGGACCTGCAAAAGCCCAAGCCGCAGCAGTATCAAATCTTCATCGACGAATTCATTGACTTGTAACACAACGGGAGTGAACCATGTTTGACCCGATTACCCTGCCTTTCGGCGCCAAGATGCTGTTCAACACGGTGAAGCTCAAACCCGGCGTCACCTTCGAGGAAGTCGAGCTCGCCGTGGGCGAAATGTGCAACGTGGTCAAGGAAACCTACGGCGGCGACAAAGGCGGCTTCATCGCCGGGCAGGTGATGAAATTCTCCGGTTTCGTGTCGGCCGAGGGCTCGCTCGGCCAAACCGCGCGCGCGGACGAACACTACGCCATCGTCACCTATTGGCGTTCGTTCGAGGAGCACGAAAAGTCGCATGCCGACGCGATCTTCACCTCCAAGTTCGAGGTGCTGGCGCAGATGTGCACCGAAACCAGCGAACTCGGCTACGACGTCCTGTGGCAGGGCGCGCCCGAGAGCGCGTAGCGCTGCAGTGTGGGAGCCGGCCCTCGGCGAAGACTGGAGCCGCCCGGAGGGGTAAAATCGCGCCCATGAATGCGGTTGCCGAAATCCGGGACGTAAAGCTCTATATGCGTGAAGTGGGCGAGCAGGCGCGCGCCGCGTCGCGCCTGCTCGCCCGTGCGGACACCGCGACCAAGGACAGCGCGCTCGTCGTCGCCGCCGCCGCGATACGGCGTGAAGCCGCGCGACTCCTTGCCGCCAATGGCGAAGACGTGACCGAGGCGCGTACCCGAGGCCTTGCGCCGGCACTACTCGACCGGCTAGCGCTCACTGCCGCCGGCGTCGAAGCCATGGCCGAAGGCCTGGAACAGATTGCGTGTCTGCCCGATCCGGTCGGCGCCATCACCGAGCTGCGCGCGCGCCCGAGTGGCATACGCGTCGGCCGCATGCGCGTGCCGCTGGGCGTGATCGGCATCATCTACGAATCGCGACCCAACGTCACCGCCGACGCGGCGGGGCTGTGCCTGAAGTCGGGCAATGCCGCCATCCTGCGCGGCGGCAGCGAGGCGCTGCGCTGCAACCGCGCCATTGCAGCCTGCATGCACGAAGGCCTGGATGCGGCCGGGCTGCCGCGCACGGCGATCCAGGTGATCGCGACCGCCGACCGCGCCGCGGTGGGTGAATTGCTCACCATGAACCGGTACGTGGACATCATCGTGCCGCGCGGCGGCAAAAGCCTGATCGAGCGCGTCATGGCGGAGTCGCGCATCCCGATGATCAAGCACCTCGACGGGGTGTGCCACGTGTATATCGACGACCGGGCGGACCTGGCGAAGGCGATACGCATCGCGGACAACGCCAAGACCCAGCGCTACGGCACCTGCAATACCATGGAAACCCTGCTGGTCGCAGAAGGCGTAGCGGCGCAGGTGCTGCCGCCGCTGGCGAAAATCTATTTCGACAAGGGCGTGGAACTGCGCGGCGACGAGCGATCACGGAGCATCGTGCCTGCGATCACGCCGGCCTGCGAGGACGACTGGTACACGGAATATCTCGCGCCGATACTCGCGGTGCGCGTGGTGAAGGACCTGGACCAGGCGATGGACCACATCGCCCGCTATGGCTCGGCGCACACCGATGCGATCGTGACCGAGGACGAGGCGCGCGCGCAACGCTTCCTGCGCGAGGTCGATTCGAGCTCGGTGATGGTCAACGCTTCGACGCGCTTTGCCGACGGATTCGAATACGGGCTGGGCGCGGAAGTGGGCATTTCCACCGACAAGCTGCATGCGCGCGGGCCGGTCGGCCTGGAAGGCCTTACTTCGCAGAAATACGTCGTCCTTGGCGACGGACAGATCAGAACCTGAAGGTCAAAACGCAATGCAACTGGTCTGGTACTTCGACTTCATTTCGCCCTACTCCTACCTGCAGTTCGAGGCCTATCCCGAGTTGATGCAGACGGCCGCGCTGCGTCCGGTGCTGTTCGCCGGGCTCCTGAACCACTGGGGCGGCAAGGGGCCGGCGGAGATTCCGGCGAAGCGCCTGCAGACTTACCGCTACACCTACTGGCAGGCCGGCGAGTACGGCATCACAATGCGCTATCCGCCGGCGCATCCGTTCAATTCGATCCACGCGCTGCGCCTGGCGATCGCGCTCGATTGTGGCTACGAGGCGGTCAGGACCGTGTTTGAATTCATCTGGAAGGACGGCCGTTCAGTGACGGACGAATGGCCGGCGCTGATCAAGCGGCTCGGCCTGACCGTCGCCGCCGGCGACGCCCTGATCGCCGGGCAGAGCGTGAAGGACGCGCTCGCCGCGAACGGACGCGAAGCGATAGCCCGCGGCGTGTACGGTGTGCCGACTTTCGACACCGGCAAGGAGTTGTTCTGGGGGTTGGACGCCACCGACATGCTGCTCGATTATCTCGAACACCCCGGCGTGTTCGACGATGCGGAAATGCAGCGCATCGCCAGCCTGCCCGTCGGCGCCGCGCGCAAGTTTTGAACGCCAGCTGATTGAACGCCTCCAGCCTGAACGTCAGGGGTATCCTCGGCGGCACCTTCGATCCGGTTCATCTGGGCCATGTCGCGCTGGCCGAAGCGGCGTTGTCCCGGCTGCCGTTGAACGAAGTGCTGTGGCTGCCCTCGGGAAGCCCGGGGCACCGCGCGCCCCCCGCCGGGAGCGCAAGGGACCGCCTGGCGATGCTCAGGCTCGCCACCGCAGACGAGCCGCGCTATCGCATCGACGGCAGCGAACTTGATCGCAGCGACCCCACCTTCACCGTGCACACGCTCACCCGCCTGCGCGCGCAGCTGGGAAAGGCGCAAAGCCTGGTCCTGCTCCTGGGCAGCGATTCTTTCCTGAGCCTGCCGACCTGGCTGCGCTGGCGCGAGTTGTTCGACCTGGCGCATATCGCGGTCGTGGGCCGCCCCGGTCATCCTCTGGGTGGGAGCGGTACCGCGCCGGATCTGGCCGCGGAGATCGGGCGCCGCGCCGCGCCGCCGGAACAACTGGCGGCGAGCGCGGCGGGGAATATCGCGAGCTTCGACATGCCATCGGTGGACATCTCGTCCTCGGCCGTCCGCGCCGCGCTGGCCGCCAGGCAGGACGCCAGCCATTTGCTCCCGGAAGCGGTTCTCGCATATATTCGGTCGCAGCATCTTTACCTCTAGAGGAGATACACAAGCCCTAATGGATATCCGCAAAATGGAAAAAGCGGCGGTGGCCGCACTCGAAGACATCAAGGGCCGCGACATCATCGTGCTCAAAGTCGCCCATCTCTCGCCCTTGTTCGAGCGCATCATCATCGCCAGCGCCGATTCGACGCGACAGGTCAAGGCGCTTGCCGACAACGTGGTGCAAAAGCTGAAGGCTCTAGGCTTCCAGGTGCTCTCGGTGGAAGGGGAGCAGACCGGCGAGTGGGTCCTGGTGGATCTTGGCGCGATCGTGGTTCACGTGATGCAGCCCACCATCCGGCAATACTACAACCTGGAAGAGCTGTGGAACCAGCCCGAACCGAAAAAACCGCGCGCACGCAAGAAGGCGGCCGAAGCGCACCCGGCCGCGGGGTGAACATCCGCGCCGGATCCAGATGAAACTCGCAGTGGTCGCGGTCGGCACGCGCATGCCCTCCTGGGTGGTCGAGGGCTTCCGCGAATACGCGAAGCGCATGCCGCCGCGCATTGCGCTGGAACTGATTGAAGTCAAGCCCGAGGCGCGCACTTCCGGAAAAACCGCGGTGCAGATGCTTGCGGCCGAGGCCCAGCGCATGCGCGCGGCGCTGCCCAAGGGCGCGCGCGTGATCGCGCTGGACGAACATGGCAAGGACCTGAGCACCTGCAGCCTGGCAGTTCAGCTGGATGCCTGGATGCAGGAAAGCGGGCCGCTCGCGTTTTTGATCGGAGGCGCCGACGGTCTTGATGCCACCCTGAAAAAGAGCGCCGCGATGCAGCTGCGGCTGTCTAGCCTCACGCTGCCGCACGGCCTGGCGCGGGTGCTGCTGGCGGAGCAGCTTTATCGTGCGCTGAGCATCATCGGCGGCCATCCCTACCACCGGGAGTGATTGTGTCGCCGGGCGGATCGTTCATCTACCTCGCCTCGCGCAGTCCGCGCCGGCGCGAACTGCTGCGCCAGATCGGCGTGGAACATGAGATTCTGGCGCAGCGGATCAAGGCGGAACGCGGGCCCGACGTGAACGAGGACCCGCTCGCCGGCGAGGAGCCGCGCGACTACGTGCTGCGCGTGTGCCGCGACAAGGTGGAGAGCGGGTGGGCGCGCGTGTCGCAGCGCAAGCTGCCGCTGCGCGGCGTGCTCGCCGCGGATACCACCGTGTGCATCGGCGACGAAATCCTCGGCACACCCGCGGATGCGGCCGAGGCGGCCGCGTTTCTGGCGCGCCTGTCCGGCCGCGAGCACGAGGTACTGACGGCCGTCGCGCTCAAGTTCGGCGAGCGCATGGAGACCGAGCTGTCGGCGACTGCGGTGCGTTTTCGCCGGCTTGAACCGGCCGAGATCGCGCGCTACGTGGCCGGCGGCGAGCCCATGGACAAGGCCGGCGCCTACGGCATCCAGGGTCATGCCGGAATCTTCGTCGCCGAGATCCGCGGCAGCTATTCGGGCGTGATGGGGCTGCCGCTGTACGAGACGGCGCAACTGCTGCAGCGCTTTGGCTTGATGCCGCCGGTCTGAGCGACCGGGCCGGGCCCGCGCTCGCGGGCAGGCCGAGCGCCATCCGGTAGAATGCCCGCATGAGCGAAGACATTCTGATCAACGTTACCCCGCAGGAAACCCGGGTCGCCGTCATTCACAGCGGCGTCACCCAGGAACTGCACATCGAGCGCGTCGCCAACCGCGGGCTGGTAGGCAACATCTACATGGGCAAGGTGGCGCGGGTGCTTCCCGGGATGCAATCGGCGTTTGTCGAAATCGGACTGGAGCGGGCGGCCTTTCTGCATGTCGCCGACATCTGGGAGGAGCGGCTGAACGGCCATGGCAACGGCGAGCCGGGAAAAGCCGCGCAGAGGCCGATCGAAAAAATTCTCGCCGAAGGCCAGCCGCTGCTGGTGCAGGTGGTCAAGGACCCGATAGGCACCAAGGGCGCGCGCTTGTCGACCCAGATCAGCATCGCCGGGCGAATGCTGGTGTACCTGCCGCAGGACTCGCACATCGGCATTTCGCAGCGCATCGAGGACGAAGGCGAGCGAGCGTTGCTGCTGGAGAAGGTGCGGCAGATGCTGCCGGCCGACGAAAAAGGCGGATTTATCATCCGCACCATGGCCGAAACCGCCACCGACGCCGAACTGCTGAACGACATCGGCTATCTGGGCAAGCTGTGGCAGGACCTGCGCGCGAAGAGCCTGTCGGCGCCCTCGCCCTCGCTGCTGCACCAGGATCTGTCGCTCGCCCAGCGCGTGCTGCGCGATTTCGTCAGCGACAGCACCGGCCGCATCCTTATCGACTCGCGCGAGAATTTCGTCAAGCTGCAGGCGTTCGCCCGCGACTATATGCAAAACGTGCTGGCGCGGCTCGATCATTACACCGGCGAGCGGCCGCTGTTCGACCTGTACAACGTCGAGGACGAGATCGAGAAGGCGCTGGCCCGCCGGGTCGAACTCAAGTCGGGCGGCTACCTGATCATCGACCAGACCGAGGCGATGACCACCATCGACGTCAACACCGGCGGCTTCGTCGGGGTGCGCAATTTCGACGACACGATTTTCAAGACCAACCTCGAGGCGGCGCAGGTGATTGCGCGCCAGCTGCGCCTGCGCAATCTCGGCGGCATCATCATTCTCGACTTCATCGACATGGAAAACGAAGAGCACCGCAACGCGGTGCTGGCCGAATTCGACAAGGCGCTGGCACGGGACCGCACGCGCATGACGATGAGCGGATTCACCCAGCTCGGCCTGGTGGAAATGACGCGCAAGCGCACGCGCGAATCGCTGGCGCACGTGCTGTGCGAGTCCTGCCCCACCTGCGGCGGCAGGGGCGAAGTCAAGGCCGCGCGCACCATATGCTACGAGATCCTGCGCGAGATCCTGCGCGAGTCGCGCCAGTTCAGCGCGCGCGAGTTCCGCATCCTCGCGGCGCAGGTGGTGATCGACCTGTTTCTGGAAGAAGAGTCGCAGTCGCTCGCGATGCTGGAGGATTTCATCGGCAAGCCGGTTTCGATGCAGGCCGAGTCCAGCTACAGCCAGGAACAGTACGACATCGTGCTGCTGTGAGGCTTCGGCGCCGCTGCTACAGCCGGCGCGAGGTCGAGTCGATATAGTCCGCCGGCGGCTGCGACGGAGACCTTGGCGCGCGCGGCCGCGGGATCAACAGCCAGCTCGCAACCGAGGAGATCACGCTGTAGGCGAGGGCGCCCCAGAACGCGGACCAGAATCCGTCAACGCGAAACCCTTCGACGAACGAGGCCACGAACCAGAACAGGAGCGCATTGATCACCAGGGTAAACAGTCCGAGCGTAATGATGGTGATCGGCAGGGTGACCAGCACCAGCAGCGGCCGGATGAGCGTGTTGAGCAGGCCCAGCACCAGCGCCGTCATCAGCGCGGCGTAAAAACCGCCGACACTGACCGAAGGCAGCACCCAAGGCACCGCCAGCAGGGACAGGGCGTTGATCAGCCAGACCAGCAGGATGCGCATCGGCGCCCGGCGCGGCTAGCGCCGCTCGCGGCCCATGGTGTAGAACTCGTCGTTCGGCCGCATGTTGATCAGGTTGGCCATGCGATTGGACAGGGCGAAAAAGCCGGCGATGGCGCCGATGTCCCAGATGTCCTCGTCGCTAAAGCCGTGGCCGCGCAAGGCCTCGAAGTCGGCGTCGCCCGTGGTCCAGGGTTCGAGCGCGATTTTCATCGCAAAATCGAGCATGGCGCGCTGCTTCGGTGTGATGTCGGCCTTGCGGTAATTGACCGCCACCTGGTCGGCGATCAGCGGGTTCTTGGCGCGCACGCGCAGGATCGCGCCGTGCGCCACCACGCAGTACTGGCACTGGTTGGCGCCGCTCGTCGCGACCACGATCATCTCGCGCTCGGCTTTGGTCAGGCCGCTCGCTTTTTCCATCAGCGCGTCGTGGTAGGCGAAAAAGGCGCGAAACTCGTCCGGGCGATGGGCGAGGGTGAGGAACACGTTGGGGACAAAGCCGGCTTTTTCCTGCACTGCGACGATCCGTTCGCGGATATCGGCAGGCAGGTCCTGGAGGTCGGGCACCGGGTAACGGCTGATGCTGTTCATGGTCGGGTTGCGCCTTCGGAATAAACGGCGGGCGGGGTTTGTTTGCCTCCGCAATTATAACTATAATTCGCCTCCCGACCGCCACCACACAGGAGAACAAATGCGCGACAGAGCAGATTTGGGAAATCCGGACCTGAACAGCCTGCATCCGGACGTGAGGTTTACCCGCCGCGGTTTCATCGCCTCCAGTCTCGCCAGCGGTTTCGCACTGAGCGCGGGCCCGGCAGTGGCGCAGACGGCGGTCACGACGCCCGCGGACGGCCTCGAGGTCGGTGCGGCGCAGATCAGCGTGCAGGGCGGCAACATGCCCGCTTACTTTGCCGCGCCGAAGAAGGCGGGCAGGTGCGCGACCGTAATCGTTGTTCCCGAGATCTGGGGCATGCACGAATACCAGAAGGACATCTGCCGCCGCTTGGCCAAACTGGGCTATTACGCGGTCACCTTCGACCCTTACTTCCGCAAGGGCGAACTGTACAAAATGACCGACATCAAGGACGTGCTGGCAGCCGCCAACTCGCTCGAAGATTCAGTAATGCTGGCCGATCTGGACGCCCTGGTGGCTTGGGTGGAGCAGCAGCCCAAGGCCAACGCGAAGAAACTCGGCATCACCGGCATGTGCCGCGGCGGGCGCACGGTGTGGATGTATGCGGCGCACAGCAAGAAGATCAAGGCCGGCGTGGCCTGGTACGGCGGCTTGAATTCGGCGCCGCCGGCCATGCCGCTGACGCCGCTGGATGTTGCAGATCAGTTGCACGCCCCGGTTCTGGGCCTGTATGGCGGCGCGGACCAGGGCATCCCGCTGGAAATGGTCGAGCGCATGCGCGCGGCGCTGCTGGCGTTCGGCAAGGACAAGGAATCGATTATCCACGTCTACCCTGATATGCCGCACGCGTTCCACGCGGATTATCGTCCGAGCTACCGCAAGGAAGCGGCTGACGACGGATGGAAGCGCATGCTCGCCTGGTTCAAGAAGCACGGCATAGTGTAGGCAGGACACCCCCGCCCCGGCCCTCCCCCTCTGCGGGGGGAGGGGGTTGTATCAGCACGGATCTGCGATCCGTGCAAATGACGGGGCGACGCTAGAAATAAAAAGGGCGCTTTCGGCGCCCTTTTTTGTGACTTGGGGCTTAGACCGCTAGTCAGCGTACACGCCCGCTTTCTTGATGATCGGACCCCATTTTTCGATCTCCGACTTGAGAAAGCTGCGCAGCGCTTCGGGCGTGGCCCGCGCCTGCGATACCGGCTCGGTGCCGAGGTCGG
>Ga0194060_10001107_pt1 | contig 19366 bp, 18 predicted proteins | sample SepL225m_MetaG_FD_163427 | JGI IMG/M metagenome (GOLD analysis project Ga0194060, IMG submission 163427) | Anoxic zone freshwater microbial communities from boreal shield lake in IISD Experimental Lakes Area, Ontario, Canada - Sep2016-L222-5m | ecosystem: Environmental > Aquatic > Freshwater >... | reverse complement strand
GTTCACCACGACTCTCGGCATATTTACGCAACAATTCACGTTCGGAATCGCTGAGCTTTGTAGGAACGGATACAACAATTCGGGCACGCAAATCGCCACGACCTCGCGAGCGTCCGCCCTGCGACAGTCGAGGGACGCCACGTCCTTTCAACACGAACTCGCGACCGTGCTGTGTTCCCGATGGAACATCCAACACTTCATCGCCGTCAAGTGTTGGCAAATGAATTGTGGATCCGAGCGCAGCTTGTGCAATAGACACTTCAATGTCGGTTACCAAGTCGTCGTCTTCGCGTTGATACATGTCGTGGTCGGCAACGCGCATGTGCACAAACAGGTCGCCTGCGCTTCCGCCACGCTGACCCACTGCCCCTTTGCCCGTCAATCGAAGTGTTTGACCAGTGTCGATACCGGCAGGAACTTCAATTGGGTAGGAAACTTCTTTGATGATGCGACCTTCGCCCTTGCATGGAGCACATGGCGATGCAACGCTTTGACCAGTTCCACTGCATCGATGACAAGCCTGCGCTGTGACCATTTGGCCGAGCATGCTTTGACGAACACGTCGCACTTGGCCCGCACCATTACATTCACTACACGTTGTTGGCGATGTTCCAGCTTTTGCGCCTGAACCATCGCAGTCATCGCAGCGAACCGCAGTGCGTGCTTTCACTGTTGTCTGACACCCAAACACTGCTTCTTCAAATGCAATGTCTGCAACTGTTTCGATGTCTTGACCACGTGGTGGTCCACTAGGTCCGCGTTGACCGCCACCAAATGGTGATGCTCCGCCAAAGAATGCTTCAAATATGTCGCCAAAGCCGCCTGACCCACCGAATGGATCTCCGCCCCCACCAGAGCCACCAACGCCTGCTTCGCCGAATTGGTCATAGCGAGCTTTCTTTTCAGGGTCGGAAAGAACTTCATACGCGCGCGACACTTCTTTGAATTTTGCTTCTGCTTCCGCATTATCCGGGTTTGCATCGGGGTGCAGTTCGCGAGCGCGCTTGCGGTACGCCTTCTTCAATTCGTCAGCGCTTGCTCCACGCGACACGCCAAGCAATGAATAAAAGTCTTCAGCCATTGCTCGCCTCAGCTATCCGCAAGCCTGCGACCGAGTCGATCGCTTACTACTTCGACTGTTGCTAACGCTTGCGGGTAGTTCATGCGAGTTGGCCCAAGAATGCCGACGGTTCCAAGCGTGGTTCCATCGGCAATTACCGGAGCAAGTACCACCGAACATGCAGCGAGTGGTTCAACACCATGTTCTGCCCCAATTGCCACTGACAAACCGCGGTTCAACATGTCGCGCACGAGTGACACCATGACGAATTGTTGCTCGAGAGTGTGCAGCACCGATCGAACAATTTCTACAGCGTCGAATGCTTCGGCCATCGCAGAGGCTCCACCGACGAAAACCGACTCATCGGTTCGGCGGCCGCTCATTGCAGCGAGCACTTGTCGCACCAACGTATCGATAACCACCTCACCAGTTGTTGCAGTAATCACCATGTCGCCAAGTGCTTTGCCAACCATCAGCCGAGATAGATGCGCCGTGGTGCGATTCATTTCATCTTCTGAAATGGTTGATGCAATCTCGATTGGTTCGCTTTCAACTGCACCGTTAGACAACACCACCACTGCAGTAGCCAAGTGTGCGGACAAACCAACAAGTTGCACGGAGCGAACAACGGCAACTTCTTTCTTAGGACCAAGCACTACCGCTGCATAATTGGTCATTTGAGCAAGCAAGGTGCTGGTTCGCTGCAACGTTTCTTCAAGTCGGCCTGTTGCCGTATCGAAGAATTCGCCGACTTTCATTTGGTCTGCGGCTCCAAGCTTTCCATTAGGAGTGAGATGATCGACAAAAAATCTGTATCCCTTATCTGTAGGAATACGCCCTGCAGACGTGTGCGGCTGAGCAAGGTAACCCTCTTGTTCGAGGAACGCCATGTCGTTACGAACTGTCGCCGATGAAACCTGCACCCCATGCGAGGCGGCAATATGCGACGAACCAACGGGCTGTGCCGTGGCGATGTACTCCTCGACTACTGCGCGGAGAATGGCTGTTTTGCGGTCGTCAAGCATGTGGGGATCCCTCTCAGGATACCGATAACTGCTTATAGCGAATGAGCGATTCCTGTCGCTCAGCAGCGTGGTCCACGATTGGCTCGAGATACGGGTTCAACAGACCTGCAAGCCATGGGGCATGCACCACATCATTTGGGGTGTCTGCAAGCTCAGGAATCCAAGAACGCACATACGTGCCGTTGGGATCAAACTTTTCGCCTTGCGAGATGGGGTTGAAAATGCGGAAGTACGGCGAGGCATCGGTTCCCGTTCCTGCAGTCCATTGCCAACCATGTTGGTTAGATGCAATATCACCATCCACCAAGTGCTTCATGAAATATTTAGCGCCCCACTGCCATGGCAAATGCAGGTCTTTCACCAAGAAGCTGGCAACAATCATGCGCACGCGATTGTGCATCCAGCCCGTTGCTAATAGTTGCTTCATTCCCGCATCAACAATTGGATAACCCGTCTTTCCTTCGCACCACAATCCAAACCGTTGTTGAGCGCGTTCGTCGGTGTCGACCACAATTGAATCCATCTTGCGCTGCAAATTTTCGCGAACCGTTCGCGGCTGATGAAACAGCACATCGGCATAAAACTCTCGCCATCCAAGTTCGCTGCGAAACACTGCGTGTGCTTTTGTTTCATTTAATTCGGCAAGCAGCGAACGAGAGTGCAGCACTCCGAATCGCAGGTACGGAGAAAGCATGCTTGTTCCTGCAACATCTGGACTATTCCGTGTTTCGTCGTAGCGGTCGAGTGCCGTGTCACGGAATTTCTCCCACATATTCCAGGCAGCCTCTTCTCCGGCTTCGGGCAAGTTTGCACTGCATGGTGGGTCTTGCGGAATTGGTTCACTCAATATTTCTGGAGCGCCGTGCCACTTCACCGATGGTTTGGCAAATGGTGCTGGCCAGCCGTGCTGAATCCATATTTTTGAAAATGGTGTGAACACTGCATACGGGGTTCCGTCGCCTTTGCGCACCACGCCAGGTTCCACTGCATACGACGAACCAACTAGTTGAAAATCGATGCCTTCAATCGCAAGTTTGCTGGCAACCGCAGAGTCGCGTTGCATTCCATATGGCGCGAAGTCTTTCGCACACACCACACGCTCCGCACCCGACTCGCGACACACCTGGGCAATAATTTCTTCTGGGTTACCTGTGCGCACAACGAGCGCACCACCCATTGATTCATTGAGTGCACGCAGATTACGAAACAAAAATGCAAGTCGCGGAGCACCAGACGTTGTAAGAAAACGGGGATCAAGCACGAATAAGGGAACTACATCCCCAACTGCAGCAGCTGCACAGAGGGCTTCGTTGTCTGCGAGTCGCAGATCTCTTCGAAACCACAACACCGATTTAGGCATGTTCTATATCTTTCACCCAGATCCACGAAAACATGAAGACGGCCGCCAACAATGTGATAATTCCGCCATATGCCAACGACCAAGACACGCTCACATAGTCGGCAACCAATCCCGTGATTGGCCCTCCAATCGGCGTGCTTCCCAAAAATGCAACCGCAGTAAGTGCCAACATGCGACCCCGCATATCGGGTGGAGCTTCTTGAGTGATGATCGAATTTGCTCCCGCGATCATTGCCGCACCACCCGCACCTAAAGGTATGGCCCACACGAATGCAACCCACACGTTTGGCGCAATGGCCATCCCCACATTTGCAACTCCAAGCATCAGTGCCGCACTGGCAACCCACATATATCTCGTCAAGTGCAATCGCGCCGTCGCAAGTGCCCCAATCAAACTGCCAATGCTGGTTACCGCCAAAATCCATCCGTAATACTCAGCATTTCCCCACTTCAGGTCAGCCAATTTCGGAAGCGACACGCCGTAGTTAAATGCAAATGTGCTGACAACGGCAAACACTACAAAAAGTGGAAACAATCGTTGATGAGTGCGTACGAAACGAATACCGTCACGCACCGGCGTGCCTCCCGCCGGTCGAGGTTCGGGAGTGAACATTTCAGACTTGCGTAGCCCCACCACCCCGTACAGCATGAAAATGTATGAAACACCGTTAACTATGAATAGCCAACCCGTGCCCAATGGACCAACAAGTGTTGCTGCAATCGCCGGACCAAAGATGCGAGACCCTGTCATCACTGCAGTGTTCAGTGACATTGCATTACCAATTTCGTTCGGAGGCACGAGCTCTGTCACTAACCCGCGACGCGATGGGTTATCAATTGCGCCAACCACACCAAGAATTGCAGTCAATATGAACACCAACTCAACACTGATGACACCGGCCACATCGCATATTCCGAGCACGATCGCCTGTAATGCCAAAAGCGACTGAGTAATCACCGTCGTTCGACGTCGGTCAAACCGGTCGGCAAAAGCCCCAGCCCACGCGCCCAGAAGCAACATTGGCAAAAACTGAAGCGCGGCGTTTATTCCTAGGTCAACGGAGCTTCCTGTCAACCGATACAACAAAAACGATGTTGCGGTAAGTTGCAACCACGAACCAATGTTGGAAAACAACAATCCGGCGAAGAATAAACGAGCATTCCTATTGCTCAACGAACGGAACATACCTCCGCGCTTTGCTTCGCCTGACTCAGTCATCGAGCTTGAGCGCAGAGATGAATACGTCGCCGGGAACTTCCACGCGACCAATTGACTTCATCTTTTTCTTTCCCTCTTTTTGCTTTTCAAGCAGCTTGCGCTTACGCGAAATGTCACCGCCATAACACTTTGCAAGTACGTCTTTACGCTTTGCTTTCACCGTTTCGCGGGCAATGATGCGACCACCAATGGCTGCCTGAATTGGCACATCAAACATTTGCCGTGGAATGAGCTCGCGCAATTTTCCACACATACGGTTGCCGTAGTTGTAGGCCTTGTCGCGGTGCACAATGGTGCTGAAGGCATCTGCTGGCAACGCATTCAGCAAAATGTCTACGCGCACGAGATCGCTTGGGCGATAGCCAGAAAGTTCGTAGTCCAAACTGGCATAACCCTGCGAACGACTCTTCAATTGATCGAAGAAGTCAACTACCACTTCGGCAAGCGGCATCGAGTACTGCATGTCCACGCGCTCTGGAGACAAGTACTCCAGCTTGATCAATTCACCACGGCGCTCTTGGCATAACTCCATGAGCGAACCGGTGTATTCCTTTGGCGTAATAATGCTGACTCGGAAAAACGGTTCTTCAATTGAGGCGATGTAGTTCGGGAGTGGCAAGTCGGCAGGATTGTCCACCTTCAACACCTGACCATCAGTTCTGCGCACCATGTACTCCACAGAAGGAGCAGTAGCAATGAGCGCAAGATTAAATTCACGTTCAAGTCGCTCTTTCACAATTTCCATGTGCAACAGACCAAGGAATCCGATTCGAAATCCAAAACCAAGTGCGCCAGATGATTCTGGTTCGTACGTAATAGATGCGTCGTTCAACTTCAAGCGCTGCAAACTTTCGCGCAGGTTTTCGAAGTCGTCACCATCAATTGGAAAGAGTCCGCAGAACACCATTGGTTTCGGATCGAGATATCCATCGAGTGCTTCGGTTGCCGGATCGAGGAATGTCGTAACCGTTTCACCGCTTCGTGCTTCACCAACGTCTTTGATTCCTGCAATGAGATATCCAACTTCGCCGGGTCCAAGTTCGGCAACGGGAGTAGGTACTGGCATGCGAGCACCAATTTCCAACACTTCATGCGTTGCCTTTGTTTGCATGAACAACAACTTGCTGCCGCTATTCATGCGACCGTTCATAACACGAATACTTGACACCACTCCGCGATACGTGTCGTACTGTGAGTCAAAAATAAGCGCCTGAAGCGGCGCATTGATGTCGCCCTTTGGTGCAGGAATGCGTTCCACCACTGCATCCAATAATTCAGGAACACCAACACCTGTCTTTGCAGAAATGCGCAAAATATCTTCTGCTGGAATTCCCAAAACTTTTTCAATTTCCATGGCGTAACGATCGGGGTCTGCTGCGGGCAGATCGATCTTGTTCAACACCGCAACAATTTCTAAATTGCTTTCGAGTGCCAAATAACAGTTGGCAAGTGTTTGTGCTTCGATGCCTTGCGCTGCATCCACCACCAGCACCACTCCCTCGCACGCAGCGAGCGAACGACTGACTTCGTAACCAAAGTCCACGTGACCCGGTGTGTCAATGAGGTGCAACCAGTTGTCTTTCCATGGCACGCGAACGTTTTGCGCCTTGATCGTGATTCCGCGCTCGCGCTCCAGATCCATGCTGTCCAAATATTGAGCGCGCATGTCGCGCGACTGCACCGCCCCAGTGATCTCCAAAATGCGGTCAGAGAGGGTCGACTTGCCATGGTCGATATGGGCAATGATCGAGAAATTGCGGATGTTGGCGAGATCCATGTGGGCGATGCTGTTCTGCTGGGCCGCTGGTTTGGGGTGAGAAACGACGCTTCAGCCCTCAAATTCTACAGTTGGGGGCTCGTGGGTGTCGCTGTTAGCCTAAAGAGTCCCGAAATTCACGGAACAACAGAACGAAAGACGGTTACTCGAAGTGGCAAATATCAAGAGCCAAAAGAAGCGAATTCTCACCAACGCCAAGGCAACCTTGCGCAACCGCGCGACCAAGAGCGAAGTTCGCACCCGTATCAAGAATGCTGTTGACACCATCGGAACCGATGACAATCCAGAAGCACTTCGTATCGCTGTAAAGCGCCTCGACATGGCTTCGGCAAAGCGTGTGATCCACCCAAATACGGCAGCTCGCAAGAAGAGCCGCCTGATGAAGAAGATCAACGCCGCGAAGTAACTCGCTGTGCTCCTCCGCCTAACCGGCAGAGTCGAGCAATCAAAATTTCCATCGTCAGTTCTTCCTCTAAGTCTTTGCCTCCGCGCAAGTCGATATCTGCACGCGCCAGCAATTGCACAGCTGAGGAAATATTGCGCGAGCCCATGCGCTGATACGTACTCAGATACTTCTTTGCTTGAAAGTCGCTTTTTGAACCGATGAGGCTCATGGCATCTTGAGTAGAGCGCACATCGGGGCCATCAAGCTTCATGAGCTTTGTGTAATGACCATGCAATAGCGACATCACTTGCAGCGGGTGATACTCGCCGCTGCGCAACATACGGCGCAACATGACAAGCGCAGTATTTAGATCGGACATGTCGATGGCATCGGTTAAGTCCCACGGCAACACGCTGCCCTGATCGCCAAGGAATGGTTCGACATCTGAACTACTGAGCTTCTTTGCTGTGCCGTACGTGGAAGACAACACATCGATGAGCGACGGCAATCGCGCCTGGTCTTGTCCGAGCCATTCGATGATTGACGCCACAGCAGCAGAGTCAAGTTTGAGGCCGGCCTCGGTGAACTGCTCCATGAACCATGTGGTGAGGTCGTTCTTGCGACTTGGCGGTGAAGTATTAAACGTTGTGGCACCTGCGGCCTTCAACGCATCTGTTGTGGACTTGGCTAATTTGCCTTCGGCAGTAATGACCAAATGCGTGACCTCGAGTGGACGCTCAAGATACTTCACCAATGGTTTAAGTTGATCGACCGTGGCTTCTTGCAAACCCCGAAGCACCACCACTCGTTGATCGCCAAACAGCGATTCGGTTTGTGCGCCCATAACAGCATTTGCAATCGCGGAATCTCGTTCATCTGAAGTAACCGATTCGAGATCGTGGCTCTCAAACATGGTGTTGCGGTCGCCGTCTCCAATGAGATCGGACGTGAGGTCGGTGAGTTTCGCGGAAACCAAACGCGAATCGCTACCAGTAATGAGATACACCGTCACGTATGTATTCTCGCAGATCGGTGTAGCGCCACAAGAAAAACGCCCCAAACCACCCACAACAACGCATTCGCCAATCCATGCGGAGACATGCGCTCGCCCACCACCGCCACCCACCACACCCAACGCGTTGCATATTGAATAGGCAACATCGCCACTGTGCACAGCGGATTTGCGGCGGGGCCAATGAGCGTGATCAACAATCCACAGATGAATGCAATGGGTAGCCCAACAAGCATGACAAACCCTGCGACCGGTACGGCCAACAAGTTCGTTGCTAGTGAAATTGCAGGTGCGGATGAAAACACCAGTAGCGAAATGGGCATCACGCCCAATTGTGCACCAAGCGTTGTGGCGAGCGGTTCATGTATCCATTTGGGGCCGTGCAAGTATTTTTTCAACCTTGGCGTTACAAAGATCAACCCACATGTGGCAAACGACGACATCCACATGCCAATGGACAAGATAAGAAGCGGATCAATGGCCAAAAGAACCACGATTGAATACGTCAACGCTTGCCGTGCCGAGAGATCTCGACCCCGTGCAAATGCCACAGCCGACATTGTTGCCATCATTGCCGCACGAAGCACAGAAGGCTCGGCTCGCGTCATGACCACAAACCAGCCAAGCAGAAACAGTGTTAGCCCAAGTCGCCACCACGTACGCGCGCGATTGATGTACACACCGAACACCGTCAACACGAATGCAACGTTTTGTCCTGAAACTGCGGTGAGGTGTGAGAGTCCAGATTTACGAAATGACGCAATCATGTCGCGCGGTTGTGCGCGGTCATCACCTATTACTAGGCCCATAAACAGTGCAGCATCTTCGCGTGGCATGAGTTGCGCTGCACGGAGCATGGTGGCGCGCGTCTTGTTTGCACTACGGAAAAGTGGAGATGTGGGAAATATTCTTTCATCTACAAATTCAACGGTGAATGTTCCGATGATGTGTCGCGACGCGTAGCGCATCGATGAAGCACTCGGCAATGGTGCACGATTCCCTTCAACACGCACAATATTTCCTGCTTCACCAGCTTGCAGTCGCCTTCCAGCCACCGAATGAGCCAATGCAAGGTAACGCTTCCCTTCAATTTCGAGCACCACTTGCGTGCCGCCAAATTTCGCAACTGGATCTTCAACCATTCGGGCATAACCACGAAAAGGCTCGTTACTCACAGAATGAAGTTGTGACCACTGGAAAACTCCGTGCAGAAGTAGCGCCACAGCGCACAAACTCAGCATGGCTATTCGACGATGCAATAGCCCAGAAAAGCCTGCTAATGCTCGTACGATTACAGGGTGATGCACGACGGGATTGTTTTCCACCGCACACAGGTTCGCCAACGTGGTGGCCTGATTGCAGTAGGTGCTTCGCTTGCCGTTTCTCTATTTGGATTACTTCTCGTAGCGCTGCCAGGTTCGTTGCTTGGCGTACTTGGCTTCATGTTTCTGCTGGTTGCCTTGCCCGTATTACCGATGCTTGGAGTGCCCGCCGTGTCTTCGAACTCTGCATACGTACTTGCGTTTTTCCTGAGCATGGTGCTGTGGTTTGCAGTTGGACATATTTCGGCATTGCGCGCAACGCGAAAGGCCGTAACTGGCTGGCCAGAATGGCTGCAAGAAGTTCGACCATTTGCGATTGGTATTTGGGTTGGCGCATTGCTTTCGCTGGTCATCAGCACCGTTGTGCTCGGCGCGTTGTAATTCAGCATCTACACCCCAACGAGTTTTCTCATTGCTTCAAACTTGGCGGGACCAATCCCTTTCACGTTCAATAAGTCTTCGACAGATCCAAACGGACCATTTGCAGTTCGATATTCAACTATTGCTTGTGCGGTTGATGGACCCACACCGGGAAGGGAATCAAGTTCGGTTACCGATGCACGGTTGATGTTGACAACACCACTGACACTCGGCGCATTTAGGCTCGATGCAACGCCGTTGATACCTGGTTGAGGACGCGCAAATGTGGGACGAGTGGCCACTCCCTTAGCGGGGACGTAAATCTGCGAAGAGTCAATAAGCGGTGTTGCCAAATTGATGACTTCGAGATCGGCGCGCGCCGTTGCGCCTCCAGCAGCAGTTACCGCATCAATCATTCGTGCACCATTTGGCAACGTATACACACCTGGGTTCTTCACTTCACCCGCAACATGCACAACGATGGTGAGCGAAGTTGCAAGAGCGACATCCGGCGAAGGGTTTTGGTCGGAAGCAACTGACGTGCTGGTATATGAAATGGTGGACTCCACAGGAACAGGTGGAACGCGCACGACCCACCATGCACCGCCGGCTACCAGCACAACAGCCACAGCACTAGTGATGACGCGGCGAAGCCCGAACCACTGAATTCCTTCGATAAGCCGCCGATACACGGCTACATGTGTGCGCTACTAAAAGAGTTGTGCAGTCAGTTTTCTTCGATGCCCAACCGTGCGCGGATCATCTGCACCCATCATTTCAAGAATTTCAAGATACCGAGTCTTCGCTTGCTCGTCGTTCTTTACTTGCGGAAGCAGGATTGCCAACTCGGAGTCGAATTCGTCGTTGACAACGAATGGTTCAGGTTCGACGACTACTTCTTCTACTACTGCTGGCTGCAATGCCGCTTCGCCGCCAGGAAGCAGCGATTCAATGAGTTCTTTTATGACATGTTCGGGTTTCATGCCCACGAATCCGTCTAGAACTGAACCATTTTGCATGATGAATACCGCAGGAATGCTTTGCACTTGAAAAGCCATCGAAATAGATGGATTTTCATCGACGTTGACTTTCGCCAACACCACTTGGCCGTTCGTGGCATCGCAGTGCTTTTCTAAAATTGGCCCAAGCGTCTTGCACGGCTCGCACCATGGCGCCCATAAATCGACGATGACGGTAACCGAATTTGAACGATCCAGTACTTCCACCTGAAATGTTGCATCGGTGACGTCAATGGTCATGCACGGAACGCTACAGCCAATGCCCAGTTTGGCTTCGTAAAAGTTGTGAGAAATGACTAGTTTGACGGTGATGGATTCGCCTCATTCAGTGCCCGCCGGAATACACGAGGACCGAGTTTCGGCCTGGTTGATTGCAAATATTGCTGGAGCAACTGCGCCATTTACTTTTGAATTAATCGCAGGTGGTCACTCGAACCTCACGTTCAAAGTGACTGACGCAGTGGGCAACCGCTACGTATTGAGGCGTCCACCATTAAGTCATGCACTTGCCAGTGCGCATGACATGGGTCGCGAGCACCGAATTATTTCTGCCTTGCATGATTCGCAAGTACCTGTTGCGCCAGCGCTCGGACTATGCACTGACATCGAGGTAAACGAAGCGCCGTTTTATGTGATGTCGTTTGTGGATGGATTGATTATTCGCGATAACGAGACAGCACGACGCGATCTGACTGAAGCATCTCGACTGCATGCAAGCAACTCGCTCATTGACACGATGGCAAAAATCCACCAAGTAGTACCCGCCGAAGTTGGGCTTGGCGAACTTGGACGTCATGAGGGATACATCGAAAGGCAGTTGAAGCGCTGGTACGGGCAATGGAACGCGTCAAAGACACGCGAATTACCCGCCATCGATCGCGTGCATGATGAATTACTCAAGCGCATTCCCGAGCAAGGGCCAGCAACCATCGTGCATGGCGATTACCGCTTGGACAACTGCATGATTGATGCACAGGGAAACATCGCTGCTGTTTTGGACTGGGAATTGTGCACTCTTGGCGACCCAATGGCCGACCTTGGATTACTGATGGTGTATTGGACGGGCCCAGATGACGACTCTGGCGCAAATAATTTCGCCACGACTACTGCACCTGGTTTCTTGAATCGTCAGCAACTTGCAGAACGTTACGCACAGGTATCCGGCCGTGACATTTCGCACCTCGATTTTTACGTGTCGTTTGCGTTCTGGAAGCTGGCGTGCATTATTGAAGGCGTGTATGCCCGATACATTTCTGGAGCCATGGGAGAACACGACCCACAAGCATTTGACGCGTTTAAGACACAGGTAGAAACTGCTGCAGAAAAAGCCGAGCAGTTGCTTTCGCGCATACACTGACGCGTGGAATGACCGACTACAAAATCTCCCCCGATTTCGACGGAAAACTGCCCGAACTCAAGCAACCCATCTTGGTTGCCATGATGACCGGCTGGATTGATGCCAGCGCTGCCGCAGCCGCTGCAATGGAAGCTCTCATTACGGAAACTAATGCAATCCCCCTCATCGAATTTGATGGCGACACGTTCGTGGATTACCGTGCACGCCGACCGCTTATGCAATTACGAGATGGCGTGATCACCAAACTTGACTGGTCTGCACCTCGCATCATGGTGGGTCACGACGCAAACAACGAAGCCGTTTTGCTGCTCACTGGCCCAGAACCCGATTCTCGCTGGCAACATTTCGCTCAATGCGTTGTTGAACTGAGTGAAAAACTCAATGTGCGCCGAATGTTGGGAATGGGCGCTTACCCAATTGCCACACCGCACACACGCGCCGTGAAAATCTCGTGTACGTCTCCCGACGCGCATCTGTCGTCGCTTCTTCCATTTATTAAGAGTTCTGTGGATGTTCCAGCTGGAATGGAGGCCGTCCTTGAGCAAGCAATGTTCAACGCCGGAATTCAATCTGTTGGTTTATGGGCTCAGGTGCCTCACTATGTGGCGTCTATGAGTTACCCCGCGGCAGCCGCAGCACTCATTGCTGCAGTATGCGACACCGGCGGTATTTCTGTTGATGGCGACAGCCTCCGCGAGCAGGCAGGCGCGCAACGCGAACGCCTAGACGACTTGGTTCGTGGCAACAGCGAGCACCTAGCCATGCTCGCCCAATTAGAAACCGCCTTCGACAACATGCACAGTGACAATGGAATTCCCATGTCTGGGTTCGGTGGCGGACCATTGCCAAGCGGCGACGAACTGGCTGCCGAATTGGAACAGTTTTTAAGAGATAACCAAGCGGACTAGCCCCCCCCCTATTTCCAGTACTACGGTTAGGGTCGCGGAACAACTTCGGGGGATTTGCATGGCGGATAGTTCTAAGAAAGATTTCGTAGAAGCACTAGCTCGGGGACTTGAAGTGATTCGAACTTTCGATCGCATCCACGTAAAGCAAACCATTTCTCAAATTTCTGAGCGCACACTTCTTGCCCGGCCAACGGTGCTTCGACTTCTGCTCACTTTGGAAGATCTTGGGTATGTGCGCAGCCAGGACAATTTCTATTCACTCACCCCAAAAGTGGTGGACCTGGGCATGGCTTACGTTTCTTCCCTTGGCCTGTATGGGGCAGCAAAGCCTCACATGGAAAACCTTTCCAAAGAAGTTGACCAATCCGTTTCATTGGCAGAACTTGACGGGAGCGACATTGTGTACACCGGTCGCGTTGAGGTGCCAAAAATTATTAGCGTTGGTGTCACGGTTGGAGCGCGATTGCCATCCGCAAGCACCGCATTGGGTCGAGTGCTTCTCGCAGCAGTTCCTGATTCAGAACTACACGACGTTCTCAGCACACCATCACTGTCGATGTACATTCCTCGCACACGATTCACTGCTGAACAAATTCGCCCAAGATTAGAACTTGTGCGCGACCAAGGCTGGGCCGAAAGCGACGAGGATTTGCAATATGGCGTGCAAGCAATTGCAACTCCAATTCGCGGAGAAGATGGCCGAGTCGTTGCAGCTATTGGACTAGGAACCCATACATCCGAAATTGGCAAAGAGATCGTGCGCGAACGATATTTGCCACTACTCCTTGAAACAGCGCAACTAGTTGAGAAAGATTGGGAACACTGCAGGAAGCTGCCAACGTCGGAATTCGCGCTCGCTCTAGATGGGCTGCAACTTCTCCATTTACGTCGCACTAACGCATGAAACTCGACGGCGGTATCTCGAGCAATCTGACGGCTGCAGCAGCTTCTGCACAAGCACTTGAGACCGCTGGGTATTCAGGTGGATGGACGGCTGAAACTGCGCACGATCCGTTCTTCCCATTGCTTCTGGCAGCAGAACATACGTCGCAACTAGAAATTGGCACGTCCATCGCAGTTGCATTCGCCCGCAACCCAATGACATTGGCAAATATTGGTTGGGACTTGCAGACGTTCTCCCAAGGCCGCTTCATCTTGGGTCTCGGAAGCCAAATTAAGCCCCACATCACCAAACGGTTCAGCATGGAGTGGAGCCACCCCGCCCCGCGCATGCGCGAAATGATTCAAGCAATACGGGCCATTTGGGGAACTTGGTTGACTGGCGAACCTCTGCAGTTTCGTGGCGAGTTTTATACCCACACGTTGATGTCACCATTCTTTACGCCAGACAAACGCGACTTAGGAACCTTTGGAGTTCCCAAAATTTTCCTCGCAGGCGTTGGCGAAATGATGACCGAAGTTGCTGGCGAAGTATGCGACGGTTTCATTTGTCACGGCTTTACAACAGAGCGCTATTTGCGCGAAGTAACACTTCCTGCGCTCGCACGAGGCCGAGCCAAAGCGGGCAAAACCATGGACGGGTTTGAAATCGTCGGGCCAAGTTTTGTGGTGACGGGATCCAACAACGAAGAGATGAACACCGCAGCGTCTGCCACTCGCCAACAAATTGCGTTCTACGGAAGCACACCCGCCTATAGCGGAGTTCTGGAGCTGCACGGATGGGGAGAACTACAGGGCCAATTGAATTCGCTATCCAAAGTTGGCAAGTGGGAGGAAATGGGAAATCTCATTACCGATGAAATTCTGAATACGTTTGCCGTTGTTGGTTCACCTGAACACATTGCACCAGAACTGAGCAAGCGCTACGGCGACGTGATTGACCGCTTGAGTTTCTATGCTCCGTACGCAAGTGACCCTGCGCGCTGGACACCAGTGATCCGCGATCTCAAGTCGATTTAGAGAGTTCCCTCATTTAGTTTTTGAAACATTGCCGCGGCAACAACCTGAAGTTCTTCTTTGTCCTGCAGTTGTTGGGCGGCACGAACCTGACGAGCAACACGCGGGTTTTTTACAAAGCGCTCTTGGTGACGAAGGAAGAAGTCCCAATACAACACTGTAAATGGACACGCATCATCCCCCGTGCGCTTCTTTCGGTCATACACACAACTTTTGCAGTGATCGCTCATGCGGTCGATATATGCGCCACCACTTGCATACGGCTTGGTAGCCAGCATTCCCCCATCCGCATATTGCGACATACCAATCACGTTGGGCACCATCACCCATTCGGCGGCATCGATATAGCTATTCCACATCCATCGAGTGAGTTGCTGTGGATTGATACCAGCAATAAGCGCGAAATTGCCAAGCACCATCAGGCGTTCAATGTGATGAGAGTATGCCCGTTCGTTCACGCCACTGAGCACCGATTTCATGCACGCCATCGACGTCTTCGAAGGGTCAGTAAACATTGGCGAAAGATCGACGTCTGCCGAAAGCGCATTCATGTGGGCATAGTCGGGCATCCATTGCCAGTAACAATTCCAGATGTATTCGCGCCAACCAATGATCTGCCGAATGAACCCTTCAGTGGAATTCAGAGGCACCTTTCCTTCTCGAAATGCAGACTGCGCTGCTTCAACCACTTCGCCAGGCAGAAGCAAACCATTGTTGAGATACGGCGACAGCAATGAATGAGCAAGATGCCAATTGGATTTCAACATGGCGTCTTCGTGTTCACCAAACACTGGTAACACTTGCTTGATAAAAAATTGCAATCGTTCGAGCGCGCCAATCCTGGTGGTTGCCCATTGCCCAACAGGCAATTTGCCGAAGCAATGACTGTGCACGGCATCCAGAACCTGTTCATCAACTTCATCTAATTCGTACAGTTCTGGCTCTGGCCAGCGATCGTGCCCGGTCTTCGGAGGCGGTTGGCGGTTCTCTTCGTCGAAGTTCCAACGACCACCAGTTGGTTCGCTGTCGTCCATCAACACGTTCAAACGTTTGCGTTGCCACCGATAGAAATCTTCCATCTTGATTGACTTCCGTGTTCTCAGAAATCCTTGATACTCGGTTGGGTGACAGAGAAATTGATTCGATGGAACGCTGCGAACACCGAGTTCATGCACCATCGATCGCGCTGCATAGCTATTTGGTTCTGTCGCCACAATTTCAGGTGGTACGAACTCGCGAACATGCTCCGCAACTCCCTGCATCATCGAGCCCGCGTGTCGGTAATCGACTTGGAAACCTTCTGTGACCAATTCGGCGGCGAATTTGCGCATGGAGGCGACGATGAAATGCGCGCGCTGAACGTGCCACTTGCGCGATGCAATTTTAGTCGTTGATTCGATGAACAGAACACGATGCGTACGCGGAGTTGCCTCTGCCAATGCACCAATGCCACGATTCAATTGATCTCCAAAGACCCAAATTGTCGGCAAACTCATCGCTTCAGCGTAAAGCAACGTGGTCAAGTCTGAATTACTGTGAGGCTGATGAGTCGTGCTGCGCAAACCAAAAATGGTTTTGCACCCAAAGTCTGCGCTAAGTGCAACCGACCGTTTGAGTGGCGCAAGAAGTGGGCTAAGGACTGGGAACAGGTTCGCTATTGCAGCGACCGGTGCAAACCATGAGTGAATCCACCAGTCAATTCAGCGAATTCATCGGCATTTACAATGCCGAAGCAACCATATTGGGCGAGCTTTCGTATTGGATAGGTGCACGTTTGGGAGTTCGGCATTGTTCGCTCTGCGACATTACTCATGGTCTCTTTACCCAAAGAACCGAATGGAAAGCATGCGTTTCGACCCTGCATATTCCATTCATTACGCATCACATCAACGACGCTCCAGCCGACGCGCTCCATGCCGCATCGGGAAACTTCCCAGTTATTTTGGGACGATCAACCAATCGATTAACCGTTGTGCTGGATGATGCTCAAATACAAGAATGCAACGGATCAGCAGATGCGCTTATTGCTGCTTTGCGAGCGTTATGACTCGAGCCCGTGTAGCCATGCCTGCACGTTGAGGCCCAGGTTTGCCAAGTCGTAACCACCCTCTTGCAGCACCACTGTTGGCAAGTTCAACCCACGTACGCGAGCACCACTGCGAGTGAATCCATCGCGAGTTACCGCAAGGTCACAGATTGGATCAGTCACATACGTATCAAGACCCAATGACACAATGAGAACCGAAGGTCCAAATGATTCGATTGCCTCACATGACTTGTCTAGTGCATCGAGGAACATGTCGTCATCGGTTTTTGCAGCGAGTGGAATATTGGTAGTTGAGCCGCGACCCCTGCCCTCGCCGAGTTCGTCAGTAAAACCCGTGATGTATGGATACGCGCGCTTTGGGTCCCCGTGCAACGAAACATACTGAACATCGTCGCGGCCATAGAAAATTTGTTGTGTGCCATTGCCGTGGTGATAGTCCACATCGAGCACCGTAACTTTTGCACCAGTTGTGGAAGCAACGTAATGTGCCGCGACTGCTGCATTGTTGAAGAAGCAATACCCGCCGTATAAGTCAGTCGTTGCATGATGCCCCGGTGGCCGACATAAGCCATACGAGAACGTGTCGCCGTTTAACACCAACTGCGTTGCCGTCAGCGCGGTGTCCACTGCTCCCCGAGCAGCCATATACGAGCCCTGCGTAATTGGAGTAGTTGTTTCGAAACACCACCAACCAAGGCGTGCATTTGCGGCGGTCGGCTCTTCAAGTTGCGACATGGCTTCGCGCATGGATGGTCGATAGAAAAAGTCGGGAACTACTTCCCTGCTTGGTCGAACCTCGCGTTGATAATCGGCCCACGCCGATGTGAGAAAGTTGTTCAAACCAGGGTTATGCACCGCATTAATTGGGTCAACGCCCCATTCGGAAGGTGCAAGAAACTGCATCGACTGGTCCGCTTGCAACACCTCGCGAATGTTTTCTGCACGCGCGGTGTGTTCATGTGGTGAATGCGAGCCTGATTCCGCAATTTCTTCCTGCGGGTTATGACCTAAATGGGCGTCTGTATAGACAACTTTCATTGCATCGGCTCAGTCAAATTGAGGTGCTGCGCGCAGCGATCGCTTGATTTCAGCAACGCCAGATTCGGCAATGGTCTGAACGGCGTCCCACAGTTTCAATGCTTCTTCACCCTTGGGTGCCTTAGAGATAACTGGGCCGAACAAACTGGCCTCATTGGCGGCTTTGGGATTAAACGTGAGAATTGGAGTTCCCACATCTTTGCCCGTGCGACTGAGAGCCGCCTCTGTCTCATAGCGAATCACTTCGTCATGTGTTGAATCCTCAAAAGCCGCTGCAATTTCCGAGGGAAGCCCGGCTTCGGCAACGACTGAAAGCAAGAACGCATGTGGGTTATTCACAAATTCTTCGCGGCGACCACCAACATGAATTGCATTACCGAGCGCGGTATATAGCGCTGCAACACTTGCATTTCCTCCTTGTGCACGTGCCGCGCTGGCAACACGCAACCCGGCAAGACCTGCATTGTGGATCTGTTCGTACGCATTGTTTCCCGCATAACCGCGTTCAGCATTAATCATCTTCAAACTGATGAATCTCCACGACACTTCATAATTGCGGAGTTGTTGAACATTGGTTACCCAACGCGATGTGATCCACGCCCAAGGACAAACTGGATCGAAATAGAACTCAAGATCTGCGGCCATGCCTAGACCTTAGTCGTATGGGTTGTGTTAGTCGCGTGCGAGTTCGCGCAATTCAAACGTTTCAATGAGGTCGCCCTGCTTCAAGTCTTGGAAGTCAGTCAAACTCAGACCGCATTCGAAACCTTCACGAACCTCACGTACGTCATCTTTGAAACGACGCAACGATTGAATTGCACCCTTCCAAATAATTGTTCCATCGCGCAAGAAGCGAACCTTTGATCCACGAGTGATAACACCCGTGCGAACCACGCAACCTGCGATAGCGCCAACCTTTGGAGACTTGAACACTTCGCGCACTTCAGCTTCACCAGTAACCACTTCTTCAAACTCTGGTGCGAGCATGCCCTTCATGGCCTTTTCGATGTCTTCGATGAGTTTGTAGATGATTTCGTAGGTACGAATCTCTACACCTTCAGCCTCAGCCAAGTCGCGAACCTTGCGATCTGGACGCACATTGAAACCAATCAAGGTGGCGTTCGTTGCAGCAGCAAGAGCAATGTCATTTTCGGTGATTGCACCAACAGCACGGTGCACAAATGCTGCACGTACTTCATCGCGTTCGAGTTTGCGCAAGCTCTCGGTAACTGCTTCGAGCGAACCATGAACGTCTGCTTTAACGATGACATTCAACGTTGCCACTTCGCCAGCCTGAATTTGGGTGAAGATGTCTTCCAACTTCACACCACGCTGAACACGAGCATCGCCACGCTGATTCAACGTGCGATAACGCTGTTCACGTGATTCGGCAACAGTGCGGGCTGTCTTTTCATTTGGTGCAGCGCGGAACTCGTCTCCGGCTCCGGGAACTGCACTGAGACCAAGCACCTGAACTGGAGTGGATGGACCAGCTTCTTTGATTTGTTGACCCTTGTCGTTGATGAGCGCACGCACTTTGCCCCACGCAGCGCCGGCAAC
>Ga0194060_10001106_pt1 | contig 19375 bp, 14 predicted proteins | sample SepL225m_MetaG_FD_163427 | JGI IMG/M metagenome (GOLD analysis project Ga0194060, IMG submission 163427) | Anoxic zone freshwater microbial communities from boreal shield lake in IISD Experimental Lakes Area, Ontario, Canada - Sep2016-L222-5m | ecosystem: Environmental > Aquatic > Freshwater >... | reverse complement strand
ACCTTTACCGATCCCGCCTACGTGCGGCTGGGAAACAACGTGCACCTCACCGGCTGCACCCTGTTCGGCCACGACGGCAGCGTCAACATGATCAAGCGGGCGTGGGCCATCGCCATCGACCGTGTCGGCAAGATCGATATCGGCGACAACGTCTTCGTCGGGCACCAGGCGATCATCCTGCCCGGGGTGACGATCGGCCCGAACGCGATCGTCGCCGCGGGCGCGGTGGTGACCTGCGATGTGCCCGCGGGCGCCATCGTTGCCGGCACGCCGGCGAAACAAATCGGGACCGTCGAGGCCTACATCGCCAAGCTGCAGTCCGAACTGTCCGAACTGCCCTGGCGCGACCACCCGTACATGCGCGCCGACTACAGGGGGCCGGCGGACCCCGCGCTCGACCGGGCGCGAGCCGTGCACTGGTTCGGCGACGCAGCGCCGGAAGCTTCCCGCGCCGCGCTTCCCGCCGCCGCTGCCTCTTCGGGCGAACCGGGGCGGCACGCCCCCTCGGACCGCGGCGCGGGCCCGGCGGCGCTCAGGCGAATGCTCGCGAGTTACACATTGCGCACCGGGCGCCTGCGCCGGCTCTATCGCCGCCTCTGCCGCCCCGGCGGCGATGCCTGGGCCGAACTGCTGCGCCGGCACGGCGGCCTGCGGGCGATGGGGGAGCGCTGCTACATCCAGTCGAACGTGAGCATCACCGACCCTTCGCATACGCGGCTGGGCAACAACGTCCGCCTGACCGGTTGCACCATCTTCGGCCACGACGGCAGCGTCGCCATGCTGAAGCAGGGCTGGAACGTCGCGGTCGACAGCGTCGGCAAGGTCGATATTCTCGACAACGTTTTCGTCGGGCACCAGGCGATCATCATGCCCGGAGTGACCATAGGCCCGAACGCGATCGTCGCGGCCGGCGCCGTGGTGACGCGCGACGTGCCGGCCGGTTCCATCGTCGCCGGCGTGCCGGCGCGGCCCGTCGGCGCACTCGACGCCTATGTCGAAAAGCTCAAGCGCGAGATGGCGGGTCTTCCCTGGAACGACCATCCGTTCATGCAGCCCGGCTATACCGGCCCCTCGAATGCGGCGCTCGACCGGGTGCGCGTCGCCCATTTCTTCGGCGACCCGCAAGGCGCGTCCCGCATGCCGGAGGCGACTTGATGCATTCATTGCCCGACGCCCTGGCATGGGCGGCGTTCGCGCTGCTCGCGCTGGCGACGCTTCCCGGCACGCTCTACCTGCTGCTGGTTTCCATCGCCGGCCTGCGCGACCACGCTTCGTCGCGACGCGCGGCACCGGACGCCGGCGCCAATGACCGGCAACCAATCGCAATCGTCGTCCCCGCACACAATGAAGCCTCCGGCATCGCCAGGACGCTGGCGAACCTGCGCGACATCGCCGGCGGCGACGGCGCCGCGATCGTTGTGGTGGTCGCCGACAATTGCACCGACGATACCGCGGACATCGCCCGTTCCCTCGGCGCGCGGGTACTGGAGCGGCAGGACGATCTGCGCCGGGGCAAGGGCTATGCCCTCGATTTCGCCTTCCGCACGCTCGCGCGCGAGGGCATGTACGCCTACGTCGTGATCGATGCCGACACTGTCGCCGATGCCAACCTGCTGGTCGTCCTCCGCGCGCATTTCGCCGCCGGCGCCCCGGCAATCCAGACACGCTATACCGTCCTGAACGCGGACCAGTCGCCGCGCACGCAACTGGCCGAACTCGCGCTTTGCGCCTTCAACTGCCTGCGCCCGCGCGCGCGCCATGCGCTGGGGCTTTCGGCCGGAATTCTGGGCAACGGTTTCGCGCTGCGGCAATCGGTGCTGGAACAGGTTCCCTACGCCGCGACCTCGGTGGTGGAAGACCTGGAATATCACCTGAAGCTGGTCGAGCACGGAATGCGCGTCCACTTTGCCGACGAGACCGCGGTGCGCGGGGAAATGCCCGCGGCAGCGGCGGGCCAGGGCACGCAACGCTCGCGCTGGGAGGGCGGGCGCCTGCGCATGCTGCGCGATCACGCCGGCGCGCTGGCGCGCCGCGCGCTCTCCGGGCAGGCCCGCTTTCTCGAACCGCTGCTCGATCTGCTGCTGGCGCCCCTGGGCTATCACACGCTGCTGCTCGCGTGCCTGGTCGCCTTGCCGCTCTTCTGGGCCAGGGCGCTGGGCCTTCTCGGGATGCTGGTGCTGGCGCTGCATGTCGCCGCCGCGGCGCGCGTCGGCGGCCTGTCCCGGGCGCAATTGGCCGGCACCCTTGCCCAGGTGCCGAAGTATCTCGTCTGGAAGCTGCTCATGCTGCGCACGACCATGCGCGCTTCCCGGACTTCGACGCGATGGGTCCGCACCGATCGCGAAACCTCCCACTGAAAGGCCGCACCATGCAACCATCGCCCAAAACCAGCGTCATCATCGTGTCGTTCAACACGCGCGAGATCCTGCGCGCCTGCCTCGCGCGGCTGTTCGAAGTCACGCGGTATCTGGACATCGAGGTCCTCGTCGTCGACAACCATTCGCGCGACGCCTCCGCCGACATGGTCGAGCGCGATTTCCCCGCGGTGAAACTGATACGCAGCGGCGTCAATCTGGGCTTTGCCGCGGCCAACAATCTCGGCTTCAAGCAGGCGAGCGGCGAATTCATCCTGCTCCTGAACCCGGACGCGCTGCTCGAGCCGGGCGCCCTGCACAAGGCGCTGGCGCACATTGCAGCCGACCCCGCGATCGGCATGGGCGGGGGCCGCCTGCTCGACAGGTCGGGGCAAAAGCAGCCTTCGGCGCGGCTGTATCCGTCCCTGCTGAACGAGGTCCTGGTGCTCTCGGGCCTCGCCGCCCGCTTTCCGAAATCGAAGTTCTTCGGGCGTTTCGACCGCACCTGGGACGACAGCGATCGCCCGGCGCGCGTGGACTGGGTGCCCGGCGCCTTCGCCCTGATCCGCAGATCGGCGCTCGCGGCAGTCGGGCCGTTCGACGAGCGTTTCTTCCTTTACTACGAGGAGGTCGATCTGTGCCTGCGCTTGCGCCAGGCCGGCTGGTCTGTCTGGTACTGGCCCGATGTCGTGGTCAGGCACTGGGGAGGGGAGTCCTCGAAGACGGTCGAGCACGTTGAGCTCTCTTCCTCCGGATCGCAGTTGACGCTGTGGCGCATGCGCAGCGCGCTGCTCTACTACCGCAAGCACCACGGGGCGGCGGTGACCTCGCTCGTGGCGCTGCTCGAGGGCGGCTGGCACCAGCTGCGCGCCCTGCGCGCGAAACTTCTGGGCAATCTGCACAAGTGTCGGGAGTCCGGCCGCGTGGTCGCGCTGATGCGCCAGGCATGGCTGGAAACCCGTTGCGGCAGGCTCAGCCCGCCGCGCCCCTGGTGAGAACGTGAACAAAGAGTTTGCAATGCTTTCTTCGTCTGTTCGCAGCAGCGGCCGCTCGATGTCATCTAATGGATCGGTGCAACTACCGGGGGCGTCGATGTTCGAGCTGTTGCGGGAAGACTGGAAGACCTACGGCAGGGACCTCTGGCGCCAGGGCTTCTGGGCGATGTGCGTCTACCGCTTCGGCAACTGGCGCTACGGCGTGCGCCCGGCCTGGCTGCGAAAACCCTTCTCCCTCGCCTACCGGCTGCTGCGAACGCTTGTCCAGATCGTCGCCGGCATCGAGCTGCACTGCGAGACGCGCGTCGGCCGGCGCCTGCTGATCGAGCACTTCGGCGGCATCATCGTCAGCGGCGACGCGGTGATAGGCGACGATGTCGTCATCCGCCAGGGCGTGACCATCGGCCTGCGCACCACGGGCAAGCGCGGCGCGCCGGTCATCGGCGACCGTGTCGACATAGGCGCCGGCGCCAAGCTGCTCGGCGCCATCAGGATCGGCAACGACGCGGTGATAGGCGCGAATGCCGTGGTCCTGTGCGACGTTCCCGAGGGCGCGCTCGCCGTGGGCATACCCGCGGTCGTCAAGCCGCGCGCATCGAGGAGGGGCGCATGATCCCGAAAATCATTCACTTCATCTACGTCGGTGGCAGGCCGTTCTCGTTCGTTCACTTTCTCGCCGTCTACACCGCGTGGAAGGTGAATCGTCCCGAGCTCATCTACCTGCACCACACCGAAGAGCCTTCGGGCGCGTGGTGGAACCTGGCGCGGCCCCTGGTCACGATGAACCGGGTGCCCGACGTCACCGAGGTGTTCGGCAATCCGGTGACCTACCTCGCACACAAAGCCGATGTCATCCGCCTGGAGATGCTGCGCCGCCACGGCGGCATCTATCTCGACCTCGACGTGATCTGCGTGAACCCGTTCGATCCCCTGTTGCAAAACCCGGCGGTGATGGGAATCGAGCCCGGAACCGGCCTGTGCAACGCGGTGATCCTGGCGCAGCCGCAGGCGCCTTTCATCGCGCGCTGGCAGGCGCAATACCGCAGCTTCGACGGTCAGAAATGGAACCACCACTCGGTGGTGCTGCCCGGCCGGATGGCGCAGGAATCCCCGGACCAGATCAAGTTGGCCGACAAGTACAACTTCTTCTATCCGGCCCACAACGACCCGGTCTGCGCCTACCTCTGGGGCGCAAAGCCGTCGCGCGCGGCACTTGCCCTGCGCATGGGCAAGAACGCGCTGAAGCTCGCCGCCATGTGGCTCAAGCGCAACAGCGATCCGATCAAGCGCGCCCTGTACCAGACCTTCCACGGGCTGCACGGCAGCGAGTGGCATTATCGCCGCGCGCGCAGGTCCTACAGCATTCACTTGTGGGAAGGCTTGTGGGGCGAGCCCTACCTGAAGCAACTCAACCCGGACTATCTCAAGAACAGCGGCACCAATTTCGCGCGCCTGATGCGCGAAATATTCACGCCGGCCGAAATAGAGGGCATCGCGCGGGGCAGGCTCGCCGTTCCTGCCTGAGGAGTCTTGCTCCGTGGACAATGTCGAGTCGGATTGGATCGCGACATCGACGCCCGCCATCGAAGAAATCGAACGCCAAAGGCCGGTCAGCCGCCGCCCGCCGCAGCGGCGGCCGCCGGGATCCAGAGTGTCACCTCGGTGCCGGCGCCGCGCTCGCTGGTGATCTCGACGCGCCCCCTGTGCAGGGCCAGGATTTCGCTGACGATGCTCATGCCGAGGCCGGTGCCGGGGATCTTTCCTGAGGTATCGGCGCGATAGAAGCGTTCACACACGCGCGCCACTTGCTCCGGCGTCATGCCCAATCCCTGATCGATGATGCGCAGGCCGATTTCATTCGCCTCGCTGCCCGGCGGGGCGATGCCGATGCGCACCTCGCCGCCTTTGGGCGAGTACTTGTAGGCGTTGGAGATGACGTTGCTCAGCGCCTGTTCCATTTTCTTGGAATCGGCGCGCATCCATAGCGCTTGCGCAGGCAGATCGAGCAGCGGCGCATCGCGGCCGGGCGGCGCCATGTAGTTGGCCGAGGTCTGCGCCACCAGGGTTCGTACATTCACCGGTTCGAAGACGAAATCCTCGCCGCGGCGCGCCTCGATGCGCGCCAGATCGAGCAGCTCGTTGATGATCGAAGACATCAGGCCGGCGTTGCGGTGTATGGTCTCGGCCAGGTCGTGCTGCGTCGCCTCGTCCAGCATTTTCGTCATCAGCAATTCGGAGAAGCCGAAAACGCTCGCCATCGGCGTGCGCAATTCGTGCGCGGCGGTGGAGAGGAATTCGCTTTTCAGTCGATCAACTTCGGTCTCGTGGGTCACATCCCGGAAATAGACAAAGCGGTCGATACTCGCGGCATTGCTGCGCGCGCCGATGATTTGCAGCACGACCGCGCGCGGCCGGGCCAGCACCAACGTCTCCTGGGCCGTTCCGGCCCGGCCCTCGACGAACAGCGCTTCGATCGGGGTGAAACGTTCCGGCTGTGCCATGCACTGGCGCAGGCGAGTATTGAGGCTGCCGATGGATTGGCCGACGATTTCGTCTGGCCCGATGCCGGTCATGTTGTGAAATGCGGGGTTGGCCAGTTGGATCGTGCCATCGGACCCGAACGCGACAAAGCCGTCGGGGCTCAATTCAAACAGCATATTGATCAACGCGGTCCGGTCCTTCAGTTCGGCGCCTTGCGTCTCCAGTTCAGTTCCTTGTCTCGTGGCTTTTCTCTCGGCGACGGCGGCCTGGCCGGTGGTGACCAGCAACAGGACCAGCAGGAGCGTCGCCAGCAGCACCCCGGCTGCACCGGTGCCCCAGGCGGCCCACGGCCGGTGCTCCGCCTGGTGGGCGGCGGTGGGATAGATGCTGAGTTCCCACGTGCGGTCGGCCATGGGTAGAGGGATTCTCAGAATGGACGCGTGGCCCTCTGGCGGAGGCTCGTCTTCGGACTGAAACACCGGGCTGCTCTGGCCCGCGACGACGTCGGCGATGCGAAAGGCGAGGCCCGGGGTTCGCGTGCCCTCGGTGGCGATCTGCGCCATCTGGTCGAGCTTGATGACACCGACCGCAAAACCGAGCAAGCGGCCGTCGGCTTGCGTGCCCGCACTGCCCAGCGTGGTTTCGTAGGCGGGATGCAGCAGCAGCGCGCCGACGCGTTTCCGGTTTTCCTGGACCAACTGTACGGGCGCCGTGACGCTGGGGCGGTGCGATTCCCTCGCCCGCACGATCGCGTCCTTGCGCACCGGCTCGGAATTGATATCGTAGCCTATGGCCGCGCGGTTTCCTTCCTGCGGCGCGATATAGCCGACGACGACATAGCCGGGGCGCTCGCCGGCACGAACCAGGCGCCGTTGCGCATCGCGCTCCTTGATTTCGAAATCCGGCTTTTGCGTGGCGCGCGCCATGCGGCGCTCGATCCTGGCACGCTCTTCCAGGCGCACGTAGGGATTGAAGCTCAAGGCAAAGATGTCCGGGTTATCGCGCAGGGTGAGGCGGGTGAAGTGATCGAATTGCTCGTAGCTCATGTCCGGCGTTACCTCGATCAGGCGCTTCAACGCGGCCAGCGCCTCCTGGTGTGCGATGAAACGTTGTTCGAGCTGCTTGGCCAGCCGCTCGCCATGGCTTCTCACCTCCGTGTCTTGCGCCGCGCGTTCCCATTTCGAGACGGCGACGTATCCCGCGGCAATGACGCCAAGAGTGATCAGCATCGGCAGGCCGAGCGCGGCCCGCCGCTCGCGCCACGGCGATTGAGAGCGCAGCAGCCAGGTCAGGCACAGGGGCAAGGCGACAAGCACCCCAAGGGTGTCGCCGGTCCACCAGTTCCACCAGCTGAACAACAGGTCGGCTGTTTGCGTCAGGCCGTTCCCATAGAGAGTGGCAACCCCCACGCTTGCCGAGATGAGGCAGGCCAGCGGCCCGGCGACGATGAATATGCGCACGATGTCGCGCAGGGTTTCCATCGCCTCCCAGGTGCGTCCCGCCGCGCGCTCGACAAGCAAGGCGGCCACATAGGCCTGGACAGTGGAGCCGGCACCTACACCGAGCGCGACGAGCACCGTGGTCGTGCGTACCGGTTCGCTCAGGTCTCCGACGCTCAGATTGAGCACGACCGAGCCCAGTGCAATTCCAAGCCAGGCACGGCGGCCGGTCCAGAGCATGATTGCGACCGCAAAACCAGCCGCCGGAAAAATCGGGCTGGCGTAGCCGGGCGGAATCGCCAGTGCAAGCCCGGCCAGACCGAGCCCGAGATAGACGAGCGCGGTCAGCGCGATCTGCCCGGCAAGGTGCGTTTGATGTGGAGAGCGGTTTTGGTCGGTGTTCGTCATGCCGTTCTTACGTCAGTCGTGCCCGCCGCGACAGAAGCTTGACTACATTCCGCCCCCGCCTGGTCCGGCAGGCAATCGCCACATTGGCACTGACTCCGACCCTTGGGGGAACGCCCCCGGGCCGGTCACGCCCATTATGGGCCAATCAAACGCTCGAATCATAAAATCGGCAAGCGTTGCCTTCGATTTGCGCATGATGCCTCGCCTTATCGGCCGCGCGAGGCGGTGTTGGCCATGGAAAAGCGCATGCCGGGCAGCGTGGTGAAGATTGCGGATCGCAGGGCCGCGCCGCAAAGCGGCGCACCATGCAGGCGCGCTCGATCAGCGGCCCTTCTCCTTGCTCGTATCGACGCGTTCGATGCGGTAGCCGTAGCCGTACACGGGAATGATCTGCCAGCCGTTCTCGGGCGCGATGCCGAGCTTGCGCCGGATGCGGCTGACGTGGGTGTCGACGGTGCGCGTGTCGACGTTGGCATTGAGCCCCCACAGCTTTTCCAGCAGGTGTACCCGCGACAGCAGCTTGCCGTGGTTCTGGAACAGGTAACAGGCGAGCTCGAATTCCTTTTGCGTCAGTTCGACTTCCTTGCCGTTGACGCGGATCTGTCGCAGGTCCTGGTTGATCTCGTAGGCACCCAGCTGCACCACGGTGGGCGGCTTGATCCTGCGCCCCAGCGATTCGATCCGGGCCAGCAACTCCAGGTATTTGGCCGGCTTGACCACGTAGTCGTCGGCGCCGGCGCGCAGCACATTGACGATGTCCAGCTCCGAGTCGCGTCCGGTGACGAATATGACCGGGACCTCCCAGCCGATGTTTTCCCGTATCCACTTGAGCGAGGTCTCGCCCGAACTGTCGGGCAGCATCCAGTCGAGGATCAGGATGTCGAACGTTTCCTTGCCCAGCGCCTCGAGGAAGGCCCTGCTGGTGCCGTAGCACTTGCAGCTGTGCTGCGCGCTTGCGAACCAGAGCTTGTACAGCTCCTGCTGGGCCAGGTCGTCTTCAAGAACACCTATGCGCATTGTTCTTCTTTCGGGGTTTGCTGGGCATTAGAGTCGGAATCCTTGCGGATATTCTAACCCAAACCCCGCACGAAGCCCGGATGCGCGCACTGTGTGTGCGCACTGTTTGCCGGCGCTATTTGCGCGCCGCGGCCGCCGTCGCGCCGAAAGTCATGAAGGACAGGCCGGGCAGCAGCTGCCGCATCACGTAGCCGACGTCGGCCAGCCCGCGTTTCGGGACGTAGATGATGTCGCCTTCCTCGAGCGCGTAGTTGACGCGCTTGCCGTCGGTCAGCAGCGAGGCGAAGGGAACCTTCTGCACCGCGTCGCGCCCCGGGCGGTAGAGGCTGATCTCCTTGGTCTCCGCATCCTCGGTGGGGCCGCCCGCCTGCGCCAGCGCATCGAGATAAGACATGTTCGGCGTCAGCCGGTAGGCGCCGGGTTTGGCGACCGCACCCATCACGTACACCGTTGTGTCCGAAGAATCCGGGATGTAGACCAGATCGTTGGGCTTCAAGCGGATGTTGTAGGCGAGGTCGCCGCGGTTGAGCAAGGTCTTCAGGTCGACCCAGATGATTTTTTCGCGGCCGCGAAAAACCGCGGCGCGGGTCAGGGTCGCCTGCTTGTCGAGGACCGGCATGCTGCCGGCGCGGGCCAGCACGTCGAGCAGCACCGGCGGCTTGTCGAATTGCAGGATGCCCGGCGTCAGCACGCGCCCGAGGACGGTGACGCGGTTGGCCTGGTATTGGTCCACCCCCAGGTCGACGATGGGGTTGGTGTAAAACTCGTTGAGTTTGACCTTGATGTTGCCCGCAGCCTCCTCACGCGTCATCGCCAGCAGCTTCTGCGGGCCGATCAGGGGGATGGTGACCTGGCCGTCCGGCCCGAGCACGTGCTTGCCGCTCAGCTCCGGGCGGTTCCAGACCTGCAGGTTGAGGTGGTCGCCTTCGCCCAGGCGGTATACCGGCTCGACTTCGGCCTCGAATTCGGCCAGCGCAGCCTTGTCGACGTAGGAGACCTTGTCGCTTTTTTCGGCGACGCTGAAGCTTTCGGTCTTGCGCGGCGTGTTCGGGACCTTCAACCCTGCGCACCCGCCCAACAGCAGCGCGGCCAACGCGTAGCCGAGGTATCGCATCAAGAACTTTTCCATTGCGGCAATCTCCCAATCAGTTTTGTGCAACGTTCGGTCAGGCGCAGGCGCTCTTCACCGGTAAGGACCTGGTTCCAGGTGAGCAGCAGATGGGCGAACACGTAGAGCGTTCCGAAGACACCGAGAAAGACCAGCATTTCCCAGCGTCCCGCCGTTGCCGGGATGAGCAGGTCCCACAGCACGCGCAGCAGTCCGGCCACCGGATAGGCGAGCAGGCCGGGCAGGAGGACTTCCGTGAGCAGCAGCCGCCTGGGGATGTCGAGCAGGCGCTGATTGACGACGAGGTAAGCCGCGGCCGCGGTGGCGCCGCCGATGGACAAGCCCCAGGCCAGGCCCTCCGTTGCCGAGGGCGCGAGCAGCAGCGCGGCGCCGACGCAAAGCGCCAGCAGCGCGAGGCGCAGGCCGTGGTAGACGAATTCATTGCTTGCCTTGCCCATGGCGCGCATCACGGCCGAACCGGGGCCGGTGACGATGTGCAGGTGCGACCACAGCGCAGTGAGCGCCATGATCAAGGGAAACCCGGCCAGGTCGCCGCCCAGTTCTCCGCCCTTGCCCAGCCAGGCCCGGCCGATAGGCTCGGCAAACAGCGCCATGAAGCCGAGCGGGATGCCGGCGAGCAGGCTTACCGAGCGCGTGGCCTGCCGATACAGATCGCGAATCGCGCCGGCGTTGTCGCAGGCGGCATGACCGGCGGCGGCGGCCAGCGTGACGTTGCTGATCGCCGAAGGAACGGCCAGCGCCGATACCGGCAGCTTTGCCGCCAGTTCGAACAGGGCGATGCCCTTGGGGCCCAACAGGAAGCCGGCGAGCAGGCGGTCGACCGAGAACAGCGCCGTGCCGAGCAGGGCGCTCGCCTGCACCGTCGCGCCGAAGCCGAAGAAATGGCGCAGCATCTGCTTGTCGAAATGCCGCGGCCGGATCTGCAGCCCGGGCACAAAGCGGTGCGCGAGGCGCATGAACGCGAGCAGCGACCAGCTATAGCGCAGCACGAAGGCCATGAGCAGCGCGTACACGCCGAAATCGGCGCGCAGAAATGCGAATATCAGCGCGAGTTCCAGCAAGTAGCCGGCTATCGCGACTTTCTGCTCCTCCTTGATGCGCTGCAGGCCGTGCAGCAGATAGCAGTAGGCGCCCAGGGTCAGGTCGAGCATGAACATGCCGGTGGTGCCTATGACCAGAATGCTGGCTTTCTGCCGGTAGACCGCGCCGATGTTCAGAAAGTCGAGGACCAGGGGGAGCGCCAGCCAGACACCGGCGAGTACGGGGAGCGCCATTGCGGAGAGCATGATCACGCCGGTGCTGAGCAGGCGGTTGATCGCTTCGACGTCGCCCTCGGCGTGATAGCGCGCGGTGAAGCGCACATAGACATTGGAGAACCCGACGTCGGTCAGCCCGACGTACATGATCAGCACGAAGCACGCCGTCCACAGGCCGTATTCGGCCAGGGTGATATGTGCCAGGACCAGAGGCGGCACGCACAGGCGCGTCGCCAGATAGAGCGCCTTGGCGAACATTGCGACGCCGGCGTTGCCTGCTGCGTCTGCGCGCTGCGTCGTGGTTTGCGTGGTTGAACTCATGCCTGCTGCCGCCCTGGATTGCGATGTGCAGAGCATAGTCAGGCGCGCCCGCCGATTGTGTCGGTATCGTTAAACTTGCTGCCGCGAATCGTGAATTCCGGGCGCGGCGCTTATCCGGCGCCGGGCTCGAGGGTGATCAGGCTGTAGGGCGGAATGACGGCGCTCAACCGGTTCTTGCGGCAGGAGATGGTTTGCTCGGCGATGCTGACCTGGGGCTGCGCCTCGTTATTGCGCTTCGGATCCGATCCATCGAGGACGCGCAGCAGGTAAGGCGCTTCTCCCGGGCAATCCAGCGCCAGCGTGACGGGCACGGCTTGCGCGCTGGCCGAGGCGATCGCCAGCGTCCTGCCGCCGGCGAAAGCCAGGCTGGTGAGGGCGGCGCAGGGCCCGCCCGTACACTCGAGTGCGTGGGCGGCGCCGCCGGCGATGCGGTTGAGCATGGCGAGCGCGAGGCCGGTCGGGCGCAGCCGGTTCGGTGCGCCCAGATCGCGGGTGATGCCCCAGAGGCGGACCAGGGCTTTCGAACCGTCGACGTAGCTGTCGAAGCCGGAGAATGAATACACCGCCTGCTCGCGTACGCCGGCGAGGCTGGCCTGAAGCAGGCGCCGGCCGAGGGCTGCGCCCGCCGCCGCGCTGGTGGTGATCTGGTCGCGCTGAGCGCTGTCGGCCGTTCCCAGGGTGGTGTGGAAATTGACTTCGTAGACGGACAGCTGCTTGCCCTGTCCCGCGGCCGTCGCGGCTTCCTGCGCCAGCAGTTTCGGGCCGTCGCTGAACGCCAGCTTGAGTGCATCGCCGGGCGCCGCACCGGCATCGAGCCGATACATGAAATACGGCGCCACACTGATGCGGTCCGCTTGCCGGCTGGCGTTGCCCAGGCGCCTGGGCGCCTCCGCATCGACGAACTGGGCGTTGATCACGGTGTGCAGGCGCTTGTCCTGGCCCGCGCCTTCGCGCATTAGCGAGAAGCCGCGATCGGCCACACGGCCCAGCGCCGACGGATCGGGTATTCCCCCGGGACGAAAAATGGTGTTCCAGTTCTCGTTGCCGAATTCCACGAAAATTTCGCCGAACCCGTATCGGTCGGCGGCGCTGCGCAGGTAGGCGCCGAGCTTTTTCCACTCGTCGTCCGACAAGGTGGTCGGTGCGATCACCCAGGGCTGGGCCTGCACAGCGGCGCACAGGGCGAGGAAGTCGGGCAATCCGTAGTGGAACTGCGATTGTTCCTCGCCGGGGCGGTAACGCGCGGGGCGGTGCGAGAGTTCGCCGCTTTGGCGGTTCTCCAGCGTGTCGCCCAGTTGCCCCTGCCAGTCGCGCAGATAACCCGGCCGCAGGGTGCGCAGGGTGTCGACCACGGCGCGCCGAAAGCCGCCGGGCCCGGGATCGGCCTCGCCCAGATAGACGTCGTCGATCAGCACCTCGCCCTCGCGCGCGGTGAAGCCGAAGGTGAGCGTGCCCGCCGGCCCCGGGTCCCGCGCTTCGAATTCGAATTCGTGCGGCGCCCAGGCCGGGCCGGGCGAAATCTCCCGGTCAAGGAAGGCGTGGGTGCCCGAGCGGTCGAAGCGGACCTTGAGGCGCGCGCCGCCTTCGATGCTCCGCGCCCAGAAGCGCAGTTTCCATCTGCCGTTGACCGGCAGCAACTTTCCGGCGCGCGCGCCGATGGCGTCGAGATAGTGCAGGATCTCGGCCGGCTGGCCGGGCACGGCGAGCAGTCGCAGCGAGTGGCGCCCGAGGCTTTGCGGCGGAACGTCGGTACTGCCGGCGACGCGGCCCTGTCCTTTCCACCAGTGCGGCGCGATCGCGCTGCCGGCATCCCGCGTCAACGCGACCACATCCCCCGGGCGCAGAGCGTCCACCGGGGCGTCGGCGAAAAATTCATCCGGCCCGTCGCCGGGCAACCGGGCCGAGTCGAGTATCGTTCCCTGCCGCCCTGCGGCGGCGCCGCTGCGCACGTCGTACGCGCCGCCCGACCAGAAACCGGCCGGGCGCGCAAGCCAGCCCGTATCGTCGGAAAAGCGCCGCCCCTGCGCGCCGCCGACCACGACGATGGCGCGATCGAGAACGGGCTCGAAGCCCGGGTTCGCAAGCACGTTGGCGCGCAGCTGTTCCGCGCCCCAGGTGCCCGATCCCCCAAGATTCAGGCCGTAGCGCGGCAACTGCGCGGCCAGCGCGCCGGCATTGACCTTGAGCACGGCGACGGAGTCGTCGCCGGCGCAGCCGGGCATGCAAATGGCGGCGGCGATGAGGCACAGCATCCGCCGCCACGACGCGCCCGCAAAAACGCTCACGCCGCGGGCCGCTCGGCCAGAACGAGGTATTGAAACGCCAGCAGGCCGCGCAGCAGGCCGAAGGTGGCGAGGTCCTTCCACTTGTCCCAGCTGCCCCAGGCATAGGTCGGCAAGGCCCGCAGTTCGCGCAGGCCGGCGCCGCCGAACATCGCGGCGATGCCCTGCCGGCTGAAAAAGCGCAGGTGCGTGCGGTCCATGATGCCTGCTTCCCGATACTCCCATCGCCCGCGGAACAGCAGCGGCAACACGACGCTGTGGTGCCGCACATTGGGCAGGCTGGTGATGATGCGCCCGCCGGGACGCAGCAGGCCCTGGATCCTTTCGAGCGCGGCCCAGGGATCGACCAGGTGCTCGAGCACATCGAGACAGAGGATGAGATCGAAGGTGCCTTGCGCAAAATCCGCGAGCAGCACGTTGGCGTCGCCGCAGCGAACGTCGTCGACCCGGGTCCGGGCGACGGCCGCGGCCTCGGGCGAGAGCTCGATGCCGGCGGTCCATTGCGCCCGTCCGGTTTGCTTGAGCCAGGCGAGCGTGCCGCCGCCGCCGCAACCGATTTCGAGCACGCGCGGCGCGCTGGCCGGCAGCAGCGGCGCGATGTCGCGGCGCACGAAGGCGTAGTACCACTCCTGCTTGTCTTCATACATTTTGCTGCTCTCCGGAAATTGGACTGGACTTCAACAGGCGCTTGCCCTGGTTCTTGATCGCGCGCAACCATCCGGCCACCAGAACCAATCCGGGCGTCCGGTCGTACCACTTGTTGGGAAAGATGTCGCTGCGCGAGCTGCGCTGGCCGCCGAGCGAGGGCGCGGCGATCAGGGTCAGCGCGTCCGGGTGCTGCATGCGGAAGAGCGAATACGCGCCGTCGACGTGCATCGGGCTGCCCAGGGGATGGCCGGGTTCCCGCGCAAGGCAGGCCTGCAGATGATCGCGCAGCGGCCGCATCACCCGGCGGTTGAGCGCGTACAGGTGGGTGGTCGCGAGCGGCCGGCCCTCGGCCTTCCATGCCGGCGCGGCCGCGTCGTCGGCGAATGCTTCCACGTGGCCGAGGTAGGCGAAGTCCCAGCGGCCCTCGCGCAGGGTGCGGCACATCTGCGGCTGGTCGCGCGCCAGGCGTTCGTCGATGGCGAGATCGTCCTCCATCACCAGGACATTGTTCAGATCGCTTTCGATCGCATCGTTCAGGATCGCGAGATGGCTGAGAAAGCACCCGCGCGCGCCCAGGCTGGGAAATTTTCCGGCGTCCTCGGGGCGAACGGCCTTCCAGTAGCGGATCCTGCCGCCGTCCACGCGCAGGCCGTGGCGGCCCAGTTCCATATCCATCTCGCGCCGGCGATCGCTGCGCTCGGGCAGGTTGACGATGTAGACGCGATCGAATTGGTCGATGAGTTTCATGGCAGCTTCCTCTGCGGGTGGTAGTCGATGATCAAGGCCCGGACCCGGCGCCGGGCGCTTCGCGCCGGCGGCGCTTGCGGGACAATTTCTCCAGCAGGCCGAACACGCGATCGCCGGCGCCGCCGAGGACCGGATGGTCCATGCCGAAGGCGATCCAGCGCGCGTGCAGGCCGAGCATCCAGGAGGGGGTCGTAAAGTAGTCGGCCACTTTGCGGCCGCTCAGGTATTCGAGGATGGTTCCGTGCAGATAGCCGCCGCCGTCGAACGGACGCACGCGGTTGACCACGATGCCGACGGCCGCCGGGTCGAGTTTTTCCAGCTGCCGTCCGGCGCGGCGCAGTTCGCCCGAGATGGTCGAATTGGCCTCGATCACGACCACCAGGTGCTCCAGATTGCGCGCAAGGATTTCGGCGTCGGCCGACAGCAGCAGGGGCGGCAGGTCCACCAGGACAAAATCGAAATCCCCGGCCCATGTTGCGGTGACCTCGGTCACGCGGTCCAGGCGGTCCAGATGGCTTTGGCCGGCGGTGCCGCCCAGGTGAACTCGTGGCGGAAGCCGGCCGGCGGCGGGCTCGACGCAGGCGGCGGGCGAAGCTTCGCCGCGCAGGCACTCGGCCAGGCCGGGCTTGTCACCGGCATAGCGCGCGTCCCTGCGCGCGGCGTTGGCCTCGACCGCGAGGGTGGGGTAGCCCAGCGCGTCCAGCGTGCTCGCGAGCGAGAGCGTGAGTTCGGAACTGCCGCCGCCGGGCTTGATGCTGGTGAAGGCGAAGACGCGCGTGCCGTGGCGCTTCCTTTCGTTGATCAGACTGCCCGCCATGCGCCGCAGCAGGTCTTCGCCGAAGAGCCGGGTCGCCTCGTCGCTGCGCTCCACCATCCAGCCCAGGGCGGGGATGCCCATCACTTTTTCCGCATCGTTCACCGTGTGTATGCGCCGGTCCACCAGGTCTATCCCCATGGGCACGGCCAGGGCGAGCAGGAGCGCCGCCAGGCCCAGCATCAGCAGCAACTTTTTCTTCCCCGGGCCATAGGGCATCTCGGGCGGCAGGGCGGGCGTCACCAGGCGCACGAAGCCGAAGGAATTCTGCTCCGCGGCGAAGTGGTTCAGGCGGGTGTGCACCGCGTCCAGTTCCTTGCGCTGCTGCTCGATTTCATAGGTCAGGGTCATCGCCTGGTTGTACAGGTCGGCAAAGTTGGCGCCTTTCTTGCCCAGTTCATCCATTTCCTTCGTCATGCCCGACTCCAGGCGCTGCGCCTGATCGACGCCGGTCCGGTAGCGGGCCTGCAGGCTTTTCTGCACCTGCTCCGTCAGTTTGGAGGTCTGGCTGCTGATTTCACTGTCGATGCGCGCGAGCTCCGTGTTCGCTTCCTTGTAAATGGGGTGCTGCGGCTGCAGGCCGGAGAGCTGCGTCAGCAGGTCGGCGCGGCGCCGGAACAGGTTGGATTTGAGATTGGCCAGGCCCGGGTCGATGAGCACCGCCTCCTGGATCGAGCGGGTCTTGATGTCGGTTTCGCCGTTCGACTCGAAGGCCTTGAGCTGCGATTCCGCTTCGATGCGCTTGCTGCGCGAATCGGAGAGGGCGGAGCGCAGGTCGGCGAGCAGGCGGTCGTAGGGGTTCTCCTCCTTCCCGGAAAAAGAGCCGATGCCGAGCTGCAGCGCGAGCACGGTGCGTTTCTGCGTCGCTTCGCGGATGCCCGCAAGGATCTCCGCTTCGCGCGCTTCGAGCATGCGCACCCGCGCGTCGGCGCCGAAGACGCGCTCGCTGCGCATGCGCTCGACGAACACGCCGACCACCGCGTTGACCACTTCAGACAGTCCTTCCTTTTGCTCGGACTGCAGGCTGACCTCGATCATGTAGGTGTCGGGGATCACGCGCACCGCGAGGGCGTCGCGCAGCAGGTCGACGGAGCGGCGCTCGGAGAGGCCCGGGCGGTGCCAGTTCCCCGCCTTGTCGCCGAGCGAGGCGAGCGCGTCGCGCACGATGTCATAGCGCGCAACGCTGCGGGACTGCTGCTCGAGAAATTCGCGGTACTGGGTGTTGGAGGGAAAATCGAGCTCGCCGTCGTCGCGCAGGTTCTTCATGTAGCGCGGCGCCACCTGCACCACCGCGGATGCGGCGTAGTAGGCCTGGCCCTTGATGAACACCACCGGCAGCCCCCCCAGGATGGACACGAGGAACGCGATCAGCGCGATGCGCGCATGCGCGCGCAGGCTGACCAGCGGCTTGATGCCGCGGCCGGGAAGGCTGGCGATTTCGGTCTGGGCCAAAGCAGGTCAGCCCGCGGCCGCCGCGGCGGGCAGCTCGGCACCATCGACCCTGGCGGCCCTGAGGCTGTGGGCCATGACCTGGCGCTGATCTTCGTTGAGCGGCGTTCCGCGGCCGCGCGCGTCGGAGAACAGCCAATCGATGTCGGTATTGCTGCTGTCGAGCACCGTGCCCTGCGGATCGAAACAGAAGTTCGGGCCCACCACCTTGCGTTGGTAGCAGGCGAAACCGCTTACCCTGGTGTGGTCCATGATGATGGACGCATCGATCTGGGCGCCGGCCTCGATGCAGGCGTTCCGGCCTATCATGACCGGGCCGGTGATTTCGCAGCCGTCGCCGATGCTGGCGCTGCCGCCGATGACGACCGGCCCGCTGAACCTGACGCGGTCCCAATTGGCGCGCACGTTGATTCCGGCCCAGACACCCGGCCGGACGTGCACGCCCGGCAGCTTGTATGGCGGCGCCTCGCCGCGCAGGGCCTGCATGACCACCCGGTAGTAGTCGTTCAGACGGCCGATGTCGAACCAGTCGAACGGCAATTCAATGCCGTACATCGGCGCCCCGGCGGCGGCCAGGGCGGGCAGCAGCTGGCTGCCGATGTCGTAGACGGCGTTCTTCGGAATCCAGTCGAAAATTTCGGGCGAGAAAATGTAGATGCCGGTGTTGGCCATGTCGCTGAGTTCGGTGCCGGCCGCCGGTTTTTCCTGAAACTCGAGTATGCGCTTCGAGCCGTCGAGCACCGCGACCCCGTAATTCACCAGTTCCGGGGCCGGCACTCGCTTGAGCGCCACGGTCGCAATCGATTTTCTGGCGCGGTGAAACGCCAGCATCTCGGACAGGTCGAGGTCGACCACCGCGTCGCCGCAGACGACGACGAAGTCGTCGTCGAAGAACCCCGAATGACACTGGATCTTCTGCAACGCGCCTGCGGAGCCGACCGGCCGGTCCAGCAACAGCCCGTGTTCGATAATGCCCTCGAAGGAGTACCCCATGCTCACGCCGAAGCGGTGCCCGTCGCGGAAGTAGCCCTCGATCTGCGGCGCGAGATAGCTGGTGTTCACCATGATCTGTTCGAAGCCGTGCTTGCGCAGGTGATCGACCAGCATCTCCATCACCGGCTTGTGGATGATGGGGATCATCGGCTTGGGCAGCGTTTCGGTAAGCGGCCGGACCCGGGTGCCGCGGCCTGCGGCCAGAATCATTGCTTTCATCGTCTCGGACTCCTCTGGTTTTGCAGCCCGCATTAAACCCAGGGCGGCCCGCCAGGGTGTGGCGGGACTGTGAATTGTTTGGGAAACAGAAATCCGCGATTGACGCTGGCCGCGTCGCTCGGGGATACTCTGCCCATATGGTTCAATTTCCTGTCTTAAGGCCGGTTGCAGGGTCGGGGTTGCAATGAGTGCGGTAACGGTCCTGGTGGTCGAAGACGACGACACCATCGCTTTTCTCGTCCAGTTTCTGCTGGAACGCGAAGGGTTCGGCGTCGATCTTGCGCGGGATGGACGGGCGGCCGAACAGCGGGTCGCGGCGATGCAGCCGCCGGCCCTGGTCATCCTCGACGTCATGCTCCCCTATATCGACGGGTTCGAGCTGCTGGAGAAAATTCGCGCACGCGAAGGCTGGGAGAAGATTCCGGTCATAATGCTCACCGCGAAATCCCAGGAGAGCGACATCGTGCGCGCCCTCGACGCCGGCGCCAGCGACTATGTGGTCAAGCCGTTCCAGCCAAACGAGCTGCTCGCCCGCGTGCGGCGCTTGACGAAAGGAGACACTGCGTGAAATTTCCAGTTGCCGCCGCCGCATGCGCGGCGCTCATGGCCATGAGCTGCCCGCTGGCTGCGCAGGAACCGGGTTACAAGATCGAAGCCGAGGCGCGCACTTCGCGCGAGCACCTCTCCGGGGGGCGCACCGACTGGCGCAACACCCAGCTCGACCTGCAGGCGCGCAACGCCGCGCGGCAGTCCTTCTATGGAAGCCTGCGCTCAACCGAGCGCTTCGAACTGGGCGACAGCGAGCTGATGATGGGCACCTACC
>Ga0194060_10001104_pt1 | contig 19443 bp, 2 predicted proteins | sample SepL225m_MetaG_FD_163427 | JGI IMG/M metagenome (GOLD analysis project Ga0194060, IMG submission 163427) | Anoxic zone freshwater microbial communities from boreal shield lake in IISD Experimental Lakes Area, Ontario, Canada - Sep2016-L222-5m | ecosystem: Environmental > Aquatic > Freshwater >... | reverse complement strand
CTCTCACCCTTTATCCAAGTGTAAAAACCACTTCCATTAGCAAGGTCTACTATTCTTTCCTTATGCCCCGAACTGCTTGCCCAAAGAATATTCGTACCAGCTTTCAGATTAGTAGCCTGAACAGACTGAGCAAGTAAACTTTTTTCTTGAAGATTTAATCGTAAAGGCGGTAATGTAGGCTCAAGCAATGAAGCAACAAAAGGCAATGTAAACATCCCAACCAACTTATGATGTAAAGGCAGTTGTGCCTCTGAAAAAGCACCCCACAGTTCTTTTGTATTTGAAGCTAAATGAGAAAGTGCTGTGAGTTCATTTCTTATACTTCTTACACTTCCAACAACAACTTTGTTGAAGGCATCTAATGTCGGTCGAAACGATGTTTTCATAATAATTCCTTTACTCAAAAAAAGCCCCGACCTTCAAGTCGGGGCTACAAACAAAACATATTTCGTCCTACTGATCCCGTCCAATAACCTCTACAAAGTTAGGAATAGTTCCATCATGAAGAGCAATAGTATCAACTGTGAAGCTCAAAGAATCCCCAGGACGGAGCGTGTTATCACCAGTTGGTGACAACCTTGTAAGAACGTCATTCCAGGTAAGTCTAGTATCACTACCCATTGGAGTAACTACATCAACCTGTAGTAACTGATCAGCATTCTCAAGTGCAGAATACTGCTGATCAACATTGTGAAAGGTATCATTCACCTTGATGCCGACAAGTGGGATAGGTCCATTGTTGGTAATATGGATTGTCCAACGAACAACATTGCTAGTGCCAGTATTGTTTGGCACAGGATTTAGAACTCCAGTCTTCACGACAGCAATCAAAGGATTTGGAAGCTCGATAATAACACCAGTTGGGTTACCAAAAATGTTATCGATTCGCTGATCTGATCCAGTGAATTGCCCCTGATTCTTCACAGTAGCTTCGAAAAATACATCTTTAGTTTCATAAGGATTCACCGTGATGTTTCTCCAACGAAGTACAGTCTGTGTTCCAACAGCTTCCAATGTTCCACCATCAGTCACGCTAGCAAGATTGATTGTTGCATAGCGGAGTACATCGGTTACATTATCTTCAAAATTGTAGTTTACAAGTGGCTGTGAACCGATATTGGTAATGCGGAGACGGTAGCGGAGAAGATCACCCTCACCAGCAACCTGCTCAAAACTGTAAGAAGTATTCCTAGTCACATTCTGAACGGTCTTGCTTTGATCAGCTGTGCCACCAGTAACAACCACTGGAGCGATAGCTGGAGGAGTTTCCACACCATTGATAACTGCAACAGCCTGATTGAGGAACGTACCCTGCGTGTTACCAACACGGACATCAAAGCTGACAAATGCTGATCCACCATATGGAGCAAGCGTGAAAGAACCTTCATTCCAGATCACCTGTTGACGGTCAGTTGCCGTAGGATTCGAAGGTGTAACAACATTAGGGTTTCTTGTTGCATTGCCAACATATGTGAACCCTGCAGGAAGTGTATCCTTAAGACCGACAACCTGTTGCTGTGGCCCAAAGTTGTAAGCAGTAATCGTGTAGCGAACAACATTTCCAGTTGTAGTAGAACCTGGAGTAACAGACTTGGAAACGCTAACCGTTGTGCCAGAAATCTGGACAGGAGAAGTTGCAGGACCAATTCGTCGTGGTGTACCTGTTCCACCTGCGTAAGCAAGTGCGAAGCTCGTATTAGTATAAGAACCCACGCCGGATGCTGGAGCAACAGCAGTGAAACGAACATAGATACTGCTATTTCCAGAGATACTGAATCGTGCACCAGAAGCTGGCCATACAAGACGTTGCTGTGAACCAAGGAATGTAACAACTGGATCACCAGTTCCAAACGCAGTCTGAGAAGAACCATTCTTATAGGTAAAGCCTGCAGGAAGGATATCTTCAACTTCGATGTCGTTAACCAACGCATCAGTATTGTTCTGCACGTTGATTTGGAAACGAACCTCTCCACCTGGAGCAACAACAGGATCAAGCGTTGTCTTAGTAACAGTCAAAGGTTCGCGAACTTGAAGTGTTGCAGTGTCCTGCCCAAGATTTACACCATTCTGCTGAAGTTTTGCAAGGTTAATGTAAGAACCAACAGCCCCAGCATTTGCTTCAAAAGTAAAAGTCTTGGAGCCTGGAACATTGCCAACGGAACCAGGAATTGTCTGATTGTCCCAGATAAGCGTTGAATTATCAGCACCGACGTTCACAACGTTGCTCAATACTGGATTTGCATTGCCACGGTAGAAGAGTCCGGCTGGAAGACGGTCAGTAACAGTTACGCCGGTTGCGGCATCTGCAGAGTTGTTATAGACCGTGATGGTGAATGTAGTGTTCTGTCCAACGTTTACGACAGCAGGAGCAACATTCTTCACGATGGAAAGTGTACTGCCAACTCGTACATCAGCCTTAGCCTGTCCAATCTCTACACCACGCTGCTCAAGAATTGCAGTATTGGTGAAAGACTGTGCTACATCGCTGTATGCCTGGAAAGTAACAAGGATACTGCTTTGAGCAGGAATTACAAGGTTTTCAAAGAAAGCAGTACGACCAACGGTTCTGCAGCTACCCACTGGAGTAACACAGTTGCCATTAGTGCCGGTGAAGAACATGCCTTCTGGAAGCGGGTCACGAACAGTAACACCAGTCTGATCAACATTTCCAGTATTCTTAACTCTCATAGTGAATGTTGTTGGGCTGCCAACGGAAACGAATGAAGGGTTAGCAGATTTTTCGATAGCCAATGGAGTACCAACAGTGAAAGAAGCAGTAGCCTGATCAATGGTCTGATAAGCACCACTGAAGTACTGTTGAAGGCTCGCAACGTTAACATAAGAACCAGGCGTAGAAGCTGCACCTTGGAAAGTGAGTGTTCGTCCAGCAGTTGGGATGACGGTGTAGTTACAAACAAGAGCCGAGCCATCGAATACACAGGTGCCACCGTCAGACTGAGCGCTATTGGTAATATAACGAACGCCCGCTGGCATTGGATCCTGTACACGAACCTGAACATTGTTCAACTGAGCATTAGTAATGTTACGCACCTGAATGGTGAATGTAACAGGCTGATCAACAGATACGTAAGTAGGGTTTGCTTGCTTGGTGATTCTCAACCCAGAGTTTGCAGAAACAGTAACGGAAGAGAAATCAAGAGCCTGCGTAATATCGTGGATAGTGTTTGGAAGAACATATGCAGTATTAATATGGCTACCGGTTTCAGTAACGGTAACAGGGATAGTGATTGTTCTAGAACCTTTACCTGCCACGGTAATGTTATCCCAGATAAGCTGGTTGCCAATTACAGCTGATGGGGCAGGGTTAGCACCACCATTGTAAACCAGAGCACTATCACCAAGTACGTCGACAACACTGTAAGTCTGAGCATTATCCGCATCATTAGTCACCGTGAGGGTGTATGTTGTTGTTCCACCGACTGAGATACCACTGACAGGGTTGGCATTTTTCACAATGTGGACAGCAGTCTGACCAACAACTTTCACCTGCTGGCTAAAGTCCACAGTTAGGCCGTTTACATTAAGATCCGCACCATTTTCGTGAGCACCCTGAGCAACATTCATCTGGAATTTAAGTACCAAAGGATTGTTGTAGTTATTTGGGTTAATAGTGATGTTGTCCCATGTCAATGTTTTACCAGCAAGATTAACAGTTGGAGCAGTGTTAGCCACAGAACCACCACCGGTAACCGAAGCTACACAGTTATTCACACAGGTAAGACCTGCATCACTGTAACGGTCAACAACTTGTGCACCTGTAATAGTCGTGTTACCAGTATTAAAAACACGAAGCGTAAATTCTACGGTATCACCAGCAGGAACACGTTCACGATTTACTGACTTATCAATACTGAGCGTACCCTGAGCAGCAACCTTCGCTGTAGCCCAGTCAACAACCACGCCACCCTGACGGATTTCAACATAGTTAGTGAATGTACCAGCCTGATCAGCAGAAGCAGTGAAGGTAAACACTGTGCTACCACGAGCAGGAACAGAAACATTGTTCCAAGTAAGAACCTGACCATTCTGAGCAGGAGCTGTTGGAGAAGCATTTCCACGGAAAGTAATTCCAGCAGGAAGCGTATCAATCACCGTTACCGTCTGAACAGCATTTCCAGTGTTACCAACCGTAACGGTATAGGTAAATACTTCACCAATCGCAACCTTCTCTTTGGAAACGCTCTTGTCAACACTCAACGTGCCATGAGTACAAGCCTGCGCCGAAGACCAAGCAATCTTGTTACCATTCTGCTGCGCTTCAGCAGTGTTGGTAAAACAAGCACCTGCAGTATCGCTATATGCTCGGAAAGTAACTGCTGTTGCACCTCGTCCAGCAGTAACACTCCAGCTAACGGTTCTAGTAGCAGCATTATACACTCCATTATTGCTTGCAGTACCATCACGATACACCAAACCAGCTGGAAGCGTATCAACAATAGTGATTGGTTGAGCAGCACCAGAGTTGTTAGCAGTAAGTGTAAACGTGAAATCTTCACCGGGAGCTTTCTTCTCGGCATCAACAGATTTCACAAGATCAATAGTTCCCTGCACACAAGCCTGCACACTAGACCAACCAATCTTTTGATTATTCTGATTAAGATCAACAGAGTTTGTATAACAGACACCAGCAGTATCGGAGTATGCACGGAAAGTGATAATGGTATTACTTCCTGGCTGAGCAGTGATGTTCCAACGAAGAGGAGAATTTGCGAATGCCGCAGGGCTTGCCGAGTTAGAACGATAGATCAGACCAGCTGGAAGTGTATCAACCACTTCAACCTGCTGTGCTTGTGTACCATTATTGGTAATACGAAGAGTATAAGTGAAATCTTCTCCAGGAGCTTTTTTCTCAGCATCAACTGATTTAGTGATGGAAAGTGTACCCTGTACGCAGGCTTCAACAGAAGACTTATCAATACGGCTACCATTCTGTAACACTTCGGCAGTGTTGGTATAGCAGGTTCCACCCTGAGCACCAACCGCTTGCAAAGTAATTCTGGTCTGTCCAGGCTGAGCAGTAATGTCCCAAGCGAGAGGGTTTGTAGAAGCTGGAGCAGGGTTTGCACTATTTGCAACATACGTAAGACCTGCAGGAAGAACATCAACAACCCGTACAGCCTGTGCAGTTATACCACTATTGTTTACGGTAAGTGTGAAAGTAAAAGGTTCATTTGGACCTTTTTGTTCAGCATCAACAGATTTATTGATTCTGATAGCACCCTTAGTACAAGCCTCAACCTGTGAACGGTCAACAAGTTGGTTATTCTGGAACATCTGAACAACGTTGGTAACGCAAGCACCAGCTGTAACAGACACAGCGCGGAAAGTAACACGGGTTACACCTGGCTGGGCAGTAACATCCCAAGTAAGTGGAGTAGTAGAAACAGGTACATGACTGGCTGAGTTGTTTACATACGTAAGACCAGCTGGAAGTGTATCAACAACACGTACTTGCTGTGCTGTAGCACCATTATTAGTAATTGTAAGTGTGAAAGTGAAAGGATCGTTTGGATCTTTCTGCTCAGCGTCAACAGACTTGCTGATAGAAAGGCCATTTGTGAAACGAACTTTTACAGAAGCAAAATCGAGAAGGTTGGTACGGTTACCAGCAGGATAAAGAGCAACATAGTTTTCCTGTTCACCAGCTACGTTGGAAGTAGCATAGAAGCTGACAGAAGTGCTGCCGTTTGCAGGAACAGAAACGTTAGACCAAGTAAGTGTAGATCCATTCACAGCAGGGAAGGGGGCTGTGTTATTACGAACAAACTGGAGGTTGTTGCGAGAAAGATCATCAACGATGTCAACGTTGTTTGCAGCACCAGTGTTATTGAGCACAGTGACGGTGTAAAGCACTTCTTCACCAAGTGAAGCAACCTGCTTGTTAGCAGTTTTGCTGATAGTGATATCACCACGATACTGCACTTTAGCTTCAGCCCAATCGATAACATTACTATCCTGACGAATCTCAACACGGTTAGTGTAAGTGCCAACAGTATTGGAGTAAGCATCAAGCGTGAAGATACACTGACCATTTGCAGGGATATTAAACTGATTCCAAACGATGTTACCACCCTGGATATCAGGGTTTGTTCCGTTAGCACAAGTAGAAGTAATTGAACCCTGTGCAAGAATCAGGTTGCTATTGGTAGTCCAGAGGTTATCAGCAATGTTTACTCTGTGAGCAGTTGTACCATTGTTGGTAACAGTAATAGTGAAAGTAACCTTTTCGCCAAGCTTAGCCTTTTCTTTATTTACAGTCTTATCTACGGAAAGATCAGACTGGAAACGAACCTTAGCTTCAGCCCAGTCAAGCTCAGCACCTTTTTGACCGGCAGCAGCAGGCTGATTGATAGATACATGGTTGGTGTACGTTCCAGCAACTGACGAAGTAGCACGAAAAGTAATCACACCGTTAGTATTCGCAGGAACAGTAATGTTACGGAACTCAAGACGGCCACTCTGACCGATCTGAAAGCAAGAGTTATAAGAAGTACGGTTGCTGCAATTTACGAGAGAACCGTTAGGAAGGTAGTGGTAGAACTGTGCACTTCCAGGGTTGATACCAAGGAAAGTAACATTGTTCTGGTAAGTAAGATTTTCGTTAGTATTGTTTAACTCATCAAAGAGATCGACAGTCTGAGGTGCAGCAGTGTTGTTAGAAACTGTGATAGTAAAAGTTGTGAACTCACTGATGCGGTTAGTTTCAGGAGAAGCACTTTTATCTACAGTAATATTCTGGAAAGTAACTGTGAGGTCGTCACAACCTTGTTCATTTGTACCAACAAGCTGTGCACAGTTGGTGTAACCCATAGCCTGTGTTGGTGTGACAGTGAAAGTAACTGAGCGAACCTGACCAGCAGGAACATTGGTGAATGTCCACTGGTAAAGGCTTCCTTGTGGGAAACCAGCATCAGATGCTGTGTTAAAGTTTGTAGGAGCAAGACGAGCATCGATAGTATCACGAACAACCAATGTACGAGCAGATGTACTAACATTCGTTGCGGAGATGGTTACTGTTGAAGACTCACCAAGAGCGATACGGTCAGGAGCAAATGTTTTAGTAAGAAGGTTGGTTAATGCAGTAACAGTGAGATCATCACAACCCTGTTCGTTGGAACCAACAAGTTGAGCACAGTTGGTATAACCAGCTGCTGCCGTAGGCGTAACACTGAAAGAAACAGAACGTGACTGATTTCCAGGAACATTGGTGAATGTCCACTGGTAAACATTGCCTTGAGGGTATGTAGCATCAGGAGCAACGCTGAAGTTTGTAGGAGCAAGACGGCTATCAACAGTATCGCGAATAACCAAAGTGCGTGCAGCAGAAGCAGTATTAGTTGCAGAAATAGTTACTGTTGAGGAATCTCCAAGATTGATACGGTCAGGAGAGAAAGACTTGGTAACAAGGCTTGTGCCACCAGTAACAGTAAGATCATCACAACCTTGTTCAGTAGAACCAACCAACTGAGCACAGTTTGTGTAACCAGCAGCATTGTTTGGAGTTACTGTGAACGTAATTGTACGACTCTGCCCAGCTGAAACGTTAGCAAATGTCCACTGAAAAAGACTTCCCTGAGGATATGTTACATCAGGAGTTGGGTTAAAACCGGAAGGAACAAGACGAGGATCAATAACATCCCGAACAACTAAGTCTCTTGCAGCACCAGTAGAATTTGTAGCAGTAATTGTAACAGTTGAAGATTCTCCAACAACGATACGGTCAGGGTTAAACACTTTGGTAATTAGTGAAGTTGCAGCGGCAACTGTAAGATTATCGCAGCCCTGATCGGTAAATCCAGCAAGCTGAGCGCAGTTAGTGTAACCACGTGCTTGTGAAGGAGTAACAGTGAAAGTAACTGTTACAGTCTGACCAGCAGGGACAGCAGCAAAAGTCCACTGGTAAAGATTTCCTTGAGGGTAAGTAGTATCAGCTGTTTTACTAAAAGCTGAAGGAACCAAAAGAGGGTCGATAGTATCACGAATCACAACGTCTCTAGCAACAGTGCCAGTATTAGTAGCAGAAATTGTAACCTGTGAAGTAGCACCAAGATCAATACGACGAGGGTTAAAGACTTTTGTAATAAGCGGAGTACTTGTTGTAACAGTGAGATCATCGCAGCCATTATCAAGTGCTGTTCCCATAGCCTGCTGGTTATCATAAAGGTAAGCACAGTTGTTGTAACCACCTGCAGCATTTGGAGTAACATTCATGGAAATCTGACGAGTTTCATTGGCATTCAAAGTCAGAGACCAGATGTAAGAAGTATGAGTAGCATCTACAACTCTTGATGAAACAGGTGCAGGGTTAAAGCCTGTAGGAGCGAGTGCATTGGCAATAGAATCTTCAACAAAAAGTGTACGTGTAGCATTAAAAGGATTGGTTACATTGAAAGTAAGCGTAGTCTGCTGACCAACATTCACACGATCCGTTCCAAAATTCTTAGTAATTAATCCATCATTGTTAACGGTCAGATCATCACATCCCTGTGCAATCTGATTACTAACTTCTTTAGTCTGTGCATTGTAGTCAGAGTAAAGGAATGCACAGTTATTGAAAGCCCCAGCAACAGTTGGTTTAACTGTTCCACGGTAGGTAACAGTCTGTCTACCTGTAAGAGCAATAGCCCAAACATAACGAGTGTTTGCACCTGTAAGAGCAGTAGCAACAGGCTGAACTGGTGCATTAGTAGCCGCATTCACAAAACTGTTGATATCGATACCAAGGGTATTAACAACAGTGTCTTGAAGATAAAGAGTACGTGTTGCGTTAAAAGGATTGGTAACTGCAAAAGTCATAGAAGATGATTCACCAAGACCGATGCGATCAGCACCAAATACTTTAGAGAGCAATCCGCCGTTCACGATAGCCAGTTCAGCACAACTTCGATCGATATAGAAAGAAGGATTCTGAAGATAAAGATCTGCGCAGTTGATCACAGTGTTCTGTACAGAAGAAGTGCTTTTAACAGCCATGGTCACAGATTTTTCAGCACCAGCTGCAAGATTGAGAAACGTACAGGAAAGAGCTCCACCAACAGGAGGCTGACAAGTAATAGAAGGATCAGCAGAAGGAGTGAGTGGAAGCACAACTTCAATACCAGCAGGAATACGGTCTGTAATAAGGAAGTCATGACTCTGAGTTCCATTATTACGAACACGGAGAGTCATCACTGACTCCTGTCCAGGAACGATAGAAGCTGGGTCAAAACTCTTTACAATACCAGCAGAAGCAATCGTAACCACAACTTTAGAGCAAGGAATTTCATTAAACACTGGGATGTTGGTTGCAGTAGTAGTAACAGCACCGCAGTTCCAATAAGCACCTGGCTGAATATTGCCAATACGAGCACCAAAACGAATACGAAGATTATTGCCACCACGAAGAGGAGAAGTAAATCTCCATTCAAGATTCTGCCCGCTGCCAGTGTTTGCTGGGCAGGTAATTGGAGCTTCCTGACCTTGAGCATTGATGTTGAAGCATTGTGCTGTTCCCTGTTCATAAGTAAAACCAGCAGGTAAAGCATCAGTTATAGTTGGATTTGGAACATCACTTGTACTTTCGTTGTGCACAATAAGATCAAAGTAAACAACCGCACCGATTTCTTGTTCAGTTGTTCCAACAGTGTGCTTCTGAAAACGAAGACGAGGAAGTGGCTGAGGGCAAACTTCAGCTGTAGCTGTACCTGTATATGGAGCAGCAAAAGATGCTGTATTTACATAACAACGGGTAGGATCGGCATCACGAGGAATAGTGACATCGAAAATAAGGCTGTAGTGAGTAGCACCTTTTGGAAGAGTGCCAACAGTCCAAGTAACAGTCTGACCATTACCAGAGCATGTGCCAAGGGTAGTTGGTAGAAATCGGCAGTTATTTGCAAAAACAAAACCAGCAGGAAGAGTATCATTAACCACGACATTGAGCGCGTCTGCACTACCATCATTCCAAACAGTAAGACGGAAAGGAACGATATCACCGATATAGAAAGGACCAGAACCTTCAGTTACTTTTTCAATATGCACGTTAGGAACACCGATAACGCAGATATCACTGGTATCAGAACCTGTCCCACCATTGCTAGAGTTAAAGGTCGCAGTATTCACATAGTTTCTACAAACATTGTTTCCAGCATCAATAGTGGTAGCAATTGTCGCAGAGTAAGTAGCAGTAACACTTACACCTTTCGCAAGAGTTCCGATATTCCAGTTGAACGTACCGTTAACGGTACAAGTACCTACAGTAGCCTGACAGGAGTTAGGAACAAATGTGAATCCAGTAGGAAGAGTATCAGTAACCACAACATTGAGCGCATCAGCTGTTCCGTTATTGGAAACAGTTGCACGGAACTGAACTGTATCACCAGGATGATATTGGCGAGGATCAACAGTATCTTTAACGATTACAAGATTTGGACGACCCTGAACACAGACATCACTGGTATCAGAACCTGTACCAGCATTACCAGAATTGAAAGACGCTGTATTGACGTAGTTAATACAAACGTTGTTACCAGCAGGAACATTCGCACCAATCAAAGCAGAATACGTTGCTGTAGCAGAAGCTCCTGGTGCAAGGTTACCAACTGTCCATGAGAATGCAGGAGTAAGAACACAAGTACCAACCGAAGGCTGACAAGAATTTGCAACAAACGTAAATCCTGCAGGAAGAGTATCAGAAACGACAACATTGGTAGCAGTAGAATTTCCACTGTTATTAACGGTTACCCGGAATTGAACAGTATCACCAGGTGCGTAGGAACGAGAATCAACTGTGTCTTTAACGATTGTAACGTTAGGTCTTCCAATAACGCAGACATCACTGGTGTCAGAACCTGTTCCGCCGTTATCAGATGTAAACGAACCAGTATTTGTATAAATTCGGCATTGATTATCACCAGGAACTACGCTGGAACCGATATTCGCAGTTATAGTTGCAACGACGGTAGACCCTGCTGCAAGGCTACCTACATTCCAAGTAATACTCTGAGCAGAACCTGTACAAGTCTGACCAGCAGGCACAGAGCAGGAAACATAAGTAAAACCAGCAGGAAGTGTGTCTCTTACTACAACACCGGTGGCAGTGGCATTTCCAGTGTTACGAAGAGTAAGAGTGAACTGAACGTTATCACCTACATGATATTGAGTATCAGGGTTTACAGTATCTTTGGTAATAGAAAGAACCGGAGTTGGTTGCGGTCCAGTACGAACTGTACGTGAAGCAACGCAAGGAGTAGCAAACTCAGTGCCATCATCCTTCAGAACTACAACTCTAATAACATAGGTTGCATCATAAGCAGTAGGAGTGTATGTAGTAGAAAAAGAATTACCGGGAGCACTTACAACATCGTTTTTTACGACTGTTCCATTTTGGGTTACTGTAACACGAACTCGGGGAGTAGAAATTCCTTGAACTGCGAAATTGCCACTAATAGTGAAAGGCTGACCATACGTAACTTGAGCGTTATCAGCTGGAGAAGTAAGAGTAAGAGCAGTACAGAGTTCAGGTTCATTACCTGTAGAAATTGTTACCGATTTATCACACACACCATTGGCATACTCTACATCATGTGAATCAACAGCAACTGCTCTTATAGTGTAATTACTATTCCATCCAGCAGGAACCGTGTAGCTGTAAGAAAAGTTGGTGCCACTGACGGTTGCACGGCCAACAAACTGACCGTTGACATAAATATTTACTCCCTTGATACCCACACCTGCAAAACTACCAGTTACTGCAACAACCTGCCCAGGATTAACAACAGTACCATTTGCAGGAGCAGTGATAGTAAGATTGGTACAAGTTTCAGGCTGATGACCTGTTGTAACAGTAACAGACTGAGCGCAAGCGCCACCGAACTCTGTACCGTTCGATCTAACAGCTGTAGCGCGAATCACATAAGTCTGATCCCACCCAGCCGGAATAGTATAGTTTACAGAGAAAGAACTGCCGTTAAAACTAACGCCGGGGACTGAAACACCATTAACAAATACATTAACACCAGCAATTCCAGAACCAGAGACTGAACCAGCAATAGAAACAACTTGACCTGGGTTGAGTTGAGCCCCGTTAGAAGGAGAAGAGATAATCAAATTTGTACAAAAATCAGGCTGTCCACCTGTTGTGAATGTTGTTGTAGCCTGACAAGCACTTTCATAACCAACAACACGAGCAGTAACCGTGTAAGTAGCATTATACTGACCTGTAGGCACGGTGAAGCTGGTATCACTGAAGCTGTAATTCCCATTACCTGTCGCACTGATCGTTTTTGAGAAATTTGCACCAGGTCCAGTAATCGTATAGTAAACTTGAGGAGTTCCAGTAACGTTAGTAAGTGAAAAAGTACCACTTACGGTAACAGCTGCTCCGGGTTGGAGATTAGCAGGGATGGTGTTGAGGTTGAATGCGCTACAGACTGGAGGAACTTGACAGTTAATGGTATCGTGACATGCCTGAGATGGATAATATGGACCCCAGATTGTATTTCCAACACGCCCCATTCTGAAATATGTGTTTTGAAGAACATCACCACCATTACAGACAGTCGAACAAACATTGGCTTTGGATTTAACCCTAAAATTAACCAAAATGATTTCGCCAGCTGCAAGGTTGCAAATACTAGGATTACTACCAGCTCGGCAAGTATCAGCATTTCCAAAAACATCATACGAACCACCAAGGTTATATTGAATATTTGCCCTATTTAATGCTTGAGCAGGAGGAATATAGCCTGAACATGTTTGATCTGTAACAAAAGTACTCTTCCAACTGTTAGTTATCTGCACTTGGGAAAGATCCAGCATGCTTGGATTAGAAGTAGTATCGAGACTATCTACCATTTCCCAAAAATCATATACAACTGTGTTGTTTGGACTAGCATACACGCCCATACAAAATGGTAGCCAATCTCCGTTGTTGAAAGTAGATTGCGCCGATATAAGTCCTTCAGGTTTTTCCGTTGATTCAGGAAGAATCTCAGTGAGCCCACCATTACCAGCTTCATTATCAACTTCAGTCACAACAGCGCTATCAATTTGCTTAGGTGCATTAGTAGCTGCATTCTGTGAATTATTTGAAGAGGTAGGTTGAGATAAAGACTCAGAAGTGGTACTCACAGAAGCATTCCACTTCGCCTGTGCTTGTTCATTCACTTTACTGTTTTGCAAAAAGAAAAGACCCGATACTAATAAACCACCAACCATCAATAAACCAATTCTAGAAGTAACAAATCTCTTTAAAAATCCAGTTCGCATATAATTAACTCCTCTTTATTACGATTTCATTATTTTATCTAGTAGATAAAATATATGAAGCGAATTTATACCATATATCAAGCATATTGTCAATAGGCATGTAAAGTTATGAAAAAAAATGTTTCTACCTACAAACCGCCTGGATCTTTAATGCCGTCACCACCTTGATCTCCACCACCATCTTTAATGCCGGCACCACCCTCGTCAACTTCTCGCCCACCCTTATTCTGATTATGCACCACCACACCCTCAGCCAAATAATTGTGATATGTTTCTACTTCAAAATTGTATGTTGTAACAACTTTATCAATTGTTTCAATCTTCACAATCTTAGTCTTTCTACCCTTTTCAGTTCTGAGCGTATCACCAACTTTTGCTTCATAAAGTTGTTTCCACTCGTTATTTAAATACACACAGTGGTTAGGTGTTACATTGATCGTTTTACGATATTTGCCTGTACCCACTGTCAAACGAAGATACCCCGCGGTTTCAGGGTGAACAAACAACTTAGCGACTTTGCTATCCACAATCTTCCCACTCTTCTCATCAAAAGCCTTCACCCCATCCCCAACCTTGATTGCTTCGATAGCCTTCTGCTTGCCATTAGCAAGTGTGATTTTTGTACCAGCAGTGAAACATTCTTTTCTCTTGTTGAGAATATCTGCAGCATTTGCACCAGATCCAGCACCTATATTTTCTTCAATAACCTGAACACCCCACTTATCAAAAGAATGTACCCACTGACCACCTTTATAGACTAAATAAGTAACCGCATACGCACCATCTTTTGATGGGACAAACCCTTCACCATCCGTACTATAGCGATCTGTCACTGTTCCATTAGCATCTAAACGTTCTTTAAGCTCAATCGAAATGCCATCTGGATTAGTTATACCTTGTGATCTTAACCACTCAGAAAGCATTTGCCCGTTTCCAGCAGAAGGAGTAGACCCACCATCAACAGCTGTCCTATATGCACCATCGTCGCTTGAAGATACAAACAACGATTCTTGACCGGTGTATGTAAACTCAGCACCATTTAATCGACCGATTCGAACTTCAAGTTCTTCACCAGCATTTCTCCAATCACCAGCATCTAGCACTCCATTCTTATTTTCATCAATCCATTTAACTACATCAGGTAAAGGTGTTTTTGTATTCACCACCTCAGCCCTACCATCCCCATCACTATCATCTCCTGCACCAGCTCTCCAAGCACCATTTTGGAAAGTAAATTTAGCCGATGTATCAACAGGTACATATCCAGCAGCCTGCGCATCAGCTGGATTTTCATTTAACTTCATCTCAATAGTTGCAACAGGATTATCTCGCAAAGTTTGCTCAACAATTGTTTTTACTGCAGCAGTGTCATAGTTATAAGTAGCATTTCCTTGGCCATCATTCTGTGAGTTACCTTCGAAATGATATTTAACCTCGCCGTCAATGACCAAATCTACAGAAGCTTTGATACCTTCAATAGGACTTCCATCAGGTGCAATTTTTTCAAAACCTGGAACGGGGACATCCAGTGGCTGACTAGTCGGAATCAAATTTCCACAACCAATTCGTTGAGTTCCTGCATACGCATACATAACCTGATCAACTCCCTCTGTAAATTTCCCATCACCGTTTGTATCAGCAAATACCAGCTTGATATCACCATATTTCGCTTTAATCTCACCCAACGTCCAAGATCGATCAGTGTATCCCTGTCCATTACGGAATGAGAAAGGAACCTTTGTATTATCATCACCAAGATACCGCAACTGCAATGCAGGAGAAGCTGTTTCTGTAAAAGAAGTATCAAAAATTGCTTGTACTTGATCCCACTGACCGCGAGCGATTGCATCACTCAGTGGAGTATAAGGTGTTCCTGCAGCGATATGATTAACATATTCCCGAATATCAAGTTCAGTCAACCGATTTGTAGGATGAAACACACTTCTACCATCAAGAGGAATGTCTCTAGAACCATCAGGTGTAAAGTTTGCATCTCGAGCACCACTTGCCCATCCTGCACCCATCTGTTCAGGTGCATTGATCTCGTTTTGATTCATATAATTTAAAGCTACAAAAACATCCATTCTGGTAAGATGTTGCCCGTTTCGAAGACGTTCGTTTACTTCATTTGCAATCAGCGTTACCTCAGGTCGTGTCACGCCACCATACCCACCATTATTTTTTCCATTTTGATACACTTGTTGCACCCAACTGGCATCCGCAACTGTTGTGTCAACCGGATTAGCAAGAGCACTCCTCGTAACATCAGGACTTACCCCATATTGTGCAAGAGCGTCTTCAATAGAAAGATGTGAATCAGTCATCAATGCAGCAATCTTGTAAGCAGCATCTTCACTTGGAATAAGGTGAGCTACAGAATGTAAATCAACACCAGTAGTGTGATCTACCACCCAGTTAACGGCACCTCGATCAAAGGAATAACTTCCAGTGACTCGGTCATATGGATTTTCTCGACTTGGACCATTGGTTGATTCTGCATAGTAAGTGGTAGACGTGGCAGGCTCAGCAGCAGGCGTAGGTGCTTCAACAGATGCATTGTAGTAAAACAACGTATCCCATAACTGTTTTTCAGTTAACTGCCCATTACTAGCAGCATCTCGCAATGACTGAATTTCTGCAGATGAAACATTGGGATATTTAGCAGCTTCAGCAGCAAAGACTTCATTAACACGCGCTACACTTATTGCAGGTGTCTGATCGGCTGTTTCACGGGAGGCAACAGGTGCAGCAGTTTGTGCTTCGACGTTAGTATTAACCTGCTCAGCAACATATGTCTGTCTAGTAGCTAAATCCCCATAAGCACTCAAAACAGTTGCATCACTCATTTTTGTATTAAGAGCATATTGTCTCGCAGCAGTATAGTCTGTCTCTCCAGCAGCAGTTTTCAGCACAAGCTGATATACATCACCATGATTATTGAGACCAAACTGCGATACTAAAGCACCTTCGTTTTGGATAGAAGCTCTACCATTCGTGATAGAGTAGTTGACAGCAACGCCATTTACAACAACAGTATGAGCACCCTCTCCAAAATTTGAACCAGCAGATGCACTAGGTTGTGGAGAACTTTCAGTCGTTGCTGGAGCTACAGCAGGTGCAGCCTCCACACTCTGATTTGCCTCTGCAAGCATTCCCCATACTTGATCTTGTGTCAAATTACCACTTTTTATAAGGTCTTCAATATACTGAAGCTCAGATGAAGAGACATTTTTATAGTTTTCAGGATTTTGTCCTCGAGCAACATCCACTGCACGTTGAACCCATGCAACATCTGCACGAACCGGCTGAGTTTGTGTTTCAACAGGTGCTGCCGGTTCTTGACGAGCTGGAGCGGCTGGTTGCTCAGGTGTAGCTGGTGCAGGAGCGCGTGAGGCTTCAGCTGGTGGCACCGGGATATCATCAGCAAAAGCTCTCTGTACAGCTAAATACACAGCGTCAACAGGATCCTTCTGGTTATTTCCAACCTCTTCGTAAAGAAATCTGTAAAATTGATCTTTATTACTTTGATCTTTAATACCTTGAAAATATGCAATATGTGCAGGATCATTGGCAAGTGCCCAGATAAGATCATCAACACTCTTTGCACGTGGATCACTAAGATCATCAAGATTAACAGTTGTTAACCCTTGCTCTCTCCACTGCTTAAACTGATCACGCATGAAATTAAAAACATCAACCCGTTCAGCCTCACCAACATCAGCAATTCTGTGTTGGTCACCCTGTGCTGAATGCAAGAATGAGAAGTCTCCACGTGCTTGAGGATTATCACCATGAAAAACATTAATCACCTTATCATTGCTACCATCCACACAGGTGACACGATAATAGTTATCACCAGGATGAGCTTGTTCATTTTGAAGAATAGTTCTCGCAACCCAATCAGCTGTAGCTTGTTCCCCAGACACTACTATTGCACGATCAAAAGTAAGATCTTTGCCTGTGTAATCTCCTGAAGTGTCTCCAACAGCTAAGTTTTTCGGATCAAGATTGGAGAACACATCAACTCTGTCAGCAGTAGTTCCATCAGGGTTATGAGCAAAAGCAAGTCTATCACTACCGCCTACTTCAACAACCTGATAGCGTGCAATAGTGCCTTCGGGTATATCAGTAACTCTAGAAACAGAGAATTGATTTCTTGCAAGAGGAAGATCATGATGAACGCCTTTAGACTCAGTTATTCTCGAATCAGTTACCTCAACACCCCTATTTTGAACAGTTCCAAGAGCTAACTCCACAGTACTCTCAAGATTTCCACCAGTAAGTTGATCAAGCCTATGCGCTGCACCCACAGGATCGTTCGCAATATGCACAGCTTCCATTCCCACAACCCCTGCGACCATAATCGCTCCTTCTGCTACAGCAACTACAGGCGACCCCGCAAAGAAAGCAATAACACCTGCTTCAAACGCTTCAAATCTTCTTTCATCTTCAACCTTATGGCGACCTCTAGCTTTGTCTTCTTGAAAACTTCGGTGAACAGCTGATGATAACCCACCTTCAGTTGCCATCATATAAGGAAATAAACCTGGAACAATATGCATCAGAGACATTTCAATACCACCAATCAACCCTGCACCTGCAAGTGTGTGAAGGAAAAGGATGCCTTTTTCACTATTACTTAGCGTTTCATCACGAAAAGCAGCTAAAGTCTTAAATACCGACTGTAAACCACTATTAACCATATTGGTAGTTTTTGAAGTCGCCAAAACATGGGCAAGATCGATTTTCTGTGCAGCAGCAAACTCAGCAACAGGTTTCAAAAATCGGCCTAGTGCTTGGGTAAAACTGGTGATTTGAGCTACATCAATATGTGTAAGCTTGCTAACTACATGAGTAATTTCAGTAGTCGGAAGCATGCTGAGGTGTTTTGTAATTCCCAAAGCGAGTTCAGACTGAAGACCACCAAACATCGCCCCAGTAGAAATAGCTTGACTCATCGCCCTATTAACATCCTGAACCGCACCAGTATTGTAACCTTTCCATTTATACTCAAGGAACTTGGCTGCATCACGTCCGCCACTTACAGTCCAGCCAATCTCAAGTAACTCTGCTGCATCTTGAAGAAACTCAGTGCGGTAAAGAATTTCAGCTGCAAAAGTTGCAGCAGGTTGCATAACTAATTCAAAAGCACCGGTAACAAGTTTAGTACTTGTTAAAAGTCGTTCTACAATCGCAAACTTCCCTTGCATTGTAGTCTCTTTTTTACCAATAACTACTAGAGCATCATCTCTGTACTTTTTTAATCGATCTACAAATGCAAGTGCAGTTTCATGAGCTACTTCCATCGTGTTTTGGCCAATAATACGTAAACCGTCTGGTATAGACTCTGCAACATTGTCTTTACGGGCATCATCTTTTCCCAAAAATAAGGAAATCAAACGGCTAACTGCTATTGAACCTGCGAGCTTTCTATAAAGTTTAGCCCCCTCTGGAGAAGAAAGATAAAGATCGTTGAGCTGATCACGAGAGATCTTTCCAGCACATGCAACACGCTGTTCAAAAGAGTCAGATGCCTCATGGGTCTTTAAATCGGCTAAGCGCAACTCACTTTCATAAGCTTTTAGTTGCTTATTGAAAGTTCTTGAATCAAATGAACCTTTAGCGAAAGATGCATCTAATATTTGAGAAAGTCTTGCGGAAACGAGAGGATCAGCTTCAAATTGCCTTTTTAAATCCGCATTTTCATGATCATTAACAGTTTTACCAAAATCACCGCGTTGGAATGCACGATTGGCCTTACGAATTGATCCAATAACACCACGAAAAGCAGAAACAGTTCCCATTGCCTGGCCATAATCTGCAATTTCAACACGCCCAACCTGCTGTGGAGCAGCAGCTTCAATACCCAACAACTGAGCCAAAAACTGATCATTAGTCAAAGCCAAATCAGTGGAAGGACGACGAGCTAAAGGAGCATCACCAGCAACTAAATAATCAGTACGTAGTCTTGTTTGTTCAAGTCTAGATTGTGTAACAACAGTCTCTGCTCTTCTACTCATTTGCTTGTTTCTCCCTTAAAAATAAAAAAACTACGCAAGGATTTTCTTTTTGCGTAGCCTTTTTGTTTCTTTAAGTGCCGACTTTACCACAAAACCACATTTCTGTCAAGAGCCGACAGTAAAACCCAAATTACAACACAACATACATCAAGAA